>Ga0207641_10004872_pt1 | contig 11549 bp, 9 predicted proteins | sample KBSSwiS62_FD_184306 | JGI IMG/M metagenome (GOLD analysis project Ga0207641, IMG submission 184306) | Switchgrass rhizosphere microbial communities from Kellogg Biological Station, Michigan, USA - KBS Switchgrass S6-2 (SPAdes) (version 2) | ecosystem: Host-associated > Plants > Roots >... | reverse complement strand
TATGCGCCCATGATAACGATAGTCCTCCGAATTCTCTTTCTCCTCCTATTCACAGTAACCTTCGCTGCCGCCCAGGACGTAATTCCCCTCTACACTGGCACTCCGCCTGGCTCCACGCCTGAAAGCTATCCCGAAAAATCCTACTTTTCAAAGGTTTGGAACACCGAAGTGGTTTCCAACGTCACCAAGCCGAGCCTTACCGTTTTCAAGCCCTCTCCTGAACTCAAAAATGGCACCGCCGTAGTCGTCTGCCCGGGCGGCGGCTTCATGGCCCTCTCCATCACCAGCGAAGGCAACGACGTCGCGAAATATCTGGCCGGCAAAGGCGTCACTGCTTTTGTCCTGAAGTACCGCCTCGCGCACACCGGCGAAGACGCCACGCAGGAATTCAGCGACCTCTATGAAAAAGACAAACCGAAATTCCAGGAACTGGTCGGCAAGGTCATTCCTCTCACCATCGCCGACGGCTTAGCCGCCGTCATCTACGTTCGCCAGCACGCCTCCGAATTTAGCGTCTCGCCCGACCGCGTCGGCATCATCGGATTCTCCGCCGGTGGCACCGTCGCCGCCGGAGTCGCTTACCACTACGCGCCCGAAGGCCGCCCCGCCTTCGTAGCCCCAATCTACGCAGCCACTGGCAGACTCAAAGACCTTCCCGTTCCGGCTGACGCCCCACCCATGTTCATCGCGGCCGCCACCGACGACAATCTAGGCCTCGCTCCCGACAGCGTCGCTCTCTACCAAAAGTGGGCCGAAGCTCACAAATCCGCCGAACTCCACATGTACGCCAAAGGCGGTCACGGCTTCGGCATGCACCAGCACAGCATTCCCACGGACCACTGGATCGACCGCTTCGCCGACTGGCTCAACCTGCAAGGCCTCCTGAAGAAGTAACCGCCCTTTCATCTTTGGCGTATGATTGCCTTCGTGAAGGACATGAAACGCCCTTGGCTTTTTGCGACGCCGGCCTTTCTGTTCCAGATATTTGCCGTCTCGACACGCGATCAAACCACTGCGGCAAACAACGCGGCCCCGACTTGTTGTACCAAAACGGAGGCAGCGTCAAACAGGATTACATCCGCGCGGCAGCGTGGTATCGCAACGCCGCAGAGCATGTCCCGGATCTTGGCGGAGCTGGCTAAGGTAGAAACAACCTGGGTTAACCCTATCTGCAGGGTCTGGGCGTCCCACAAGATTACGGTGGTTTCGCTTGGCGCGGAGCGAATTTGGCCTATCGGCCGCCAAGCGGAAGATAACTCGGGAAGAGGTTGTTGATGCGCAGCAACTCGCCACGGACTGGCTTAAAGCGCACCCAGTGCAATGACCAACAACTTCCCCGATCAGAGAGTACCTGTATGGTTTAAAGACTTAGCTCAGGTTGCGAGCGTAGCTTCGAAATTCGAAAGCCGTTCCCACTCCAAGGCTCTCAGAGTATCCAGGGCTTCGAACAACGTATCTTCGTCCGCGTTTCGGTTTTCGCTGGCCGCATTAATCAGTCGTTCCAGGACGGACAGCCTCGCCAGCCCAATCTTGTCGTCCACTACGTTCGTTTCGTGAATCGCGCTTTCCAGCGCTTCTTGCCACCAGCCAGATTCCGCCATATCGTCTCCGCGGCTGAGCCTTTTTCGCGTGGGCACACCTAACTTAGTTTTTCCGGCGCTCCTGTGTCACTACCGTAATTCCTGTACTCCACCCACATATCGCCGCTCTTTTTCGATACCGGCGATGGCACCCCTCCCCCCGCCTCCCGACCTGTTCCTTCCCGATTTATCCTGACATCATGGTAACTATCTGGGATCGTCGTTAAAGATCCTCTAACTCCCTTGCCTTCATATTCCTTCGTGCCTGTTGTGTATCGCCAAAACGTAAACGCCTTCTTTGCGCAAAAACACCAGGGTGGCATGGCCTTTCCCGGCGACCCTGACTCCAAACTCCTCCGGGAATTTCACCTCTCATGGTAGTGTTCCGCCCATGAAATCCGTCACCTTAAAACTGGTCATCGTTCTCGCTCTAGTCGGCGCCTTCGCCGCGCAAACCGCTACGGCCCAGCAGCACCCGCCCGCCAAGGAACTCCTCCTCTGGCAAAAACTCGATACCTTCGTCCAGAGCGAAAATCGCAACCTCGACGGCGTACTCGGCGTAACCATTCTTGACCTCTCCAACCAGTACACGCTCCTGCTCAACGCCGACGAAGTCTTCCCCACCGCCAGCACCATCAAAATCGCCATCCTCGCCGAACTCTACCGCCAGGCCCAGCAAGGCAAGCTCAAACTTACTGACACTTACACCCTCCAGCAATCCGATCTGGTCGGCGGCAGCGGTATCTGCAACGCGCTCACGCCCGGTGTTACCAAGCTCACGCTCCGCGACGTCGCCGCCCTTATGATTTCCGTCAGCGACAATTCCGCCACCAACATCCTCATCGATCGCGTGGGCCAGGAAAATGTCAACGCTCTGCTCGACTCCCTCAATCTCACCCACACTCGCCTGCGCCGCAAAATGATGGACATCAAAGCGGCCGCCGCGGGCCGCGAAAATGTTGCCACTCCGCGTGAACTCACCCAATTCCTCGAAGCCCTCTACCGCGGCAAAGTCCTCAACAAACAATTCACCGACGACTACTTCAACCTCCTCAGTACTCCCAAATCCAGCTACATCCCGCGCGAGCTCCCTGAAGATCTCAAAATCGCCAACAAGCCCGGCGAACTTGAAGGCGTCCGCAATGATTGCGGCCTGGTCTTCAACGGCTCCCGCCCCTACATCATCTGCGCAATGTCCACCTACGTCCGCCAAGAACGCGCAGCCGGCGACGCCATCGCCCGCATCTCCGGCGAAACTTACCGCATGTTCGACCGCTTAACCCGCTCCTCCCCTAACGGCCGCGTGGTCTCCCCCCACGACTCGAGCGCCCCATGACCGTTTCAACTTTTTTCGAATGTCTTGATTTGATTTGATTTGCCATTCGCGCCAGGCGTGACCGTTTTAACCGCCGCGCATCCAATTTTGTGGGCCCACTTGCGTCACGCTAAACTAAAGCAATGTCTATCTTTCGCCGGCTGCATCGCTGGCTTGGAGCACCTGAAGGCATGACCCACATCGTAGCGGGCAATTCCGCTCCCAACTTTTCCCTCAAATCTTTCGACGGCAAAGAATTCTCACTCGCCGGCTCCCTCAAAAAAGGCCCCGTCGTTCTGGCTTTTTTCAAAGTCTCCTGCCCTGTCTGCAAATTTACATTCCCGTTTCTCGAACGCCTCTGCCAGCGCTACAAATCGGACAATGTCACCTTGCTCGGCGTCTCGCAGGACAACGTATCGGCTTCCCGCGACTTCGCCCAGGATTTTGGCGTCACCTTTCCTGTCCTCATCGACGACGCCTCTTACACCGTTTCCAACGCCTACGGACTCTCCATGGTCCCCACGGTTTTCCTCGTCGAACCGGACGGCACCGTCAAAATCTCTTCCATGGGCTTCGTCAAAGCTGATCTTGAATCCATTGCCGACTCCCTCGCCGATCACCAGAACATCACCCGCACTCCGGTCTTCCTCAAAACCGAATCCATCCCTGCCAACAAACCCGGTTGAGGCTCCAAAAACTAGGTCCGGTCAGGACCTTTAGGAAATGCCCCGGTCCGGGGCTTAGATTTGACCGATACCGCAAGTCGTCCTTCCGGAGTAGCATGTCAATCATGAAAAACGTCTATCCAAACTCAGGTTGCAACCGCCGCTCGTTTCTTTCCAGATCAGCCGCAGCTCTCGGCGCTGCAGCGTTTCCGTGGTCAATCGCTGCCGCCGCGGGCAAGATTCCTGTTGGGCTTGAAATGTATTCCGTCCGCGACAGTATGGTGAAAGACCTCAACGGTACCGTGCGGGCCGTCGCTGCTGCCGGCTACCAGGGACTGGAGTTCTACGCTCCGTATTACGACTGGACGCCGGCGCAGGCCAAGGACATGCGCAAACTCCTGGACGATCTGGGAATTCGCTGCTTCTCTACTCACAACGACAGCGCATTCTTCTCGCCGGAAAAAATCGGCCACGCGCGCGAAGTCAATCTCATCCTCGGTAGCAAGTACATGGTCATGGCCAGCTCGCATGAAGGCGCATCGCAAGATGGCTGGAAAAAAGTGGCTGATACTTTGAACACTGCGTCAGACACGCTGACATCCGACCATCTTGGCGTCGGGTACCACAATCATCAAACGGAGTGGAAACCGGTGGACGGCGTCCGGCCGATGGAAATCCTGGCGAAGAACACCCAGCCTTCCATAATGTTGCAGCTTGACGTCGGCACTTGTATTGAAGCGGGTTCCGATCCGGTGGAGTGGATCAAGGCGAACCCGGGGCGGATTCGTTCGATGCACTGCAAAGAGTGGTCGCCCGAGGCCGGCAAGGGTTATTCGGTTTTGTTTGGCGAAGGAGTGGCGCCGTGGAAGCAGCTTTTTGCGGCGGCGGAAAATGGCGGCGGCATCGAATACTATCTGGTGGAACAGGAAGGCAGCCGCTTCTCCGAAATCGAGACCGCACAGAAATGTCTGCAAGCATTCCGCATAACTCACGGCGTCTGAGCGCCAGAATTTGACCAGCTGCCCATGGGACTCCTCGCGGACATTTATCTTGCGTACAGCGACGAAGAGGCTCTGAAGTACGATTCTTCGCCAGATCCTTTTGCCGACCGGCTGCAGTACAAGGGTTTCACGGAGCTTCAGCTCTCCACGCTGTGGGCCATCATTCTGGGCGTAAAGTGGGAAGCGAAGTCCTTGCGCCAATTCATAAATGTTTTTCACACAGACGACGGCGAGCGTTTGATCTGCCGCTTGCCTGCCGCTATGTTGAATGACTTATGCAACCTCACTCCAGGGCAGGTCTCTTCGGCCGCTGAAAAATGGGCAGCGACCGCGGAAATGCGCTGCAAACCTGCAGATTCCCATTCCATCGTCGAGAGCCTCATCGTTTCCGCGCGAAAAGCGAAGGAAACAAATCAATCCGTCTATCTGTGGAATTCGGTTTAGCTCCGATGACAAGAACTGCGGCGGCGTTTCTTCTGAGTGTGACCATCGCGTTCGCGGCGTGGTTCACGTACCCGTGCCACGACGAAGCCGTAATACGGCAAAATGTGCCCATAAAAATGCGCGATGGAGTAATTCTTCGCACGAACGTCCTTCTTCCGGCCGCCGAAGGAAAATTCCCCGTGCTGGTTTATCGCACGCCGTACGGCAAGGACCGCGCTCCGTCGGATTGGAACACCTTCCGCAAAGCCGTCGCACGCGGGTACGCGGTAGTGGTTCAGGATGTTCGCGGCCGTTACGCTTCCGATGGAGATTTCATTCCATACCAGAATGAAGGACACGACGGTTACGACACGATCGAGTGGGCGGCGGCGCAGCCGTGGTCGAACGGAAGCGTGGGAACGTTTGGGCTGTCGTATCCAGGAGCGGTGCAGTGGCTGGCTGCCGTGGAAAATCCGCCGCACTTGAAAGCGATGGTGCCGGCGATGACATTTTCCACGCCGCGCAATTTCTTCTATTCGGGCGGCGTGTTTGATGGTTCGTGGCTGGACTGGATCTGGTTCAACATCGCGCCCGATCTGCGCAAGCGCAAGAATTTGCCCGGACCGCAGACGCGCGCGGAAGTTGCTGCGGTATGGAAGCAGGAACACGAGCGCATGCAGAAGTTCTTGCCCATGAATGCGCTCCCGGATTTAAAAGAAGTGGCGCCGTTTTATTACGAGTGGCTGGCGCATGCTCCTGCCGATCCGTGGTGGGACTGGGCCGAACTGCGCGGCAAATACGATCGCGTTCACGCGGCGGTGCTGAACATTTCAGGGTGGTACGATGAAGCCTACGGTCCGGATGGCGCCACGACGAATTTCAATGGTTTGTTGGCCGCGCGGAAGGGCGAGGCTGATCCGCGAACCGCGATGATTATAGGCGCGTGGACGCACGGCGAACTGGAGCGCAGCAGAGCCGGCGACCTGGACTTCGGCAAGTCGGCAGCAGTGGACTACGACGAAATCATCCTACGCTGGATGGACCACTACCTGAAAGGCATTGACAATGGCGTCGAAAAGGAAAAACCCGTCCGCATTTTCGTAATGGGCGACAACGTGTGGCGCGACGAAGAGGCGTGGCCGCTGGCCCGGAGCAAACGCAAAACCTATTATTTTTCTGGCCGGTACATTGGTGCACATTCCTTCGCTCTGAAGGAAAGTCCGCTGTCGCTTGAGACCCCCTCGTCTGAGTTCATTTCCGACCCAGTGCATCCGGTCACTGATCCATACACCCAATTCGGCGCAAGAGATTACGGCGCACTCGCAGGCCGCAAAGACGTGCTGGTTTTTGACTCATTTCCGCTCGACTCAGATCTCGAAGCCACCGGCCCGATTCACGCGACGATTTACGCGTCGGCCGACGTGGCAGATTTTGATCTTTGGGTTCGCATTCTCGATGTATGGCCCGATGGCCATGCCTACAATCTGATGAGTCCCGGGCTCGATGTGCTGCGCGCGAGCTCGCGCAATGTCGCGCTCAAACCGGACCTGCTGGAACCCGGACAAATTGTCCGCCTCGATCTGGATCGCCTGCTCACATCCAATGTATTCAAAGCGGGCCATCGCGTTCGCGTGCAAATCTCTGGCGCATTCTTCCCACACTTTTCGCGCAACCTGCAGACTGGAAAATCCGAAGCCGCGTCGTCCGAAACTCAGCTCGGCCACATCCGCATTTACAACGACGCGGAGCACACCTCCCGCATCGTCCTGCCAGTGATACCGAAGACAGGACGAAAGGACAGTACAGATCCATGAATCCTATCCGCCAGCGACGACGTATTCCAAATATGCGTTCCTTGCGCATGTTTTCGATTTTCCTGTTTGTCGTGTTTATCGCGGAGTTCTTCGCCGCCGATGTTTGCGCTCAGGAGCCAGCGCAGAAGATTCGCCGGCTGGATGGCTCAGCGATTTCGACAGCGGAAGCCGACGCTTTTGCCAAACGAACCCTCGCGGAACAGAAAGTCACCGGGGCGCAGATTGCCGTGATCAACCGCGGCAAATTGATATGGAGCGCGGCATTTGGACTCCGCGGCCGCGATCCGGATTTGCAGATGAATCGCGAAACAACTACGTGGGCTGCGTCCATCACAAAAAGCGTCTTCGCGACCTACGTGATGACGCTGGTGGAACGCGGTGAGTTTCAATTGGACGTGCCGGTTGCAAAGCAACTCGAGAAGCCGCTCGACAGTTATGAAGCCTACAAGGAGACCGGCTCGGCGATCGTCAGTGAAGCTGGCTGGCCGGTGGTGACGCCGCGCATGTTGCTTGCGCACACGTCGGGACTTCTGAATTTTGCTTTTCTGGAGCCGGACAAGAAACTGCACTTGCGCTTCAAGGCCGGCACGAAATTCAGTTATTCCGGCGAAGGTATCAACCTGGTGCAATTTGTGATCGAACAGCAAAAACACAAGCCGCTCGATCAGCTGATGCAAGAGGCATTGTTCCGACCGCTGCGAATGGACCGGACTGGAATCATCTACCGGCAGGAGTTTGAAGCGAACGTGGCAGACCGCTTTGACATCAACGGGGCATTTCGCGCCAAAACGCGCCGATTTCCTGCTCGCGGGGCTGGTTCGATGAGCACCAGCGCGGAGGATCTGGCGCGCTTCGCAACGGCGCTCCTCGATGACAAGATCCTGAAGTCAGCGACACGCAAGGAAATGTTGAAGCCGTTTGTCCAGATCCGGACTTTGCATGAGTTCGCGTTAAAAGAAAACGAAGCTGAGGGGGCCGAAGCGGCATCGGTGAGACTGGCGTACGGAGTCGGTTGGGGCTTGTTGACCAAGACGCGTTTCGGCCCGGCGTTTTTCAAGGAAGGCCACGGCGACGGCGCGCAGAATTACATGATCTGCTTCGAGCGCAGTAAATCCTGCATGATTCTGCTAACCAACAGCGACAACGGCGAGCTGGCGTTTCCTGCGTTGCTGGAGAAGATTCTGGGCGACACAGTCACACCCTGGGAGTGGGAAGGCTACACCCGCGAATACATTGAAGTGAGCCGCAAGAATTAATCGTGGCGGGCGCCATGTATGATCTGGATGGAGTGGACGATGAGCGACGCGATAGCGTCGAGGGATTCGACGGCGCCTTTGGGACTGCCGGGGAAATTGAGGATGAGCGTTGTGCCGCGGATGGCAGCGGAGCTGCGCGACAGAATGGCGCGCGGAGTTTTTTCGAGGCCTTTGCGGCGCATTTCTTCCGCGAAACCGGGGATCATTTTGTCGGCGATGGCTTGGGTGGCTTCGGGAGTGACATCGCGCGGACCAAGGCCAGTGCCGCCAGTAGTGAGAATCAGATCCATTTTTTCTTCGTCCGCGAGGCGTTTGATGGTGGTTTGAATTTGTAAGGCATCGTCGGCAACGAGATGAGTTGACGAAATAGCCCAGCCGAGTTCCTGGCAGCGTGCGACGACAGCGGGTCCGGAGCCGTCCTGGCGTTCGCCTCGCGCTACGGTATCGGAAATGGTGATCACGGCGATCTTCATAGTTGTGAGAATTGCATTTTCACTTCAGCGATAGCGAATCTCCAGCCGCACATGCCGGCCCGAGTCTCTGGGGATTGTAACCGTTTCTTCGCCAGCATCGAATTGCTTCCATTCCTTGCCATTCGCTTGAACGCTGTGGATTTTTGCGCCCCCTGGAGCCCGCAGGCGCAAGTGGACCTTGCCGGCGTCGCCGGAGGGCAGATCCAAGTCAACCACGACGCCGCCCGAGTCCAAGTGGGAAGCGATGGAAAATGAGACCGGGCCCCAACGCGTCGGCGCTGCGGAAACTGAAATCTTTTTTCCGTCAGCGAGCCATTCGCGAGGCATGACTTTCCCGAGCCACAGCGTCTCTGATTCCGGATCTTCGAATACCAGCATCCAGCGCGTCATGAGAGGGACGAAGAGCTGAGCGGGAACGCAGTAAGGGGCCGCATTCCCTTCCATAAGCACATTGCGGGTTTCGGGAGCGAGCCAGGCGCCGCGTGTGTATTGATGGGCCATGACGCTGTACAAAAGCAGAAGTGCCTGGCGAGCGAAGTCGTGCTGGATGAGAGCGAATCCGTGGCCATAGGCGAGAAAACCAGCGAGGTCGGCAGTTCGGTATCCGTAGGCCGTGGGCACGCCGAGAATCGTGTCATGGTGACTTGCACGATAGTCCGCAATCGTGCGCACTTGATCTTTGCTCAGAGAACCGGAATAGAGCATTTCCGCGTAGGCGCGATACGAACGGAACTGTGGGTCAGTGTTGTCGCGTGGGACAGCAATATGGAAGGGCTCTTTCGCACCGGCGATTGCGGGCAAGATCTTTTCGCCGCCGACGGCGAGGATGGAGCGTAAGAATGCCGCGTTGAGATCGTTGAGAAGTTCATCAGCTTCGCGCTGGAGTCGCCGGCCCCATGCGACGAGGGCAGAGTCGTTGTTTTGCCGGCCAATTTTTTCCCAAACACGTCCTACATCGCGGAAGCCACGAGCCGCTTCCGTGCTGTTCGAAAAATATGGCTGCATGTAGCGCTGCGGGGCGGGATCGAGAGAAGCGTCGGCCTCGCTCCATCCGGCGAGCATGCCGTAGGCAGGGTCATCGAAGGGAAGCGTTTTGCCCTTATTGCGGAGGCCGAGCAGGAGATTTGTGATGCCATCAATCCGTGTGCGATAACGGAGCAGCAGATCAGGGTGGCCACCGTAGTTGACGTACTCGGCGGCGACAGTCAACATCCGCCCGTACTGTCCGACTTCCGGGCCGCGATACAGCAGCGAGCCGTCGTCGCGCACAAATTTCGCGAAATAGTTTTCAATGTATCGTGCAGCAAGATCTAGAAGTCCCCACTCGAGCATTGCCGTGGTATCTGCGGTAAACGAGTCCGGGAAACCATCGTGTTCACTGCCTGCATAGTCCTTGTCCACGGCGCCGTATTTGGGAAAATCACCGACACGGGTCATCCTGGCGCGCACCAATGCATAGCGAGCCATATTTGCCAGGCGTTCGTCGGGCAAGTCGATTTTCATTCCCGGTGCGAGAAATTGATTCCAGCGATCGGACAGGGCGGCAAGGTCTGAATAGAACAGTTTCGGATCGTAGCCCGTCCTGGGCGGAAAAGGATGATAGGAGTCAATGTACTTGGCCCATTTCAGCCGGCCATTTTCGATCCGGCTCACACGGTACCAGACAGGTTGAACGTGATCATTGCCGTTCGAAATACGCCAAGGGGCGAACGCGATCATCTCCGTCCAAGATTGCTTTTCCTGGGGATAGACAAAGCGCAGCACCGGAAGATATCCGCCGACCAAGCCGTCCAGCACCTGCCGCTGCTCACGAATTTTGGCGATAGAGGATTCGTATGGAGCGGGATCGAAATTTGGCGAGCGGCCTCCATAGGCAAAACCGATTTTGTCATAAGTGTCTGGAGTACCCACAAAGCTATACGTCTGCATCTTGCTTATCGGTTCGAATGCGCTGGCGATTTCGTCATAGGACGGGTCATCGGAACTGCTTAGGATCTGGTCGGCCAATAGATCGCGAGGGCTGTCCAAAATCTCCTGTGGAGTGTGTCCAAGATAGAGCTTCGCTGGATCCGCGCTCGTCGGCTCGGAGGACTTTGCCAGATCGCCGAGAATACCGTGCGCATTCACGAAAATTAGATGGCCGTCACGCTGAGTATAGTCTTCGAGCACGACGAAGCTCTGACTGGACGCGCGCGGCGATGCCGGCACGGTATCGACCAGAGTCCAGACACCAATGCGGTCACCGTTCTTTACGGTGACGCTTTTCCCATCGAGGAGAAGTTCTGCACCGCTGGATTCGAGGAGGCGGCTCAATTTCATGCCGGGCGGACGCGAAGCCTGTGATCTGGCGGCCTTGGAGAACGCAAGGAGACCCAGGCAAATTAGGATAAAGCGTTTGACGAAGCCCGTTCGCTGAACCGGAAACAGCCGGCGACAAGAAGGTTGTGTTTTTTGATGCTCAAAAGCGGCGCGCATCGGTGGATGGGCACTCAGGGCGACGCTCAAGGAGTTTCGACGGCGTCGCGGCTGGATTCGTCCATCAGGCGCATGGCTTCCATGAGCAGGCCGGTGGTGCCACGTGTGGTGGTGGTGCGGGTGGAAGCGCTGGCGGCGTTGAAATCGATTTCGAAATCGCCTACGGCCCAGAGGATGACTTTGTAAACGGCGTCGTCGCCTACGATGCCGCCAATTTGCGCGTCGCGACACTGACCGCTGGCGAAAAAGAGTTCGCCTTGTTCGCCGTTGTGGCGGACGCGGAGGCGGCAAGACTTCTGCCCCATTTCGAGCGACTGCAAGAGATCGGTCATGCTCATTTCTTCGAGGCGGCCCTGAATCACACCGGGACGCGAAGCACTTTTTTGCAACTTTTCCAAGTGGATGCGGTCCACGACCTTTTTGGCGGCGCGCACCAGATCCTTTAAAACGAATGGCTTGGCGATGAAGTCTTCCACGCCGTCGGTCAGGGGGCGAAGTTTTTCTTCGATCTCGGCGCGGCTCGCCATGAAGAGAAAGGGAATATGGC
>Ga0207641_10004868_pt1 | contig 11555 bp, 8 predicted proteins | sample KBSSwiS62_FD_184306 | JGI IMG/M metagenome (GOLD analysis project Ga0207641, IMG submission 184306) | Switchgrass rhizosphere microbial communities from Kellogg Biological Station, Michigan, USA - KBS Switchgrass S6-2 (SPAdes) (version 2) | ecosystem: Host-associated > Plants > Roots >... | reverse complement strand
GTGTGTTGTCCGTTGACTATCGTTTGACTTCAAACAGCAATCCAAGAGCCAAATTCAGAAACTATGTCATTAAAAATCAGGTTTTACTGTCTCAAATTCAGCATTTTTATCGTTACCCTGCTAATCTTTCATACCACAATTGCTCAAAGGAAAGAAAAGCCTTTAGTATCGAAATATAATTTCAGTGGCCTTGATAGAATTTTGGAGGAAAAACAGGGTCTTCTCGGGAAGGATTATGTGGTTTTGATCTGGAAAAGGGACGATACACTTACTTATAGAAAAGAAGTGGGGGAATATAAAAGTAAAACGATAGCACCAATCGCCAGTTGCAGCAAATGGTTGACTGCCGCATTAGTGATGCAGTTTGTTGATGAAGGAAAAATATCTCTTGATGATCCCGTGGTGAAATACATCCCCGTTTTTGAAAAGTACATGAAGAAATATATCACTATACGCAATTGTCTTTCACATATGACGGGTATTGAAGATGACGAAAAATTTTTGAAGAAGATGTTTCAAAGAAAAAAGTTTGAATCGCTTGATGAAGAAGTGGAATCTTTTGCAGCAAGGGAAATAAGAGCCAATGCTGGCACTGATTTCTGGTATGGAAATATTGGGTTAAATATTGCCGCAAAAGTGTTGGAAGTTGTGAGCAAAAGAAAGTTTGATGCATTGATCAAGCAAAAATTATTTACTCCTCTTGGCATGCGGCAAACGACATTTACAGAATTGGATGGAGGCCTTTATGATCCATCTGGCGGGGCAAGATCAACTGCTGAAGACTATATGAAATTTTTGGTGATGCTGATGAACAAAGGAAAATATAATGGTAAACAAATTCTCAGTGAAGGATCTGTTGATGAAATGATAAAGATAGAAACCGCTAATGTGCCGAAACGCTATGTACCGAAATCGGCTGAAGGTTTTAATTATGCTCTTGGTAGTTGGGTGGTAGAAGAAAGAAAGGGTAAAGCAACAGCACTTGCCAGCCCGGGGTTATTTGGCACTTGGCCAATGATCGATTTCTGTCGTGGCTATGCATATATTCTTTTTGTAAAAAATTATTTGGGTGACGAAAGAGCTAATGCACATTTGGAAATCAAGAAGGTGATCGATGAGCAGATTAAGGAGGAGTGTAGGTAGTTTCCGAAAACCGCACAATATTGTCCACCCCAATTTGAAAATACTTTACGATCGAAGTACTTCCCCCGCCAGCAGGGGATATTATACTGTCTTCTCATTGATCTTTTTTGATTCCTTGTATTGAAATTTTTTTATGCGCAATAATAATCAGGATGTTCATTCTCCCCGGCTGGCGGGGGCCGGATATACATTAAGGATGAATGATCAAGTGGGGGTGGACAAAAGCTGAATAGAATTGTTATAGCACAAGAGTGCGACGCAACCGAAACTTAATAGTAGCAATCAAGCCGGGCTAATAATTCTAAAACTGTCCTTTATACTTCACCTTCCCTCCGACGATCGTCGTTACTACTTTTGTATTTTTAATTTCTTCGTCTTTGCAGGTCATCAGATCATTTGAAAGAATAACAATGTCTGCATACTTACCTACTTCCAATGAACCTTTATCTTTTTCCTGGAAAGCGGCAATAGCGTTTGCCATAGTATATGAATAAAGGGCCTGCTCTCTTGTCATTTTTTGTGCAGGATAAAATTCAGTGCCATCTTTGAGTTTTCTTGTAACCGAAGCATAAAAATTGGGAATAGGATCTTCATCTTCTACCGGCACATCAGTTCCGTTATTTACCAATACTCCTTCTTTTAGAAATGATTGCCACACGTAAGCACCTTCTTCGGATCGTTTTGCTCCCAATCTTTTTGGAACAAATGGCGCATCACTGGTACAATGAATACCCTGCATGGAAGCGATCACATTCCATTCTTTGAAGCGGGGGATCTCTGCAGGATTCACATGCTGTGCATGTTCCACCCGCCAGCGATGATCTTTGTTTTTATCTTTTGCGATTTGCTCTGCATAAATATTTATCACTTCCCGATTGGCCCTGTCGCCAATAGCATGCACACATAACTGCAAATTATTTTGCCAGCAAAAATCAGCGATGGCTTTTAATGAATCAATGTTAAATGTATTTTCTCCTGTTGAACTTGGACGATCTGTATAGGGCTCCAGCAACCATGCCCCATACGAACCCAATGCACCATCTAATGAAACCTTCACTGCTTTTACGGTTAAGAAACCATTGCCTTCATTTATTATTGGAAAAACATTTGCATGAGCACGAAGTGTTGCATTGCCTTCTCTTACCATCAGCCAGTGACGAATATTTAATTTGCCCTGCTGTGCTAATTGTTTCATTCCTTCTACCTGCTCAAATGATGAGCCTGCATCTTCAAAACTTGTAACACCTTTTTTCAAACAATCCTCTTCTGCAAGTTGGATGCTATGTGCCCATTTTGCTATTTGTACGTCTTTACTTTGTTGATTTTCCCATCCAGAATATGCCTGTCCGACAAGACTCATCGCATTTTCAGAAAACACACCTACAATTTTTCCGCTATTATCTTTTAAAATTTCACCACCTGCAGGGTTTTTAGTAGATGAAGTAATGCCTGCCTGTTCCATTGCTTTTGCATTTACATATACACTGTGTCCGCTTGCATGTGATAGTATAACAGGATTATTTGGGGAAACTTTATCCAACTCTTCATGATAAGGATAGCCCAAATAATTTTTTGCTGGCGCAGGGTTCCATTTTTCCTGGTGCCAGCCGCGACCAACGATCCAATCACCGGGTTTTGCTTTCTTTACTGCATCAGCAACCATTGCCACGATCTCATCCCAGTCTTTTACATTCATCAGGTTCAGATTTATCAATGAAGATCCAAGCGCATGAATATGTCCATGACCTTCGATAAAACCAGGCATTACAAACTGCCCTTTCGCATCTATCACTTCTGTTTTATCACCAATATATTTTTTTACATCTGTATTATTGCCGACAAAAATTATTTTCCCTTCTTTTACCGCTATTGCTTCAGCATCTGGCTGGCTTTTATTTACGGTATATACTTTCGCATTGTTGATAACAAGTTCTGCAGTTTCAGTCGATGAATTCTGGGAAGCAGTATTACAGCTTAGAAAAAAAAGAATGGCTGCCGGCAGATAATTGATAATTGATCTTTTTCTCATAAATAAAAATTGGGTTCAAATGTATTGATTTAAAGAATAGGCGCCGTGACTACTTCCTGAAAAGAAGAATAGTTTTTGTTTTTTTATTTGTTTGTACTTGCGATAGATCTCTTTTACTGCATTTTTTCCTTCTTTGCCATAACTCAAAATACAAACTGTTCCTCCATTTCCTCCCCCGGAAACTCTTGCTCCAAACACTCCATGAGCCGGACCTGCATCACGAATCATTTCAACGATCTTATCTGTGTATTCGTTTCCTAATCCAACGGCAGAATAACTTTCATGGCTTCGCATCATCAGGATTCCCATTTGAATTAAAGATGCTTGCTTGTCTTCTAGCTTTTTTAAATTTTTAAGCAGGGTTTTAAATTCATGCACTCTTTCATTTTCATAAACAGGATGTGATCCGCAAACAGAAGGCTTATAGATCTTATCTTCATCAATGCTAGTTACAGTATCAATTGAAAGTTTGTATTGAGCCAAAAAATCCTTGCCAAGTATCTTTTCAGGTAACAATGAAATATATTTTTCTTCAAAAGTTGAAACAGGAATATTAGCTAAAAAACCTTTGAAAGGAAGTTTACTCCAATCACCACTTGTTCTTGCCTCGTCCAGTTCTTCAACTGTTGCTCCTTCATGTAACGCAATTATGGTATAACTCATAAATGCCGCAGCACGAACATCAGAATAGGATGCGCCGCTTACTGCGTGTCTAATGCCACTGTCTATGCCACTAAAATTTATTCCTCGTGGAATACTGATTGGTTTATCAACCTGGTGTGGCTGACAGATCAATGGCAATAATTTATTTTTTTGTCCTAAATGGGATGACAACTGATCCATTAACCCACAAGGAGCACCGGCAACTAAATTTTCCGCCATTTGTGCAAGCACTGCTAATTCTTCCTTTCCCAATGATAATTTATAAAGCTGGTTCAATGCATTCATTGTAGCCACTTCCAATGCTGCTGATGATGAAACTCCTTTTCCCCAGGGGACATTTGATTCAATAAAAACATTGGCGCCTTCTAAACTTATTTCCTTTTCTTTTTTCAAAACAAGAAAACAGCCTAGTACGTAAACGGCCCAATCGCCACCAACCACAGACTTAATGACGTTACCTGCTTCAATAAGTGAATTATCCTTTATTGCCGAAAGATGAATTATGAAATCATTCGTTTTCTTTTTTGTGACCTGTGTACGAAAATGAAAAACTCCATCATTTCTTTTTTGAATGCTGACAGTTGTAGTTTGCTTGATGGGCATTTGCAAAAGAAGTGAGCCGCTGTAATCAGCAATGCCGCCCATTACATCCATGCGACCGGGAGCAGTAGCAGAAATTTTTTTTTCTTCTGTTGAAAAAAGATCGTTCATAATTTAATACTTCGGAGTTCGGCTGCTTTTTCTTCTGGCATAGTATCCGCCATAAAAGTATCAGCGCCGGTTTCTGGACCTGCAAGATATTTCATTAAGCCCGGCTGACGTAACGGAGGACAAATGATCAAATGCATATGATAATCCGGGTGATCATTCCCATCAACAGGCGCCTGAGCAAATGCCATTATGTATGGAAAGCTGCTTTGAAAATTGGCATCAAACTTTTTGGTAACTGTTTGAAATACTTCTGCAAGATCATACAACTCTTCATCCGTCATCGTTATCAAAGTGGCATGACGATTCTTTGGAAACACATAGGTTTCATAAGCAAACCTTGCAAAAAAGGGAATAAAAGCTATCGCTCCTTTATTTTCAGCAATGATCCTGATGTCATCTTTTTTTTCCGCGGCAATTATATCGCTGAAAATATTTGTTCCCTTTCCTTTTTGATATTCCGCAACTGCTGCCAATTCCTTTTGAACTACGTTGATTGTAAAATCCACTGCGTAGATCTGGCAATGAGGATGCGGATTCGATACTCCTACTATCTCTCCTTTATTTTCAAATATCAATACCGATTTTATTGTTTCGTGCCTGCTAAAGAAATTCATTTCTTTCCGCAATGCTCTGAAAACATTCGCCACTTTATCAACGCTGATATCGTTTAACGTAACATTATGTCTCGGATCATAACAAACCACTTTTGCAATACCCCCGGCCTGGCTTCTTTTATACAGATCATCATGCTGGCTTTGAAATTCTTCCGGAATTGCAGGAGAATTTAATCCAACAACCGGGTGATCATTTTCAAAAATGAACACATCGGCGTAATCAGCATTTTTCTTTCCACTTACTCTTTTATTGCCCGGGCACAGGTAGCAATTGGGGTCATACTCCGGCGCCGTGACGGTCGATTCTTTTTTTTCAAAATTCCATGGCCTACTGTTACGATGTGCAGCATATACCACCCATTCTCTTCGTAACGGATGCCATCTCTTCTCCCAATTTCCAAATGGGACCGACTCATGCATCATTTCATAATTTTTTTAATTGCTTTTTCCACTTGTTGTAGGCGGAAGAATATATTTTCTGATCATCTTTAGTTGGAGAGTAGCTTTTTATTTTTTCCATTGAAGAATACGCTTCCGTAAAATTTTTATAAACACCAACACCTATCCCAGCTCCCCTTGCTGCCCCGGTGGCGCCATCCGTATTATATAATTCAAGTTCGCAACCGATTGTGTTTACAAATACAGAACTAAATACATCACTTAAAAACATATTTGCATGACCAGCCCTCACCGTTTTTATTTCCATTCCCATTCCTTTCATTACTTCAACACCGTAATGCAACGCAAATACGATCCCTTCCTGGGAGGCACGAGCTATATGACCACGGTTATGACGATTGAATTGAAGCACTTTCATAACCGCTCCCAGGTCTTTATTTTCCAACACTCTTTCTGCACCGTTGCCAAATGGATAGACCAAAAGCTCATCAGAACCTGCCGGCGCCATTGATGCTTCCTTATTTATTTGTTCGTAAGATGAATCACCAAAAAAGTTTTTACGCAGCCAGCTATTCAGGATACCAGTTCCATTTACACAAAGCAAAACACCATAACGGGGATCTTTTTTTGAATGATTGACATGAACGAAAGTGTTTACTCTTGATTTCGGATCATAACTCGGTTTATCAATAATTCCATACACAACTCCTGATGTACCCGCGGTAGCCGCAACTTCTCCAGGTTGTGACACATTTAAAGAGAAAGCATTGTTTGGCTGATCGCCTGCACGATAAGAAACAGGAATGCCTGCTTTCAATTTTAATTCTGTTGCAGCAGCGTACGAAAGTTTGCCCTGCTCACCAAAGGTTGGAACCAATGGAGAAAGTAGCTCTTTATCAATACCATAATATTTCAACAGATCAGCAGCAACCTTTTCCTTTTTAAAATTCCACATTATGCCTTCGCTTAGCCCTGAAATTGTAGTAGCAGGCTCACCTGTTAATTTCATTGCGATATAATCACCCGGTAACATGATCTTGTAAATATTCTTATAAATATCTGGTTCGTTTTTCTTTACCCATCTTAGTTTAGATGCCGTAAAATTCCCTGGTGAATTGAGAAAGTTTTTGAGACAATATTTTTCGCCTAATTCTTCGAAAGCTTTATCGCCGATCTCCACTGCCCGACTATCACACCAAATTATAGAAGGACGAAGTGGTTTTAAATCTTTATCAACGCAAACAAGACCATGCATCTGGTAAGCAATACCAATTGCAGCAACTTCCTCTCCTGTAAAAGAAACCTGCTGATGCAATTTGTTCATTGCATTCACTAATTCTCTCCACCACATTTCAGGATCTTGTTCTGCAAAACCTGGTTGTGGTGATAGCATAGGCATCTCCGATGAAGGAGAAAATGTAGATGCAGCTGTTTTGCCCGAATTAATTTCAAGCAATGTTGCTTTTACTGACGAAGAACCGATGTCAAATCCAAGTAAGTATTTCATATTTTACCAAAAGCGAATATACAATGCTACAATAATTCCCAATACAATTATGATCATCGCCATTACTCCCGGCGTTACTTTATACATGTTCTTATCAATTTGTAATGCATTTCCTAATGCCCTGCCCTTTGCATCCAATAGACTCACTGTAATAATTAATAAGGATGTAAAAAAGAAAACCCATCCCATTTGAATTAAGAATGGTATCTCATAAGCACCTGTGCCTGTTGGATAAGCTGTATATATAAAAGTGTCATGGCCAGCAAGACCCGGCAAAAACTTATCAAATAACACTGCTAATAAAACGCCACCGATAATACCTGCGATCGCGGCTTTGGATGTTGTCTTTTTCCAGAAAAACCCAAATAAGAAAACAGGGAATATGGCAGGAGAAATATAGCCGGTATATTTTTGAATAAATTCAAACCCTCCTTTGCCTCCAATGCCCAATGTATCCTGCCAGTTAACCATGATGGCAATGATCAATGCTAATATTACAACCAATCGACCCATCCAAACTAATTTCTTTTCAGAAGATCCCTTATTAATGTACTTCTTATAGATATCCAGTGTATAGATCGTAGCAATACTATTTGCTTTACCAGCAAGGGAAGCAACTATTGCAGCAGTGAGTGCCGCCATTGACAATCCTTTTAATCCTGCAGGTAAAAATCCAAGTACCGCTGAGTAGGCATTATCTTCTCTGAATTCTCCGTTGGCTAACATCTGGGTTTGCAAGTCGCCGTTTCGATACAATACATAAGCAGCGATCCCCGGTAATACAACTAATAATGGCATCAATAATTTTAAGAAGGCAGCAAATAATATCCCGGTACGGGCCGTTTTTAAATTTGCTCCCAATGCACGTTGAGTTATATATTGATTGCAACCCCAATAATTCAAATTAGCAACCCACATACCTGCCGCCAGCATTGCCATTCCGGGCAAACTTGAATAATGATTTATTTCCTGTTGTGAAGATGCGGAACTGGGCTTATCAAAGATCATTTTAAAATGATCAGGTACAGTTTTAAGTAAATGATTGAAGCCAGCGAGAAAATCTTTTCCATACCCAAACTTCTCACTTACGACAGTTAAAGCTATATACGATGTGATCAATCCACCTGCCAATAATACTAATACCTGTATAACGTCAGTATAACCGATCACTTTCATGCCGCCTAAGGTGATCACTAACGCAAACACAGCAAGGCCGATCATAATCCAGTGAAAATTCTCACCTCCTGTAAGACTATTGATCGCAATTGTTCCGAGATAGAGTATTGAGGTAAGGTTTACAAATATGTACAGGAACAACCAAAATACAGCCATGATCATTGCTACAGTTTCATTGTATCTTGTTTTTAGAAACTGCGGCATTGTGAAAATGCGATTCTTTAAATAGATCGGCATGAAAAAAACAGCAACGATGATCAATGATACGGCCGCCAGCCATTCATAAGCCGAAATTGCAATGCCTAAACGAAACCCGTTCCCACTCATTCCAATAAACTGTTCAGCAGAAATATTTGAAGCTATTAACGAGGCACCGATAGCCCACCATGTAAGTTGCCCCTCAGCAAGAAAAAAATCAGTGGAAGTTGTTTGCACCGCTTTTTTTCTTCTATAAACCCAATATCCATAACCAGCAACCAGGAAGAAATAAATAAAGAAGACAATTATATCGCTGTTCGCAAGCTGTTTCATGCAAGTTCCTTTGAACCATGAAAATATTGAAAAATGGCCTACAAAATATTTAAATCATATAAATTACCTTGCTACCTTTCCTTCAGCCTAAAATATCAATTATATGTACGAACATAAGAGACAGAAGGTAATACCCATGAAGACATTTTATCAAAGGGTGCTTAAACACATTATAATAGCATTCGCTATTCTTGGGTTTTGTTTACTGATTGGTGTTTTAGGCTATCACATCACTGCAGAAGCAAATTGGCTGGACTCACTTCATAATGCTTCTATGATATTAAGTGGCATGGGCCCTGTAATAGAGATCCATACTGTCCAGGGAAAGATATTTTCTTCTTTCTATGCCCTGTTCAGTGGTGTTGTTTTTATAACCAATATTGGAGTCATATTGGCCCCCGCCCTTCATCGCATATATCACAGGTTGCACCTGGAAGAATAATAATACTAAAAGGGTTTCTTTTCTTCGTCAGTATTTTTTATAAATACTAATTTATTACGGTCTGCTTTATAAATAGCATCATAAAATTTTATCATTTCTGTATAATCAGATTTTGGGAAAAAGCCACTGTATTGCTGCATGCTCCGGGTATAGATTATCTTATTTTGATCAAACTTCACCGTCGCACTGTATTTTCCAAATTTGCTTTCAACAGTTGCATCCTGCGGAACAGATTCAGGTTTGTATCCAGCCGGTATTTCCATTTCTATTTTATCTGTATCGAAATATTCAATATCAAGTTCAATGTCATATTTTCTTTCATCTCCTGATTTTAATTTCCGGCCTGATTTATTCATTATGTTCGGCTCAATGAACAATCTTTTTCCACTGATAGTAGCAAAATGATCAGCCGTGACTGAAAGTGTTTCTTCAATTTCAGGTATCAGCTTTTTATCTTCTTTATACGAGAAATTGTTGACAGTGTAAGTAGCAAACGCCAATTCTTCGTCCAAATATTCTTTCACTTTATCTTTTGACAAATTATTAATAAGCATGTGCAGATTATCCTGCTGTATGCCAGAGTAATTTGTTTTGATATCAGCCAGTAACAAACCTTCGGCATCAACCTTTGCATTGATCGTTCGTTGCTGAAGATTCTCCTTCATGCCATATTTAGGAGTATGAACCAAATTGCCACCTGTTTCATCGATTAACAACGCGTATCGGTCATCTGTAAAATCACTTAAATAACCTGAAGGCAATGTTTGGCTTGTGCATTCCAGCCAAACCGAGTCATTATTATTGATCACAGCACAAAGGATAGCATGATTGAACTGAGAAGAGGGAAACTCTGTTTCAAGATTTGGTTTAGTTCGTCCGGCCCCTATCAACGTATAATATGACTTGATCCCAGCCTCTTTTAAAATGCTATACATATAATTTGACAATGCCTTACAGTCACCATAGCCTTTTGTCGCCACATATTTTGCATCGAATGGTTGCCAGCCGCCAATGCCTAGCTGGATGCTTACATAACGTGTATTTTTTTGCATGTACTCGTACAAAAGTCTTATTTTTTCGCGGGGGTCAGTAACTCCATCAGCTATTTCGTGTACTTTTTGTTTTATGTTAGGAGGTAATTCATCACGTCCCTGTTTCAATGTATAAATAAATTTTCCCAGGTCCTGCCAGCTTTTCATATTTCCTTTATAAGCCTGCATTTCAAATTCAGTAGGTCCAAACATTACATAGCTTGTCAAATGCCTGAGTGAGGGAGAATACGATTCACGTATAATTGCAGGTGCATCTTTTATTTCCCAAACCATTCTTTTCTTATCTGTTGTTTGTTCTGCCGCCTGGCCATCGTAATGAAATGTTTTGTATCGAAACTCGTAATTCAACGGGCATTCAAAAATGAATTTGCTTTGTTGTACTGAAAAATACTCATCCTCCATCGGTTGCCACGAAGGATAAAACATGGTTCCGTTATATTTCAACTCTAACACATATTCCACTGTATAGGGATATACTTTATAGTAAAAGCTATGATACTTCACCCTGTTATCTTCCATTAAGCTTATATCACTTACACCACTGAGATCCTGTATATCTTTATTTTTTAATTCTTTTACTTTATTTCCCATCGCATCGTATAAAATACCTGCAATACTTTTAATTTCAATAAAGCGATCATAGTATTGATGAAAATCCGCATGCTTATCTCCGTTTTCATTTAAGATCGTAAGTGCATATTTGTGATAATAAACAGCTTCACCTGGCGATTTTAATGTAAACCGTTCTTCTTCTATTCTCTTTACTACATTGGCATTATTCTTCAAAGACTCGGGAATGTTTGCAACAGCGTACTCACCGCCGCTGGCAAAAGCAAAAAATGAAACCAATAAAAGAAAACTTATAACACGGAGTCTTTTCATTGCTTATTTTTTCTTTTTAAAAACAATTTGCTCATTATGCTTATTCACTATCAAATTAAAAAATTCCCTTAGTATTTCATACTCATCAGGTAAATAATAACTTCGGGTCAGCTTTATCCTTGAACGGAAAGAAATAACCCCGCCGCTGTTACTAATGATGTATTCAAAAAAACTTTTCCCTTCCTCATCAAAATTCACTCTTACTGATTTTGGTAATTCATCCACTTCATATCCAGCGGGCACATCCGTAGTGAGCACAAATACTTCATCTAAAGCATAAGGCATTTCCACCGGGTAAGCTCTTGTAGCTGATTTAAAAGGATTTTCTTTGTAGCCTTCTCCAAACATGGGGTTGAGATAAATGATATCATCCTTTTCTAAATTCAGTTTTACATCATAATTCAAT
>Ga0207641_10004865_pt1 | contig 11559 bp, 14 predicted proteins | sample KBSSwiS62_FD_184306 | JGI IMG/M metagenome (GOLD analysis project Ga0207641, IMG submission 184306) | Switchgrass rhizosphere microbial communities from Kellogg Biological Station, Michigan, USA - KBS Switchgrass S6-2 (SPAdes) (version 2) | ecosystem: Host-associated > Plants > Roots >... | reverse complement strand
TGGGCATTTCCCAGCGTAACGTCAAACGCTTGGCCAAGCTCTGCTTTGGCACTGACATTGCCACCGCCACCGTTGGCACCGTCCACAAGGAGCTGGCGGCCAAAGAGGAGGCGCGGCTCAACTCCCGCAGCCTGGCCGGCATCCCGTACCACTACCTCATTGTTGACGGCATCTGGGCGAAAGCTAAGGGTTATGGCTGGGACAACGACGATGCTGTGCTGCTGTGTGCGGTTGGTATCCAGGGTAACGGTGCCCGGGACATCGTAGGCTTTGCCGTAGCCCGGGCTGAAGACGCGGATAGCTGGCAAACCTTTCTAGTCTCCCTGTTTGAACGAGGGCTTGACCGGCAGCAGCTGAAACTGGTCATCGCTGACGACGGGGCTGGGTTCCGGGCAGCCAAAGACCAGCTGCTGCCAGGCGTGCCGCTGCAGGTGTGCATCGTGCACAAGATGCGTAACGTCATGGCCAAAACCAGCAAAAAACACCGCAGTGCCCTCATCCAAGGCGTCAAGGATATCTATGCGGCCCACACCAAACAGGAAGCCATAGACAAAGCCAAGGCGCTCATAAAACAATGGTACGCCACTGAGCCCAAGGCCATGGAGTCCTTACGCTACCATTTTGAGGATACGGTTACCTACATGGATTTTCCAAAAGGCGAATGGACAAAGCTCCGCACCAGCAATACCGTGGAGCGGCTATTCCGTGAGGTACGGCGCAGGATGAAGGTGATGGATAGTAGCTTCAATTCGACTGAATCCATGGAGCGCTATGGCGCAAGTATACTCGGGCATTTACAGGAGGGATATATGCGGTAGACAATAAACAGAAGACAAGACGGTAGGGGCGCGGCGCGGCTGGCCGCGCCAGAAGAATAACTACTTTAACAACTTATTTGTACCTGCCTGGGGTTACACAGTGGGGGTTGACAGTATCCAGGCAGCGGGCGGGGACGACGAGCGAGGAGTCGGAGGAGCTCAGGCGGCTGCGGCGGGAGAACGCGGAGTTGCGGCGGCCGAACGAGATCCTCAAGGCGGCGTCGGCTTTCTTCGGGTCATTGGCAGCATCGGTGGCGCCCGGCGGGGGTTCGCTCGTCTCTTCGCTGTCCTGGCTTCGGCTGGTGGCTTGTCCGGCGATGTGGGGCCTCGCCGGGCAGCGGCCTAACGGTCGGTGTGGCCTGATAGGAGCGTGCCTGGTGCCCGATTGAGGCGTGCCCGTCGCCCGCCACGGCTGTCGATCAGTTGACGGCTGAGAAGGGGACGGTGTGATCACGGTCGGCGTGGACTCGCATAAGCGGACCCACACGGTGGTCGCGGTTGACGAGGTGGGCCGCCGCCGTGAGGACAAGACGGTGCCGGCGACCAGCGACGGGCACTAGGAACTCGTGCGCTGGGCGGGCCGCTGGCCGGAAGTCGTCTTCGCGTTGGAAGGCTGTCGGCATTTGACCCGTCTGCTCGAGCGGGATCTGCTCACGGCTGGCCTTCGGGTAGTGCGTGTACCGACCCGTCTTATGGCCAGTGCTCGCCGCGGTGCGCGGCAGCCGGGCAAGTCCGACCCGATCGACGCTGAGGCAGTCGCGATCGCGGCCCTCGGTCACGACGACCTGCCGGTGGCGCAGTTGGACGGGCGACCCGTCAGGTCAAGCTGCTGGTCGACTACCGCCGCGACCTGGTCCGCCAGCTTGCCCCGTCGCCGCTTGCCATACCCGGCTGTGGGGTCCTCGTCGCGGCGATGATCCTCGGGGAGACCGCCGGCGCGCGCCGCTTCCGATCCATGGACGCCTACGCCCGCTTCACCAGCACCGCACCGATCCCCGTCTGGTCAGGCAGCAGCTCCGGAAGGGTCCGCCTCAACCGCGGCGGTAACCGGACCGTCAACACCGCCCTCCACATGATCGCGGTCACCCAGGCCCGTGGCGTCGGCCCCGGCAAGGACTACATCGACAAGCTTCTCGCCCGTGGCAAGACCAGAACCGAAGCCATCCGCCTGGTCCGCCGACGGCTGTCCGATGTCGTGTTCACCGCGCTGTGCGCCGACGACCACGCCCATGCCGAACGGCCCTCTCAGGCCCCAGCCAGCGGCTGCCAGCTCGCGGCTTGACATAGGAGCATCGCCGAGCTCGACTGGCCCTCGAGGTTCTCGTGAGGTTCGTCCGTGAGCACGCCGACCGCACGGATGGCGGGCTGCGCTGGGGCGACGGGGCCGATCTGCAGGGTGCTCCCGGAGCATGGCATGCAGCTCGCCCCGTCCACCTGCTACGACGCGCTGAGCCGGCTTGCCCAGCGTCCGTGAGCGCCGGGATGCCGAGCTGAAACCGCTGATCCGCCGGGTGCACGAGGACAACTACGGCGTCTATGGAGCGCGCAAGGTGTGGCTGGCACTGAACCGCCAGGGCGTACCGGTCGCCCGCTGCACCGTCGAGCGCCTCATGCGTGAGCTTGGCCTGGAAGGCGCCCGCCGCGGCCGCCGGCGACGGACCACGATCCCGGACTCGGCCGCCGCCCGCCCGGCCGACCTGGTCCGCCGACACTTCGATCCGCCAGCTCCCGACCGGACCTGGGTCGCGGACTTCATCTACGTGCCGACCTGGTCCGGCACTGTCTACGTCGCCTTTGTCCTCGACGCCTACGCCCGGCGGATCCTCGGCTGGCGCGCAGCGACCAGCATGCGCACCAAGCTCGTCCTCGACGCCCTCGAACAGGCTCTCTGGACACGGCGGAAACAAGGCACCGGCCCGCTGGCCGGGCTGATCCACCACAGTGACGCCCGCAGCCAGACCGGATTCAACCGGTTGTCGCAACACCGGTTTATTGGGATTGTTTCAAGATCGGTATTTTCGGCCCGACGCGCCGGACCCACGCCCGGCGTGTCGGGCCGGAACCACCGTTCGCGCAACAGTCCGTGCCGGCCCGGAACGGGAATTTGGCTGCCAGTAACCGTCGGGTTGTGCGTGACGAGGTGCTTGTTGAGAATCTGTGGAATCGGCTGGAGCCGCTGATCCCGGTGGGGGCGCGTAGGTTGTGCTATCCCCCGGGTTCCGTAGTTTCGTGGCCACACGGTAGAGATCGCCGACGGGAAACCGCAGGTTGCGGGCTTGCCGGCCAGGAAATCGGGCTTGTTGGGGTGTGAAGTGTGGTAACGCGGCTGGGCCGGTCGGTGGTTGCGTTACCTCATTCTGAGTGATTTGGCGTGGATATGGCCCTGAGGTTCACACAGCGGGGGAACGCCGACGGCTCGGCGGTCCGCTAGGCCGCGCTCGGGCACAACCACCGCGTCGACGGGGTGGTGAAGCCGCAGGTGCTGATGAACTTGGGCCGGGTCGAGTCGATCGACGTCGACGGTCTGCTGCGGCTGGCCGCCTCGGTCCGGTCGCACTTCGGCAACGTCGAGCCCGCCCGTCTTCCGCACATGGGGATTCGATGCCTCGACCGATGCCATTTTCGATCATGAAAACGGGCTCGCATCGACAGTCTGCACCTACCGTGATCGGATCAGTCTGATCCTGTCAGATTTCACCCTCCGGACACCGACCATGCGGGCCACGGATCAGCAAAAGATCACAAGGTTGGCCCATAGGGTGCACGTGCGGAGAACGGGAGCCCGCGGGCGCCGGCCGCTGGAAGTCACCGACGCCCGCCCGATCGGAGCTCGACGGGCTGTGGCGCGAGCTTGGCATCGCGACCGCGTTGGAGAAGGTGGTCGCCGACCGGCGGTTCACGACCGCGGTGGAGCGGTTCTGTTCGCGCTGGTCGGAAACCGGGCGATCGCGCCGATGTCGAAGCTGTCCGCGGCCGGATGGGCATTCGAGGATGTCGTGATCCCCAGGTTGGCCGGGATGGACACCGACCGGGCTCTACCGGGGTGATGAAGCTGCTTGTGGAGACCGACGTGGCGAGGTGTAGAAGGCGCGGTTCTTCTCGGCCGCCCACCTGCTCAATCTTAAGGTGGATCTGCTATTCGCCGACACGACCTCGCCCTCCCGTTCTCCGCACGTGCATCCTGTGGCTTGACCATGTGATCTGTGAGTGTCGTGTCGGTGCTCCTGGGTGGAGGACCACCAGGCTTGGCGTTGGTGACTCGACGTGACTCTTTTGTGATCCGGCCGCTGTGGCGTGTCCTGCAACTGACCTGTCCGTCGGGGTCACCGGCGCCGAGCCTGGCGCACCGGTTGGCCTGATCAGAAGCCTGTCCGCCGCTGGCGTGACTCGTCACAGATGTGCCGCTCGGTGTCTTCGCCCAGCGTGGCGCCGTCCGTTGGCGTCATGGGGATGGGAGAGATGTCGGTGGTCGTGCTCGCGGAGGTCGTCGACGCGGTGGTCGGGGTCGACACGCACCGGGACACTCATCAGGTCGAGATCGCGTTGCCGACCGGCGCACCGATCGCGACGTGTTCGATCAGCAACGACAGCGCAGGTCACGCGGACCTGTTGTCGTGGATCTTCACGCATGCCCCGGGGCCGCGGCTGGCGGTGTCGATCGAGGGAACCCGTAGCTACGGAGTCGGGCTGGCCCGTGCGGTCGCCGCCGCCGGCCTGACCGTCGTCGAGTGCGAACAGCCGGCCCGCGCCGTGCGCCGGGGCGCGGGCAAGTCTGACCGTCTCGACGCGCACCTGGCAGTGCTGGCCGCGCTGCGCCTGGACGCCGACCGTCTGCCGGTCCCGCGCGCCGACGGCGACCGGGAGGCGCTGCGCATCCTGCGGCGCGCGCTAGGAGCTGACCTCGTCGGGCACCGCCCGGACGAACCGGCTACGCGCACTGCTGCTCGACGGCGACGACACTGACCGCGAGCTCGCCCGCAACCCACTGACCGAGACGGTGCTAGCCGCGCTCGTCCGCCGCCGCTGTCCCGCTGGCGCTGACCGGCACCGCGCGGTGCGTCACGCTGAGATTCGTCGCCTCGCCACGGCCCTGCGCGAGACGAATCGCGCGCTCAAGGACAACCGCGCCCAGCTCGTCGCGATCCTCACCGAGATCGCGCCCGGCCTCCTAGACCGGCCAGGCGTGGGGCCGGTCAGCGCCGCGCAGGTCGTCGTGAGCTTCTCTCACCCCGGACGCTGCCGGAACGAAGCGGCGTTCGCCGCGCTGGCCGGCACCAGCCCACTGGAGGCGAGCAGTGGACGGACCGTTCGGCACCGGCTCAACCGCGGCGGCGACCGAGCGCTCAACCGCGCGATCCACACGATCACGGTCACCCGCATGCGGACCTGCCCGAGGACCAAGGACTACGTCGCGCGGCGGACCAAAGAAGGCAAAAGCGCCAGGGAGATTCGCCGCTGCCTCAAGCGATATGTTACCCGTGAACTCTTTCGCGCACTCACCGTGACAATGACGGCTCCCGTGGTCTCCTGAAACGAACTTCCGTGCACGCTTTCAGGCCCACTGATATGCCACTTGACGACATATAGAAGCGTCAGTTGAGTTGTAGGGCTCTGGCCTGGTGGCGGTAGCGGCTGGCTTGGGCGCGTGCCTGGTGGCGGCGTCGCCACCAGGACCAGGCCAGGATCTGGCTGACCGATGGCGTTGGCCGGGGGAAGGCCAGGCGGGCGAGCAGGTGGCGGACCTCGTTGACGGTTAGGGCGATCAGCCCGTCTGCGGCGGGGGTGGTGTGGGCGGTCGTGGTCGTGACGGCGAGGTACGCGTGGGCGAGCATGCCGAGCAGGGTCCAGCGGGTGGCGGCGACGCGGACGAGCACGGCGATCGGTACTGGCCGGGGGCTGTGGGTCCGATAGAACGCGAGCTCGCCGGTGTGGATGTTGCGGCGGATCAGCAGGTGGTGGTGGCCGGGGAGGTCCTTGTCAACGGTGGCGACCAGGGCCCAGTCATAAAGCCGCTGGCCTTTGGCGCCGTCACCAGCGGAGATCCGGTTCCATGCCTGGTCGGGCAGGGTGACGGCGAGGTCGATGGCGCGCCGCGCCGGTCCTGGCCGTAGACCTCGTCGCCGGTCGCCCAGGCCGCGGGCACCGCGGCGTCCAACGCTGTGGTGAGCAGCTGACGGGCCAGCGCCGGCTTGGTCGCGAACCGGATGTTTTCCGGGACGCCGGCCGCTTGGCAGCGGTCCGGGTCCGACGTCCAGGACTTCGGCAGGTAGAGGGCGTTGTCGAGGAAGGTGTGCCCGCGGCGGGTGGCGTAGGTCAGGTAGACCGCGACCTGGGAGTTTTCGATCCGCCCGGCGGTGCCTGTGTACTGCCGCTGGACTGCGACCGTGGCGGTGCCCTTCTTCAGGTCGCCCGTCTCGTCGATGACCAGCACCCCGTCCGGATCGCCGAGGTGCTCGACGACGTAGGCACGCAGGTCGGCGCGCACTCCATCGTCGTCCCACACCGCGTCGGCCAGAAAGTGCTGCATCCCGCCCGGAGTGCGTTCCCCGGCGTGCTCGGCGAGCGTCCAGCAGTTCACCCGTGGCAGCCCCGCTATCAGGCCGAGCAGGAACGACCGGAACCTGCGACGGGACTCCACCCGGGAGAAGCGGCGATCGAGCCGAGCCGCGAGGGCCTCAAATCCGCAACGCCATTGGTCAGGGTCTACGCTGGCGCACACGGCCACCGGCTGATCTTCGAGAGTCGACACAACCCGCGACGATCACCGGTGGCCCCTTCACGTCCAGGCCCGCCACGCCGCATCATGCCGCACCGGCCACCCAACCCCAGCCCACCACATCCAGACGATCACAGAAGTCCGGCTGGAGTACTAACGATCGACCGGGCCAAGGCCGATGCCGAAGAACGCCTCGAAGGCAAGTACCTGCTCGCGACCTCCGATTCCGACATCAGCGCCGAGGGAGGTTGCAAGAACCTGCTGGAAGCCGAACGCGCCATTCGTGGCATGAGGTCCGAACTACTCTTGCGCCCGGTGGAAGTACGAGCATTTCTAACGGGGCCCACGCTGCCTACCGCGAGCGACCTATAACCGCCTGCAGGCGCTCGCCGTCTACGACTTCAACCGCGACCGCTTCTACGACCGCGTGAAGCCAGTCAAGGACTGCACCGCCGCTACCTGCGCAGTCTTTGCCCGGCTGAGCTCCGCGTCGACATCTAGCCTATCGGCGAGAGATCGAGCCTAGAGCCGTGCAACTATAACAGTACGGCGGTCGTCTCTCGGTGTTGTCCCGTCGAATCCACCATAAAGAGCTATATTTCCAAACCCGGCCTCTTGGAGCATTATTCTTAATTCCTCCCTGCTGTACATTCTTGTGTAGAACCTTCGACACCAGCCAGGGCGAGAGTATTCTACATCAGCGATGCCGCTTACCCAGTTGAAGGCGGCTCGCTCCCGAACGCCGTTACGCATAGATATCCTGTAGCTGATAGGCTCATCTCCGGCCGCTGCGTCCAGCCGGGCGTTCTCCAAGGTACTTAACTCCATTACTAGGTGGCCGTGAGGACGCAGGACTCTTCTCCATGCCTCCAGTGCCGAGAAATCGTCGGCTTCCGACTGTAGATAACCAAAGCTCGTCCACAGGTTAACGATCAAATCGAATGAGCCTGAAGAAGGAGGGCGAGTCATATCATCGAGTACGACCTCAATGCGGCCGTCGCGTTTCCGCGCATTCTCAAGCTGGAAACGCGACGAATCCAGTCCGGTCACCCGCATGCCGTATCGACATAACACTTCTGCGTGCCGACCAAAGCCACAAGGAATGTCGAGCACATGACTAGCCACGGGTAACTGCACAAGTTCCAACAGCTGGCTAATATCTCGCTCAGTCGTGTCGTACTTACCCAAAAGTCTAAATGTTTCCTCGTATCCATCATCGTAAACTGTATCGGACATGGGCGGTAGAGCCCCTTTACCAAACACCAGACATACCCAAATCAGCTAATGGAAGTTGTCTGGGTGTTCAAATACCTAGCCGCTGAGATACAGCCGGGCGGCGGATCAGGTCCACGCAAAAGGCATAGTGACCGTCCTCTCCATTGGCGTCATATGCATTGCTCGTAATAAGTCCATAGAGCGCCTTATACAAGTCGGCGCGCTGGTCGAACCCGGGCAGCAGCGGCCCGAGTGCTTTGGACATCTGATGCTCGTGTGCCAAAGCAAAAGGTCCGTACATCTCGGTTATACATGACGCTACCGCCGCATCGAAGACGGGATCTCCAGCGCTCGACAGGAATCCGAAGTCAATCACTGCGACTGGCTTTAGGTCGGAATCTACGAGAATGTTCTCAGGGCAAATGTCCCCGTGGATTAGGGCGTCATCGACTGAAGCAAATCCGAGAATCGCGTCTATCAACAACTTCCTCCTTATGTCGAAGTCGGGAATATCCCGTGCTAGTAGATGACGAAATCTCTCTGACCGGCGAAAGGCGACTCGGGTAATGGCTGAGCCCCATGGCTCCGATGATGGCTCATACAACGCGTGAGGCTCGCCTAGCACCTTCAGGTGCTTCATTTCCCTGGTTCCCGGGATCTTAGAAAGCTCCATAACAACGGATGCGATACAGTCCACGACGCGGTTGTCAAGCCTTTCTGCGTCAGTTTTTACATGCGGTTTCAGGGGTGAACCGGAGAGTCGCCGTTCCACCGAGACCGAGATGTCACCGCAGCGGGCAACATGGAGAATGCGAGGAAGTCGAATGGAGACCGTCTCGCTGTTGGCGCTATCGTAGAAGGACTTTAGAGCATCTAGATCCTCTAGGCTTTTCTCGAACCAGAGTTTTGCAATAGTAGATTCGCCGGCTTCGTAGACTACTCCCTCCATCCCTCGGCCAAGTGGATCACCTAGTGTTAGGTCGTGTTGACGCAGCATATTGGCGACGAGTTCAAGCTGAGAAAAGGAAATACTCATTCTTGCAGTATATCATCAACTCTTCAAATCGCGGATAGGGACTTTTGGTGTGTCCATTTACGGGTTTCGCTGCCTGGTCCGGCGAGCTGGGTTGATGCGCGTTGAGTGACACGCTGTGGCTGTTGGCTTGATCGGGACGGCTGTCCTGCTGTGATCACGGGCCTTGGCTGATCCGTCCGCGTCCGGGAGTCGCGGCTGGCGGCTGCCGGGCGGCATGCCGCCGAACTGGCCGCGGGGCGGGCGGCGCGAGAGCGTCTCGAGCTTCAGGTTCGCCGAGTTCGCGCGGCGGGTCCGGATGGGCAGCTCGAACTCTTCGGCCCCGCCATCGAAGGCCCCGCCCGCTGGCCGCGAGGGAGCGTCGGAAGACGGCCCGGCAGCCTCCCAACGGGTGCAGTCGAAGGAGAAGAGGGCGGGTGGCCATCCGGGTCACTAGACGAGTAAGTCCGAAGTCTGGGCGGCTGGTGGCCGGGCATAGGGAGAGGGTTTCCAAGATCGAGTTGTGACGCAAGACCTGGAAACCCTCCTGACCGCACTGTACGTGAAGATCGACGACCGGATCGCAGGGAGACGACGGACCGGACGGCCACCCACGCTGTCCGACTCCGAGCTCGTCTGCCTCGCGGTCGCCCAGGCGCTGCTCGGCCACCGTTCCGAGGCCCGCTGGCTGCGCTACGGCCGCAACCACCTGGCCGGGATGTTCCCGTTCCTGCCGGGCCAGTCCGGCTACAACCGGCGGCTGAAGACGGCGCTGCCGCTGGTCAAGGAGACGATCAGAGCGCTGGCGGTCGACAGCGACTTCTGGTTCGACAACCACTAGATCATCGACGCGACCGCTGTCCCGTGCGGAATGTCCCGGCCGACCGTGAAACGCTCCGAGGTGGCCGGCTGGGCCGGCTACGGCTACTGCGCGTCGCACTCCCGGTTCTACTGGGGACTCAAGCTCTACCTGGTCGCCACCCCGACCGGCATGCCCATCCTGTGGGCACTGGCCAACCCGAAGATCGGGGAACGGGAGGTGCTCGCCGCGATGCTCGAACACGCCGCCGCCCTGATCGCCGAGCGGGACCGGATCCTGCTGATCGCGGACAAGGGCCTGGCCTCCAAGGACCTCGAGGCGGCGCTCGCCGAGCAGCGCATCACCCTGCTCCGACCGCACCGTAAGGACGAGCAGGAGCGCCACGGCGAGCCGATGCTCAAGAAGGTCCGCCAGCTCATCGAGTCGGTCAACGACACCCTCAAAGGACAGCTCGACCTGGAACTACACGGCGGACGGACCTTCGCCGGCGTCGCGGTCCGCGTCGCCCGTCACCCGCTCCCTGATCGCCTACGACTCTCAATGAAGTTGTCAAGTCGATCCTCAAGCAACCGCGGCGTGAGGCGGCGCCAGCTCGTAGCAGCGCCCCTGTCGCAGCAACGTCCACAGGACGTTGACGCGCCTGCGCGCGAGCGCGAGGACGGCCTGGGTGTGGCGTTTCCCTTCGGCGCGCTTTCGGTCGTAGAACCGGCGGGACTCGGGGTTGCAGCGGATGCTGATCAACGCCGATGTGTAGAAGACGCGTTGCAGCCCGCGGTGGTAGCGGCGAGGGCGGTGCAGGTTGCCCGATACCCGGCCGGAGTCGCGGGGGACGGGAGCTACTCCGGCGAGGCTGGCAAGGCGGTCGGCGGAGCCGAAGGCGTCCAGGTTCCCGCCGGTGGCGGCCAGGAACTCCGCGCCCAGCAGGACACCGATACCAGGCATGCTGATGATCACCTTGGCGGATGGGTGGCAGTGAAACCGCCCCTCGATGAGCTGGTCAACTTCCTTGATCTGCTCGTCGAGGGCCATCACCCCTTCCGCGAGTCTGGCCACCAGGCGGGCGGCCACCTCCTGACCCGGCAGGCTCGTGTTCTGCGTCTGCGCGGCGCGCACCGCCGTGACTGCCAGTGCAGCGGCCGACCGGACTCGCTGGGCACGCAGCCATCCGGTTACCTCTTCGACGCCAGCCTCCCGCAGCGCGGCCGGCGTCTGGAAGGCGGTGAGCAGGACCAGTGGCCCCCGGTTACCCAGGTCCAGCACCCGTTCCAGAGCGGGGCTGATGGCCAACAGCCGGTCGTGCAGACGGTTGACCGCACGGGTGCGGTCGGAGACCAAGTCCTGGCGGCGGGCGACCAGCATGCCCAGTTCGACGACCAGTTCCTCGTCGGCGCGGATCGTCGACAGGTCCCGCCGCATGCGGGCCTGGTCGGCGATGACGTAGGCGTCCTTGGCGTCGGTCTTGCCCGCGCCCCGATAGGAACTCGCGGCCCGGTTCACCGTCATGCCCGGCACGTACACGACCTGCTGGCCCCGGGCCAGCAACAGGGCCACCAAAAGCGCGGACTCGCTGCTGTGCAGGTCAATCGCCCAGACCACCTCGTCCGCCAAGGAACCGACGTCCCCGATCAGGGCCAGCAGATCCAGCTCGTCGTTCGCCACGCGCCGCGACAGCGCCTTCTCCCCGGCCGCGTCCACCACCACCACGTGATGGTGCTGCTTACCGACATCCACTCCAGCCCATGCGCGGTCCAACCAGGTCTCCTCACGACACAGAGTCCTCGTCCCGAGACGACCTCGCCGACAGGTCCCTATCCAGCGATGATCCGCAACTCTCAATCAGCGGCCGAGCCGTCGTGAGGGTCGGGCGGCCAGTCGAAGGGAGCCACCATCGGGCAGACCACTGAAAGCCACACCCGACCCACCCGGGACGCCCAGGCCGGCTACCAGCCCGGACAGCTCCAACATAGGGACCACTAAC
>Ga0207641_10004864_pt1 | contig 11560 bp, 11 predicted proteins | sample KBSSwiS62_FD_184306 | JGI IMG/M metagenome (GOLD analysis project Ga0207641, IMG submission 184306) | Switchgrass rhizosphere microbial communities from Kellogg Biological Station, Michigan, USA - KBS Switchgrass S6-2 (SPAdes) (version 2) | ecosystem: Host-associated > Plants > Roots >... | reverse complement strand
GGCTGCGCCCGCTGCTCACCGTCGCTGCGTCGCAGCTGTTCGCGATCGCGCGCGAGCGGGCGCTGCGCGTCGGCTGCGCGATCGAGGCGATTCACGTCTATTCGCTGATCCACGACGATCTGCCGTGCATGGACGACGCCGATCTGCGGCGCGGCAAGGCCACCATCCACAAGGCGTATGGCGAGGCCGAAGCGGTCCTCGCCGGCGACAGCCTCCACGCTCTGGCGTTCGAGATCCTCGCGCATCCCGCGACTCACGAAGACCCGTGGGTCCGCTCGGACCTGGTGCTCGAGCTGGCGCGGGCGGCGGGGCCGGCGGGGATGGCCGGCGGGCAGATGATGGATTTGGTCGCGGAAGGCCAGCAGCTCGACCTGCCTTCGATCACCCGGCTCCAGCAGCTCAAGACCGGGGCGCTGATCGAATATGCGGTCGAGGTGGCGTGCATCATGGTCAAGCTGCCGCAGGAGGCGCGGACGCCGTACCGCGGCTATGCGCGCAACATCGGCCTCGCTTTCCAGATCGCCGACGACCTCATCGACCACAGCGGTGACGAGAGCGCGGCGGGCAAGCCGACCGGCAAGGACGCCCATGCCGGCAAGGCGACGTTCGTCTCGCTGCTCGGCGAGGAGCGGGCGCGGCAGCAGGCGAGCTTCCTCGTCAACCAGGCGGTCGAGCATCTCGCCAGTCATGGCGAAGAGGCCGACCTGCTGCGCGCGATCGCGCGCTTTGCTATCGAGCGGGATCACTAGGGGGTGCCAGTGCGAATCGGAGTCTATCCCGGGACCTTCGACCCGATCACGCTCGGGCATCTCGACATCATCCGGCGCGGCGCGCACCTCGTCGACAAGCTGGTCATCGGGGTCACCACCAACCCGTCCAAGACGCCGATGTTCTCGGTCGAGGAGCGGGTCGCGACCGTCCGGCGCGAGATCGCGGACATCCCCGGCGACATTGACGTCGTCGAGTTCGATTCGCTGCTGATGGACTTCGCCGAAGCGCAGGGCGCGTCGATGATCCTGCGCGGCCTGCGCGCCGTCGCCGACTTCGAATATGAGTTCCAGATGGCGGGGATGAACCAGCAGCTGAACGACGACATCGAAACGGTCTTCCTGATGGCCGACGTGTCGCTCCAGCCGATCGCGTCGAACCTGGTCAAGGAGATCGCGCGCTTCGGCGGGAAGATCGACAAGTTCGTCACTCCGGCGGTGGCCGCGGACGTCAAGCGCCACCTCGACGGACATTCACGCTAGCGTCAGCGCCGCGCCTGCACTAGGGCGGCGAGAGCTTGAAAATAGGGGGATGAATATTGTCTAAGGCCTTGTTCGCGCTTCCGTTTCTGGCCTTCGCCCTGGTCGCTGCGAAAGCTCCGCCGGCGCCCGCCCCGGCGCCGCTGCCGAGCATCGCCGCGCCCGCGGAGGTGGCCGCGAACCCAGCCAACACGCTGACCCTCGAGCTGTCCAACGGCGGCAAGGTAGTGATCCAGATGCGCCCCGACCTCGCCCCGCACCATGTCGAGCGGATCCAGGCCCTGGTCCGCCAGGGCTTCTACAACGGGCTCAAATTCCATCGCGTAATCCCCGGCTTCATGGCCCAGGGCGGCGACCCGAAGGGCACCGGGGAGGGCGGCTCGACCATGCCCGACCTCCAGGCGGAATTTTCGACCATGCCGTTCCTCCGCGGAACCGTCGCCGCCGCCCGCGCCGACGCCAAGGACAGCGCCAACAGCCAGTTCTTCATCATGTTCGCGCCAATGATCAGCCTCGAAGGCAATTACACCGCCTGGGGCCGCGTCGTGTCGGGCATGGAGGGGGTTGACCGGATCGCGGTCGGCGAACCGCCGCCCGAGCCGACCACAATCGTGCGGGCCTATCTCGGCGACGCCAAATAGCGTCATTGCGACCCCGGCCTTGAGCCGGGGGAAGCAATCCAGCTTCGCGTCATCCTGGATTGCTTCGTCGCTGCGCTCCTCGCAATGACGGGGAATGCGCGTCGACCTGTTCGATTTCGAGCTTCCCGCCGAGCGGATCGCGCTGCGGCCGGCGCGGCCGCGCGACAGCGCGCGGTTGCTCGTCGTGCGCGGCGGCGAGATCGCCGATCGGGCGATGCTCGACCTGCCCGACCTGCTGCGGCCGGGCGACGTGCTGGTGTTCAACGATACGAAGGTGATCCCGGCGCAGCTGGAAGGACGCCGCGGCGAGGCGAGCATCGGCGCGACGCTGCACAAGCGCGAGGGGCCGCGCGAATGGCGGGCGTTCCTGCGCAACGCCAAACGGGCGCGGGCGGGCGATACGATCGCGTTCGGCGAAGGGGTCGCTGCATCGGTGGTCGACAAGGAGGTCGATGGCTCGGCGCTGCTCCATTTCCACGGGGAGGAGCCGGTCGAGCTGCTGCTCGAGCGCGCCGGGCGGATGCCGCTGCCGCCCTACATCGCCGCGAAGAGGCCGGCCGACGACGACGATCGCGCCGACTATCAGACGATGTTCGCGAAGCGGGAAGGCGCGGTCGCGGCGCCGACCGCGGCGCTGCACTTCACGCCGCGCCTGCTCGACGCATTGGACGCGCGCGGGGTCGGCCGCGAGACGCTGACCCTGCACGTCGGCGCCGGCACCTTCCTGCCGGTCAAGTCGGAGAAGATCGAGGACCATAAGATGCACGCCGAATGGGGCCGGATCGATGCCGCCACGGCGGACCGCCTGAACGCCGCGCGGCGCTCGGGCGGGCGGCTGATCGCGGTCGGGACGACCAGCCTGCGCCTGCTCGAAAGCGCCGCCGACGCGGACGGCACGATCCGTCCGTTCGACGGCGACACCGCGATCTTCATCACCCCGGGCTACCGCTTCCGAGCGATCGACGGGCTGGTCACCAACTTCCATTTGCCGCGCTCGACCCTGTTCATGCTGGTCAGCGCGCTGATGGGGCTCGAGGTGATGAAGGCGGCCTACGCCCACGCGGTCGCGGCGGGATACCGCTTCTACAGCTACGGGGATTCGAGCCTGCTGCTGCCGGCCTAGCAGGTCATTCCGGGTAGCATTCCGGCCGCTCTTCGGGATGCGCGCGGAACCAGGCCTTGCGCGCTTTCTTGTCGGCCATCTGATGCTCGTAGCCGACCATGGTCGTGCGCCGCTTGAGGGTTCGGACGTCGGGATCGCCGGCCTCGGCCGGCGGCGCTCGCCAGTCGCCCTTGTAGGCGTTGCACAGCAGGAAGCGCATGTCGGGATCGGGGATGTTGTTGGCGCCGACGCCGCAGCGGATGGGTCGGCCGGTGCGGTCGACGTCGACGATGATCCAGGCGTAGCGGTCGCCCTTCATCGGCTCGAGATTCTGCCACGGATAGGCCGCTCCGGCTTCCCGTTCGGGGCACGCCGCTTTCTCCGCTGACGCTGCGGAAGTGATCAGAAATGCTGCACAAAGCGCTGCCGCGCCGGTCTTTCGCATGGGCCTGAGCATATGGAAGCAAGCGCCGGCCGGCAACCGCGGCCGGTCGTTCGAGACGGTCCGGCGGACTCGGCCGCGTCTTTTGCCGACGGGAATTGTGTCGGCTAGGGCCGCGATCGTGACCCGCTTCGCCTTCTCGATCGCCGCGAACGACGGCGCCGCGCGCACCGGCGTGATCGCCATGCAGCGCGGCGAGATCCGGACTCCGGCGTTCATGCCGGTCGGGACCGCGGCGACGGTCAAGGCGATGCGGCCGGAGGAAGTGCGTGCCGCGGGCGCCGACATCATCCTCGGCAACACCTACCATCTGATGCTGCGCCCCGGCGCCGAGCGGGTGGCGAAGCTTGGCGGGCTGCATGCCTTCATGGGTTGGGAGCGGCCGATCCTCACCGACAGCGGCGGCTACCAGGTGATGAGCCTTAGCGAGCTGACCAAGGTCACCGAGGAGGGGGTGGCGTTCGCCAGCCACCTCGACGGGTCGCGGCACCTGCTCTCGCCCGAGCGGTCGATCGAAGTGCAGCGGCTGCTCGACAGCGACATCGTCATGCAGTTCGACCAGCTGGTGCCGACGACCTCGACCCGCGAGCAGCAAGCGGACGCGATGGAGCGCTCGATCCGCTGGGCGAAACGGAGCCGCGAGGAGTTCGATCGCGGCGGCGGGCATGCCGAGCGCGCGGCGATCTTCGGCATCCAGCAGGGCGCGCTCGACCCGGAGTTGCGCCGGGCGTCGGCCGAGGCGCTCATCGCGATCGGCTTCGACGGGTATGCGGTGGGTGGGCTGGCGGTCGGCGAGGGGCAGTCGGCGATGCTCGGCTGCCTTGATTTCGCCGTCGAGATGCTGCCGGCCGACAAGCCGCGCTACCTGATGGGCGTCGGCAAGCCCGACGATATCGTCGAGGCCGTGGTGCGCGGAGTCGACATGTTTGATTGCGTCCTTCCGACGCGGTCTGGCCGAACGGGCCAGGCGTTCAGCGCCGACGGTCCGCTCAACCTACGCAACGCGCGCTTTGCCGAGGACGAGGAGCCGATCGAGCCTGGTTGCCCGTGTCCCGCCTGCACGACCTTCAGCCGCGCCTATGTCCACCATCTGGTGAAGTCGGGCGAGATCCTCGGCGCGATGCTGATGACCCAGCACAATCTGTGGTTCTACCAACGGCTAATGCTGGCTCTGCGCGGCGCCATCCTCGAGCAACGGCTGATGCAGTTTTCCGTGAGCTTTCTGCAACAGTATCGTGCCACCGCGAGGTCCGCGGCCTAGCTCGGCTTGACCGTATTCGGCTGTCATCTACACGGCGGATATCGGGGGCTCACATGCGTAACTTCATAATTCTGCTGGCGATTCTGATCGCGCCGGTCACCGCATCGGCGCAAGTGGCCGCTCCAGCCGTTCCACCGCCGGTGATCCTTGCTCCGCCGCCACCGCCTGCGCCTCCGGCGACTGCGAGCCTGTCGCTCCGAGGCGAGCCGATCTTCGTTTATTCCTTCCTCGACATTCGAAAGGCCGAGTTCGGCGACAAGGTCCTGGCGCAGTTCCACAGCCAGCTGATCGACGCCCTCAAGGCGAGCGAGGTCAATCCGCAAATCCTGTTGTTTGCGGATACGATGCAGGGCTCGCTCTTCGTCCCGGTCAGGAAGGCTTTTAACGGCCAGAAGACCTACGACGCGCCGCCGGTCCTTCAGACCATCCACGATAATGCTTCTCAGGAACAGGCTGTGAAAGCACGGTACCGGCTCCTCGTACTTCCGGCGAACTTCGAGCTGCGCGGCGCCTGGCGCTATTATACGGTGCGCTGGATCGTGATGGACGCCGCGACTGATCGGATTCTGTGGCGTGGCGATTACAAGGGCAGCCACCTCGTCATGATGCGGACCAATGAGAATTCGGAAGGCCGCGGGCGCAAGCTGGTCGAAGGCGGCCTCGCGCTCATGCGGTCGGCCAACCTTCTTTAGCGCAGGGACAGCTAGGCCGCGGCGGCCTGCAACTTGTCCTGGGTGCGGAGCTCGAAGTCACTCGCGTCGTGGCGTTCCCACAATTGTTCGGCGGGGTTGCCCGAAGTCTTGTTTACAATCCGTCCGCGCTTCACCGCCGGCCGGGCGTCGATCGCCTTCGCCCAGCGCTGGACATGTTCATACTCCTGCAGCGCCAGGAATTTCTCCGAGCCAGGGTAGTTTCGTCCGAGCGCCATCCCGCCGTACCACGGCCAATTGGCGATATCCGCAATGGTGTAGTCCGGACCCGCAAGATACTCGCTCGTCGCGAGGCGCCTGTTGAGAACGTCGAAGAGCCTCTTGGCTTCCATCGAGTAACGGTTGATCGGATATTCGAACTTCTCCGGCGCGTAGGAGAAGAAATGGCCGAAGCCGCCGCCGAGGAAGGGCGCGCTGCCGACCTGCCACATCAGCCAGGAAAGGGCTTCAGCGCGCGCCGCGCCCGACTGCGGCAGGAACTCGCCGAACTTCTCGGCGAGATGGAGCAGGATCGCGCCGGATTCAAAGATCCGGACCGGCTCGGGGCCGCTGCGGTCGACCAGCGCCGGGATCTTCGAGTTGGGATTGATCGCGGTGAAGCCGCTGCCGAACTGGTCGCCGTCGCCAATGCGGATCGGCCAGGCGTCATATTCGGCATCCTTATGGCCGAGCGCGAGCAGCTCCTCGAACAGGATCGCGACCTTCTGGCCGTTGGGCGTGGCGAGCGAATAGAGTTGGAACGGATGCGTGCCGACCGGGAGCTCGCGGTCGTGGGTCGGGCCGGCGACGGGCCGGTTGGTGCCGGCCCACTGGCCGCCGCTCGGCGCGTCCCAGGTCCACACCTCGGGCAGGACATATTCGCTGGTGTCGGTCATTCGGTTTCGCTTTCATTGTCCAGCCCGCAGCTGAGCTAGGAACGCGGGCGCGGCCTTTCTACCCCCGGGCCGGCTTTCCTGCCGCAAGCCGCTGAGTCATAAGGGTCCCGCCGGATCGCTGGGGAAGGAGCGAGGCCATGGGCCAATGGCCGTCGGCCGAGCTGAAGCCGCCCGGGCCGCGCCGGGCGCAAGTCATGGCCGTGCTGTGGTGGCTGCTGTTCGGAGTCGCCGCCCTGGGGGTTGTGGGCGGCATCGGGCGCAGTGTCGAAGAGCATCTGCATCCGACCGGCTTCGAGCGGGTCGGCCTGACAATCGATCCGACCATGTCGGCGTGCTTCGGAGTGAAGCCGAAGACCCGTGTCGCCAGCGCCGAGTGGCCCGAGAATATCGATTCTAATGGCGGCTGCTTGGTCGGGGCAGATCGCACAGCCATCACCCAATCGACGCCGCGAGACACTGTCGCGCAGCTGCTCGACGGGCCGCAGGACAGCACGGTCGATATCGAGCTGACCAGTGGCGCCGGCGGCCCGGTCATCGTCGCCACGCTCCGCCGCCAGCCGGTCTGGGACTGGCTCGGGATCGGCGTCCTCGTGTTCCACGCGATCGTGTCGGCGCTCTATCTCGCCGTCGGGTTTGCGCTGCGCCGGCGCCGTTCGGCCGATCCCGTCTCCCTGCGCTTTTCCTTCGTGTTCGTCCTTATGGCGCAGCTCAACCCGGCAGTTGAAAACTATTGGCGGTCGATCGGCTTTTCGGGAACGAGCCCCGGGGCCGGGATCATCGCCGTGCTGCTGCTCGTCACCACGTTTCCGGCGTTTCCCGACGGGAAATATGTGCCGCGTTCGGCCCGTTGGCTCAGAATTGGCCTGCCGTTGGGAGCGATCGCCGCAACCATCGCGGCTTTCACCGATTGGGTGGCCCTTGCCGGCCTGTTCTTCCTGATCTTGTTCCTGCTGAGCCTGGCGCTGCTCGTTTACCGCTATGTCCGAATGCCGCCCGGGCTCGAGAAGCAGCAGTTGAAATGGGCCGTCGGCGGGCTCGCCGCCGGCCTGTTGCTGGCGTTTGTCGGTTTCGTGATCGAAGAGCCGCGATCGTTGCTCCAGACCGACCCGCAGCTGTTCAAGTTGCAAATGGCGGGACTGGATTTCCTGATCGCGTTGGGCCTGGGCCTGATTCCCACCGGCGTCGGCATCTCCTTGCTCGAATACCGCCTCAACGACGCCGACGCGGTCGCCGGCAAGTCGCTCGGCTATGCGATCGTGACGCTGATTGTCGGCGTCGTCTGGGCGCTCGTGCAGATGCTGGTCAGCGATTATGCCAAGCGCTGGGCCGGCAACCCGATGGCGACGACCACGATCACCACCGTCATCGCCGCGCTCGTCTTCACCCCGGCGCGCGCCTATGTCCTCGCCTGGACCGAGAAGCGGTTCCAGCCGGCGCTCGTCCACCTGCGCAAGCTGCCGGACAAGCTGGTCCGCTGGCAGACCTGCGATTCGCCCGACGAGCTGGCGAGCGCGGCGCTCGCCGACCTCGTCCCGGGCGTCGGCGCGGCCTATGCGGCGGTGCTCGGCGATGACGGTCGCGAGTGGCGGGTGCTTGCGGCGCACGGCATCGAGCCGGACAAGGCGGCCGCGCTGCTCGAGGCCGAACGGCCGGCCGAGCGGCGCGACGATCCGTTCCCGATCCGGCGCGAGCTCGCCGACCAGCTGGGGCAGCCGGACGTGCTGGCGATCGGCCCGCGCAGCGACGGAGCGAGCTTCACCCGGGACGAGAAAGCGGCGATCGCGATGATCATCGACCCCTTGTCGAGCGCGATCGAGGCAGCGGCGCTGCGCGAGCGGCACATCCTCAAGGTCGAAGATTCGCTCGCCGGGATCGACCAGCGCCTCGGGCGGATCGAAGTGGAGCTCGCGCCCCGGGCCGGCAAGGCGGCTAGTCGGCGCTCACCGAAAGGAAGCTCGGCAGCGGGCCGTTCCACTCGGACTTGAGGTCCTCGACGACCGGAGTCTTCTCCGGGCGCGGCTTGTCCGCCCTGGCGGTGGGCTTCGCCTCGGCCCTGGCAGCGGGCCCGGCGGCGGGCTTGGGTTCCGCCTTCGCGGCGCGTTTCGGCTCGGTCGGCGCCGGCTTTGCTTCCGCCTTGGCCCTCGGCCGGGGTTCGGGCGCCGGGGCGCCGGCGGCGGACGAACGCGCGATCTTGAGGCCGGTCAGCTTCTCGATCCGGGCGACCGCTTCGGCATCGGCCTTGGTGGCGAGCGTGATCGCAATGCCCTTGGCCCCGGCTCGGCCGGTGCGGCCGATGCGATGGATGTAATCGTCGGGCTGCCACGGCACGTCGAAGTTGAAGACGTGGCTGACGCCTTTGACGTCGAGCCCGCGGGCGGCGACGTCGGACGCGACGAGGATGTTGATCTCGTCCTTCTTGAACCGGTCGAACTCGGCGATCCGGTCGGCCTGGTCCATGTCGCCCTGGATCTGGCCGGCGGCGAAGCCCGAACGGCGGAGGCTGCCAGCCAGCTCGCGCACCGTGGTCTTGCGGTTGCAGAAGACGATGGCGTTGCGGAATTCGTCGGAGCGCAGCAGCGCCTTGAGCGCGTCCTTCTTGCGGTCGGCGCTGACCTCGACCAGCCGCTGCTCGATATTGACGTTGGCGGTCGCCGGGCGGGCGACCTCGACCCGCTTGGGGTCGTTCAGGAACTTCGCCGCCAGCTTCTGGATCGGCGGCGGCATGGTCGCCGAGAAGAGCAAAGTCTGGCGCGACCTGGGCAGTTTTGAGCAAATCTCCTCGATGTCCGGGATGAAACCCATGTCGAGCATCCGGTCGGCTTCGTCGATCACCAGCAGCTTGCAGTCGGTGAGCATGATCTTGCCGCGGCCGAACAGGTCCATCAGCCGGCCCGGCGTGGCGATCAGCACGTCGACGCCCTTTTCCAGCGCCTTCACCTGGTCGCCCATCTGCACCCCGCCCATCAGCAGGGCCATCGAGAGCGGGTGGTATTTCCCATATTTCTCGAAATTCTCCGCGACCTGCATCGCCAGCTCGCGCGTCGGCTCGAGGATCAGCGAGCGCGGCATCCGCGCCCGGCTGCGGCCCTCGTGAAGGATGTCGATCATCGGCAGCACGAAACCGGCGGTCTTGCCGGTCCCGGTCTGGGCGATGCCGACCAGGTCCTTGCCCATCAGCACCGGCGGGATGGCCGCGCGCTGGATCGGGGTCGGCTCGCCGTAGCCGCTGTCGGCAACCGCGCGGAGCAATTCGTCAGAGAGGCCGAGATCGGCGAAAGTCATTCAAGTTCCGGAAAAAAATGAGCCGCGGCCAAAGCGGCACGCGGCGCGTGCGGCTATGCGCACCGCCGCGCAAAAGTCAATGTTTGAAGTGTTAACCGGCTCTTTTCTCTGACTTCAATCGCTTAGCGGAGATCAGTCGTCGCACGCGTGCAACGCTATCGTCGCATGCGTTATCAAGTGTCTGCTTTCGACCCATTGCGGACATGCGGAACGCTCGGCAAGGTCAACGGCCATGAAAGAGACGGAAAGCCCTGATGTTTCAGGCGGCCGCGTCATAGCCGCTGGATGCAGCTTCTTGATGCTGGCGGTGAACACCGTGTTCCTCGGCCTTCTCGCGTGGAGCTTCAGCCACGGGCCCTACTCGAGCCACGAGCAGGAAGTTTGGTATCGCTATCGCTCTATCGGTTACTTTCTGTGCGGGGCGGTCCTTCCCGGCATCGCCTTGTTTTTCACTGCCAAGCGGTCGCTCATCGGCACGCTCGCCTTGGGGGCATGGATGTTTGCCACACTCATCGCAGCGTTCATGTACGCGATTATGTCCAGCGGCGGAGTGTAGAGTCGGCTTTCGACCCATTGCGGACACTCCGCGCCCTCGTACAATCGCTTGGCGAATGGGCGGGAGGCCGAGATGTTGACTTGGGTGATAGCGGCGCTTGCCGCCGGTATTTATTGCGTCGTCAGAGCAATTCTCGACTTGCGGCAACGGCGATACGCCTGGTCTGCGGTTGGCTTTCTCTGTGCCGCTGGCTTGCTTCTGACACCCATCCAAACCCACGCGGTGAAGTACGACGTGCCGTTTCCAAGCAGTCGCTAGTGTCCGCTTTCCACCCATTGCGGACATTAGAGTTCCATCGCATCGTGGGGGCATGCAGATGGGTCGGCCCACACTTCTCGCCTGCTGCGGCCTGATAATCGCCGGAGCCACGGCTGGGGCGCCGCAAGTGGTGGTAATCCCCGGCTCGATTCGCTCAATTCCGTCGCCGGACGCTGCGGGCGGACGCATTTTTTACCACCCGCACGTGCTCCCCAACGGCTCGCAGGCCAGCCCTGTCTTCTACCAAGACGGAAAAGGGCAGAGTACAACAGGTCGCCACTCTGTCGCGAAGTATGGGTATCAGCTGGTCGCCGGACGGAGGAAGGGTTTTCCTGCAAGACAATTGGGGCAGCGACGTTGCGGATTGCTACGTGCTGACGCGCGGGGCGCCAGGGATCAGGCGCTTAAGACTTTCCAAGCTGATTCAGCGCACGCGCGGTCATCCGACGGCGGCGGAGCAACGAGGTCATTACTATGTTCATTGCGATCGCTGGCTCTCATCAGATCTGATCGCCGGCGCAGTCAGCGGCCATACGGATACGAACCCAGGGCATGGCTTCCACCATCCCTTCAACTACAACGCGCGCACGCACCAAATGGACTGGCGGCGCTAGCTTAGATCCAATGTCCGCTTTCCACCCAAAGCAGACACTAGAGGCCCGTGCGACAAAATTTCGCTGGAAGTGCAACGTCGCACACACTTCGCAAGGTAAGTCATTGAAAAATATGACTGCCTAATAAAGTCAATGTTTGAACTTGGGAATGAGCAGCCGAAAGCGACCGATCGTGCAATTTCGGCCCATTCGCGACTGGACCGCGTCGCGCTTGGCGCAGATCTGCTGATCGCGGCCGAACTGCAGGTAGAAGCCGCCGTAGAAGTCGAGCGCCGGGCAATTGTCCTGGAACTGGGCTCGGACCCGGCTGCCGCCCGAGAGGATGAAGTCGACCTGCTCCGGCCCCGACAGCGAGGCGCGGCGAATGAGGCTGGCGGGGATGCACTTGGGCCCCTTCTTCTCGCGCCATTCGACGTTGGGCGAGATCGGGCGCGCCTGGACCGGGACGCGCAGGATCACCTCGTCCTGGATGACCAGGCGAGTGACCGACCCCGGCACGTCGCCCGGCTGCCAGGCGAACAGGCCGAGGATCAGCGGAACGACGCTCAAGACACTCGAAGTCACGTAATTCC
>Ga0207641_10004863_pt1 | contig 11561 bp, 9 predicted proteins | sample KBSSwiS62_FD_184306 | JGI IMG/M metagenome (GOLD analysis project Ga0207641, IMG submission 184306) | Switchgrass rhizosphere microbial communities from Kellogg Biological Station, Michigan, USA - KBS Switchgrass S6-2 (SPAdes) (version 2) | ecosystem: Host-associated > Plants > Roots >... | reverse complement strand
CTGTTCCAGCGGAATTACTTGTTCCTCGCGAACGTACTTGCCCAGCACGCGCGGGAACGTCCCGAAGTTGCGCGGGTGCGGAACGCCGTTGCGCAGCGGCCCGCTGGTCGCCAGCGCCGAACCGTCCGATCCGATCGACACCCACGGCTGCTTCATCGCCAGCTTCAGATCGTTTTCGTCGATGATGAACCAGACGCAGCTGACGCTGCCGCGGTTGGCGATGAGGATTTCGAAGACGAAGTCGTACGGATCCTTCCCGGCGGCTTTCGCCGCATCGTCGATGCGCATCCCCTCGTATTTCTTGTACGACGCCTCGCGAATCGACGCCAGCTGAACGTTGTGCCAGGTGCCGGCAGAAATGAGACGGTTCTCCCACGTGGGGTGCGGGTCGTCCATCTCCTTGCGGATCTTCGCTCGCGTCTCCGGATCTTTGAGCCGCTCGGCCAGCTTGGCGCCGCCGCCTTCGTGCGACCACGGCGGCATGGTCTGTGAGAGTCCCGTGCTGCTGGCGACGTAGGGGTACTGGTCGGCGGAGAACTCGACGCCCCGCCTCTGCGCCGCCTCGACCAGCGCGACTACCTCTTTCATCCGTCCGAAGTTCCTCGCGCCGGTCACCTTCAGGTGAAAGACGTGGACGGGGATGCGGGCCTGCTCGCCGATCGCGATCGCTTCCTCGATGCCTTCCTTGAGCTTCTCGCCGTCGTAGCGCAGGTGCGACGCGTAGAAGCCGCCGGCGGCGCTGGCGGGACGCGCGAGCGCGACGAGCTCGTCGGTCTTGGCGTATGCGTTGGGCGAGTAGATCAGCCCGGTGGACACGCCGTAGGCGCCCTGCTTCATGGCGTCAGCGACGAGCCGCGACATCTGCTCCAGCTCGGTCGTCTTCGGCGCGCGTTCGTCGTTGCCCATCACATACTCGCGCACCTGGCCGAGCCCGACGTACGACAGCAGGTTGACCGCCGTCTTCGATCGCTCGATGGCCGCGAAGTAGCCGGCAAAGTCGCTCCAGCTCCGCTCGGCGGTCGGTTTCTGAGGGGCGACCGAGCCGCTTTCGCCGATCACTTCCGTCGTGACGCCCTGGCGGATCTTGCTCTCCGCATTGCCGTCGACGAGCAGCGAGAAGTCCGAATGCGAATGCGGATCGATGAAGCCGGGCGCGACCACCTTCCCGCCCGCGTCGATCGTCCGCGCCGCGGGCCCGCTGACGCGGCCGACACCAGCGATGCGTCCGTCGCGTACGGCGACGGCTCCGGTCACCGATGGTCCACCCGTCCCGTCGATGATGCGCGCGTTGGTGATCAGGAGATCGAAGGGCCGGCCGGGCTGCTGTGCGGCCGCGAGCAGCGCAAGGCCGGCCGCCGCCACTGGAGCGAGAAACAGTATCTTCACGCGGCGAATTATATCGAACGGGGGAAAGTCTGAAGTAGGAAGTCTGATTGAAACTTGAAACTTGAAACTTGCGACTTGCGCGCGCGATCTACGTCAGGGCGCGCGCGGCCTCGCGCGCGTAGTAGGTGATGATGATGTCCGCGCCGGCGCGCCGAATCGACGTCAGCGTTTCGAGCATGGCGCGCGGCTCGTCGATCCAGCCGTTTCGCGCCGCCGCCTTCAGCATCGCGTACTCGCCGCTGACGTGATACGCCGCGGTCGGATAGGCGAATCGCTCCTTCACGCGCGCGATGACGTCGAGATAGGTCATCGCCGGCTTCACCATGATGATGTCGGCGCCCTCCGCGATGTCCTGCTCGACTTCGCGCAGCGCCTCGGCGGCGTTGGCCGGGTCCATCTGGTGGGATCGCCGGTCGCCGAATGCCGGCGCCGACGCCGCGGCCTCGCGAAACGGCCCGTAGAAAGCGGAACAGTACTTCGCCGCGTAGGCCATGATCGCGGTCTGCTCGAAGCCGCGTTCGTCGAGCGCCTGACGGATCGCGCCGACCCTGCCGTCCATCATGTCCGAGGGCGCCACGATGTCGGCGCCGGCGGCGGCGTGCGAGATGGCGGTGCGCACTAGTTGATCGACGGTCGGGTCGTTCACGATCTCGCCGTCGATCACGATGCCGCAATGTCCGTGGTCCGTGTACTCGCAGAGGCAGACGTCGGTGATCACGAGCAGGTCGGGCAGCTGGCGCTTGATGGCGCGAATCGCGGACTGCACCGGCGCTTCCGGATCGTAGGCGTGCGATCCGATGTCGTCCTTATCGTCGGGAATGCCGAAAAGCAGGACGCTGTGGATGCCGTCGGCTTGCGCCGCCGCGGCTTCCTTGACGGCTTCATCGACTGACAGGTTGCAGACGCCCGGCATCGAGGGCACTTCGCGGCGGATGCCCTCGCCCTCGCAGACGAACAACGGCAGCACGAACATGTCGGGCGACAGCCGCGTTTCGCGCACCAGCGCCCGCATCGACGGCGAGCGACGCAGCCGCCGCAGCCGGCGCGTCAGCTTCAACGATGTCTGCGTGTGGATGTACGGCATGTCCCCTCAGGTGGTGGAAAAGTGTTTCACGATCGCGTCGATCAGCGCCGGAACCGTGTAGCTCGCCGGCACGATCGTCGTCGGGATGTTGCATTGCGCGGCGGCTTCCGCGGTGACCGGACCGATGGCCGCGACCACCGTCGTCCGCAGTAGATCGGCCGCCGGTTCGGCGCCCAGGACTCGTACGAAGTTGCGGACCGCGGATGCGCTCGTGAACGTCACCACGTCGATCCGGCGCTCCAGCAGCATCCGGTAGATGTCGGGCTCGCCTTCGCGCTCGGACTCGACGATGACCGTTCGGTAGGCGACCACCTCGGTGACGTCGGCGCCCTGTTTGCGCAGTTCGTCGGCGACCAGATCGCGTCCGATGTCGGCGCGCGGCAGTAGCACCTTGCGGTCCCGGAGGTCGCCGGTTGCGATCATGGCTCGCACGACCGCCTCCGCGCGGTATTCCGCCGGCGTCAGATCGACCTTCAGTCCGTGGCGCGCGAGTCGCTCGGCCGTGGCGGGTCCGACGACGCAGAGCCGCACGCCTTTCAGTTCGCGCAGGTCCTGCGGACCCGCGAGCAGCCGATCGACGAACGCGTCGACGGCGTTCGCGCTCGAGAACACGATCCAGTCGAATTCCCCGGCATGCGCGCATGCGTCATCGAGCGGGCTGTAGTCGTCCGGCGGCAGGATGCGGATCATCGGGGCTTCGATGGCGTCGGCGCCCATCGCTTCCAGCCCCTCGACGAGTCCGCCCGACTGTTCTCGCGGCCGCGTCACCAGGATGCGCTTGCCGAAGAGGGGACGCGCGTCGAACCACCGCAGGTGCTCGCGCAGCGCCGCGACGCGCCCGACCACCAGAATCGCCGGGCGGCGCTCGGTCGATTGTTTGACGACCGCGACCAGTTCTTCGATCGTGCCGGCGATCGTTTCCTGCGTTGGCAAGGTCCCGTCGTAGACGATGGCCGCCGCATCTTCAGGGGGGCGGCCGTGCGAGATGAGCGCCGCCAGCATCTGCGGCAGCTGCTGCGGGCCGGCGTAGCAGACGATGGTACCGTCGAGGTGCGCGAGACTCGCCCAGTCGATCGACGTCGGCGCCTTGCCGTCGTCTTCGTGACCGCGCACGAAGGTCAGCGTGTCGCCGCCGCCGGGGTATGTCGTCGGGATGCCCGCGTAGCTGGGGACGGCCACACCGGCCGGGATGCCCGGCACCACCTCGAAGCGCACGCCCTGTTCGTGCAGGAAGAGCGCCTCGGGCCCGCCGCGATCGAACACGAACGGATCGCCCCATTTCAGGCGCGCAACCGTCTTGCCCTCGCGTGCCTTTTCCGCCAGCAGGTAGCAGATCGCTTCCTGTTCGAGCGGCTGCGGTGCGGCCAGGCCGACGTCGATCTTTTCGGCGTCCGGGCGTGCGTGACGCAGGAGACGTGCCGGCACGATGTGATCGTAGAGGACGACATCCGCCGCCGCGAGGTACTGCAGTCCCCGCACGGTGATCAATCCCGGATCCCCTGGGCCGGCGCCGATTAAGTAGACGATAGACATCAGAAGTCTTCAGTCCCCAGTCACCAGTCGTCAGTCCTCAGTCTTCAGTCGTCAGTTCTCGGTCGTCAGTCCCAAGTCCTTAGTCGTCAGCCCCAGTCGTCAGCCCAGGCGCCTTCGTGAGGCTGAAGACTGCCGACTGACACCGACGACTGACGACCGAGACTGACGACTGACGCCTTCGGACTGATGACTGACGACCTGCGACTGACGACTACGGTTGTATCCCCTCCACCGCACCCTGCGCCCGGCGCGCCTCAGCGAGAATCTCGTCGGCGCCGTCGGCGATCAATTGTGCGCCGAGTCGTGTGCCGAGGTCGGCGGCCTCCGCTCGCGGGCCGCGCGCATGCCCGCGGACCGCGCGGCTTCCGTCCAGCGCCACGACCACCGCCGCGAGCGACAGCGTCTCGCTCTCGGCGGGCGACGCCAGCGCTCCCACGGGCGTCTGACAACCGCCGCCGAGCGCCTGCACCAGGGCCCGCTCGGCCGTCAGCGCCGCCGCCGACACTTCGTCGTTGATCGTACCGAGCAGGCGTTGCAACGGCATGTCGGCCGCGCAGACCTCGACGGCCACGATCCCCTGTCCGGGCGCAGGCACGCAGACCTCAACTGGAAGCGCGAACGAGATGCGCGCGGCGAATCCCAGGCGGCGCAGGCCGGCCGCCGCCAGCACCAGAGCATCATGCGCGCCTTCGTCGAGCTTGCGCAACCGTGTATCCAGATTGCCGCGAATCGGATGGAACGCCGCGCCGGGAAATAGTCGCGTCAGCTGGGCAATGCGCCGGACACTGCCGGTGCCGATCGATGGCGACCTCCCGAGCTCAGCCACCAGATCCTCGATCGTCGCTATGGGCCCGGCGCGCTCGGCCGCGGCGGGTAATACGACGGCGTCGGCCGGATCTTCTCGCGGCAGGACCGCGGCGATCGCAAGGTCGTCAGGCAGCACCGCCGGCATGTCCTTGCTGCTGTGCACCGCGAGATCGATCTCGTCGCGAAGAAGAGCGTCCTCGATTTCCTTGACGAACAGCCGCTTGCCGCCGACCTCGGACAACGGCGCGTCGTGCAGGCGATCGCCGGTCGTGCGGATGACCACGATCCGGCAGGGCGGCCCGCCGGCGGCGGCGATGCGTGCCGCCACAGTATTCGCCTGCCAGAGCGCCAGCTGACTGCCTCGGGTGCCGAGTCGAAGCTCCTGATCCACGGCGTGTCAGCGTGGCGATCGGGAACGATTGCGAGGGAACGCCTCGACTTTGCCTCCCCGAGGCTCCGCGGGCGGCGTGCCTCGCGCGCCGGTCGGCTCGGTGAGGTCGAAGAGACGCGACAGCGCCTCGGCGTAGGCCTCGACGGTGTCCGAATCGCCAATCGACTTCAGCTGCTCGGTCGGCGTGAGCAGCAGCTTCTCGATAATCAGATGCGTGATCTCGTCCACGCGCGCGCGGGCGTCTGGCGTCAGTGCCGACAGCTTGAAGTCCAGTCGCTCGAGCTCGGCGCGGCGGATGTCTTCGAATCGCTGGCGGAGTGCGACGACGGTGGGAATCGCGCCGCGCGATCGGAACCACGCGCCGAACCGCTCGACTTCTTCGCCGACAATCGCTTCGGCGCGCGCGACCTCGCTCGAGCGGCGCGCGAGGTTCTGGCGCACCGTCGCCTGGAGATCGTCGATGTTGTAGAGAAAGACCTGTTCGATCTCTCCCGCCGCCGGGTCGACGTCGCGCGGCACGGCGATATCGATGATGAATAGCGGCCGATTCCGTCGCGGGCGCATCACCGCTTCGACGTGCGACCGGGTCAGGATCGGCGTCGCGGCGCCCGTGGCGGTGATGACGATGTCGGCCGCGCCGAGCACCGTGTCCAGCTCGTCCCAGGGGGACGCGCTCGCGCCGCCGATCGCCTCTGCCGTTCTCGCGGCGTGCGCCATCGTCCGGCTGACGATCGTCACCGCGTGCACGCCGTGCGATTTCATGTGCAGCGCGGTGAGCTTGCCCATCTCGCCGGCGCCGACCACCGCGACGCTGCGCCCGCTGAGATCGCCGAAGATCTTCTTCGCGAGCGACGCCGCGGCGTAGCTGACGGAAACCGCTCCCGAGCCGAGTCCGGTTTCCGAGCGGACGCGTTTGCCGACGGCGAACGACGAGTGGAAGAGGCGATTCAGCACCGGGCCGACCGTCTGCGCCTCGGCGGCCGCTGTGTGCGCGTCCTTCACCTGGCCGAGGATTTGCGGCTCGCCGACGACCAGCGAGTCGAGCCCGCCGGCGACACGGAACAGGTGCCGCGCCGCGTCCAGGCCGTGGACGTCGTAGAGGTGCGGCGTGAGATCCGATGCCTGGACGCCGTGGAACTCCGACAGAAACGCGACGAGATCCGCCCGCGTCGCCGCGGCATCGTCGCAGGCGACGTAGAGCTCCGCGCGATTGCAGGTCGACACCACGACCGCTTCGCGTGTCGATCCGCGACCGGCCACGGACCGCAGCGCGTCAGTCACACCCCGCACCTGGAAGTCCACCCGCTCGCGCAGGTCGACCGGCGCCGTCCGATGACTGATTCCAATCAGAAGCAGATTCATCAATCTGGTGATCGGGTGATCTGGTGATTGGGTGATCGTTGTGGGATTGGGTGATTGAGGGATGGAGAGATTGATTTGGAAATCATTAAACGGCCCAATTCTTCAATCATCAGACGATCACCCAATCACCAAATCACTCAATCACCAGATGCTGCGTCAGAAGTTATGACTCTTGGTCAGGAAATAGCTGATCGGCACGAAATTCAGCAGCACGATCGCGAACCCGACCGCCGAGAGATAGGCCGCACGACGCCCGCCCCACCCGATCCGCCGCGCCGCGAACAGCTCGAACGAATACACGCACCAGCACACGAGGGCGACGAAGATCTTGGGATCCTGCAGCGACATCGCCTGCACGCGCGGATCGCCCGCCGCGTAGCCGCCGCGCGCCTGCAGCGCCCAGACCGCGCCGACGATCATGCCGATCGTCAGAAATACCCAGCCGATGACGATGGCGCGCTGGTTCATCCGGTCCAGCACTTGCAGCGACGGCAGCCGGGCGTAGAAAAACCCGAGGTGCTTCGCCTTGATCTCCTTGAACAGCAGCACGTAGGTGATGCCGATCACGCAGGCGAGCGCGAAGCTCGCGTAGGCGAAGAGCAGCGACAAGACGTGCACGCCGAAGAGCGGGCCCTGGAGGACGGCGGCGCGCTCCTCGACGCCCGGAATGACGGCCGGAATCGCCTGCAGCGCGACACACAGCGGAAGGATGAACACGCCCATCGCCCGTTCGTCTGTCGTCATCTCCGTGTAGAGATAGGCGAGCGCGAGCAGCCACACGAACGTCGAAATCGCCACAGTCGCGCCGCCCAGCGGCACCTGCCCCGCCTCCATCGTCTGCATGCCGATGACGAAAGTGTGGGCGAGCGCGGCCGCAATCAGGAGTGTGCTCGCGGATCGGCCGATGATCGGGTTGCGCTGCGCGAAGTGCCACGCGTAGGCCACAAGCGCTCCCGCATAGAGCGCCAGAGGTACCGCGTTGATCATGAGCGCGGTGTCGGCGCGAAGTACCCGAGCTTGGTGCGCGCGGTGAGATTCGGACGCGTGACCCGGACGACGACGCGCCGCCAGGTTCCGTCACGCTTCGGGTTCTTCGAGGTGTAGCCCACGGTGTACTGGCTCGACAGCTCGTCGGAAATCTGTCCGTAGATGCCGGCGAGATCGGAGACCTGGTTCGGGAAGAACGACCGTCCGCCGGTTTCCTGAGAGAACTGCCGCATCACGAACTCCGCTTCCTTGAAACCTTTGGCAGAGACGCCCGAGGTTCCTTCGCCCGAGCGCAGGCCGATTGAATAGATCGCGGTCTCGGACCGTTTCGCGAGGTCTAGCACTTCCTCGAACGGCAACAGACTGGATGTGTCCTCGCCGTCCGAGAGCACGACGATGGCCTGACGGCGAATCTCGTCGCTGCTCTTCGCGATGATCTTCTTCAGGTCCTTCAGCGCGATATAGACGGCGTTGTACAGCGAGGTCGACCCGCCGGCCGACGTCTTTCGGATCGCCTGTTCGAGCTCGAACAGGCTGTTGGAAAAACTCTGGAGGACGACGACCCGGCTGTCGAAGTCCACCACTTCCGCGAGATCCTGCGGCCGGAGCCGCTTGGCGAAGCCGACGGCCGCCTCCTGCGCGGTCTGCAGCTTGTTCTCCATGCTCGCGCTGGTGTCGATGAGGAGCGCGAGCGCGATCGGAAGGTTCGTGCGAGTGAAGAACGTGACGTCCTGCTTGACGCCGTCCTCGAAGACCGCGAAGTCCTCGGCGTTCAGGTCGGTCACGTATTTCCCTGCCTCGGTGACGGTCACGTTGAGGGAGACGAGATCGACCGCCGAGCGAAACGGAGTCTGCGGCGGCTGGCCCGCCGGCGGCGGCGGTTGCTGGGCGCGGCCAACCTGGACGGTGACGGCGAGGAAGCCGGCGCCGACGAGTGCGAGGCGCCAATGAAAACGGCGAAGCGCTGGATGAATCACGGAACCCTACTTGTTCTTGGTCTCTTTATGACTTGTTCTTGGTCTCTCTGACCAACGTGCCGCGCGCGGTCAATCCCGGCTTGTTCGTCGCGACCGTGAACCGCTCCGGCGGGATGAGCGTCTGCGGCCGCGCGTAAGTGACCTTGTACTGGTGCATCAACTGATCCGCGAGCTGCTTGAGCCGCATGTCGAGCCCTTCGACGGCGAGGATGTCCATCCGCGCGCCGCCCGTGACGCGCGGCCCCTCGTCGAGCACCATGTTGCGCTCGCGGGCCTCGGAGCTGAGGCTGCTCGACGGGCGTCCGATGACGAGGGCGTTGAACGCCGCGCCAGTCGCCTTGAGCGGTTCGATGACCTGGTCATGCTGGCGGTTGCTGAACTCGGGACCTTCGGCGGTGAGCGCGACGATGACAGGCCGCATCGCCTCGCGCTTCTTGAATCCCTGGCAGACCTCGGGAATCCCGTCCAGCAGGTAGGCCCCAGTATCGCGCAGCGACCAGATGCGATCGATGCCCTTCTGGAGGGCGGCGCGGCTGGTGGTGTAGTCGGCGAGGACGGTCGGCCGTTCACCGATCGCGATAATCGAGACCTGGTTTTTCTGCCCTTCGAGCCCGTCGGTGAGCGCCCCGACGAACGATGGCAGCGCCGTCCTCATGTGCGAGACGTTGTTGCGCGCGGCGGTGCTGTTGTCGACGAGAATCGCGATCTGCATCGGGTCCAGTGCCGGTTCGACGTGGAGGACTTCGCGCGCGACGTTGTCTTCGCGGATGATGAAGTCTTCCGTGCCGAGGTCCATGACCGGCGCGCCCGCCTCGTTGACGACGCTGACGTACATGGCCTTCCGCGCGGCCTGGGCCGACAGGCGTCCCGGCCACGTCACGGCGAGGGCCGCGACGACGAGGGCGCCGAGCAAAAGGCGAGCTGTAGTCATTTCGTCAGTATAGGTCAAAAAGGTTTTGAATTCTGTAAGTTGCGGGGAATTTGACACCCCTCAGGTCGCGTGCTATAAACCAACGGCTTTTCTCGTCGCGATTCTTCACGCGCGACCCATCATCCCAATGCTTTCAGCCTACATCCCCATCGCCATTTTCGTCGCCGTTGCGACCGGCTTCGCGCTGTTCACGCTGGTTTTTTCGAGCCTGCTGCACTCGGAGAAGTACAACAAGGTGAAGCTCGAGCCCTACGAGTGCGGCATCGAGCCGGTCACGGACGCCCGTGACCGCTACAGCATCCGCTACTACCTGGTGGCGATGCTCTTCGTTATTTTCGACGTCGAGACGGTCTTCATGTTTCCGTGGGCCGTGATCTTCAACAAGCTGTTGTTGTTCGGCCTCATCGAAATGCTCGTGTTCATCTTCATTCTGGTCGTCGGCTACTACTACGCCTGGCAAAAGGGCGCGCTGGAATGGGCGTAAGTGGCTGAAGCACCTCCGCCGTCTGATAACAAGCCGCCGGCGCCCGCGGCTCAGCCTCCGTCGGCTGACAAACCGGCCGATGCAACCGCCGTGCCTCCGGCGGCGGCTGGCGCCGGAGCGGCAAAACCCGCCTCCGCTGCTACCGCAGCTACGGCGGGCAAGCCAGCCGCAGCGGCCCCAAAACCGGCGGCTGCGCATCCGCCGGTCGCGGCGCCGCCAAGCGGCCCTACCGACCCGCCGCCACCGGCCGGCGTCGAGCCCCCGGGCTTTATTGCATCGCTGCAGACCGCGATTCCGGGCAGCGTCTCGCAGATCAGCTACTTCGTCGGCGACTGGACGATCATCGTGCCGGTGGCACAGATCGCCGCCGTCACACGGCACCTGCGCGATGCGCCGGACGCCGCGTTCGATTTCTGCTCCGACGTGACGGCCAGCGACTGGCCGCCGCGGACCGAGGCGCGCTTCGATGTCGTGTACTGTCTCTATTCAACCAGGCTGCGGCATCGCATCCGCGTGAAGGTCCGGGTCGCGGAGAATCAGCCGATTCCGTCCGCGACGCCCGTGTGGCCGGCGGCCGACTGGCTGGAGCGCGAGGTGTGGGATCTCTTTGGCGTCAATTTCACCGGACACCCGGATCGCCGGAGGATTCTTATGCCGGAGGACTGGCAGGGCTTTCCGCAGCGGAAGGACTATCCGCTCGAAGGTCCCGGCGAGCTGCTGATGGAGAATCCGATCGACTGGCTGAAGCTGCGCCAGGCACGCGACGAGGCGGATATCGAATAGGAGACGGGTTCTGGGTTCAGGGTGCCGGGTTCAGGGTTCGTTCCGGTTCAGGGTTCGAACGAACGCTGAACCTTGAACCCTGAACCCCGAACCCGACAGGTTTCAGATGGAGACACCGACTATCCACCACGGCGCGATGTTCGACACCAACGAGCTGGTGTTGAACATGGGCCCCCAGCACCCGAGCACGCACGGCGTGCTGCGGGTCGTGCTGCGCCTCGACGGCGAGAAGGTGGTCGACGCCGACGTCGTCATCGGCTACCTGCATCGCGGCATCGAGAAACTGAGCGAGAACCGCAACTGGACGCAGATCATCCTGCTCACCGACCGGATGGATTACGTGGCGGCCGCGACCAACAACGTCGGCTACTGCGAGACGGTCGAGAAATTGATGTCGCTGGAAGTGCCGCGGCGGGCGCGCTACGTGCGCACCATCCTCTGCGAGCTGCAGCGGATCGCGAGCCACTGCCTGTGGGTCGGCACGCACGCGATGGACATTGGGGCGATGACGGTGTTCCTGTACGCGTTTCGCGAGCGCGAGCTGATTCTCGATCTCTTCGAGGAGTTCTGCGGCGCCCGGCTCACCTACAATTCCATGCGCATCGGCGGGCTGCCGCTCGACATTCCGCCCGGCTGGGACAAGAAGGTGCTCGAGTTCTGCACCATCATGAGCTCCAAGGTCGACGAGTACGAGGAGCTGCTGACGCACAACCGCATCTGGCTCGAGCGCACCAAGAACATCGGCGTGATCTCCGGCGCCGACGCCGTGGCGCTCGGATTGAGCGGACCGCCGCTGCGCGGCTCGGGCGTGCCGCGCGACATCCGCAAGGACGAGC
>Ga0207641_10004861_pt1 | contig 11565 bp, 8 predicted proteins | sample KBSSwiS62_FD_184306 | JGI IMG/M metagenome (GOLD analysis project Ga0207641, IMG submission 184306) | Switchgrass rhizosphere microbial communities from Kellogg Biological Station, Michigan, USA - KBS Switchgrass S6-2 (SPAdes) (version 2) | ecosystem: Host-associated > Plants > Roots >... | reverse complement strand
CTCGGCTCCCTGGCCCGGGGTGCTGGTCACGGTCAACGTGCCGTCGTGGGCAGCGGCGATGCCGTGGGCGATGGCCAGGCCCAGCCCGGTGCTGCCGTGCTCGCGGGTCCGCGACGCGTCGCCCCGGGTGAAGCGGTCGAACAGGTCCTCCTGCAGGTCCGCGGGGATTCCGGGACCGTCGTCCCGGATGGTCACCTCGACCACGGCCGGTCCCGGCGACAGCGTCGTGGCCACCGTGGTCCCGGGCGGGGTGTGGGTCCGGGCGTTGGTCAGCAGGTTGGCGAGCACCTGGTGCAGCCGCTCGGCGTCACCGGGGACGGTAACGAGATCCTCCGGCAGGGTGAGGCGCCAGCGATGAGCCGGGCCTGCTGCCCGCGCGTCGGCGACCGCGTCCAGCACGAGCCTGGTGAGGTCGACCGGTTCGCGGGCGAGGGGCCGGCCGGCGTCGAGCCGGGCCAGCAGCAGCAGGTCGGTCACGAGTCTGCTCATCCGGTCGGTGGCCGTGGTGATCCGGCCGAGCGCCTCGGACACCGGCGGGGACGGCGGACCGTCGGCGCTGACCGCATACTCGGCGTGCGCCCGGATGGTCGCCAGTGGTGTGCGCAGCTCGTGGCTGGCGTCGGCGACGAACTGGCGCAGCCTGGCCTCGGTGGCATCTCGGGCCCAGAGCGCGGACCGGACGTGCTCGAGCATGTGGTCGAAGGCCACGCTCACCTGGTCGACCTCGCTGGTCGGGTGGGCGGGGGCGATGCTCGTCGGCAGCGCCGTGTCGGCATCGTCGAGAGGCAGCTCGGAGACGTGCAGCGCCGTGGCCGACACCCGCTCCAGCGGCCGCAGGGTTCGCCGTACGACCACGGCGGTGGTCACTCCGCCGGCCACCACCAACCCGCCGAACACGATCGCCTCGATCACCGCGAGCTGGGCCAGCGTCTGGTTCACCGAGTGCAGCGGCAGCCCGGTGACCTGGATGTCACCGTCCCGACCCGCCACGGCCTCCACCCGGTAGTCCCCGACCGCGGCGAGATCCGCGGTCACCGGGCCGGCGCCCGGGACCAGCGCGGTGAGCGTGGCGGTGTCGCCGGCCGGGAAGACGAGCGGCCGGTTGGTGCCGTCGTCCGCGACGATCGCGGCCTGGCTGACCCGGCCACCGACGAGCCGGACCCCGATCGTGCCCACCGACTGACCCGGCACGGCGTTGTCGGCATCGCCGTCCTCGCCGCCCGGCGCCAGCCGGCCCCGCTCGAGGCTGGCCGAGAACCGCCCACCGGCCGCGGCGAGCTGCCCGTCGAGCTGCCGCACCAGGAACGAGCGGAGGAACAGGGCGGTGACCCCGCCGAGGAGCGCGCAGGCCAGCAGCAGGATGCCGACCAGACCGACGGTCAGCCGCCCGCGCAGGGTGCGGTTCGGGGCCCAGCGGGAGCGGAGGCGATCACGGATCATGACGGCGGCCGCAGGATGTAACCGGCACCGCGGACGGTGTGGATCATCGGCTCCCGGCCGGCGTCGATCTTCTTGCGCAGGTAGCTGACGTACAGCTCGACGATGTGGGCCTCGCCGCCGAAGTCGTAGGCCCAGACCCGGTCCAGGATCTGTGCCTTGCTCAGCACCCGGCGCGGGTTGCGCATGAAGAACCTCAGCAGCTCGTACTCCGTCGCGGTGAGCTCGATGCGGTCCGCACCCCGATGGACCTCGTGTGCGTCCTCGTCCAGGGTCAGGTCGCCGACCGTCAGCCCTGGCCGGTCCGCGGTCCGCCCGATCCCGGACCGGCGCAGCAGCCCGCGCAACCGGGCCAGCACCTCCTCGAGGCTGAACGGTTTGGTCACGTAGTCGTCCCCGCCGGCCGTGATGCCGGCGATGCGGTCCTCGACCGCGTCGCGTGCGGTCAGGAACAGCACGCACACGTCGGGGTCCGTCGCCCGGACCCGCCGCAGCACTTCGAGGCCGTCGAGATCAGGAAGCATCACGTCGAGAATGACCGCGTCGGGGACGAACTCCCGCGCGATCCGGACGGCGTCGAGACCGGTGTACGCGGTTCGCGCCGTCCAGCCCTCCCGCCGCAGCACGCTGCCGAGCACTTCGGCCAGGCTCTGCTCGTCGTCCACGACGAGCACCCGGGGCGCCGCGCCGTCAGGGCGCACGAGCCGCGGGTGCTGCGACCCGACCGGGGCCGGCTCCTCAGTGGACATGGACCAAGCATGCCGTGCCGACGAGGAGGATCCTCAGCGTTCGCTCTGAGCGGGCTCGCAACGGCGTCTCGCGGGTTCAGGAACCGCTGGACTGCACCTGTGGCTGGCCGTCGCCGGGAGCGAGCCCGGGCACGCCCCCGAGCGCAGGGTCCGGCGCGCGGCCGGGGTCGGGCGCCGGGGACCCGGTGGCGCCGGTCGGCGGCTGGGCGGGGCCGCCGGGCCCCGGCGGAACCGACGCGTCCGGTGCGGACGTCGCCCGGGGTGCCGGCACGCCCGGGGCAACCGGACCGGCGGCGGCGGCCCGATGACCGGCCGCGAGGGCGGCCGCGACGACCAGGGAGCCGACTGCGCCGGCCGTCACGATGCCGGCTGTCGCCGTCCGGGCCCGGTTCCGGCCCACCCGCCGCACATCAGCGGCGCCGCTGTCCGTGGTCCACATCGGTGCGAGTCTGCGGGCCGAGCCTGAGCGTTCCTGCTGCCGCACCTCTGAACCCGCTCTCAACCGAGACCCGCACACCGGCGTTCAGAGCGGGCGCAGAGGTTCGGGAGAGGCACGTCCCAGCCTCGGCGGTGACCCTGGACGCGCCCGGCAACCGCCTGCGACAGGAGCATCGATGACGCCCGCGCGAGTCATGCCGGTCTCGGCGACCGGGCTCGGCGTCGCCGAGTGGTCCGTGTGGACGACCACCGCCCGGCTCGTCGTCACCGAGGAGTCCGCGCTCGCCGAGGCCACCGCGGTGGTCTTCGAGCAGCTGGCCAAGGTGGACGCGGCCGCCAACCGGTTCCTCGCCGGCTCCGAGGTGAGTCGACTGGCCCGCGGCACCGGCACGCCGGCGGCGGTGAGCCCGCTGCTCGCCGAGCTGATCGGCGTCGCTCTCGCGGCCGCCGCTGCCACCGGAGGTGCCGTCGACCCGACTCTCGGCGGCCCGCTGCTCGATCTCGGCTGCCCTGACTTGGCCGCGGCCGAGCCGACCGGACCGACGGCCGGACCGGATCGGCCGCAGCCGTCGGTCCGCCGCCGCACCAGCTGGAGGGATGTGCGGCTGGACGGCCGGATGGTCACCCTGCCGGCCGGCACCCTTCTCGACCTCGGCGCGACGGCGAAGGCGCACGCCGCGGACCGGTGTGCGGTGGCCGTCGCCGACCGGTTCGGCTGCGGTGCACTGGTCAGCCTCGGCGGCGATCTGCGGGCGGCCGGCCCGCCCCCGGACGGTGGCTGGCAGGTGCTCGTCCAGGACGGGCCGGACGAGCCGGCCAGTCAGGTACGGCTCGCCGGAGCGGCGGCGGTCGCGACGTCGTCCACCTTGCATCGGACCTGGCGGCAGGGCGGCACGGTGCGTCACCACGTGCTCGACCCCGCCACCTGCCGGCCGGCCGCGCCGGTGTGGCGGACAGCGTCCGTCGCCGCCGACACCTGCGTTCGGGCCAACACCTGGTCCACGGCCGCCCTGGTCCGCGGCCACGCGGCCGAGCGGGACCTGCGACGGGCCGGCGTCGCGGCCCGGTTGGTCGCCGCCGACGGCGCGGTGGTGCGGTTGGGTGGGTGGCCGGCGTGACGGACGCGCTCTGGTACTTCGGCCGCGGCACCGGGGTCACCGTGCTCGTGCTGTTCAGCCTGGTCGTGGTGCTGGGCATCGTGACCCGGTCCGGGCAGCCCCTTCCTGGACTGCCGCGGTTCGCGGTCGCTGCCCTGCACCGTACGGTCAGCCTGGCCGCCCTGGCATTCCTGACCCTGCACGTGCTCACCCTGCTGCTCGACCCGTACGCGCAGCTGCGGCTGGAGGACGTGGTATTGCCCTTCCGCGCGGCGTACCGGCCGGCGTGGCAGGGGCTCGGGACGGTCGCGCTGGACCTGGTGGTGCTGCTCGTGGCCTCCAGCCTGCTGCGGCAACGGATCGGCGTGCGCGCCTGGCGATGGCTGCACTGGGCCGCCTACCTGTGCTGGCCGGCGGCAGTGGCGCACGCGATCGGCACCGGAACCGACCGTCACAGCGGGTGGCTGCTGACCGTTGTGGTGGCCTGTGCCGGCGCGGTCGGTGCGGCCGGCATCTGGCGGCTGGTCGGCCGCAGCTTCGAGCCGGACATTCCGGTCGCCCGGGTGCCGCCGCCGACGGGTCTGGCCGGCCTGTGGTGACCGAGCTCCGGACGCCGACCCAGCGCCTGCTGGCCGCGGCGGCGTCCTCGTACGGCCGGCATGTCCAGCTGCTGGGGCCGTTGCCCGACGTGTCCGGCGAACGGGTCCGGCAGCTGGTGCAGGACTCCGGCCTGACCGGCCGGGGCGGCGCCGGCTTCCCGACCTCGCGCAAGCTGGCCGCGGTGGCCGGCCGCCGCCGGGCGGTGGTCGTCGCCAACGGCGCCGAGGGCGAGCCGGCGAGCAGCAAGGACCGGGTACTGCTGCTGCGGGCTCCGCACCTCGTGCTCGACGGCGTCGCGGTCGCGGTCCGAGCCACCGGGGCGACTGAGGCATTCCTGTACGCGCCAGACGACTTGGCCGACCGGCTGCAGGACGTGATCAGACAACGAGCCGACCCGGTCGGGGTGACGTTGATCCGTGCGGACAGTTCGTTCATCGCCGGGCAGGAGACCGCTGCCGTCGCCGCAGCGGAAGGACGGCCGGCGGTCCCCCGCAGCGTGCCCCCCATGCCGTTCGTCAGCGGCGTGCGGGGCCGGCCGACACTGGTGAACAACGTCGAGACCCTCGCCCAGCTCGGCCTGATCATCCGTTACGGACCGGACTGGTTCCGGGCGATCGGCACCGCCGACGAGCCCGGAAGCCGTCTGCTCACCGTGTCCGGCGCGGTGTTCCGGCCCGGCGTGTACGAAGCGCCGACCGGCGACACGCTGGCGGCCGCGCTGCGGCTCGCCGGCGGCGCCGCCGGCTCGGTGCAGGCCCTGCTGGTCGGCGGCTATCACGGCGCCTGGGTGCCCTGGCTGCCCGACACCGCCGGCCTGCCACTGACCAGGTCGGCGCTGGCGCCCTACGACGCCGCGCCCGGAGCCGGCATCCTCGTCGCCCTCCCGCGGCGACGTTGTGGCTTGCTCGCCACCGCCGAGATCGTCGCCTACCTCGCCGGGCAGAACGCCGGTCAGTGCGGTCCGTGCCGCAACGGGTTGCCGACGCTGGCCGGTCAGCTGTGGGAGCTCGCGACGGGCTGGCCGACCACGGGACTGGTGCGCGAGATCAGCCGCGTGGCCGGGCTGGTGGACGGCCGGGGCGCCTGCGCCCATCCCACCGGCACCGTCCGGCTGGTACGCAGCTGCCTGCGGGTCTTCTCCGCAGACGTCGAGCTGCACCGCGCCGGGCGGTGCGCCGCCGGTCGGGGGACGCGGTGACCGACAGGTTGCGGGTGGACTGGACCCGCTGCCGGGCCCGCGGGCTGTGCCTGGAGCTGCTGCCCGAGCTGCTCACCGCGGACGACTGGGGCTATCCGCTGTCCCGCAGCGGCGAGACCGAGCCGAGCGTGCCGCGGTGGCTGTCCGCCCACGCCGAGCGCGCGGTGGTCGAGTGCCCACGGCTCGCCCTGCGGATCTCGCCGGATCCCGGCGAGCCCGGTGCCGGTCGACCCTGACCGCCCGGTCCCTGCCCGACCGTACCGATGCCGCGATCCCGACGACCAGGAGTAGCCCGTGGCCCTGCTGCAGCTGACCACCGACGTGTTCGCCGAGGCGACCGGCCGCCGGCACCGCACCGACGCCGTGGTCCCGGGCGGCGGCGGACCGGCCGGCAACGCGAGGCTGACGGCGGTGACCGGGATGGTCCTGCTCGCCGGCTTCGTCGCCGAGCTGGTCACCCTGCTCGACGTGTCGGGCCTGATCGACTGGCACGTCGCGATCGGCGTGCTGCTCGTGCCGCCTGCGCTGCTGAAGACCGCGAGCACGGGCTGGCGGATGATCCGCTACTACGCGGGCAGCCAGGTATACCGGGCATCCGGGCCGCCGCCGATGCTGCTGCGTCTGCTCGGCCCGGTGGTCGTGCTGTCCACCCTCGGCCTGCTCGGATCCGGCCTGGCCCTGATCGCGCTGGGACCCGACGCCAGCCGGCACACCCTCGTGCGGGCGCTCGGCCAGCGGGTCGACGCGATCACCGTGCACCAGGCGTTCTTCGCCTGCTGGTCCGTGGCGACGGGACTGCACGTGCTCGCGCGCCTCGCGCCGGCGATGGCCCTCGCCGGGCGGCGGTCGGCCGTCCCCGGAGGCCGCCGTCGGTTCGCCGCCGTCGCGGTCACGCTGGCCGTCGCGGCGATCGCCGCGGTGCTGCTGCTCGGCGCGGCCGCCGCCTGGCCGCACGCCGGACATCCGCCGGAACTGCAGGCGCCCTAACGCGCGCTCGCGGCGGACGGTCGGGCACCGGTGGGAACGGCTCGGCCGTCCGCGGGGAAGTGCTCGGCCGGACGGCCGGCCATCTCCTCGTAGATCTGCCAGCGCTGGCGCACGGCCTCCTCCGCGAGCCCCAGCAGCCGCTCGGCCTCGGCCGGGTTGGTCTCGACCAGCCTGCGGTAGCGCAGCTCCCGATACAGGTAGTCGGACAGCGGGATCCGCGGCCGCGGCGAGTCGAGCAGGAACGGGTTGTCGCCGACCGCCCGCAGCACCGGGTCGTACCGGATCAGCGGCCAGTGCCCGCTCGCCACCGCCCGGTACTGCTGGTCGAGTCCCTTCCGCATGTCGATGCCGTGCGCGATGCAGTGGCTGTAGGCGATGATCAGCGACGGGCCGTCGTACGCCTCGGCTTCCCGGAAGGCGCGCAGCGTCTGCTGCGGGTCGGCACCCATGGCGACGCGGGCGACGTAGACGCTGCCGTAGGCGATCGCCTGCAGGGCAAGGTCCTTCTTCGGCACGGACTTGCCGGCGGCGGCGAACTTGGCGATGGCACCGATCGGGGTCGCCTTCGACGACTGGCCGCCGGTGTTGGAGTAGACCTCGGTGTCGAGCACGAGCACGTTCACGTTGCGGCCGCTGGCGAGCACGTGGTCGAGGCCGCCGGCGCCGATGTCGTAGGCCCAGCCGTCCCCGCCGACGATCCAGACGCTCCGCCTGACCAGCTGGTCGGCGACGCTGCGCAGGTCGGCGACCGCGCCCGGGTGCGTCCGCTCGAGCCGGTCGAGGCGCACCCGCAGCTCGGCCACCCGCTCGCGCTGGGATCCGAGCTCCGACTCGCGGCGCTGCGGAGCCGAGAGGATCTCGTCGACGAGCTCCGGCCCGAGTTCCCCGCGCAGCTCGGTGATCCTGGACCTGGCCAGGTCCAGGTGGAGGTCGGCGGCGAGCCGGAAGCCGAGACCGAACTCCGCGTTGTCCTCGAACAGCGAGTTCGACCAGGCCGGGCCGCGGCCGGCGGCGTCGGTCGTCCACGGTGTCGTCGGCAGGTTGCCGCCGTAGATGGACGAGCAGCCGGTGGCGTTCGCGATCATCAGCCGGTCCCCGAACAACTGCGACAGCAGCTTGAGGTACGGGGTTTCGCCGCACCCGGCGCAGGCGCCGGAGAACTCGAACAGCGGCTGCAGGAACTGCGTGCCGCGGACCGTGCCGAAGTCCACCCGGGACCGGTCGTTCACCCGCAGGCTCTCGAAGAACGCCGTGTTCTCCCGTTCCGCGGCGACGATGGGCTCGCGCGGCGCGAGGTTGATCGCCTTGCGGTCCGGTTGGAGCGGTGCCCGCACCGGGCACGCCTCCACGCACAGCGCGCAGCCCGTGCAGTCCTCCACGTAGACCTGCAGCGTGTACCGGGTGTCCGGGAGGCCGGCGGCCTGCAGCGGTGCCGACCGGAACGCCTCGGGCGCGGCGTCCAGCTCGGACTGGTCGTAGTAGCGCGACCGGATCACGCTGTGCGGGCAGACGAAGCTGCAGTTGCCGCACTGGATGCACAGGTCCGGATCCCAGACGGCGACGAGGTCGGAGACGTTGCGCTTCTCCCATGCCGCCGTGCCGCTCGGATACGTGCCGTCCACCGGCAGCGCGCTGACCGGCAGGTCGTCGCCCCGGCCGGCCATCATGGCGGCCGTCACCGTGCGGACGAACTCCGGCGCCTCGGCCGGCACCGGCAACGGAAGCAGGCGGTCCGAGCTCGCCACCGGCGGCACCGCGATCCGGTGCAGGGCCGCGAGCGTCGCGTCCACCGCGGCCTCGTTGCGCTCGACCACCTCGGTCCCCCGGCGGCCGTAGGTCTTCCTGATCGCCTCCTTGATCCGCTCGATCGCCCGGTCCCTGGGCAGCACTCCCGAGATCGCGAAGAAACATGTCTGCAGCACCGTGTTCGTGCGCCCGTCCAGACCGGCCTCCCGGGCGACACCGCCGGCGTCGACGGCGTAGACGGCGATCTGCTTCGCGACGATCTGGTCCTGGACCGGCCGCGCCAGCGCGTCCCACACCTGCTCCGGCGGCAGTGGGCAGTCCAGCAGCAAGGTGGCTCCGGGCGCGGCCCGGCCGAGCACGTCCACCCGGTCGAGCAGGCCGAAGTGGTGACAACCGACGAACTGCGCCTGCTGCACCAGGTAGGGCGCCCGGATCGGCTGCGGCCCGAAGCGCAGGTGGGACACCGTCTGGGAGCCCGACTTCTTCGAGTCGTAGACGAAGTATCCCTGCGCGTACATGGTCTCGTCCGCACCGAGGATCTTGATCGTGTTCTTGTTGGCCCCGACGGTGCCGTCCGAGCCGAGGCCGAAGAAGACCGCGCTCGTGGTCGCTTCGGGCGTGATGTCCAGCGTCGGGTCGTACCGGATGCTCGAGCCGCCGACGTCGTCGGTGATGCCGACGGTGAACCGGCGCCGCGGCTGCTCGCGGTCGAGCTCGTCGAAGATCCCGGCGACCATCCCCGGCGTGAACTCCTTGGACGACAGGCCGTACCGGCCGCCGACGACCCGGGGCAGCTCGGGCAGCTCACCGTCCATATGCGACTCGGCGACCGCGGTGGCCACGTCGAGGAAGAGCGGTTCGCCGTTCGAACCCGGCTCCTTGGTGCGGTCGAGCACCGCGATCCGGCGGACGGCGGCCGGCAGGGCGTCGAGCAGCTGTTGCGACGGGAACGGCCGGAACAGCCTGACCTGCAGCACGCCGACCCGCTCGCCGCGGGACACCAGCGTGTGCACGGTCTCCCGCGCCGTCTCCGCGCCCGACCCCATGAGGATCACGACCCGGTCGGCTTCGGGGTGGCCGGCGTACTCGACCACCGAGTAGCGGCGCCCCACCCGTTCGCCGAGCGCCGCCATCATCTCCTCGACCACCTGCGGCGTCCGCGCGTAGAAGGGGTTGACCGTCTCCCGCGCCTGGAAGTGCACGTCCGGGTTCTGCGCGGTGCCCCGGACGAACGGGTGGTCCGGGGAGAGCGCCCGCGAGCGGTGCTCGCGGACCAACTCCGGCGGCACGAGCGCCCGCAGATCGTCGTCGGAGAGCTGGCAGACGTCGTTGAGCTCGTGGGAGGTGCGGAACCCGTCGAAGAAGTGCACGAACGGCACCCTGGTGCGGAGGCTCGCCGCCTGCGCGACCAGGGCCATGTCGTGCGCCTCCTGCACCGACCCCGACGCCAGCAGGGCGAAGCCGGTCTGCCGGACCGCCATCACGTCCGAGTGGTCACCGAAGATGGACAGTCCCTGGGTGGCGATCGACCGGGCGGCGACGTGCAGCACGGACGGGGTCAGCTCGCCGGCGATCTTGTACAGGTTGGGGATCATCAGCAGCAGCCCCTGGGAGGCGGTGAACGTCGTCGTCAGGGCGCCGCTCTGGAGGGCACCGTGCAGCGCGCCGGCCGCGCCGCCCTCGCTCTGCATCTCCACCACGGTCGGCACGCTGCCCCAGACGTTCCGCCGGCCCTCGCTGGCCCACTCGTCGGCGAGCTCGGCCATCGGCGAGGACGGCGTGATCGGGTAGATGCAGCAGATCTCGTTGAGCCGGTAGGCGACCGAGACCGCGGCCTCGTTGCCGTCCATCGTGGCGCGCATCAGACCGCCCCTCCCCCGTTGACGGCTGCACCGTCGGGCACCATCTCGATCGCGTGCACCGGACACTGCTCGAAGCACGTGCCGCAACCGGTGCAGCGGTCGTAGTCGAAGCGGTAGCGGTTCCCGACGCCGAGCTTCACCACCGCGTCCTCCGGGCAGGCGCCGAGGCAGCCGTCGCACTCGAAGCAGTTGCCGCAGGACAGGCAGCGGGCCGCCTCGAACCGCGCCTGCTCGGCGGGCAGCCCGCCGACCACCTCACCGAATCCGGCCACCCGGGCGTCGACCGGAAGCTCCGGCTGGCGCCGTTGCGGCGCGTCGCCGAAATACCACAGGTGCAGCGCGTCGAACTCGGCGACGGCATGCTTCGCGGTGGGCCCCGACGCGTCGGCGCGCAGCCAGGCGTCGATGTTCCGGGCGGCCTTCTTCCCGTGCCCGACGCCGACGGTGACGGTGCGTTCGGCCGGAACCATGTCGCCGCCGGCGAAGATCCCCGGCGCGCCGGTCATCATGTCGCTGGACACCTGTACGGTGCCGTTGCTGGCGAGCTCGACGCCAGGCACCCGCCGGAGGAACCCGGAGTCGGACTCCTGCCCGAGCGCGAGGATCACGGTGTCCGCGGCCAGGGTCTCCAGCCGGCCGGTCGGGCGCGGTCGTCCTGCCTCGTCCAGCTCCATCGCCTCGACCGTGAGCTCGGGCCCGTCGAACGCGGTGATCGTGCGCAGCCAGTTGATCCGAACCCCTTCGGTCTCGGCGTCGGCGGCCTCCTCGGGGTGTGCCGGCATCTGTGCCCGGGTGCGGCGGTAGACGATGACGGTCTCGTCCGCACCGAGCCGGCGGGCCACCCGGGCGGCGTCCATGGCCGTGTTGCCGCCGCCGTACACCGCGACCCGGCGGCCGACCACCGGCCGGCCGCCGGCCGCGACCGTGTGCAGGAACGACACCGCGTCGACGATCCGGCCGGCGTCCCGGGCCGGGATGTCTACCCGCTTGGACAGGTGCGCGCCGACGGCCACGAAGACCGCGTCGAAGCCGCCGTCGCGCCGCTCGGCGGCGACGTCCTCGACCCGGTGGTCCAGCGTGAACCGCACGCCGAGAGCGGCGATCCGGGCCACCTCGCCGTCGAGCACGTCGCGCGGCAGCCGGTACGCCGGGATGCCGTAGCGCATCATGCCGCCCGGTTCCCCGAACGCATCGCGTACCTCGACCTGGTGTCCCCGCGTCGCCAGGTGGTATGCCGCGGACAGGCCGCTGGGCCCGGCACCGACGACCAGCACCCGCTTGCCGGTGCTCGGAGCCGGCGGATCGTGGCTCCACCCCTCGGCGAGGGCGAGGTCGCCGAGGAAGCGCTCCGCCGCGTGGATGGAGACGGCGCTGTCGAGCTGGGTCCGGTTGCAGCTGGTCTCGCACGGGTGGTAGCAGACCCGACCGTGGATCGCCGGCAGCGGGTTGTC
>Ga0207641_10004853_pt1 | contig 11571 bp, 9 predicted proteins | sample KBSSwiS62_FD_184306 | JGI IMG/M metagenome (GOLD analysis project Ga0207641, IMG submission 184306) | Switchgrass rhizosphere microbial communities from Kellogg Biological Station, Michigan, USA - KBS Switchgrass S6-2 (SPAdes) (version 2) | ecosystem: Host-associated > Plants > Roots >... | reverse complement strand
CCGCCGTTCGTTTGTCGAAGCCGGGGCTGAATCGCTTGTGATGAGCCTCTGGCCGGTGAGCGATGTATTTACGCGTGACTTGATGATCAGCTACTACAAGAACCTCAAACAAGGAATTGGCCGCGGCGAAGCATTACGCCAGGTGCAGCTCGCAACTCTCAAACGCCCGGATCGGCGACACCCTTTCTATTGGGCCAGCTTCATCCAAACAGGCGAATGGGCAAATCTTGAAGGGAAACGATAACTTGAAGGGAAACGATAAATAGAAAAAAGCCCCAAGCATTTGAAAAATGTCACGTTGACCTTCTTTCCAAATACTTGGGGTTTGCAGCTATCTATGCCCTTCGTCAGGTTGCTGGCAAGCTGCACAAACTAGTACCTATATTCAAGAACTTAGGCCCTTGCGGCGATCTTGGCCTCTGCCATTCTGCGTAGTATGCGGTGGGTCCTCTCGGCAAAGGCGAGATCGTCTGCCAGGCATGTCTCAAGCAGCACTCCGACGCCGTAATTGCCGGTGAAATCTGCTGCGGCTACCAAAACCTTCCACTCACCGGCTCGCCAGTGAGCAAGATGGATCGCCTTCGACAACACGAAGATCTTCTTAACGAGTGGGTTATCTATCTGTGCGAGATCCTCGCGAAAGTTTTCAACAAAAGCTTTCTGCTTGTCGCCGGAAAGCTCTACCGGTTTTTTGTCGATGAGCCTGAAAGCTTCGTCGATCTTTTCAAGCTCCGTCGTCCGGGCGAAAGCACGAGCACTAAGGGCTTCCGAGATCTCGTCATTTTCGGCGACCTTTGCTAACTCTTCGTAAATCTTGCCCGAACGCTCCGTGGTTGCTCTGACATGACTGAGCAAATTAACAAACATTTCCACTGGATCTTTAAAAGACATAATTATCTCCTTTGTAAGTCCGCACGCAATCCCGCAAAAAATGATCGGTGGATCACGCTTTTGTTTTTCAAGACGAAACGTACTATCTGATCAATTGGAAAAGAAAAGAAGTGCGTTCCGACCCGATCTTGCTGGGTCGGTAAGTCAAAGATGGAGAAGTGGGTGCAGGGTACTAGTAATAATCGGTTTCTCCATGATATCGGAGTACAAAAGCGGCGGCCGATCCGTTCGATCAATTTGGACCGTATCGCCGAGATGGGACTCGAAACTGCACCGATCTGCCAGCACCAGTGAATCGCGGCTATTAGAGCCGCTTCAAATAGTCGTACCCTTTGGATTTATTATAAATGCCGGAGTCAGGAATGATAGCTGTTAGTTCTGACAGGTGTCGCAATTTTCGCACGAAATCGCGAACTCCACAGGTCTGGTTTCTACAATAAGATCGTGTGAACTCTGGATAAGTTCTTGATTTGTCGGTAGCTGGGAATTTGCGTTTTGAGGGAGCAGGAAACGTCTCTAAATCCTAAAGAAATGGTGGCCAGGGACGGAATCGAACCGCCGACACGCGGATTTTCAGTCCGCTGCTCTACCAACTGAGCTACCTGGCCACTGTTTGGTACAACTCGAGGGCAAGTTGATTAGTCTAAAGAACGGATTTCATGATGTCAAATTTGAATCCTGCGAGCGAATTTGTTCGAATAAGAGGATGAGGCACAAGGATAAAAAGGTGTTGACATAACCGGCGGGAGGACTATAATTCGTTTTGCGGTTGTTTGCCTATGACAAACCGCATTATACCTTCCGAATCCGTTTAACACCTGCCTGTGCCGATTTGAACGCCGTCGCTGTCCCCCAGAGGCGCAACATTCAAATCGGCATTGATATTTTTAAAAGCAAAAGAGGTTGTTCAAGATTATGTTACGAGTATTACTGTTTATTACCGCATTCTTATTATTGGCCGTGAGTTTCGGCTGTAATTCAACATCCTCGGCGGCGAATTCGGAAGTGACGACCAGCGGCACGCCGGTGCGCCGCCCCCCGACAAACGTCAACGCCAACGCAAACCCGGTTTCCGTAACGCAACCGATGTCCAACGCGAATGGAGTGCCTGCAAATCTGGCGAACACGGTTGTACCAGGACTCGATCCCAAGAACGCGGTCCGAACGATCAAGCCGGGAGAGAAGATTCCCGGGATTCCGGATCAGGAAACGATCAGGAGACAGATGAATACTCCGGTCGACGCTAACAAACTTCCGCCGGAGTTTCGACGCGCTCTGAATTCGAACACAACGAATATAATGCCATCGAATGCGAATGCCGCCTCACCAATGATGAGGAAAGCTCCAACCAATACCAACGCGTCGCCGTCGATGATGAAGAAAAAGCCAACTGAGTAGTCGCAGAGACTCGAAGATTATGTTCGCGATTACGACCGTTGGAAACGGCCGTAATCGCGAGTTTTCTAATGGGTCGCAGGTGAGCCTAAGCCGGAGCAGCTTCTGACTTGATCAAGCCGAGAGCCGTTTTGACATCGTGTTCGATACGGTCGGTCAGATCGGGATTTTCCTTAAGCATGTTCTTTACGTTCTCGCGTCCCTGGCCGAGGCGTTCGCCGCTGTATGAGAACCATGCTCCGCTCTTTTCGACCACGTTGTGATTGACCGCAAGGTCGAGAAGATCACCTTCCTTTGAGATACCTTCGCCGTACATGATGTCAAACTCGGCCTCATGAAACGGCGGGGCAACTTTATTTTTGACGACTTTCACTCTGGTCCGATTGCCTACGTTCTTGTCGCCTTCTTTGATCGCTCCGATGCGGCGGATATCCAGACGAACGCTTGCGTAAAATTTCAAGGCTTTGCCGCCGGTGGTCGTTTCAGGCGAACCAAAGAAAACACCGATCTTTTCGCGAAGCTGATTGATAAAGATAAAGCATGTACGCGAGCTGGCGACAATGGCTGTCAGTTTTCTCAGCGCTTGTGACATTAGACGAGCCTGAAGTCCAGGCAGCGAGTCGCCCATTTCGCCGTCGAGCTCGGCCCTTGGCACAAGAGCGGCGACAGAATCGATAACGATCACATCGACGCTGTTGGAACGGACGAGAGTTTCTGCGATCTCCAGTGCTTGTTCACCGGAATCCGGCTGCGAGATGAGCATGTCCTCGATATTTACGCCGAGTTTTCCAGCGTATTCGGGGTCCATTGCGTGCTCGGCGTCGATATAGGCTGCAATTCCGCCCAGCTTCTGAGCGGAAGCAACTACCTGAAGCGCGAGAGTCGTCTTTCCCGAACTCTCCGGACCGTAAACTTCGACAATACGTCCCCGCGGGAAACCGCCGATACCTATCGCGGCGTCCAAACTAAGACAACCCGTCGAAATGGCTCCAACGTCGTCATGCGGCTTTTCGCCGAGGCGCATTATCGAGCCTTTGCCAAATTTCTTCTCGATCTGCAGCAGGGCAGATTCGATCGCTTTTCCTTTATCCATATATTTTCCGGTGGCTTCTCCTAACATTTTCGTGCTCCCGTATTAAGTAAGCTTTCCCGCTCGACGGAATACAGATTAACACAGAAGCAAGGGTGTTGCAACAATGAAACGCTTGATTTGGCTGAAAAAATTGATGGGTTGTCAGCCGATGTTACTTGATGGGGGAAGTTTAGAACAGATCAGTTTTAAGTTCAAGGCGACGCTGGTCCAAAGTCTAGTGTTCAAAGGTCAAAAGTTTAAGTCTGTCGTTCAATGTTCAATGTTCAAGTGTTCAAAGCGTTCAATTCGTTCAAGGCGTTCAACGTGTTCAAGGCGTTCAATTGTGTTCAATGCGTTCAAGGTGCAATTAAAACCGTCTGGTTTTATTACATAAATATGATGTCGTAGGAATGCGGCTTACAATATCCTGAATTAAATACAAACCTCCGGGTGCGCCCTTCCGTAATCACTTGCGTCGCGGTTTAAAAAGCGGTTAGAGTTTGCAGATAGCTTTATGGGAAGTTCTGATTACATCGGCCAGGCGCTTGACGGGAAATATCAGATCGAGCGGGAGCTAGGACGTGGCGGCATGGGCACTGTGTATCTGGCCACCCATGTGGGCACAGAGCGGCCGGTGGCAGTGAAGATCATTTCGCCGCAGTATATGCGGCGAGCGGAATTTGTCGAACGGTTCAGGCGTGAGGCAAGAGCCGCGGGGCGGCTTCGTCATCCGAACGTTGTAAATGTCACCGATTTCGGATTTGCGGATACATCCGAGGGCCGGGTTGCGTACCTGGTCATGGAATATCTCGACGGCTGCACGCTAGGGGAGATTCTGGAAGAAGAGAAAAACCTTCCGGTAGGCTGGACGCTCGATATCCTGGAGCAGGTCTGCTCGGCCGTTCATGAAGCGCACACCCAGGGAATCATTCATAGAGATCTTAAGCCCGACAATATATGGCTCGAGCCAAATCAACGGGGCGGCTATACCGTCAAGGTCCTTGATTTCGGAATCGCAAAACTCGAAGAACCGATGTCCGATGGCGACCGATCAAGCGCGGACGAACTACGAAACGCCGGCCACGGACAGCGGACCTTCGCCGATCTGGGCGCATCGGAAACGATGGCCGATGTTCATCCGAAAACGGTTTTTGGCGAGGCCGCTACAATAGCGTTGGCTCCCGAAGGAAGCACTCTAGTCTCAGAGGCAGGAACGCTGATACAGACACCAGAACACTCCGAAGCAGACACGGCCATTTTCGGGGATAACGGTAGTGACGGGGCAATAGAACCAAATGGAACGCGGCTGGTATCCGATACAGACGAAAAACAGAGCGGATCACACACGCCTGATGTGCGTGGAAGAACAAGCAGCGACCTAACTCGAGTTGGAGCGGTATTGGGCACTCCGCTCTATATGTCGCCTGAGCAATGTCGCGGCGAAAAGCTCGATCCTCGGTCGGATATTTATAGTCTCGGAATCATCGCGTATCAGATGTTGTCGGGAGCCACACCTTTCAACGGGGAATATACGCAGGTGATGGAGGCTCACAGGTTGATAGAGCCTGCTCCGCTGCGGGTGAAGAAAGCTCGACGGAAAATGAGAATGGCGATTCACCGGGCCCTTTCAAAAGAGAAAGATGGCAGGCCCGCGACTGCCGAGGCATTTGCCAGCGAAATGCGAGCCCGGTCGGAGGGCATCTTCGGGCTGCTCCGGCGGGCGATGGTCATTTACAGTGAGCATTTACCGAAGTTCGTGATCCTTACAACCTTTTTCTCGCTGCCGATAATTCTTTTGACGTTCGTGTTGATGGTGGTTGCTTTTCTGCAAGTCAGCGGATCGATCAGTGATATGACCGCGAATGTAGCCAGCGGCATCATCGGGATCTCTCTCTTTCTGCTCAGCGTATTTTGCTACTACCTGATCGTCGGAACGATCACGTGGGTAGTTACGCAGTATTTGGCAATACCGCTCCGTCCGGTCAGGGTCAGGCCTGCACTGCGGGAAACTCGCAAGAGGTGGAAAACATTTGCCGGCACGGGGATGTTCAGCACCTTGATGCAGACGGTAGCTTTTATTGTCGGCTGTATCGGCGGATGCATCATTGGCCTGATTCTGTCATTGGTCAGCGTTCCGTTTTACGGATGGACAAAAGGCCAACTAATATTCGCAGGCGTGTTGGCCGGACTTCTCGGCCCGCTCACATGGTTCGTCGCGGATGTCTTCTGGCGACTGGTCTCATCGGTGGTGATGATGGAGAATTTTCGGGGGAGGGCAGCTCTTCGAAGGTCGAGCCAACTTGTGAGACGATCGCTTGTTACTTCGGCCGCAGCCGCTGTGATCATGTTCCTTATCCCAGCGGTCCTTGCCGGCACAATATCATTGTTTATCAACTTTGCGGCCAAGGCTCTCGACCCGAAGCTGTCCAAGGAACAAGCCAAGGTTGAGAAAAGTGTTGAAAACAGACAAAACGACACGCCGCAAACGGATGCTCAACCCCCGGCTGGAAAAGATGAACAGAAGTCGGACGACTTCAACATCACTATTGGAGGTTCGTCGGTTAAAGTCAAGGATTCTGATAAGGACATGGAGATGCAGGTAAAGCGCACGCTTCTGCAGTCGATAAATCAGGTCGTGTGGCTGCCGATACAGATACTTGTTATTTCGTTTTCTTCTATTATTGTGGCGCTCCTTTATTTAAAGACTCGCCTTTCCGGCGGCGAAACGCTCAATCAGCTCATGGAAAGATTTGAGGACGATGACCTGCCGCGAAGGAAATGGCAGGAGCGCGTCCGCCAACGTTTGGTACAATCAGGAAGGGTCACCAGTAAGCCTACTTAAGCCACAGCAGATGCATCGTCAGTTAGTTCATTTTTTTCTTCCAGCAATCCTTTTAGTATTGGCCGCTCTCACGACACTCGGAGAGAGTCTGGATAGGGCTCTATCCGTGCCCAAAGGCGCGACAGTTTCGATCGTTAATCGATACGGCAAGATCGAGATACAGACGGTCGAACCCGCAGCTGGTTCGACAAACACGAAGTGCGGTTTGACGGCGACCTCGGACAGAGTTGTTCAGGAGAGGGAAGTCGTCGTTGCGAACAAGCCTGGACGGATCGAGATAGAAGTTAAACCTGTGAGTTCGGGTAAGAGGATCGATCTCAGGTTGACGCTGCCGGACCGAAGCTCGATTTTGGTCGAAACTGCCGATGGAGCGGTCACTATCTCGGGCGACCCGGAGTTGATAGAAGCAACGACTGTAACGGGAACCGTTGCGGTTGATGTGCCGCCGGACAATCTGAAGTACGACCTGCTTTGGACGGAATCACGGCCTCGGTTCGTAAGCGACATCGAGCTGAACAAGATGAAGGAAAGGTCGGGTGGCAAATTTGTCATCCAGGGTGCGACCAACGATCCGAAATCAAAGAAGGGATCGGACGAAGCAACGCCTGATACGGCCGCCGCCGATCCCTCGGAATCCGACGATCCGCCGCTGGACGAAGAAAAACAAAAGGACAAGAAGAAGAAACGTAAAAACGCAGGCGACCGAGTGACACTTAGATTTACTACTGCCCGCGGGATCATGTTGCTGAACGTGCCGCCGAACGAGGTTTCGAGCGATCTGCGTGAACGGCCGCTGACCGATGCGGCAAAAGCTATTATCCGCAGTGGCGATTCGTTTTTGATGGACGCGATCCGGCGTGCCAGCCCGAAGTATTTCGGCGATTATCTGAAGACGCTGCCGCCGATCAAGCTTGAACCAGCGTTTGCCGAGAAGGCGGCTTTGCCCGAGGTGCCGATCGCTCAGGTCAAGCGGGCTCTGGTACGGGTGATCGATGAACATAACCGTACGGTTTCAGATCTGGCCTCGAAGGACTTTAGCGTTACCGAGAGCGGCGAAGATCGCGAGATCGTCTCCGTGCAAAAGGTGACCGCGCCAGTAAATCTCATACTGCTCCTTGACGTTTCCGGCAGTGTGGAGAACTACGAGACGTTCATTCGTAAAGCCGCGAGAAGCTTTGTCGATACCGTAAGCGCGAATGACCGCATTGCGATCATTACGTTCAATGACGATGTGAAGCAGCTCACTCCATTTAGCACGGATAAGGTGTATCTCTCGACGAGCCTTGATAGTTTTGAAGCGGGTGGCGGGACCGCTTATTACGATGCGCTTGCGTATACGCTTGCCGATGTCTTAAGACCTTTCCGCGGAGAGCGCACTGCGATTGTCGTGCTGACCGACGGCGACGACAATCGTTCGTTCCTTCCGTTTGATTCGCTTAAGGGTTCGATCCAGGAAAGTGGCTCGTTAATTTATCCGCTGTATGTTCCATCAACGCTGATCGCAGCATCGGCCGCTGGAGGTGATTTCACTACTCCTGTCGATCCGCTGAGGACAAGGTATATGGGATTGACGACGAAGGCGGAAGGCGAGGGCGACCAACTCGCCAAGATCTCAGGCGGCAAGTATTATCCGATATCGCAGCTATCGGAGATCCAAGCCGCATACAACGACATCGTCGAACAGCTCAGGACCGCCTATTACGTCACCTACCGTGGAGTCTCCAACTCAGGCCGGTCGCCAAAGTTGCGGGTAAAGACGGCGCGGCAAGGCGCTACAGTTACAGTCACAAGCGTGATTGCGCTGAGTTCGAATTAGCTGAAGTAGTCGGTGGAAACGTTCCCGGTCCCAAAACTCGAATTTGAACCAAAAAGGAAAGCTTCCAAGCAGAAGAATTACGTGGTCAGGGGCGCTCTGTATTAACCACTTGAGGCACCCTGCCGAAATAGCTTGGAAAAGCTAAAGTATAAATGAAGAAAAAGCCTGTCTTCCTTTCCTTGCTAATGATGGTGTTGCCCGCGGGAGTTTTATTTTGTCTTTCAGTCGCCGGTGTATCTGCGCAGGACAATTATGAGATACAGGTATATGGTTCCGAGACGATCCCGAAAGGCATCACGATGGTCGAACTGCACAGTAACTTCACGATCAACGGATCGAAGGAAATCCAGGATGGCGTCTTACCGACCAACCATGCGTTTCATGAAACGCTGGAGATCACACATGGATTTAATTCGTGGTTCGAGGTCGGATTTTATGTTTTCACGAGCGCTCGTTCCGGGAACGGGTGGCATTGGGTCGGAAGCCACATTCGTCCCCGGGTAAGAGCGCCAGAAAGATGGCATCTGCCGGTTGGCCTGAGTCTGTCCGGCGAGATCGGGTATCAGAGGAGCAGATATTCCGCCAATACATGGTCGCTGGAGCTGCGGCCGATCATCGATAAACAACTGGGCCGTTGGTATCTGGCCTTTAATCCGACGCTGGAGCGGGCGCTCAAGGGGCCGGACATTAAGCGAGGATTTGAATTCTCACCTAACGTCAAAGTGAGTTACGATTTCACCAAGAAGGTCTCTGGAGGGCTCGAATACTACGGCGCTATGGGGCCGGTAACCGGATTTGATCCGATTCAGCAAGAGGAACACCAGTTTGTTCCCTCGATGGACCTAAACGTGTCTCCAAAATGGGAATTTAACTTTGGGGTTGGGATAGGCGTTACGCCAGCAACAGACCATCTCTTGGTAAAAATGATAATAGGTAGACGCTTCACGTTTGGAGGAGGGCACTGAGGAATTGAGCCAGCCGATTTTACAATTCCTTTTTGACGAAGAAACGGCCAAACCTTTGACTGTGTCGGAGCTGAACGCTCAGGTGAGGATAGAGGTTGAACGGCGATTTCGTGATGTTTGGGTCGAGGGCGAGATCGTTAGCTTTAAGGTGGCAGCGTCCGGCCATTGGTATTTCACGTTGAAGGACGCAAGCGCTCAGATCAGAGCGGCGTGCCTCAGAACCTCTAATTACAGGATAAGATTCAGGCCTTCGGATGGACTTCAGGTGCGGGTGCGCGGATCTATCTCGATGTTCGAGCCGCGGGGCGATCTTCAGTTGTCGGTCGAGTCACTGGAACCGGTTGGTGACGGAGCACTTGCTGTTGCCTTTGAACAGATCAGGTCGAAGCTGGAAAGAGAAGGGCTCTTCTCCCCGGAATTAAAGCGGCCGCTGCCTTTTTTTCCGCGACGCATAGGCGTAGTCACCAGCGCGACGGGAGCCGCGTTTCATGACATTGTGCATGTGCTTTCACGCCGGGCTGCTTCCGTGAGTATCGTGTTGATCCCGACGCGCGTTCAGGGCGAAGCGGCCGGGCAAGAGATCAGGATAGCTATTCAACGAGCCAATCAATTCAACCTTACGCTGAATGTTACAGAGCGGATCGATGCTCTGATAGTGGGACGCGGCGGCGGTTCCGCGGAGGACTTGTGGGCGTTCAATGAAGAAGGCGTCGCGAGGGCGATCCGGGATTCGCAGATACCGGTGATCTCGGCGGTCGGTCACGAGATCGATTTTACGATCGCCGATCATATTGCCGATGTTCGCGCGGCTACGCCATCGGCGGCGGCTGAGATGGTGGCCGCAAAAGAGGCTGACATCGTGTCAACGATCGGAGCAGCGCAACGAACACTCGGTCAGCTAGCCGAGCGAAAAGTGCTTGAGCTGCGATCGGACCTCCAGACGCTCGCCTGGTCACCAGTGTTTGCCGAGTTTCCGAAAAAAATAGAGAGCTGGCATCGGAGCGTCGACGAGTGCGCTGCCCGGATCAGATCCGAGACCCGCGAGACTGTTAAAAGATCGCTTGCGGAGTTCGAGCGCACTAATGCTCGATTGTCGCCAATAAGGCTTACGGGTAAGTTGGGGGAAAAAAAGGCACGGTTCGCCTTGATCGAACAGAAGCACTTGCAGGCTGCGAGTGCTGCTGTTCAGCGTAAGGGACAAGAACTTGGCAATCTCGCAGCCAGGCTTGATTCGCTTTCACCGCTTGCCGTGCTAAATCGGGGATATTCGATCACGCAAAAGGAGGACGGCTCGATCATCCGCGACGCTGCTCAGGTCGCGAAGGGCGATAAATTGAAAATTAAACTCGCAAATGGGAAACTTGACGCGGAAGTTTTGTCATCTGAACCCTGATGTCGAAGTTTGTACTCAATTTGCGCGAGGCGACGGCGGTTGAACCGGCGTTTGTCGAATCTGCACCAGCCATGGTCGAACCCCAGGAAGAAACGGCTTCTAAGCCAAGGCGAAGAAAGCTTTTACGCGTGGCCGGCCTGGTGATCTTATCGGGAATCGTTATCGCCGGCATAGCCGGTTTCGTTTATTGGCAGCGGCTAAAAACAACACCCCAGTATTCGCTCGCGCTCTTGATCGATGCTTCGCGAAAAGGGGACAAGGACGCGGCTAATGCTCTGGTCGATACGGATGCGGTCGTTGATGATTTTGTTCCGCAAATAACATCGAAAGCGATCGAACTCTACGGCCGGGGCATTCCCCCGGACGCCATCGCAAAGATGGCAAACGTCGCTCGTCCGTTGATGCCCGCGGTAAAGGAGCGGGCCAGGGCCGAATTACCGAACGTTATACGCGAACGGACCGAGAAGCTGGAAAATATTCCGTTCTTCGCGATGGCGGTCGGAGCTGACCGCTATCTGGATATTCAGATCGACGGTGACACTGCGCAGGTGAAAAGCAAGATCCCCGATCACCAGTTTGAAATGAAAATGCACCGAAGCGGCGACCGCTGGCGGATCACGGGAGTGAAAGACGACCAGCTTGCAACGATGATCGCGCAAAAGATCGGACAACAGATCATAGCCGTAGCCACAAAGGGCGGGATCAATCGAGCCGGCGAAACACTCGGAATAAAAAATCTCGCCGACATTGTGAAGCAGGCGGAGGGAATCTTTGACGAACGTTAATATGGAAAAAACCTTTGAATCGGCTCTCGGTGAACTCGAGTTGATCGTTCAACAGCTGGAGCAGGGCGATCTCGATCTCGAGGAAAGCCTCAAGCTTTTTGAAAAGGGAGTAAAGCTTTCGAGGGAATGCCGCGAACGACTCGCCAAGGCCGAACGCCGGATAGAGATCTTGTTAAAAGACTCGAACGGAAACCTGTCGGTTCAGAGCCTGGATCCAGCGGGTCTCGGACAATAGCTTTCAAATGGGAGGCTTCTTCGATGCCCCGCAAAAAAGCCTCGAAAGAAACTACTATCGCGTTTGAGAAAGCGGCCGTTCGCCGATTGCCGCGCCGGACGAAGGCGGAAGGCCAAATCGTCTGGCCGGCCGTGCCAGCCCTTCTGGACCACTATCAGCAATGCCTAGCCAATATAT
>Ga0207641_10004845_pt1 | contig 11589 bp, 13 predicted proteins | sample KBSSwiS62_FD_184306 | JGI IMG/M metagenome (GOLD analysis project Ga0207641, IMG submission 184306) | Switchgrass rhizosphere microbial communities from Kellogg Biological Station, Michigan, USA - KBS Switchgrass S6-2 (SPAdes) (version 2) | ecosystem: Host-associated > Plants > Roots >... | reverse complement strand
AGTCGCGGTCGTGATCGAAGCGAGCCACGCCTGCATGACGGCGCGCGGGGTCTTAACGCCCGGCGTCATGATGACCACCAGCCGGATGATGGGCACCTTCCGCGAGGACGAACGAAGCCGCCGCGAGGTGCTCGCGCTGATGGGCTACTGACAGCTTCGACTGGCTAGGACGCCATGCCGTGCTTGAGCGCGCTCACGCGGTCGTGGCCCGCTTTCACCTGCTGGTAGAGGCGCTCGACCAAGTCGTGGGTCTCGCCCTTCAGGTCGCCGCTCTGCAGCGCCGCCTGGAATTTCGACTTGAGATAATCCTCGCCGCGCTCGACCTCGTCGATCACTGCCTTCTCGTCCCGGCCGGTGATCGCCGCCTTCAGGTCGAGGAAGCGCTGGTGGGTCTTGCCGAGGAATGATCCATCGTCCTCGGGGTCGCCGCCGAGGCGGCGGACCTCGGAGCGCAGCTCCTCGACGATCTTGCGGCGCTCGCTGGCGCTCTCGCGGAACAGCTCCTGCAGGCGCGGGCTTTCGATATTGGCGGCGGCATCCTCATAGCCGGTGACGCTGTCGATCAGCGTTGCAGTCAGGGTGTTGAGGGTGGCGATTTCGTCCTTGCGGTCGGTCACTGGGAAGTCTCCGGAAGCTGTGGGTGGCCAAGGTCAAACGCCCGAAGGCGACGGGCGATGCCGCACGCTGGTCGATTTTTGCGGGCGTAAGCCGCGTTTTCTTGTCAGTCTGCCGCTGGGCGGCGGCCTGCGAGTCGCCGGATAGGGGGGCGAAAATGGCACTGACTCGGCGGGCATTGCTGGAACGGATTGGGGCAGTCGGCGGCGCGGGGGCCACCCTGGCGGCGATGCAGACCCTGGGACTCACCGTCCCGACCCCGGCCTCGGCGGCCGATTTCAGGCTTCCCAATGGCTCGGGTAGCGGCAAATCCGTAGTTGTTCTCGGCGCGGGAATCGCAGGGCTGGTCGCGGCCTATGAGCTGCGCCGCGCAGGCTATGACGTGACCGTGCTGGAAGCCCGGAACCGCGTTGGCGGCCGAGCCTGGACTCTTCGCCCCGGCGATCAGGTCGTCCAGACCGACCGGCCGCTGCAGCGCGCCTCATTTTCGGACGGCCTCTATTTCAATGCCGGCCCGGCACGGATCCCGTCCTGGCACCATGCCATCCTCGGCTATGCCAAGCGCTTCAACGTCCCCATGGAAACCTTCGTCAACAGCCACGTCACGACCGGCTGGGACTTCGGCGGCAAAGTCCATCCCGGGCGGCAGGTGCTGTACAGCTTCCAGGCCCGGATGGCGGAGCTGCTGGCAAAGGCGATCGACGTTCACGCGCTCGACGCCGTCATGCCCAAGGACGAACGGGAGCAATTCCGCGGCTTCCTGCAATTCTATGGCGGGCTCGACGACAAGGGCGTTGCGGTCGGGCAACCGAGCCTCGGCTTTTCCGACTGGCCCGGCGCGGGCGACGATCCAGGCAAGCCACTCGACGTCCTGCCGCTCAAGGATATCCTGCCCAGCCGCGGCGCGGCCTTCCCGCTGTTCTTCGAATCGATCATCGACATGCAGCCGACCATGCTCCAGCCGGTTGGCGGGATGGATCGCATCGCGCATGCGATCTACCTGCAGGTCAAGCCGAGCGTCCGCCTGAACCAGCCGGTCAGCGCGATCCGGCGCGAGGGCAACCGGGTGCGGATCGAGCATAAAGGCGGGGTCACCAGGGCCGATTATGCGGTGGTCACCCTGCCCGCGAACCTGCTGAGCCGGATCCCGAGCGATTTCTCCGCCGAGAAGAAGGCCGCGCTTCAAAAAGCGGTCTATTTGAAAAGCGCCAAGATCGCGTTCGAGGCGCCGCGCTTCTGGGAAGACGAAGGCATTTACGGCGGCCTCGGCTGGACCGACCGGCTGAACGAGAACGTCATTTATCCGAGCGACCGGCACCATTCGCAGCGCGGCGTCCTCGTCGGCGCCTACGTCGCGGGCTGGACCCACCAGGACACGCCGGACAGCTTCACCAAGCTGCCGATTTCCGAGCAGATCGCGATCAGCCGCGGGTCGGTCGAGGCGCTCCATCCCGGCAAGTCGCACCTGCTCGAGAAGCCGGTGGCCGTGAACTGGGGGCAGGTGCCTTATTCGGAAGGGGTCGGGGCTCTCTGGGGCAACGGCCCCGACGACGCCGGCCGGCGCACCGGCGCCTATCTCGAGCTGCTCAAGCCAGAGGGCCCGATCACATTTGCGGGCGAGCATTTGTCCTACGTTGGCCTGTGGCAGGAAGGCTCGGCCCTGTCCGCGCACGAAGCAGTCAAGCTGATCGAGTCGATGGCGGCCGAGCGGGCAAAGGCGGCGGCATGAGCCGCGAGGGCGGCTGCGCCTGCGGGGCAATCCGCTATCGCCTCAATCGCGAGCCAATGTTCGTCAATTGCTGCCACTGCACGTCCTGCCAGACCGAGACCGGCTCGGCCTTCGCCATCAATGCGCTGATCGAGGCCGACCAAGTGGAGACGCTGAAGGGCGCTCCCGAGCCCGTTATGACTCGGTCGGAGAGTGGACGCGGTCAGCAGATCTGGCGCTGTCCAGACTGCAAGGTCGCGCTGTGGAGCAACTATGGCGGCGCAACCGACATTCTCCGCTTCGTCCGCGTCGGCACGCTCGATGAGCCGAGCGAAATCGAACCCGGAATCCATATCTACACTCGGTCGAAGCTGCCGTGGGTCCGCCTTCCGGAGGGAGCGCGCGCGGCAGAGGGATATTACGACGTCAACGAAGTCTGGCCCGCCGAAAGCCTCGAGCGGCGCAAGGCTCTGTTCGGTTAGGCGCCAACTCCCGGAAGTTTCGCCGCGATGCCTGCCCAGCTCTTGGTGTAGATCAGTGCAAGGGGGATGACCGCGGCGGCAGTTGCGACCGCGTAGCCGGTCCAGGTCGCGGGATGGATCTTTTCCTGCGTCCGGCGGTCCCAGATGAACATGGGCAGAAAGAGCAGAAAAGTGCCGCCGAGCAGCTGGGCGGTGAAGCCCCAGAAGGTTGGCGGCGCGAGCGGAATTCGGGAAAAGCCCGGCCCGGCGGCGAATATGATCGTCGCGGACAGCATCAGCCGCTTATGCCACTGGGACTCCTTCCGGCGCCGCCACGCCTCGTAGACCAGGAAGGCGAAAGCCGGGATGACGGCGAGCGGAATCGCAGTCCAATTCAGGTCGTCCGTAAACGGGGGGTGGCTGTGCCGCGGGACCGCCCAAACCGCGGTCAGGTACATCACCGGAATGAGTGCGATCGCGACCAGCATCGTCGCCTTCCCCAGCTTCATATGAGTCTCGGTCCGGCGCGTCGCCACGAGCTGGGTCTGGAGTACCAGCAGCGCCATCCACAAGGTGAACATGAGACCGTGGAACAGGACCGCGGGCGGAAGGGTCGGGTTCGGGCGCGGGTAGGGCGGGACGATGCCTTTCAGGTAGAAGCTCGGCGCGAAGCCGAGGAACACCACGACGACAAGAAGAATCGCCATTCGCGAATAGAATTTGCGCTCGGACGACTTTCGGTCCGCTGGCGGCGCGGCGATCGTGGCCATCAAACCCTCCCCGGTAAATGGCTAAAGCGAGCCGGACACTGATCGAAAATCGGGCGCCGATCAACGATGATCGCGTGACGCTGGCATCACGTGAGGAGCAGCAATAGAAGCTTGACTACCAACAAGGGGAATTCCGATGCGCGTTTTGAAGCTTGCCGCCTTGCTGATCGCAGTCTCCACGCCGCTCGCCGCCAAGCCTGCGCCGCCGGTCACCGTCGCCGGGGCTGTGGCCTTGCCAGGCCGCACCGCCGACAACGTCAAGCTCGACGAATCGCGCAAGCCGGCAGAAGTCCTGAATTTCCTTGGGCTGAAGCCCGGGATGAGCGTCCTCGACCTGTTCGGTGCCAATGCCTATTGGGCCGAGATCACTGCTCCGGTGGTCGGCCCCAAGGGCCATGTGCTCGTCTGGGAGCCCACCCAATTCTACAAGGGCGACAGCCAGAAGGCGTTTGCCGAGTTCATGGCCAAGAACCCGAACGTGTCCATCGTCGCGAGCCCGTTCGAAGCTCCGGCGCTGCCGAAGCGAAAGGCCGACCTCGTCATCCTCAATCTCGATTATCACGACACCTATTGGCAGAGTGAGAAATACGGCATCCCGCGGATGGAGCCGGCGGCTTTCCTCAAGGCTGTCTATGCGGCGATGAAGCCGGGCGCGGTGATCGGTGTGATCGACCACGTTGCCAACCCCAACACCGACACCAGGCTGACGGTGGAGCGGCTTCACCGGATCGATCCCGAGGTGATCAAGGCGGATTTCAAGCGCGCCGGCTTCGTGCTCGCCGGGACCAGCGACATCCTGCGCAACCCGGCGGACGACCATGGCCTGCTGGTGTTCGACCCGAAGATCCGCGGCAAGACCGACCGCGCCTTCTTCAAGTTCCGGAAGCCGCGTTGACCGCAAGCGCCGAAAAGGAATCGCCGACATTCCGCGCCTATTGGGCGGTGGCCGCGCTGATCGCCGGCCTCGCTCTCGGCGCCTTCGCCGGCGGGCTTCTGGGCGGTGCCCGGTCCGGTGCGCTCGAAGTAGCAGGGTTCATCGGGACCTTGTGGCTCAACGCGCTCAAGATGACGGTTATCCCGCTGGTCGTCGCCTTGCTGGTGGTCGGAATCGCGAGGAGCGCGGAGGCCGCGCTTGGCGGACGGATCGCGGGCCGGTCGGTGCTGTGGATCGTTATCATCTGCACCGCTTCGGCAGTCTTCGGAGCGATCGCGATCGTCGCGCTGACGCACATGCTCCCGCTGCCGCGCGAAACGGCGCAAGGGCTGCAGGGCGCGCTTTCGGGGATCGAGCAGAAAGCGGCCGGGCCGATGCCTGGGGTCGCCGACTTCTTCAAAGGCGTGATCCCGGACAATGTGTTCGCCGCAGCGACCAACGGCGACGTCCTCCCGCTGGTCGTGTTCTCGGTCCTGTTCGCGCTTGCGCTCGGTCGCATCAGGGAAGGCGGCCGCCGCTTGGTTGTCGATCTCTTCGAAGCGGTTGCTGATGCGCTGCTGGTGATCATCGCCTGGGTGCTCTGGGTTGCGCCGCTCGGGGTGTTCGCGCTCGCTTTCACGGTCGGGTCCGCTGCGGGAGGCTCGGCCTTTGCCGGTCTTGGCCATTATGTCGTGCTGATCTCGGTCATCGGGATTCTCGTGACCCTGGCGGGTTACCCGCTCGCGGTCCTTGGCGGACGGGTCGGGCTTGGCAGTTTCAGCAGGGCGTTGATTGCGCCCCAGGCAGTGGCAATCTCGACCCGTTCGTCGCTCGCATCGCTTCCGGCGATGCTGACCGCGGCGCGCGCGATGGGCGTTCGAGAACAGGTGGTCGACGTGACCCTGCCGATCGCGGTGGCCCTGTTCCGGGCGACCGGCCCGGCGATGAACGTCGCGGTCGCGTTCTACGTCGCGCATTGGCTCGGGCTCGAGCCGACGCTCGGCCAGATGATCGCCGCGACCGCCGTCGGCGCAGTGATGAGCTACGGCGCGGTCAGCCTTCCGGGCGAAGTCAGTTTCATCAGCTCGATCGCTCCGATCGCGATGGCGCTGGGCGTGCCGATCGCACCGCTGGGCCTTCTCGTCGCGGTGGAGATGATCCCGGATATCTTCCGCACGGTCGGCAACGTCACGCTCGACGTCGCACTCACGGCGGTGGTCGACAAGGGCGCGACGGACGAGCCGGAAAGCTGAACCCTAGCTGACCCCCGTTCGTCGGTCCGCAGAATCACGAGCGGCCTTCGTCCGCACGCCGATTTCCGGACTCCCGCTCGTCGAGCAGCGCGCGACTTGGACGCGCAACCGGTTCATTTGGAGCCTGCGACGCGGAGCCACCCCTTCGGCTTCCCCAGAAGCTCCGCGTCGCGCCCAAAAAGGGAGAGCGACATGGTCAAGCCCCTGGTTGTCATTGCAGCAATCCTCGTTGCGTCGGTCCTGATCGTGCCGACAGTCACCGCGGCAGCGCCCGCTTACGCATCCGCGAAAGTCTCTGCTTCCTGAGGGGAGCCTAGCGCCCGGCGATGCTCCGGACCCGGTCGGAATAAAGCCGGCCGACCGGCTGCTCGGTGCCGTCGCCGAGGCGCGCGATCCAGCGCCCCGACTGATTACGCGTGAAGCCGGTGATGAAGTCCTTGCGGACGATCGCCGACCGGTGGAGGCGGACGAAGAACTCGGGGTCGAGGCCCTCCTCGAGCGAAGCCATCGAATGGTGGATCAGCCAGCTCCTCCGGCCGACGTGGAGGCGCATGTAATCGCGCTCGGCCGACACCCGGTCGATGTCGCGCGCGGCGATCCGCACGAGGCCGGTGAGGTCGGACGCCCAGAATTCCTGCAAATGGGGCGAAGCCGTCGGCCGCAGCGCCGGCCTGCTCTCGCGCCGCTCGAGATAGTCGCGGCCGCGGTCGAGCGCACGTCGGAGCCGAGCCGGCTCGACCGGCTTCATCAGATAGTCGACCGCCTCAACCTCGAATGCGGCAACGGCGAACGCATCGAACGCGGTGATGAAGATCACCGCGGGTGTCGGGTGGTTTTCTGCGAGGGCGCGGGCGACGCCAATGCCGTCGAGCGCGGGCATTGCGATGTCGAGCAGAAGCAGGTCCGGGCCCAGTGCCTCGGCCATCCGCACCGTGCTCTCGCCATCGGTCGCAGTGCCGACCAGGTCGATGCCGTCGATCTTCGCGAGCAGCAGCTGGAGCCGCTCGGCAGCGAGCGGCTCGTCGTCGGCGATCAGGACCTTAAGGGCCTGATCAGCCATCGCCGCGATCCAGCGGAAGGGTCAGCAAGACCCGGTAGCCGCCCTCCGCAGTCGAGCCGAATTCGCAATCGGCGAGCGAGCCGAACCGCGCAGTGAGGCGCTGGCACACATTGGCGATTCCGACGCCGGTGCTTTCGATGCCGTTGGCGTTGTTTCGTGCCTGCGCCGGCCGGCCCCCGCCGCTATTGCTGATTTCGATCGTGAACCGGCCCGGGCCGGCCTCGCGGGCGACGATCCTGAGCTCGACCTTGTCGCGCGTGGGGGACACTGCGTGCTTGATCGCATTCTCGACGATCGGCTGCAGGATGAGGCCCGGAAGGCGGGCTTTTTCGAGCTCCTCGGGGATGTCGAATTCGGCCTTCAGCCGGCGCGGGAAACGGACTTTCTCGATGTCCAGGTAAAGGCGCTGGAGAGCGACCTCCTCGGCGAGGCTGATGTCCGCGGTCGCGTCGAGGGTCAGGCTTTGACGGAAGAAGTTCGACAGCTTGAGGACCATCGACTCCGCCTCGTCGGCGCGACCCGCGATGATCAACGACGACAGCGAATTGAGCGTGTTGAACAGGAAGTGCGGGTTGACCTGGTAGCGTAGCGCTCGGACCTGAGCGGCCTGGGCGGCGCTTTCGGCCTCCACGGCCCTGCGCCTCGCCCCGAGCGCTTCGGCCTGCGCCTGGTTGGCGAGATAGAAGGCGCTCCAGGCAAGAAAGAAGAACAGCCAGATGACCGACGCGTCGAGGGCGAAGCGGATGCGCTTGTTGGGATCGAGCTGCCCGACCTTGGGCAGCGTCATCACCAGCGGCTCGCCCGCGTTTCGCTCGATGCGGATCTGGTTGCCCTTTTCGATGAGGACGAATCCCTCGCGCGCCTGGAACCGCATCTCCTCTTTGCTTTCGCGCAGATAGTCGTCGATCAGCACCAGGGTAGCGCCCATGATAAGGGCCGCGACCAGCGAGGCGCTCGCGCCGATCACCGCCTTGCGGCGGATAGTCGCGCCCCGGCCGAAGCTCGTGATTGCAAGATAAATGAGCCCGGTCAGGACGACCCCGATGCCGATGATCACGAGCTTGTTGGTCAGCATCGTCCATGGGTCGGTCCCGAGCGATGCCCGGGCGACGACGGTCAGTGCATAGAAGAGCCAGAAGCCGAGAATGGATTTGGCCGCCAGCGGCCAGTCGCTGAACCTGGTCCGGGTGTCGCCGTGTTGAGACATCATCAACATGGTCACCGTGTTGGCCCAAAATCACAAGCGCGCAACCGCCCGCGGTCCATTGGCAGAAGGCGCGGTGCATCCGGTCGAAAGCGGGATGGTCCCTGGGGCGGAACGGCATCGCCCTGCCGCTCGTTTTGATTGCGCAATGGTCGGTTGAGGAGACATGCAGTGAACGACGACAAGCCCAAGAGCACGCCGCCGCCGACATTGTCGCGCGCTCCGGAAAAAGAGCTCGAACGCAAGCTCAAGCGCAATCCGGAAGACCAGGACGCCAAGGCCGACGTCGGCAGCGATGAATCGATGGACGCGTCGGATCCGTCCTCGGCGACCCAGCCCGGCGAGAAAGACGAACCCGTCCCGTCGTCGGGTTTTCCTGAATAGAATCGACGAATAGTTCCGCGAGCGTCACAAATCCGCACCGGCAGTTGCAATAAATCAACAATCCACAGTTTTAATGTGTGACGCCAATTTCTTACCTTGCAGCGGTGACTCCCCTCTGATTCAATCTGAATGAGGGGTGGGATTGTGGTTAACCATATCGCAAGCAGCCAGGTCGCATGATCCTACCCGGGCAAAAGGAGTCGGGTAGATGATTACGCGGACCAGCCAGCCGGCAAGCGGCGCGATGCTGATCTCGGAGATGAAGGAGTTTGCGGGCTTCTCGAAGGCCACGCAGCGCTACATCCGCCGGTCGCTCGACGTGGCTTATGGCCGCCGCGACCCGATCGAATGCTGGGCCCGGGACGAAGGCGAAGCTGCCTCGATCCGCGGCCAGGCCCGCCTTTACAAGCAGCTCGATCACCTGCGGCTGCAGGTTCCAGACGATAGCGGGCTCGACATGATCGAGCCCTTTATCGGCATGCTGATCGCTTTGTCGGCGTTCGACCTGGGCCAGGACCGCTTGCCCAATTTCGCCGCTTACCGTTTCCTCTACGAGCGCCTGATCGGCGCGGCTTCGCGGCCGTGGCTGCCCGCGGCCTTCTGTGCCGCGGCTGCGCTTCCGCACCTCCATCCGGACCGCCGTCGCACCCTGCTCCAGTCGATCAGCGAGAGCGCCGCGACTGCGCCGGGCTGGTCGAGCCGCGAGCCGGTGTTCTGGCCGGAGTGGGTCGAAAAGGTCGACGTCCAGCAGGCAGCCTGAGCTCAGGCGTCCTGGGGCGCCTTCACCGTCGAATAGATATTTGCCAGCTGCCTGAGGCTGTCCTCGGCATTCCTGTGGTGCACGAAAACCACCCCCGCGGCCTCGTAAGCCGCGCGGTGCTTCTCGCGGTCGTCGACCAGCACGTCGCCCGGATGCATGTGCTTGTGCTTGTCGCGGGCCATGCAGGTGATGATCGGAACTCCGGGGAAGTGCTCGGCTGCCCACTTCACCTTTTGCGGCGCCGCCCAGTTTCCCCCAGGAAGGCCGGTCAGGATCGTCGGCTTCAGATGCTCGACCGCGTCGAACAGCACTCGCGCGTCCGGCATTTCGCGAAGATCGCCGTAAAAATTCGGCGTCCGGGCGAGCCGTTTCCAGAATTCGCCCCGGCCATATTTGGCGATGAACGCCTTGGGTTTCGTTCCGAGGAGCTCGCATGCGGCCCGATCGAAATCGGCGAGCACTCCGTCGGCATCGAGGAACAAGCGGGGTTTCGTCATCACGCCTTAACGCCGAGCCTTTCCACGAGGTCCCGGGCGAATTCGGCCAGCGTGTCGTCGCGCGCACCCATGACGAGGATTCGGTCGCCTGGCTTCGCTTCGGCCACCAGGGCCTCGCCAATCCTCGCCCGCTCGGGGCTATGCTCGGCATGCTTGCCCCGCGCGCTGACGGCCTCGGCAAGCCAATCCGAGCCGCGCGTCCGCTCGACCGTTCCGCCCTGGTAGACGGGGTCCGGTAGATAGAGCCGGTCGCCGGCCGCCATGCCGTTGCCGAAGCTCTCGGCTAATTCTTCGCCCATCTTCGCGATCGGACCGAAGCCGTGCGGCTGGAACAGGATCAGAAGCCGGCCGTCGCCGCTTTCATGAAGCGTCGCCAAAGTGGCGTCGATCTTGTCGGGATTGTGCGCGAAATCGTCGATCACGGTCACTCCGCCCGCCTCGCCGATTGTCTCGAGCCGCCGCCTCAGCCCCTCGAACCGGGCCAGCGCATCGACCGCATCCTCGAGCCGGATCCCGAGCGCGCCCGTGGCCGCGAGCGCAGCCAGCGCGTTCGATGCATTGTGGCGCCCTGGCATCGATAGCGTGACTTCGCGGCGCTCTCCCGCGGCCTCCACCGCGAACCGAACCTCGCCCCCCGCCGGCCTCAGGTCCTTGCCCATGAAGTCGGCGCCCGGGGCATCGAAACCGTAGCCGATGACCTTGTCGCGTGGGACGGTGCCAGACAGCGCGCGCACCTCGGGATCGTCGAGATTGAGCACCGCCTTGCGCGAGGCATTGAGAAAATGGGCGAATAGCTGCCGAAGCTCGTCCATTTCCTTGTGATCGAGGCTGATGTTGGTCAGCACCGCGACCTCGGGCCGATAGAGCGCGATCGACCCGTCGCTTTCGTCGACCTCGCTGACGAACAGCTCGGGATCGCCGACGAGCGCGCTCGCGAACGGCGCCGAGGGGGTGACGAAATTCTTCATCACCGCGCCGTTCATCACAGTCGGCTGGCGGTGGCAGGCGTGGAGGATCCACCCGATCATCCCCGTCACGGTCGATTTGCCGCTGGTGCCCCCGACCGCGACGCTGCGCTGCGCCGCGTTGAGCATTTGCGCGAGGAACTCTGGGCGCGTGAGGTGGGGAAGGCCGAGCTCGCGCGCCCGGACGACGTCAGGAACCGTGTCTTCGACCGCCGCCGAAGTGACCAGGGTCATGCCCGGCTGCAGTCCGGACCCGTCCTGCGGGAACAGCTGGATCCCGAGCGAGCGCAGATAGTCGAACTTGGGCGGCGTCCGTCCGGCGTCGAGCGAACGGTCCGAGCCGGAGACCCTGGCTCCGCCAGCGCGGACGATGCTCGCCAGGGGAAGCATCCCGCTGCCGCCGATGCCGCTGAAGAAAATGGGCGAATCGATCATTGGCGCGGCCCTATTTGCGGGCCGCGCAAATGGCTAGTGCGTGGCGTGGGCCCGATCACGACAAACCCGGCATTCCATTACGTCGGCGACGTCGCCGCCTGGGTATCGGCGGCGCTAGCGGCGCGCTGGCAGTACAAAAGATGGCCGGACGAGGCCGCTGGTTTCGCTCGGGTCACCACGCCGAGCTATTTCGTCGCGCTCGCGCTCGGCGCGCTCGCCGGGGCGTGGCTGTTCGGATCGGCGAATTCGCTGCGCGGGGTTTTTGCACCGTCGCACAGCATCGCCGGAGCGCTCGCGGGCGGGATCGTCGCGGTCGAGCTGTGGAAGTTCGCCCACGGTGTCCGCCGGTCGACCGGCGGTGCCCTGGTGCTGCCGATTTGCGTCGGCATCATCGTAGGCCGCCTGGGCTGCTTCTTTGCCGGCTTGGCCGATTACACGTACGGGGTCCCGAGCAACCTGCCGTGGGCGGTCGATCTCGGCGACGGAATCCCGAGGCACCCGGTCCAGCTCTACGAATCTCTGTCGATGGCCGCGTTCCTCGCGGTCTACCTGCATGCGCGGCTG
>Ga0207641_10004843_pt1 | contig 11595 bp, 13 predicted proteins | sample KBSSwiS62_FD_184306 | JGI IMG/M metagenome (GOLD analysis project Ga0207641, IMG submission 184306) | Switchgrass rhizosphere microbial communities from Kellogg Biological Station, Michigan, USA - KBS Switchgrass S6-2 (SPAdes) (version 2) | ecosystem: Host-associated > Plants > Roots >... | reverse complement strand
CTCGGGATCACACCCTGCAGGAGCTGTCGCGGATCTCGGCCGACCGGGTCGCCGACCGCTTCGGGCCGCTCGGCCTGCGGGCCCGGCGCCTCGCCCGCGGCGAGGACGAGCCGCTGCGGCCGCGGGCGCCGCACGAGGAGCTGGCCGAGCAGATCGAGCTGCCGGAGGGGACCGCCGGCAGCCAGCTCGAGCGCGCCCTGGAGCTGCTGGTCGACCGCCTGCTCGCCGCGCCCCAGCGTCGCGGCCGCACCCTGCTCGGCCTCCGCTTCGGGGCGCTTCTCAGCGGTGGTGGCAGCTGGAGCGTCGAGCAGGGCCTGGGCCGACCGACCGCCTCGGCCCGCACCCTGCGCTCGCTGCTGGCGCGGCGGCTGGAGTCCTTGCCGGAGCCGGCCACGGCGCTGCGCCTGCGGGCGCTCGGCCTCGGTCCCCCGGCCGCCGACCAGATCGAGCTCGCGGTCGGCGGTGAGGAGCCACGGCGCCGGCGTCTCGGCGCGGCGGTGCGCGAGGTCCGCGCGGTCCAGGGCGCCGAGGCGCTGCTGAAGATCCTTCCGGTCGACTCCGCCTCGCGCGTGCCCGAGCGCTGGGCGGCGCTGACCGCCTTCCCGGAGCTCTGAGCCCTATGAACGGGGGAGAGTCGACCCGGCCCTCGGCCTTTGTCAGCAGTGCGCTTCAGTCATCACGCAAAGAATTCGATGAGGCTCTACGGGATTCTTTTCACGGAGGTGGAAATGGTTGCGACTCATCCATCTCGAGAAGAGAAAGACGAGCGTGGCAATCCCCGTTTGATGGGGTTCGGCAAGGGCAACCGTGCGATCATCGTGGTGCTGGCCCAGGACGATCCGGACTTCGTAATCACGACTTTTCCCGACAACTGACATGCGCTCCGATTACGACAAAGAGGCAAACGCGATCTCGATCGTTCTTGTGGACGGCGCTTCCGCGGACCGGGCGGACCGGCGACATGAGCGAGCGATCGTCGCCCTTCGGGATGGAGAGCCCGTCGAGTTGCAGATTCTCTATCCAGACCTCGGGATCGAGGAGCCGTTGCGCGCGGTGGCCGAGCGGTACAAGCTCGACCCTGAAGCTCTCGCCGCCGCCGCCACCGCTGCACTCGTCGCTCCAGATCGCGCCGTCACCCTCGAGGTGGCTGTGCGCACTGCATGACCTGAGTCTGCGCGAGGCCCGGTAAATGCCCGGGCTGCGCCGTTTGTATACCCCGAGGCTCACGACGGTCGAGGCCGACCCCGCCGGCACGCCGCTCGCGGTCGACGGGGTCGAGGTCGTCGCGGTCCGCGAGGAGTGGGTGGTCGACGACCGCTGGTGGATCCCGGAGAAGCTCCAGCGCCACTACTTCGAGCTGGCGCTCGCCAGCGGTCGCTCCGTCGCCGTCTTTCGCTGCGCCCTGAGCGGGCGCTGGTACCGGCAGCGGGCCTGATGGCCCCCGCCTCCCCTTATATAGAGCTGCACGCGCACTCGGCCTTCTCCTTCCTCGACGGCGCCTCGACCCCGGCGGAGCTGGCCGACGCCGCCGCGGACCTCGGCTACACCGCCCTCGCCCTCACCGACCACGACGGGATCTGGGGCTCGCGGGAGTTCGCGGAGGTCTGCAAGGACGGGCCCCTGCGCGCGATCACCGGTGCCGAGCTGACCGTCGCCCTGGCTCCGGCCGGCGGCGACCTCGCGCATCTCACCCTGCTGGTCGAGGACACGACCGGCTACCGCAACCTCTGCCGGCTGCTGACCGCGGCCCACGCGCACACGCGCGACAACACGGCGCGCGCCGCGATGGCTCCGTGGGCGACGCTGGAGCAGCTGGAGCAGCACGCTGCGGGGCTCGTCTGCCTCTCCGGCTGCGCCCGCGACGGGGTGCTGGCGGGCGCCTGGGAGCGGGGGCAGACCGAGCGTGGGGAGCGCCTGGGCCGGCGCCTGCTCGCCGCCTTCGGGCGCGAGCGCTTCCGGGTCGAGCTGCAGCGTCCCTACTGGCGCCACGATCGGGCCCGCAACCGCTGGCTCGTCCAGCTCGCCTCCCGGCTCGGCGTTCCCTGCGTGGCGACCGGCAACGTCCACTCCCACAGCCGCCGCCGCGGCCGCCTCCAAGACGCCTTCGTCGCGATCGGACTGGGGCAGACGCTGGAGGAGTCCGAGCCGCGCCGCCGCGGCAACCGCAGCTCGTCACTGGTCTCGCCGGCGGAGATGGCGGCGCGCTTCGCCGAGCACCCGGAGGCGGTCGCCGAGACCGTGCGCCTGGCCGAGCGGCTCCAGTTCGACCTGACCACAGACCTCGGCTATCGTCACCCGCGCCAGGGCGACCCCGAGGCCGACCGCGAGCTGAAGGAGCTCTGCGAGCAACGCCTCGCCGTCAGCTACGCGGGCCGCTCCAGCCACGCCGAGGCCGCGGGACGCCTCGACCAGGAGCTGGCGACGATCCGCCGCCGCAACCTCTCCGGCTTCTTCCTCGTCCACCACGACCTCCTGGAGCTGGCCCGCGAGGTCGCGGTCGAGGTGCGCGGCCGCGCCTCACCCCGGGCGGTGCTGCCGCCGGGCCGTGGCCGCGGCTCCAGCGTCAGCTCGATCGTCTGCTACCTGACCGGCCTCTCCCACATCGACCCGGTCGAGAAGAACCTCTTTTCCGGCCGCTTCCTCAACGACGAAGGACAGACGCTGCCGGACATCGACCTCGACTTCCCGCGCGACATCCGCGAGGTCCTGATCCCCCGCGTGCACGAGCGCTATGGCCCCGGCCACTCGGCCCTGGTCGCCGCCTTCCCCACCTACCGCCCGCGCGGCGTCGTGCGCGACCTCGGCAAGGCGCTGGGGTTGCCGCCGGCCGAGATCGAGCGGGTGGCGAAGACGACCGGCTTCCACGAGTCGGCGGGGGAAATGGAGCAGGACGTGATCGCCGCGATCGGCCCCGAGCGGGCGGCGGCGCCGCGCTGGAAGGCGCTGCTCTGGCTCAGCGGCGACGCGATGGGCCTGCCGCGCAACGCCTCCCAGCACTCGGGCGGGATGGTGATCTCGACCGAGCCGCTGATCGATGTCTGCCCGATCGTGCCGGCGGCGATGGCGGGGCGCCAGATCGTCCAGTGGGACAAGGACTCCTGCTCGGACGCCGGCCTGCTGAAGATCGACCTGCTGGGCCTGGGGATGCTCTCCGCGGTCGAGCGCTGCGTCGACGAAGTCGCGACGACCAGAGGGGAGGAGCTCGACCTCTCGCGGATCGACCTCGACGACAAGCGGACCTACGAGTCGATCCGCGCCGCCGAGACCACCGGCGTCTTCCAGATCGAGAGCCGGGCACAGATGCAGATGCTGCCGCGGACGCGGCCGCAGAACCTCGACGACCTCACCGTGCAGGTGGCGCTGGTGCGTCCGGGCCCGATCCAGGGCGGCGCCGTCCACCCCTATATAGAGAGGCGCAAGCAACAGCGGCGTTGCGAAGCCGAAGGCGGCGAGTACGAGATCCCCTACGAGCACGAGTCGCTCGAACACGCGCTGGAGGAGACGCTGGGCACGATCGTCTACCAGGAGCAGGTGCTCGAGGTGGCGATCGACTTCGCCGGCTTCCGCCACGCCGAAGCGGAGACACTGCGCCGGGCGATGAGCCGCAAGCGCTCGCGGGAGGAGATCGAGAAGCACCACCGCAAGTTCATCGCCGGCGCCAAGAAGAAGCACAGGGTGAGGGAGGAGCTGGCCGAGCGGATCTGGGAGCAGATCCAGGGCTTCGCCGGCTTCGGCTTCCCCAAGGCGCACTCGGCCGCCTTCGGCCTGCTCGCCTACCAGTCGGCCTGGCTGCGCGTCCACCGCCGCGAGGAGTTCCTCTGCGCGCTGCTGAACGAGCAGCCGATGGGCTTCTACCCGCCCGATGCGCTGGTCCAGGAGGCACGCCGCCGCGAGATCGCCATCGCTGCGCCCGACGTCAACCGCAGTCGCGTCCTCTGCCACGTCGAGACCGACTCCGGACTGACGGTGCGGATCGGGCTCGGCTACGTGAAAGGCGTGCGGGCCGAGGAGATGGAGATGCTGGTGGCGGAGCGGGAGCGGGGTGGGGGCTACCGGGGAATCGCCGACCTCGCCTCGCGCTCCGGCGCGGGGGTGGCCGGCCTGGAACGGCTGGCCTGGGCGGGGGCGCTGGACGCGATCCCGGCCGCGGACAGGGGGAGCGCCGGTGCCACCGGCGAGCGCCGCGAGGCGCTCTGGAGGGTCGGCGTCAGCGCCAGCGGCCGCGGCGGCCGCCGGGCCACCCAGCTGGCGCTGCCGGTCGAGCCACCGCAGGCGCCACCGCTGCGGCCGCTGGGGGACTGGGGGGAGCTGATCGCCGACTACCGCTCGACCGGGATCGCCCTCGGCAAGCACCCGATGGAGCTGATGCGCCCGGGCCTCGACCAGGCCCTGTTGCGCAGCGACGAGCTGGAGCGGGCGGAGGACGGGAGCGCGGTCGAAGTCGCCGGCATGGTCGTCGCCCGCCAGCGCCCCGGGACCGCGAAGGGGATCGTCTTCATGACCCTGGAAGACGAGCGCGGGATCGTCAACGTGATCGTCCCCAAGCGCGTCTACGAACGCCACCGCGCCACCGTCCGCGCCGCCGTGATGGTCCGCGCGCGGGGCAGGCTGGAGCGCCGCGAGGGCGTCGTCAACGTCCTCGTCGAGAGCGTCGAGCCGCTCGAGCGCGAGGCCGCGACACGGCCGGACCCACCGCAACGCGCCCAGCAGCCGCCGACCCACCTTCCCCCCGCCGAGCCGGCGCCCCCGCCCAGCTCCCGCCGCGCCCGCGAGCTCGCCGTCGCCGAGCTCCGCGGCGTCGCCCCGGCCGGCCACAGCTTCGGCCGGCGCGGGCGCTGAGCGCTGAGAGCCCGCCCCCCCGGCGCTACCCTCGCCCGGTGACCACCGAGAGCGACGTCCGCGAGCTGGCGCTCGCCCTGCCGCAGACGACCGAGAAGTCGTCCTACGGCACTCCCGGCTTCCGCGTCCGCGACAAGCTCTTTGCCCGCATTCGCGAAGAGGGGGTGCTGGTGATCTGGTGCCAGAGCCTCGAGGAAAAGGACTTCCTGATCGAAGGCGAGCCGGAGAAGTTCTTCACCACGCCGCACTACGACGGCTACGCCAACGTGCTCGTACGCCTCGCCGCCGTCGACCACGAGGAGCTCGGCGAGCTGCTGGCCGAATCGGCGCGGATCCGCGCCGGCCAGGCCCCTGCCGGCTAGGGGACCCGCAGCACGATCTTGCCGCCGCCGTGGTGGGCTTCGGCGACGCGGTGCGCCTCGGCCGCGTCCCCGAGGTCGAAGACGCGGTCGACCTTGACCTGGAGCCGGCCGTCCTCGACCAGGTGGCAGAGGCCGGCCAACCCGACCGGGTCGGGCTCGACCAGGAACCCGGTCGCCCGGCGATCGCTGCGCTTGGCCAGGTCGAGCAGATCCTGGGAGACGCCGCTGGGGACGGAGACGAGGATCCCGCCCGGGCGCAGCACCGGCAGTGAGCGCTCGCCGTAGGTGCCGGTGAAGTCGACCACCGCGTCGAGGTCGGCGACCCGGTCCTCGAAGCGCTCGCCCTCGTAGTCGATCGTCGCGGCGGCGCCGAGCTCACGCAGCCACCCGGCCTGCCCGGCGCGGGCGCTGGCGATCACGTTGGCGCCGCGGGCCTTGGCGATCTGCACAGCGAGGTGGCCGACGCCGCCGGCCCCGCCGTGGATGAGGATGTCGGCACCGTCCTCGAGCGCGATCGTGTCGACGACGATCTGCCAGGCGGTGAGGCCGGCCAGCGGCAGCGCCGCGGCTTCCTCGAGCGAGAGCGCGTGCGGCTTGTGGGCGAAGTGCCGTGACGGCGCCGTCACGTACTCGGCGTAGGCGCCGGCCTGGCGCGGGAACCAGGGCATCCCGAAGACCTCGTCGCCGACCCGGAACCTGGTCACCCCTGGCGGCACCTCGCTGACGACGCCGGCGACGTCCCAGCCGATGCGTACCGGCGGCTCGCCCAGCAGCCCCGCCATGCCCTTGCCGGCCCGGGTCTTGAAGTCGACCGGGTTGACGCCGGCGGCGTGGACCCGCACCTGCACCTCGGTCGGGATCGGCTCCGGTTTCGTCACCTCCTCCACCGCCAGCACCTCCGGCGGCCCGTACTCGCGCAAGACGACGGCTCTCATCGTCCGCAGGTTAGTCGGGCGCCCCGAAATGCCGGTGGTTACCAGACGACCTCGATCTCGTAGCGCCGCATCGCCTCGTCCTCGGAGACGAGCGCGAGGCCCTCCAGGGTCGCCTGGGCCACGAGCAGACGGTCGAAGGGATCGCGGTGGTGGGCCGGCAGGGAGGCGACGAGGTCGGCATGGCGGGGGGAGATCGGCAGCAGCTCGACCCCGGCACGCTCCAGCTGGGGAAGGAGGTCGTCCGGGGCCTCGAGCTTGCCGAGCCCGCGCTTGATCGCCACCTCCCAGACGGTCACGGCGCTGACGATCGGGTCGATGCCGTCGGACCCGAGGGCGGCCAGCGCCTTCTTGCTGATCCGGCTCGCTTCCCCGTTCATCCACCACAGCACCAGGTGGGTGTCGAGCAGGAGCCTCACGGCTGCATGCCGAGGGACTCGGCGAGCTCGTCCGGCAGCTCGTCGAAGTCGCTGGCGATCCGCACCCGGCCCTCCCAGACCCCGGCCAGGGAGCCGAAGCCCGCCGTGGCGCGCTCCGGGACCAGCCGCACTGCGGGCTCGCCCCGCCGGGTGAGGACGATCTCCTCGCCGGCAAGGGCCCGCTCCACCAGTTGCGAGAGGTGGGTCTTCGCCGCGTGCATTCCGACCTGCGCCATCGGCCCAGTCTAGCTCAGCCTAGCTAACTATCTAGCTAGATCCTGAGGTTGCTAGCGTCGAGCCATGCGGCGGATCAACATCGCGGCGCCCGAGTTCGGGTACGACGGCGAGGACCCGGAGGGCTTTCGGGCCGGCATGGCCCGCCTCGGCAAGCTGCTCGGCGCCAAGGAGTCGGGGATCACCGTCTACGAGCTTCCCCCGGGCCAGGCGGTCTGCCCCTACCACTACGAGGTCGGGGAGGAGGAGTGGCTGCTGGTCCTGGAGGGGACGCCGACGCTCCGCCACCCGCAGGGCTCCGAGCTGCTCGAGCCCTGGGACGTCGCCCTCTTCCCGCGCGGCCCCGAGGGCGCCCACGGCATCGGCAACGAGACCGAGCGGACCGCCCGCGTGCTGATGTTCTCGACCGTGATCGTGCCCACCGCGACCGTCTACCCCGACAGCGACAAGGTCGGGATCTGGACCGGCAACCCCGACGACGACGTCATCGTCCGCAAGGACAGCGCCGTCGGCTACTACGACGGCGAGGCCTGAGGCGGCCGTGACCGAGGCCGCCCTGCTCGAGGCCGCCCGCGGCGGCGACGAAGGGGCCTTCGAGCGGCTGGTCGAGCCCTACCGGCGCGAGCTGCACGCGCACTGCTACCGCATGCTTGGCTCCCTGCACGACGCCGAGGACGCGCTCCAGGACGCGCTGCTCCGGGTCTGGCGCGGGCTCGACGGCTTCGGCGGCCGCGCCTCCCTGCGCGCCTGGCTCTACAAGATCGCCACCAACGCCAGCCTCGACATCGTTGCCCGCCGCAAGCGGCGGCTGCTGCCGGTCGAGTTCGGGCCCGCCGCCGACCCCGACCAGCCGCCCGGGGAACCGGTCGCCGAGTCGGTCTGGATCGAGCCCTACCCGGACGAGGCGCTGGCGGTCGAGGACGGCTACGCCGCCCCGGACGCCCGTTACGAGCAGCGCGAGGCGGTCGAGCTCGCCTTCGTCGCCGCGATGCAGGAGCTGCCGGCGCGCCAGCGGGCGGTGCTGATCCTGCGCGAGGTGCTCGGCTTCTCCGCCAAGGAGGTGGGGGAGACGCTGGAGACCTCGGTGCCCTCGGTCAACAGCGCCCTGCAGCGCGCCCGCAAGACGGTCGACGAGCGGCTCCCCGCGCAGAGCCAGCGGGCGACCTTGCGCGCCCTCGGCGACGCCCGCATGGCCGAGATCGTCGAGGAATACATGGAGGCGATGCGGACCGGCGACGTCAACCGCGTGGTCTCGATGCTGGCGGCGGAGGACGCCGCCTGGTCGATGCCGCCGCTGGCCAGCTGGTACGGCGGCCTGGCCGAGATCGAGGTCTTCCTGCGCCGCGGCCCGCTCTCCGGCGAGTGGCGCTGGCGCCACCGCCCCGCCCGCGCCAACGGCGGCCTCGCGGTCGGCACCTACACCTGGATCGAGGGTGAGCAGACTCACGTTCCCTTCTCGCTCGACGTGCTGAGCTTGGACGGCGAGAAGATCAAGGAGATAACGGCCTTCGTCGTGCGGCCGGCCGACACCCCGGATGGTTATTCTCGGTGGCCCGACCGCGCCGCTGATCCGGGCCGTGTCGAGGCGGTCTTCGAGCGCTTCGGCCTCCCGGACCACGTCGATTGAAAACCCGGGCGATGAGTTCTCGCCCGTCCCCCAGTCTCAACCCACATGAATACCGCTACCGCTGAACAGACCGAAGACCGCACCCGCTGGATAGCCCTCTACGTGCTCTGCGCGGGGATGCTGATGATCGTCCTCGACGCGACGATCGTCAACGTCGCCCTGCCGACGATCCAGGACGACCTCGGCTTCTCCCAGAGCAAGCTGGCCTGGGTGGTCAACGCCTACATGATCCCCTTCGGCGGCCTGCTGTTGCTGGCGGGACGGATCGGCGACCTGGTCGGCCAGCGCCGCGTCTTCCTTTCCGGCCTCTTCATCTTCACCGCCGCCTCGCTGGTCTGCGCCGCCTCGGTCAACCAGGAGATGCTGATCGGCGCCCGCTTCGTGCAGGGGATCGGCGGCGCGCTGGCCTCGGCCGTGATCCTGGGGATGATTGTGACGATGTTCCCGGAGCCGGCGCACCAGGCGAAAGCGATCGGCGTCTTCGGCTTCGTCGCCTCCGCCGGCGGCTCGATCGGGCTGCTCGCCGGCGGCGTCCTCACCGAGGCGATCAGCTGGCACTGGATCTTCATCATCAACCTGCCGATCGGGATCCTGGTCGCCTTCCTCGCCCTGCGCCTGGTCCCCAACCGCGACGGGATCGGCCTCCACGAAGGGGCCGACTTCCCCGGCGCGGCGATGATCACTCTGTCTCTGATGATCGGCGTCTTCACGATCCTGCAGATCACCGAGTGGGGCTGGGTCGACACCAAAACGCTGGCGCTCAGCGCCGTCTCGGCGGCGCTGCTGGCCGTCTTCATCCACCGCCAGGCGACGATCGCCAACCCGCTGATGCCGCTGCGGCTGTTCCGCTCGCGCAACGTCGCCGGCGCCAACGTGCTGCAGGCGCTGCTGGTCGCCGGCATGTTCGGGATGTTCTTCCTCGGCGCCCTCTACCTGCAGCGGGTGCTCGGCTACAGCGCTCTCGAGGTCGGCCTCGCCTTCCTGCCGACGACGATCGTGATGGGGACGCTGTCCCTCGGCTTCTCGGAAAAACTGATCATGCGCTTCGGGCCGCGGCGGACGCTGATCCCGGGCGTCTGCCTGACCGTGATCGCGCTGCTGCTGTTCGCCCGTACCCCGGTCGACGGCAACTACCTGACTGACCTGCTGCCGCCGTTCCTGCTGATCGCCGTCGGCATGGGCTCCTCCTTCCCGGCGATCATGACCCTGGCGATGTCGGGCGCGACCCCTGAAGACTCCGGCCTCGCCTCGGGCCTGGTCAACACCAGCATGCAGGTGGGCGGGGCGATCGGGCTGGCGGTGCTGGCGACGCTCTCGACCGAGCGCACCCAGAGCCTGCTGGACAGCGGTACTTCGAACGCCCAGGCGCTGACCTCCGGCTACCACGTCGCCTATCTGATCGGCGCCGGGCTGGCTGCGGCCGCCGTGGCGATCGCCGTCTTCGTGCTGCGCGACGTCGCCCCGGCCGGGGCTCCGCACGGTGCTCCGGCGCCCGAGGCCGGGGCAGGCCCGGACGAGCGCGCCGCCGAGCCGGCCTACTCCGAAGCCGGTTAGACGCAACAAAGGTTTAATTAGTCAAGGAACTCATCGGGGTGGCCGATCAATATCGACGTGCCGGCCCCGCTGACGACCAATTCGCCCCATCTCGGCGCCTTCGCCGAAGCCCCTGACGAGCGGGCGCGGATGGGTCGGATCTCGGGCCTGCTCTGGATGGTCGCCGCCCTGGTCGGCGCCGGCGCCGCCTTCCTCCCCGGCGCCATCCACGAGCCGCTGCCCTGGGTGCTCGGCGTCAGCGCCGCCGTCTTCCTCTACGGGCTCGGCAGCGCCACCGGCTTCATCCCCTGGCAGCGCGCCTCGATGAACGCGCTGGCGATCGGCATGGCGCTGACGATCCCGGTCGTCGGCCTCGCCCTCTTCCTCACCGGCGCCTCGCTCAGCTACATCGAGCCGCTGCTGGTCTGCTCGCTGCTCTACGCCGCCTTCTTCTTCCCCGCCCGCTGGGCCTGGCCGCTCTCGGTCGAGCTGATCGTGATGATCGGGACGCCGCTGCTCTACGACGCCCGGGCGACCGAAAACGCCTACGTGCCGCGCTACGCCGCCGTGGTCGCCGGCTACCTGGCGGCGACCTGGGTGATGGTCGGGCTCAAACGCCGGCTGATGGACGCGGAGATGCGCCAGCGCGACTTCGCCAACCGCGATCCGCTGACCGGATTCGGCAACCGCCGCGTCTTCGACACGACACTCAACCGCGAGCTGGAGGCGCGCCTGCTGCCGCGGGGCGGCCGGCGCAAGGCCGACGAGAGCCCGCTGGCCCTGCTCGTCCTCGACCTCGACGACTTCAAGGGGATCAACGACGAGCACGGGCACCAGGTCGGCGACGCCGTGCTTTGCGAGGCGGCCAACCGCGCCGCCGCGATTCTGCGCTCGACCGACACCCTGACCCGGATTGGCGGCGATGAGTTCGCCGTGATCGCGCCGGGCGCCCACGGCGAGGGAGCGCAACGGATGGCCGAAGCGATTCGCACCGCGGTCGGCCTGCGCGAATCCGACGCCCCCGGGCCGATCCCCAGCGCCTCCGTCGGCTGGGCGGTCTTCCCCGACGACGGCCGTGACTACGAGACCCTGATGCGGGTCGCCGACGAGCGCATGCTCGAGCTCAAGGACCGCAGCAAGCAGCTCGCGCTCGGCGGCTGAGGCCGTTCGCCTACGACCGCTGGATCGGCGCCGATTCGAGCACGCCGAGCAGCTGGCCGACCCGGCAGACCAGCAGCCGCTCCTCGTCGATCTCGACCCAGGCGCCGGCGGCGGCCGGGAAGACGACGTGGTCGCCGGGGGCGACCGGCATCTCGACCCCGGCCTGCGCCCACCAGTCGAGGCCGGGCCCGACCGCGAGGACGATGCCCTGCTCCGGCGGCGGCTCGTGGGTGCCGGGAGGGACGACCAGCCCCGAGCGCCGCACCCGATCCTGGTCCAGCTCCTTGATCACGATCTGGTCGAACAGCGGCCGCAGCTGATGGCGGACGGACTCGGTCGGGTCGGGTATCTGCGCGGTCCCCATCATTGACTTGTAGCTGATCTGCCCAGTGGCCGACCGGGCAAGTGCCCGCACCGGACAATCATCACGTATTCGTTATAATCATGGAATGAGTCCTGGCTCCCTAATTCGCACGACCCGCCCGAGT
>Ga0207641_10004842_pt1 | contig 11596 bp, 9 predicted proteins | sample KBSSwiS62_FD_184306 | JGI IMG/M metagenome (GOLD analysis project Ga0207641, IMG submission 184306) | Switchgrass rhizosphere microbial communities from Kellogg Biological Station, Michigan, USA - KBS Switchgrass S6-2 (SPAdes) (version 2) | ecosystem: Host-associated > Plants > Roots >... | reverse complement strand
AAAACTCTGAGAATCGCCGCAAAGAGCAAACGCGCAGCAGCGGATCGGTTTCAGCCACAATTCATTACCACAGACGTGGGTTCAGCTGGACCCGCCGCCATTCTTCATAGCGCTCGCGGGTAGGCGCTTTGAAAACAAAACCGCGTGGCCGAGGGTTCGGATTCAATCGCTGGACGCGGCGCCAAAGCTTCAGCGCCCGTTGATGGTGCTCTATTGGTCCATTGCTGACCGCGATTTTGCCGACAACTTTCATTGCACCATCCATCCTGTCGCGTTCCATCTATTTACCAGTCTTAACCTTCGATGGGTAATGCTCAACTCTAACATTTGACCCGGGGATTACCGGGACTTCATACTCGCCGCTTCGCCCGCGCCGAAATAAATTTGTAGAGGCAGCCGTGCCGGCTGCGTTTTGAATTTCGCAGGCGGCACGCCTGCCACTACAGGATTGAACGACTCCCTGCAATCGTCTCGGCTATCCGCCGACAGCTTGATAATGGCCGAGTCCGCGTTTCCACATGAAACGCGCCCACATCCACGTGAGCAGGAGCCAGCCAGTTTGGATCGCCAACCCCTGTGCAAGTTCGACCCCTTTAAATCTGCCGAGAAAGATGGCGACCGGAAAAAACAGCTCGTAATAGAACGGCAGCCATTTCATCACGGCGTAGATTGCGGGAGGCATGATGTCGATGGGAAACATCTGACCGCCGAGGAAGTATTCGAACGAATAAACGATGAAAACGATGGTGGAGATTTCCAAAATCCAGAACGCAAACATCGCCAGACTGTAGGTGATGAAGAATTGAATGAACGCGGCCATGACGGTCGAGATCACTGTCAACAGGTAGACCAACGGATCGGTTGGCAGCACGACGTACTCGTGAAAATAGATGAAGATCAGCGCGATTGGCGGCAGGGTGACGAAGCTGTAAACGAGACGGGCACTCAAAAAAATGCTGGTACGGTATGCGAGATAACTCATCGGCTTCGTGAGCAACGCGTTGATCTGGCCTTCCCGAATGTCGGCTGCGATTTGAAATTCGTCCTCTGTCGGGACGACTAGGTTGCTGACCAAAAGCGTGAGCAAATAATAATAAATCATCAAGCCGTAGTCGTAGCCGTGCAGTCCGCCACCGCGCTCTTTGAACACGGCGCTCCACAAAAAAACTGTGCCGGCGAGTGGTATCAGCCCGAAGAGAGCGCGCAGGAAATAATTCCAGCGATACACGAACGTGTTCTGCAGGCCGATGTTAAAGACAGACGCGTACTTCGTGATCCTGCTCGCTTGCCGAGCCGTAGCGTTGCGAAGGATGGTGCTCATGAGTCGCGTTTTCGGTTGGAAACCTGAATTTCATTAACACCGGCCTTCAGGCCGGTGTACTGCCGTTCAGATGCGCTTAGCCGTTTTAACGGCTTTGGCTTTGGCATCCGAAGGCCCGGAAGCTGTTGAAAACAGCTCATGCGCGCGCGGTACGCGTCAGCACCTGGCTGAAGCCAGGTGTCAATAGGATTCAGATCAGAGCTTTGGAAATTCGTCATCGTGACGGTTTATGCGCCGACTCCACCGCGAGATTTATCGCGGCGATCATGCTATCAGGACGCGCGATGCCTTTGCCTGCAATTTTAAATGCAGTGCCGTGGTCGGGACTGGTTCGAGGAAACGGTAATCCGAGCGTCACGTTCACGCCGCTGTCGAATGCGTGGAGTTTCAACGGAATCAATCCTTGATCGTGGTACATGCAAAGCACCGCGTCGAATTCGCCTTCGATCGCCCGGTTGAAAACGGTATCGGGAGAGACGGGACCAGAAAACCGTGATCGGTGATCAGTGATCGGTGATCGGTTTAGTTCCTTAACTGCCGGTGCGATGATTTCAATTTCTTCGACGCCTAGTTTGCCGGATTCGCCGGCGTGCGGATTTAATCCGGCAACGGCAACGCGCGGCGCATTTTTGCCTCGGGAGCGCAGAAACTCCGCGAGCAGCAAGCCGACGCGCAAGATCTCTGACTGCTTGAGCGCGCGCGGGACTTTGCCCAAGGGAATGTGCGCCGTGACGAGCGCAACGGTGAGTTTTCCGCCGGTCAAACACATCGCGAAATTCTGTACGCCGCAGCGCTCCGCGAAAAATTCCGTTTGCCCGGGAAACCTGAATCCGACTTCGTACATTCGAGCCTTGTGAACCGGCCCGGTCACAATGGCGTCGAGCTCGCCGCGACGGGCAAGTGTCACCGCCTCTTCGAGCGCAGCTGCCGCGGCGCGTGCGGTTTCGGGTGTTGGTTCGCCGGGCTTACAATTTGGTTGCCGGCCAAGGACTACATATTCAAGCGAGTCGGGAATGCGGCCCGATTTCAGAGCGAGCTCGACAATCTCCGGCCCGATTCCGGCGCAATCGCCAAATGTGATGCCGATGCGCGGCTTCGTCGTGCTCATGCTCGTGATCGTAATCGAATTTGTTCACTCGGCACGAACAGGATTGGACCAACAAAGAAAAAGAAGAAGATTAAGTGGAAGAGGCAGAGCGGACGTTAGAACGTCTTGATGAAAGCTTTCTGCCGCAGGCTGGCGATCCAGCGCTCCTGAATGTGCTGGGCTTCTTCCTGCACCAGTTTCTTCTCGATATCGGGGCGCACTTCCGTGAGCGACTTCGTGCTGCCGCCATGTTTATCCTCAACCTTCAGGATGTAATAATTGCCGGCGTAATCGATGATGTTGCTGACTCTGCCAACGGGCATGTTGAAGGCGAACTTTTCCAGCGGCTCCGCCAGAGTTTTGCGCTCGATCCATCCCCAGTCGCCGCCGTTGTCCTTCGTGCTGTCCTCGGAATACATCTGCGCTATCTGCTCGAACTCTGCGCCACTGGCGAGCTTGCCGAGCACTTCTTCGGCGAGTTCTTTTTGCGCGGGCGCGCTCGCCGTATCCTTATGACCGGAAACCATGATCATTCGCAATTTAATCTGCTCCTTGGACGTAAATTCATCGCGATGTTTCCTGTAGTACTCGTCAATCTTGGTAGGCGAAACAATGGAGTTGGTCTTTACGTTCTTGCTGCGCATCGCTCCCACGATGATTTTTTCCATCTCCTTTTGTTTGAACTCGCCCAACGTGTAGTTTTGCGCTTCGAGCGTTTTGACAAAGGTGTTGCGGTCGCCACCAAACGCTTCCCGAATGATCTGATGTATTCGCATGTCCACGATGTGATCAGGGATTTCGTAGCTTTCTTTCTTGAACGCCTGAATCACGAGCCGCCGATCGATCAGGTCTTTTACTGCCATTTCGCGCAATTGCGTCAATTTTTTCTCAAGATCAGGCCCGGTGTATTGCTGGCGGAGCAGGCGTTCCTGTGGCGCAGATAATGAGCGCACTTGCGAGTAGGTAATAACCTCACCATTTACGATCGCAGCAATGCCGTCCACAACTGTGGGTTCTTCCTCCGCAGCCGTGAGGGTGCACATCGGGACTTGAGCAAGTGCACCGACTGCCAGCAAAACGGTCACAAACGGACGAATAAAACTACTCATAATTTCTTGATCAATTCGACAACTTCCGGGAGGTGTTGATCGATTTTCGATCCAACTAAACGGGGGAATTTGCCCGCGACAAGTATAAAATCTCCATGCCGGGTCAACATCACCTTGCGCTCGCGCACTTCCACGCGGCTCACCGCCGATTTAGCCGCGGCAAGTTTGATTTCGACCATCGCAAACAAATTGTCAACGGCAGGCGGAAACACTCCGAAACGATCGCGCCAATCGCGGCGCAGTCGCTCAAGTTGCTCTCGCGACGTGATCTCCGCAATCTCACGATACGAACGTATGCGCATGGCAGGGTCGCTCACGTAGGCGACCGGAATGAACGCGGGAATGCGCTCAAGGAGTGACGGCTTTCGAGCCGTCAGGTTTAACTCGACGGCCGGGAAGCCGTCCTTCCTTGGCTTTACGAATTCTGCTTCGTTTGTCACCACAAAATCGAGGCGCACATCCACATCCAGCCGCAGCCGTGGTCTTTGTCCTTTTAACTGTGCGACTGCCTGCTTGAGCAACTGACAATACAAATCGAAACCCACCGCCATAATGTGGCCGCTTTGCGCGGTGCCGAGAATGCTGCCCGCGCCGCGAATTTCCAGGTCCCGCATGGCGATGCGAAAACCTGCGCCTAGGGAGCTGTATTGCTTGATCGCGCTGATCCGCTTGCGCGCGGCGCCGACTGTCATCATTTCGCGCGGCAGAAGCAGGTAGGCATACGCCTTGTGCTCGGCCCGCCCCACGCGACCGCGCAATTGGTACAAATCCGCGAGGCCAAATTGATCCGCGCGATCGATAAGGATCGTGTTTGCATTCGGAATATCGAGACCGCTTTCGATGATCGTTGTGCAAACGAGCACGTCAGTTTTCCCGGCGATAAATCGCGCCATCACAGCTTCCAATTCGTCGGCGTCCATCTGGCCGTGTCCGATCTCGACTCTGGCCTGCGGACAAAGGTGCACGATCCGATCGCGCACCCGCTCGATCGAAGCAATGCGGTTATGCAGAAAGAACACCTGGCCCTGCCGTTCCAGTTCGCGATCAATCGCGGCGCGAATGATCCGTTCATCGTACGCCGACACGACCGTTTCGACCGGCAAACGATTGGGCGGGGGAGTCTCGATCGTGGACATATCTTTTACGCCAACCAGTGAAAGGTACAGCGTGCGCGGAATCGGCGTGGCAGAAAGTGTCAGCACATCGACAAGCTTGAAGAGCTCTTTGAATTTCTCTTTGTGCAGAACGCCGAACCGCTGTTCCTCGTCAATGACGACCATCCCGAGATCCTTGAAGATAACGTCGCCGGAAATAAGCCGATGCGTGCCGATGACGATATCGACACCGCCTTCGCGGAGCAGTTGCAGCACTTTTTTCTGTTCGGAGTGCGAACGAAAGCGGCTGAGCATTTCGATCCGCACCGGGTACTCAAGCATGCGTTGTCGGAACACTTCGAAATGTTGCTGAGCCAAAACGGTGGTCGGCGCGAGCACGGCTACTTGCTTCCCGTCCATGACTGTCTTGAACGCGGCGCGCACTGCGACTTCCGTTTTGCCGAAACCAACGTCGCCACAAATCAGGCGATCCATCGGCCGTGGCCGTTCCATGTCGATCTTCGTATCGATTATCGCCTTCATTTGGTCCGGCGTTTCGCGGAACGGGAAAGAACGTTCAAATTCAGCCTGCCATTTTGTGTCCGGCGTAAACGCGTAGCCGGGTTGCATTTGTCGCTCTGCCTGGATCGCCAGCATTTTGCCCGCATAATCGAAAATGGATGCCGCGGCTTTGATTTTTGCGCGGGCCCATTTGCCATCGCCGAGCGAGCTGAGCGGTGGCGATTTTTTTCCTGCGCCGACGTAACGTGAAACGAGATAAGCTTGCTCGAGAGGAACATAAAGCTTCGCGTCATCGGCGAACTCGAGGACCAACACCTCCTGCGGTTGCGCCTGCTGTTGTAGCGTAACCCCGAAAGCATTCGGGGTTGCCAGCGATGCCTGACCGGTGTCAGGCAGGCGGTGCGCCTGCCCTGCAGGAAATTTCTCCAGACCTAAGAAACGTCCAATCCCGTGCTCCAGGTGGACGATTAAATCGCCTTCAGCGAGTTCGCTGAAATCGATTTGGGCGCGGTGACGTTCCGCGCGTCGGAGGCGCAAAAGCCTGCGAGGATGGACTGCGAATCGTCCGAACAATTCCGCAGCCGAAAGGACGACGAGATTGGCCGTGGGAAAACAGAATCCGCGTGCAAGCGTGCCCTCAACGAAATCAATGCCCTCAACTGCGCCGGTCATGATTTCGCGGAACCGCTCGATCTCCCCTTCAGTCTGAAAATAAATGACGATCCTCGCGTCGTTCGCGCGCCATTCTGTCAAACGCTCGCCGAACTGCGCGCGTTTTGCCTCGGCGAGCACGAGATCGCCGGCACCAAACTCTCCAATCTCGCAATCCTGAAACGCGCCACTGAAATCTTCCGGACCAGTCTCAATCCAGCCTTCACTGATTTCGATGTGTGGAGGGGCGAGCTCCTGCGAGCCCGGCGTCGCAGGAGCTCCGCCCTCCATTGTTGGCTCGACGTCGATGATCAGATCAGTCCTGCGGATGTAATCGCGCACGAAGCTGCTCTGGTCCGCTGCTGCTTGATTCAGCAGAATATCGATCGACCGCAAATCGCGCACCGAAGTCTGGGTATCGATATCGAACTCCCGCAGTGATTCGATTTGGTCGCCGAAGAATTCCAATCGAAACGGCAACGGCGCGTGCCACGAATAAAGATCGACAATCCCGCCGCGGACAGCGAACTGTCCACGAGTGGTGACTTGTGAGACACGTTCATAACCGCTGGCCGCGAGTCGTTCGAGAAACTCTTCCATTTTCGCGGTTGCTCCGCGCCGGAGTTGAACAACCGCAGATTCGAGGCTCCCGCGTCTCGGCGCAGCTTGATCGAGACTTGCGCGTGTCGCCACGATGACGCGTGGGCCGGGGCCGCGCTCGATTTGCAAAAACAACGCCAGCCGTTCCGCTGCGATTTCCGGATCGGGCAAGACATTTTCGATCCCGGTCAGTTCTGCTTCTGGCAGAAACAGCGCGTCTGACTGCCAGTTCAGCAAGCTTTCGTAAAACACTTCCTGTGAATGAACGTTTGGGCAGAGGATCCATGTGGTGGAATCGGCATCTTGCCGATTATCGGCTGGAAGCCGATGCCACTCGTCCGCAATTACCGCCGCTAGAAATGGCTGTGCCGGCTGAATCACGTGGGAAAATCGAACGGGCAATTCAGCCCGTTGTATCGCCTCGAGCTTTCGCGCGATTGGTTCGCTCGCTGCGACGCGCTCCAAAAGTTCCGCTGACTTTTCCACCGCAAACTTTACGCTAGATCGAGCAAAGTTGTAGCCGCTTAAACGGGCTGCCAAACACTTGGAAGCATGAGAATCCGCTGAGGACAGCGACTCTACAGAATTCTATTCCAGCGCCTTCGGCGATTCATCGCACATCGTCTTCGGAGAAGCCGATCCACCAAGGTGGAACGGTCGCCACGGCGACTCTTCAACGCGTTGGCAACCAAGCGCGAAGCGCAAGCTCTACATTTCGCGACCGATCGCTGCGGCGACTGCGCGGAGGCGGGGAACAAGCTCGGCGAAAATTTCCGGCGTAAGGGCCTGGTTGCCATCGCTCTTGGCCTGCTCCGGTGAATCGTGCACTTCGATCATGAGCGCGTCCGCTCCGGCGGCAACAGCAGCGAGAGACATCTGGGGCACGAACTCGCGGAGACCAAGCGCGTGTGTTGGGTCGACTATCACCGGCAAATGCGTTTTTGATTTCAAAATGGGAACGGCGCTCAAATCGAGCGTGTAACGCGCAGCGTTGTCGAACGTGCGAATCCCGCGCTCGCACAGGATCACGTTGGGGTTGCCCTCGTTCAGGATGTATTCCGCACTCATGATCAAATCATAAATTGTGGCGCTGAACCCGCGCTTCAGCAGCACGGGAAGCCTGCTGCGGCCTACCTCTTTCAAGAGCGAAAAATTGTGCATGTTTCGCGTGCCGACCTGAAGGCAATCCGCATATTTTTCGATCATCGCAAGATCGCGCGGGTCCATGACTTCCGTTACAACCGGCAGGCCCGTCTTCGCGCGCGCTTCAGCCAGAAACCGAAGTCCCTCTTCACGTAATCCCTGAAAACTGTACGGTGACGTGCGCGGCTTGAACGCGCCGCCGCGCAAGATTCTTGCGCCGGATTCTTTCACGATCGTCGCGATGGACAAAATCTGCTCTTTGCCTTCAACGGAGCACGGCCCGCAAATAAGCACGACGTCCTCATGCTCGCCCAGCCGAACATCGCCAATCGCGACGGAGGAAGCGCCGCGTGAATCGCGCGCCGCAAGTTTGTAGGGTTTCAGCACGGGCACGATCGCTTCCACGCCGCGCATCGCTGCGATGGCTTTTTCCCGAAGAAGCGCCTCAGGCCCGATGACGCCGATGATCACCCGCGATGCCCCCCGGCTGATTTGCGCCTCGAGCCCAAATTCGCGGACGCGCGTAACAATCCGTTGGATCTGTTCCTCGGTGGCGTTTGGCTGCGTGATAACGATCATATTCCTCTCGCGGGATCATCAGAATGACGTGAGCAGAAATTTTCTGCAAGCATAGATACAACGGCGTTCGCAACAGACGACCGCGCTGGATGTGAGTTTCCTATAGGAGAAGCTAATCGCTTCCCGCCAAGACGATAACGTCGTCCCCTACAGTGGATCTGAATCTAGTTCGTGATCGTGACCGGCGTACCAACTGAGACGGATTTGAAGAAATCTTCCGCCATAAATTCGGGCATGCGGATGCAACCGTGCGAAGCCGGGTACCCCGGCAAATATCCGGCGTGCAAGCCTGTCCCCGACACAATGCGCATAAAGTATGGCATCGGGGTGCCTTTGAAATGCGTTCCCGGCGGTTTCGGATCTTTTTTTATGTCGACGTTTGCCTTCACCACGTTTCCAGCTGCGTCGACATAATCTCCGAACAAGCTGGAGACGTGGTCCTTGTCCTTTTGAATGATTTTATAATTACCGGTGGGAGTATTCAGTCCTTCGCGGCCAGTGGACAATTGCGAAACCCCGACGAGCACGCCGCTTTTGTAAAAATAGGCGCGCTGTTGTGCGAGGCTGATCTTAATGGAGGGACTACCGCTGGCGTGATCGCCGTCCCAATAGGAGACCGTGTCGCGCGGTGGGCCTGCCTGTTCACCGCCGCCGTAAATACCGCCACCGCCACCCATGTATTGCGTGTTGCCGGAATAGCGTGGGTCTTCGCCGCAACCTGTGACGAATACAACGAGCCCAATAGAGAGAACTCCGTACAAAAGCCTAAGGAAGAAACGTTCCATAAATTCTCGAAGCGTTTTAATGCGCAATGCGCGCAAAAAGTCAAGGGGACGCAGCGCTACTCGCGAATTGGCAAGCGTGCAGCGCCATCGCGATTCGCGCGTACGGGAGCCGGGCGTCGCTAGTTTCTTGTCATTCGGGGGAAAGTCTAGGAATCGCTTACTGCTTCCGATCAGAATCCGGCGACGCAAAGCGCGTCAAGCGCATCCGAGCACGCGGGGATCACAATCGCGACAATTGAGGTAAGAAATCGGACGAAATGCTTTGTGACTCTGCGTGCAGCGTGACGCATCGACTCGATCGGTCGCGTTTTCTTTCGCTGCAGTTCGGCTTTGAGCTCGTGCACGCGAGCCCCCAGCGCGGCCACTTTCTGCTCCAGCTGGAGCGCGCGCTGGAAGCGGTAAGGCTGTTCTTCGAGCCTGGATAAATCGGGGAGTTCCCGTCGAATGCCATGGCGCGTGTAACCGAAGGCGCGTAGTTGGTCGCCAGCCATGTGCCAGGCGCGCTCCTGTTCATCCGGCAGCAACGCTTCGCGCCATTCACCCACCATACCTTTGCGCATTACGGCTTTCGCTTCTGTGCCTCGTGCCCGTCCAGTCAGCGCTTCGAACGACGTCCTGGCCTCGATTGATTCCAGAAGCGGTTTTGATTCGGCCAGCCCAAGCCACCGCAACAATGGTTGCATCGTCGCGACGAAGTTCTGTGACAGGTCTTCGTAGCGCAGGAGATAAACCTGGTGTCGGCCCGCTGCTGCGATCGCCTTGTCTGCCTGATTGGCCCAAATCTGCAACAGCTTCCAGTAATCAGCGACCGCCGGCGACCCACACGGCGGCTTGGTTGCGCGCATCCATTCTTGAAAATGCGCCAAAGAAATCGCGGCATCACGTCCATCGCGGGTGATCAGAATCTTCTTAGCCGTCGGTTGCCAGGCATTCAGCGCTGCCACCCTCGAGATCTGATCGGCCGCTTTCAACACGACATGCGTCTCCTCCCGGGCGTCCGAGCAAACTGCTTCGAGAAAAGCTTCCATCGCGTCTTCCGGTTTGGTTGCCGCTACGACTTTTTCGTAGAGACCGCGCGCTGCCTGCGAGCTTAAATGCATGAATTTGCGCGGCTCACTCCTTTGCCATGGCCGGGTGGGAATCGCTTCGCCTCGCTCAAAGCGAGCCACGACATCGGTGTAAGCCCAGACGCTGTTGTTGTATGCGTTGCACCACATCGCTTTGTCGAAGAACCGGGTCAAGCGCTCGGCGGTAGGAGCAAGAACGGCTGATCCCCATTTAAAATCGCAGGCCGCGTTTATCACATCGATTTCGGCGACCCCGATCACGTGCGGATGTGCGCTGAGGATGCGCAACAACCACGTTGTGCCGCACTTGGCCTGGCCGATAATAAACACGGGTTGCAACTGTCGCGTGGTCATCCGGGCGAATTCACTTTATTCCGAGGTTGCTTGTTTTCCGCACCACTCGTCAACCCAATTGTTTACCGTTTTGTACCACAACCGTGAATTTTGCGGCTTGAGCACCCAATGGCCTTCATCCGGGAAATACAAGAACTTCGACGGAATCCCCAATCGCTGCAGCGTCGTAAAGAGTTGAAATCCTTCGCTCACGTCGAGCCGATAATCGTTCTGGCCGTGGATCACCAGCGTCGGCGTTTTGAATTTGTCAGCGAACAAGTGCGGTGAAAATTTCCTGTACTCCTCGCGATTCTTCCACGGCGGCCCTTTGAATTCCCATTCCGGAAACCAAAGTTCTTCCGTCGTCCCGTACGCCGACTCCGTATTAAACATGCCGTCGTGCGACACGATGCATTTGAACCGGTTCGTGTGGCCGAGAATCCAGTTCGCCATGTAACCGCCGTAGCTCGCCCCCAGCGCGGCCTCGCGATTCTTGTCGATGTACGGATACGTTTTCTCCACGTAATCAAGCCCCTTCATTAGATCGACGAAGGGTTTGCCGCCCCAATCGCCGCTGATCGAATCCGTAAACTTCTGTCCGTAACCGGTCGAACCGTGGAAATTGATCATCACCACCACGTAATTTCCGGTTGCCGCGAACAACTCCGCATTCCAGCGGTACGTCCAGTCGTTTCCCCACGCCCCTTGTGGTCCGCCGTGGATCAAAAATTTTAGCGGATATTTTTTCTTTGGATCAAATCCCGGCGGCTTAACCATGAATCCCTGCACCTCTTCGTCATTCGCGCCTTTGAAGGTGAACGATTCCAACGGCTGCAGGTCGATCTGCGACAAGAGCGCGTCGTTCATGTGGGTGATCTGGCGCGGACTCACAGTTGCGCCGAGTGATTCTCCCGAGAGGTCGAAAGACCAGATTTCGTTAGGCGCTGCGATCGACATCCTGGTAAAGAACAGTCTGCTTGTGTTTCGGTCCCAAATTAGATCGTCCGCGTAAAGTCGCGGACCTGGCGTTGGTACGTTCCTATTCAAAAACAGCGCGAAGACTGGTGCTTCGCCGTGGTCTTCAGCAACGAAGAAGAGACCGCGATTACTTATATCTGACATCCATGTGAAGCTTCCGACCGAGCGATCAAACTTCTCCGTCAGATCGTGTATTTCTCCGGATTGTCGATCTTGCACGAGGAGCCGCCATTTATCTGCTTCGAAACCGGCGCGTTCTTGCGAACGCCAGGCGAGATATTTTCCGTCAGGCGAGTAGATCGGCGTGGTGTCGGCTCCGGCACCACG
>Ga0207641_10004840_pt1 | contig 11597 bp, 7 predicted proteins | sample KBSSwiS62_FD_184306 | JGI IMG/M metagenome (GOLD analysis project Ga0207641, IMG submission 184306) | Switchgrass rhizosphere microbial communities from Kellogg Biological Station, Michigan, USA - KBS Switchgrass S6-2 (SPAdes) (version 2) | ecosystem: Host-associated > Plants > Roots >... | reverse complement strand
AGTGGCGGCGGCGAACTGCTTCAGGCTGGTCGCGACGGCATTCGCGGCCGCCGGCCCCGCCTCGAAATATGTCACGGCGTAGACGGGCGCGGTTACGGACGCCGGTGCCTGGGCCGAAGCGGGAGCGGCAGCTAGAACCATCAAAACGCCAAGCAGGGACTTAGGGTTGATCCACATCGCGCGCCTCCCCGATTTGCGCGCGATGCTGGCACAGGCCGGGCGGATCGATCAATCACCGCTTCGACCCCACTTCAATTGAACCGCGGCATGAGCCCACTGGGCCACCCGGTATTCAGCGAAATCGGCTATATGGCCGGCATTTACCAAACTGATTGGAGCTGGTGCCCGCTGCTGGCAGATTTTGACAATGATGGCTATCGCGATATGATTATTACCAATGGATTGCCGCGCGATGTAACGGACCTGGATTATATCACCTTCAATAATGGCCAGGGTGGCGGCAAGGGAAAATATTCCCTGGCTTTAACCGATTCGCTGCCCATTGTTAAACTGCCGAATTATGCTTTTCACAACGAGGGCGGTCTTTCTTTTATCAACACCAGCGATGATTGGGGATTTACACGATCTTCATTTTCTAACGGCGCCGCCTATGCTGATTTGGATAACGACGGTGATTTGGATGTTGTCATCAACAATATAAACGAGGCAGCTTTTGTCTATGAAAATACAGCTTCGGGTGCCGCACCAAAAAGCAATCATCATATACTCACAGTAAGCTTCAAAGGCAGTGAAAAGAATATCGATGGCATCGGGGCGGTTGTCCATATTTATTACGATGCCAAAAAACAACAACTATATGAACACCACCCCTGCCGGGGCTATATGTCTACCGATGATAACAGGGCGCATTTTGGATTGGGCGCTGTAGCTATGATTGATTCGTTGCGTGTAACCTGGCCTGAGGGCAGAACCCAGTTGATTAGCGGGATAAAAGCCGACCAGTCATTGGTGCTCGCTTATAAAGATGCCACAGATGAAAAAAAGCCTGCAAAAAAAAATCCCCCGGTCTTTAATTCAGTAGCGGCAAAATATGGTATCAGGTATAAACACCAGGAAAGGGATGCGATCGATTATAATACCCAGCCTTCGCTACCGCATAAACTCAGCCAGTACGGCCCGGGCATTGCCATAGGTGATATTGACAACAATGGTTTCGATGATGTTTATATCGGCGGCTCCGCCGGCAGGCGCGGCATGTTTTTTATGCAAAATGAAAAGGGTCATTTTTCAATGGATTCAACCCGCTTTTTACAACCCGATGATGGTCACCCCGCAGAGGATATGGGGTTACTTTTTTTTGATGCTGACAATGACGGCGATTTGGATCTATATGTTGTTAGTGGCAGCTACGAGTTACCGCCCAATGACCCCGCCGCGCAGGATGTGTTATATATCAATAACGGTCAGGGGAAATTCACCCCTAGTTATTCTTCGTTGCCAAAAATGTTTTCCAATGGTTCCTGCGTGCGCGCCGCGGATGTAGATGGCGATGGCGACCTGGATCTTTTTGTAGGCGGTCGCGTAGTCTCCGGCGCTTATCCACTGGCGCCTAAAAGTTATATCTTAATCAATTACTCCGGAACCTTTGTCGATGCCACGCAAAAATATTGTCCCACCCTGCAAACAGCAGGTATGATAACCGATGCCCTGTGGACAGATTTCGACAATGATGGCAAACCGGATCTGATAACGACGGGCGAATGGATGCCGGTAAACTTTTACAGGAACACCGGCAATCATCTCGAATTGTTGGGCGATGCCACGGGTATTAATGATCATGTTGGCTGGTGGAACAGTGTTATCGCCGGTGATTTTGACAATGACGGTGACATTGACTATGTAGCCGGCAACTGGGGATTGAATACCAATTACAAGGGTACCGCCGCAGCGCCGATGCTGATGTACGCGAAAGATTTCGATGAAAATGGTTTAATGGATCCGATCGTCTTCTGCTATATGAAAGCAGAAGACAATAAACAAAAATTATTTCCCATGTCAACACGTGACGACATGATAAGCCAAATGATATCAATCAGAAAAAAATATCCTACTTACAAAGCTTTTGGTAAAGCCAGCGTCGACGAATTACTGAACCCAAAAGACCGGGAAAATGCGCTGGTGTTTAAAGCAACCGATATGAACAGCAGTTATATTGAGAACAAGGGGAATGGTCGGTTTACCATTAGTTCTTTGCCGGCCGAAGCGCAGTTTGCACCCCTGTATGGTTTGCAGGTAAAAGACGTTGACGATGATGGAAACCTGGATCTGCTGCTGACGGGTAATGACTATGGAATGGAACCTTACAGCGGCCGGCACGATGCTTTTTATGGGTTATTCATGAAAGGAAACGGCAAAGGAAAATTCAGCCCTATTTCCATCGATAGCAGCGGTTTTTTTGTACAAGGTGATGGCAAGGCGCTGGCCACCCTTCATTCAGCCGACAACAGCGATTTGCTGATTGCTACCCAGAACCAGGATAGTCTGCTGGTGTTTGAGCAAGCCGCCCCATCCGATAAACATAAGAAATGGGTAACGCTGGCGCCCGGGGATTTTTCTGCGACCTTGCTTTATAAAAATGGAACCCGGCGAAAAATGGAATTCTATCATGGTGCCGGTTATCTTTCACAATCATCCAGAAAAATAGCAATCGACAGCAATGTATTGAAGATGGTGATTATGAGCTACACAGGAAACGTTCGGGAGGTTAAATAGAATGGCCAACGCTGTACCAAAAGAGTCGGTGCGCTTCAACAAATCAGGCATAAATGAGGTGCATGATCTTATCCGTCATTACCCTGGCGTCAAAAGGCTTTCGTACAAAATCATTGGCGCCGCAACTGCTCATTATCTGTTCAATATTTTCGTTGGCGGAAAACATGATGATGGGTATATCTGAAGTGCTGTCATTTGATTTCAGCTTTTTACAGATATCGCTGCCCGATATGCCGTCCATTGCAATGTCCAGCAAAATAATATCCGGATGCGTTTCGGCCGCCATGCTGGTAATACCGCGTCCGTTCGGAGATAGCTGTACAATAAAACCCGCATGCTGCAATTGCATTTTTACCAACTGCAGCAAATCATCGTCATCATCTGCCACCAATACAATCTTCTTTTTCCGGGGTGGATTTGCGTAATTTTTCATAAAATCATATTAAGCCTCATATGACTTGATATAAATCAATAATAACGCCATATACCGGCAGCACATGTACGAGGATATAGTAAGGTAATTGGAGGAGCATACACAGGCCGCATGACCATATTGAGAAATCTTTCTGCAATGCCGGGCAAATTCTTCTACAAGAAAAAGATCCCAGGCCTGTGGAATTGTGGGAATTCGTTCACCGGTGGATTGCCGGTTATTATTGCAATATGATCACATCATTCTTTCTTGCAGCAGGAAATACTTCCAGGTTTTCAATCTTTCCGTTTTTTATATCTCCCTGTACAATCGTACGATAAGGTGCATGCAGCCTGAAATGGGCATTCCATTGTTTTGGCCATGCCGGCAGCAGGTATATCTTTTTTTCGTTGGTCTGCATCAGCATTTCCTGCAAGCCTATCATGGCAGTACCGCCCCAGTTATGATCAGGCGTCCAGTCAAAACCGGGGCCCCAGAACGATGGGAACCGATGCGGTCCATCACGAAATTTCTCTCTTGTTAAGTGGGCAGCCTCTTCTGTTAATCCCAGGCGCGCCGCAAATATGTTATATTGTTTCCAGCCAATATAACTGCGAAATTTTACTGCAAGTGTGTCGAACCTGTAAGTGTTTATAGCTGTATCGAGGCCCGGCTTTCCGATTCCATATAAACCCCAGGGATATACGGGATACAACTGTGGTGTTTCCGTATTTTGTACCCTTGCCCAGGCCAGGGCAGGCGCCAGCATGGTATAACCGTTCATCTCACGTAAAGGCACAGCCGGGATTCTTTGGCGCATTTTTTCCCAATAAGATAGTTGGGTACTGTCTGCGTAGCCGCTGGGTAATTCAAGCAGGTGATGGAGAATAACCCGCAGCGCACTGATAACCGTGGTAGAATTGTAGGTCATTTTAAAGGTTTCCGCCGCAGAACCTGGATAAAATATGTATTTGCCGGATTCGTCTAATTCTTTGGTACCCCTTTTTGCCGCCAATTGCCGGTAATGCTCATCAAAGAAAACCAGGCAGCTATCAATCAGTGGTATGTATTGTTTGATATCGGCGCTTTCGTACCGTTCCGTTTCCAGGATCATAAAACAAAATTCGAAAACCGTTTCCCAGAGGTATTCCAGCCAGGGATTGTATTCCACACCGGGATCGCTGCCGGCCGGTCGTTTCATCCCATATTCCGTGGGGTTGGGCAATCCGAAATTTTCTATCTGTTCGGTAAAGCAGGCGCCGCCATGGTTCCAGTAAACATTACTGCGCAATACTGCGTTTTTTAGCGTACGGAGATAAAAATCGAATTGCGGCTTCATTAAATCTGCGTCACCGCTTTTCAGCATGGGAAAATAAACCAGGCGTTGGTTTTGCGCCGTCATGGTACCGCCGCCCCATAACCGAAAATCAGGCGAGTATGCCTGTTTACCGTCAACGAACACCGGATCAAACGTAAACAAGCCGCCATTAAATTTAGTGGGCCATTTACCATACGCATTGCAACCGAGCTGATACCGGAAAAGCTGGTAATTACGTGTAACAAAACTATCGGGGCCTTCAATAAAAATATAGCTCCTGTTCCAGAACTGGTTCCACCATTCCCTGGTTTTGGCCTCTGCATTTTTCTGGTGAACCGAGGCTTCCCTGATAATGCTATCGAGGCCTTCGTTCCATGATTGCTGTGCTGGTGTCTGTGCAGTATGCAATACCACCTCAAGTTGCTGCGAACGCGAGGGCTTTTCGCTTTTCAATATCCACGCCTTATAGGGTATACCTGCATACCAGCCGGTATCGTTGCCCCAGGGTTTCATCCCCCCTGCTTTCATTACCCCACCAAACGTATTATTGGCAACCGGGTTATACAGTTGATCCTTTACGGCCTCCATCCCTTCCACTTTCACGGTATAGTCGAAAATATTTTCAACGGTGGAAGTATTGCGGTGATAAAAGAAAACCTGGTCGTCTTTAAACGAAATGCTGTCACGGAATGTTTTGACAGGTGTTTTTTGCGGAACCTTATATGAATTGGCCCTGAATTCTGTTCCGGATATGATATGGTCTTCGTTCCGCCATGATTCGTACGCTGCAGTAAGATGAATGGGCTTTTTACTTTGCACAGCAACATGAATAACCGGCCGGAAAACATCTACCCAAATATGCACATTGGTATTGCCGCCGCTGATAACTATATCGCCTTCCCTTAACCGCAGTTGCTGTTTAAAATCGCCGGCCGCAAAAGGATTGCCGTCGATATGCAATCTTACCCTGCCGGCTTTCAGTAATTGATTGTTTTCGTCGAACATGCCGCTCTCTGCGAGATAGAAAAATACATCACCCCGCTCCACCCAGACATTGAGGCCAATATCGCCGCCGCCGCAGGGCATCGAACCCGATGCGTTCCGGCTCTGCGTTGTCCAGGTTATGTTATATGCATCCAATTGATTTTCGGCCGCAGATTGCGCTGCCGATTTCAGCGTGCACAAAAAAAATAGTCCGCAGTAAAATAACTTATTCATGTGTAGTTACTGGTCAGAAATATATTTTTTCAGGAAATGAAGGCGCTGGCTTACCCCGCTTATCCAGGCTCTGGCCATCAGCTCATGAGCAGGCACGGTAGGATGAACGCCATCCCATATCCAGTATTCCGGCGGCGCTTTGCTGATGGCTTTATCAAATACCATTGGATAATCTATCAACACGGCATTGAACTCCATGGCGAGTTTTTTTACCCGTGCTGCCCTTTCCAGGGTTTCCTGCTTCCAGGCATTCCAGTTTTCTTTTCTTTTTCCAACAGCATATACAAAGGGAAGGCCCAAAACAAAAAGAACATCCGGCTTTATCGCCTGCATATCTTTTAGCAACTGGCGGTAAACGTTTTCAAATTGATCTATTGTTAACGCATCAGGCCTTGCTTCAATAACGGCATTCACATCGTTTATACCTATCAGTATACTCAATACATCCGGCTGAATACGAAGTGTATCTTCCTGCCAGCGCTTTTGCAAATCGGAAACCGTATTGCCACTGATGCCACGATTATAAAATGAAAATCCTGAAGCAGGGAAATCTGCCCCTATGCGGCTGGCTATTGAAAAAGCATAGCCATGGCCCATGATATGGTTGGGATCTGTATTGCGGCCGCGATTTCCATCGGTAATGGAATCACCCTGGAATAAAAAAACAAGATCTTTTTCACTGTCATTTCCAGCAATATTCACTTCCCTGCTTGCTGTAAAAGAAGATAAGGGCAGCAGGCCTGCGCCTGTGCCAGCCAGTATAGCTGAAACAAGGAAATTTCTTCTTGTTGGTTTTTTCTCCTTCATTTATCATTGAAATTTGATCAGTCGTTCCGGACGCATATAATACAATTGCGCATTGGGACTCGCCCCTAATCGAACTAATGCGTATTATCACCAATCATGCAGGCAAGATAATGAATGCAATGATGCAGTGTTTTAAAATTATAGGTTGGTGAAGGCATAAAAAAAGGACCGGATACCCGGTCCTGTCTGTAATAAACATATTCCACCCAACTCACTATATCTATTACAACTACTTTGCTGCGTCGCGCAGGGCTTTTATCCTGTCGTGCGAACCACGAAGAATTTGCCGCTGTGATTCCAGGGTGGTGCGGATATAATTGGGCAATGTGTTTTCTTCCAATGCTTCTTTGTACGCATCCTGCGCAGCATCTTCACCACGTTCGCAATTCGACAATACAGCATATCTTGAGTGGCCGGTGAACACTGCTTTTACGTCCATCCATGCGCGGTATAATTTTCCGCTGGTGGTGGTGCCTGCTTCAAATTCTCCACCCAATGCCTGTACTTCTCCGGCGAGATCAAGCCGCATCTTACGGCTTTCATCAATCATAGACGTGAATAGCTGCTTCAGATCCGCATCATCGGTTTTCGTTTCTTCCAGGGCCCTTTCATAGCCTACTATCCTGTCGTTGTGAATCATAACGAGATCATTCAGCACTTCAATCGTTTCTTTGGATGTTGTAGTTGTTTGCATAAAAAAAAATTAAAAAATGATAAAATTACTTGGCTGTACCATGCTGTGTATACAATTTATATGCTGGATGCTGTTCAGGCCCTGCACCGCTGCCGCGGGCGATGGTATGTTGCTATTATTCCCCATTATTGCCGATTCAATTCGGCCATGAAAAAAGGAACTGAACAAACGCCATCGATTGCAGTGCTTCATTCTTTCCGGTGTTCCTGTTTAGCATTGGCTGATAGCAACCTTGAAAACTATAAACAATAATTCCTAATTTCCGACCATGCAAGAAAACCTCTTACTGCTGTTATCATTGCTTTTTGCTACTTCCATGCTATCCATGATCAGCAACAAGCTTCGCATCTCCTATCCTATATTCCTGGTGGTATCGGGCTTACTAATAGGTTTTATACCGGGTATTCCGCTCATCACGCTGCAGCCCGACCTGGTGTTCCTGGTATTTCTGCCGCCCTTGTTATATGCCGCCGCATGGAATACTTCCTGGAAAGATTTCTGGCTTTACAAAAGACCCATTATTTTGCTTGCTTTCGGCCTGGTCATCTTTACGTCCACGATAGTTGCGTTCACGGCAAATTCCATGATTCCCGATTTCTCACTGGCAATGGGTTTTCTTTTGGGCGGTATTGTTTCTCCGCCCGATGCTATTGCGGCTTCCTCTGTTTTACAGGAATTGCGTGTTCCCAAAAGAATGCAGACGGTACTGGAAGGCGAAAGCCTGATAAATGATGCCAGTTCATTGATTGTTTTCAGGGTGGCCCTTGCTGCCGTGCTCACAGGCCAGTTTGCGTTTTCAAAAGCGAGTGCTGATTTCTTCGTTGTGACCGCTGCAGGTATATTCATTGGCGTTGCGATTGCAGGTATTTTATATGTGGTGCACCGGTTTCTGCCTACTACACCCAGTATTGACGCGGCACTTACGTTGATATCGCCCTATATAATGTATATCACTGCTGAACATTTCCACTACTCAGGCGTAATGGCTGTAGTCAGCGGCGGCCTCTTCCTGAGTTTTCGTTCGCATGAGATTTTCAGCTATAATTCGCGTATACAAGTTTATTCTTTCTGGCAAACGCTTACGTTTTTACTAAACGGGCTCGTTTTTATCCTGATTGGCCTTCAACTGCCTGCTATAGTGAAAGGACTGGGCCAGTATTCGCTTATTGACGCGGTACGGTATGGCGTCATCATCAGCCTTCTCACTATTGTTATCCGTATCATCTGGGTATACCCGGGTGCTTATCTTCCGAGGGTATTGTCAAAAGGAATTCGTACGCGCGAACGACGTCCTTCGTTGAAAGTTGTTTTTTTGGTGGGATGGAGCGGCATGCGCGGAGTTGTATCGCTGGCCGCTGCGTTATCGGTGCCGCTTCTACTCTCTAACGGTCAGTTGTTCCCCCATCGTAACCTTATCTTATTTATTACGTTCACGGTCATTCTTTTTACCCTCATTGTTCAGGGTCTAACCCTCCCGCTTTTTATCCGTGCTTTTAAAATCAGGGATGAAGAAGAAAATATGGAAGAGCAGGAACCCGCGGTGCGGCTTCGCCTGGCTATGGCTGCGCTCGATCATATGCAACAGCAACATGAAGATGCATTGGGCGATGTGGAGGCATACAATCGTTTGAAAGAACGGTATGAGCGCATGATCCAAATTGCCAATAACAAACTCACCAATGAAGAAAATACGATGGCTGCGCCGGGGTTTTTACCAAGGTACAGGCGAATGCTGATAGAAATCATTGCCGTAAAAAGAGAAGAACTAAATAAGCTCCGGCATGAAGGAAAATATTCTGATGAGCTGTTGAAGAGTAAAGAATGGGAGCTCGATCTGGAAGAAGCCAGGTTGATGCAGTCATAACCTTTAATTTTTCACTGAAAATTTTTAATTGCCTTCCACCAACTCACGAGCGCTGGCGAACTAAGCCTGCAAACAAAATTGCATACTATACATTTTCCCTTAGTGTTATATAGATGCCCCATGACAGGTTATGAAAATTGCTTTTATAAAATTTACCAACGTATAACCACGATTAACAAAACATTTAGAAATTGTGAAAAAAATTCTACATCAAAATTAAAATATGATTAAGATCAATTAGTAATCGGTTGCAGCCATATTACAGAAATATCAGGCACGATAATTTCACGTTATGTAAAACGAAAAATAAAACTGGTTGTATGAGATCCTTTATCAAATCAATTGAGATTAGCTTTCGGTACTGGGGTGATATGGTTAAAGCGAGCGTGTTTCAGGAGGAAGATAATCGTGGTGTTGTTTACCCTATTAAACTGAACGGTTATTATTTTTTTACTTTACGCTACACCGAAAAAAATGAATGGACCGTGTTGAGAGAAAACAACGGCATTACGCCGTCCATTGACAAAGAATTACTCAACCGCATACTGAGACCGCTGGAAAACAAACTTCACTACGCGGCATAATCCGATTTATATTTTTTGTTTCATATTTAAGGCAAATAGCGCCAGCCTGCATGGCTTGTGCTATTTGCTTTTTTGTTTAGGGCCCTTGCATAAATTGTTCATTTCCAGTAACACATATCTCTGCTTGCCTTCATCTTCAAAGCCCCTATTTTTGCAGCCTGATCACATAAAACAACCCGTTCATGCTGGCATTAAACGATTTGGGCAGACAACTGGAGGGCGAATTATACGATGACAAGACCATCCGTACATTGTATGCAACGGATGCATCAGCCTATCGGGAACTGCCACTGGCGGTTGCCGTTCCAAAATCAACCAACGATATCCGCACACTGATACAGTTTGCCCGTACAAATAAAACCTCACTCATTCCACGTACCGCCGGTACTTCGCTGGCCGGGCAGGTAGTGGGTGGCGGTATTGTAGTCGATGTATCAAAATACTTCACTAAAATAATTGAACTGAACAAGGCTGAAAACTGGGTGCGTGTACAGCCCGGCGTTATACGCGACGAGCTGAATATGTTCCTGAAGCCGCATGGGCTTTTTTTTGGGCCTGAAACATCTACGGCCAACAGGGCCATGATCGGCGGCATGGTGGGCAATAATTCCTGCGGTTCCAACTCCGTTGTTTATCGCAGCACGCGCGAACACCTGCTGGAAATAAAAGCCTTGTTAAGCGATGGAGCGGAGGTTGAATTTAAACCGCTCAGCATAGACGAATTCCATGCGAAGTGTGAAGGCAGCTCGCTTGAAGCCGGCATTTATCAAACAACGCGTACGCTGCTAAGCAACTACGATAATCAACTGGAAATAAGAAAAGAGTTTCCCAAAAAAACAGTAGAACGGAGAAACACCGGTTACGCAATAGATGTACTGCTGGAGACGGCCCCTTTCACTGCAGGCGAACCCGATTTTAATTTTTGTAAACTCATCGCCGGTTCAGAAGGAACACTGGCGTTTATCACAGAAATAAAACTAAACCTGGTTCCACTGCCGCCAAAGGAAACAGGATTACTTTGTGTGCATTTTAACAGCATTGATGAATCCTTAAGAGCCAACCTGATTGCATTGCAGTATAGGCCCAGTGCCAGCGAACTCATCGATCATTATATTCTTGAATGCACGAAAGAAAATAAAGAGCAGCTTAAAAATCGCTTTTTTGTGCAGGGCGATCCGGGTGCAATACTGGTGATAGAGTTTGCGCGCACAAACCGCGAAGACATAATCGCTATTGCCGGGCAGGTGGAAGCGGATATGCGTGCCGCCGGACTGGGTTATCATTTTCCTTTGTTGTTTGGAGAAGACAGCAAAAAAATATGGACACTGAGGAAAGCTGGTTTGGGCCTGCTGAGTAATTTACCAGGCGACGATAAAGCAGTGCCGGTGATTGAAGACACCGCTGTAGATGTGCATGATCTACCCGCGTATATCCGCGATTTCAATGATATTTTAAAAAAACATAACCTGTATTCTGTACATTATGCACATGCAGGTTCGGGGGAAATACATCTGCGTCCCATCATCAATCTAAAAACAGCCGAAGGCAATAGGCTGTTCCGCACCATTGCGGAAGAAATTGCCAGCCTGGTAAAAAAATACAATGGATCATTGAGTGGCGAGCATGGGGATGGTCGGCTGCGCGGGGAATTTATTAAACAAATGGTAGGTGAAAAAAATTACGAACTGCTGAAGCAAATAAAAAAAGCCTGGGACCCGGAAAATATTTTTAATCCCAATAAGATTGTGGATACGCCGCCAATGAACACTATGCTGCGTTATACACCGGGGCAGCAAACGCCTGCATTCAAAACCGTTTTCCGGTTTCACAACCAGGATGTACTGCAGCATGCTGAACAATGCAACGGCTCGGGCGATTGCAGAAAAACCCAGTTATCGGGTGGTACCATGTGCCCATCGTTTATGGCCACCCGTAATGAAAAGGATACGACCCGCGCCAGGGCCAAT
>Ga0207641_10004838_pt1 | contig 11602 bp, 8 predicted proteins | sample KBSSwiS62_FD_184306 | JGI IMG/M metagenome (GOLD analysis project Ga0207641, IMG submission 184306) | Switchgrass rhizosphere microbial communities from Kellogg Biological Station, Michigan, USA - KBS Switchgrass S6-2 (SPAdes) (version 2) | ecosystem: Host-associated > Plants > Roots >... | reverse complement strand
AAAACAAATCACCGAAGATGCGCACGGCGGGCTGCTCATCCACAAATAAAAAACCGCGAAAGTCGGCATTGAATTGCTGGATACCCGCGCGAAGGCTGACGAAATCGTAGTTCGGACCGAGATCGTACAACTTCACTTCCGCGAAGGCTTCCTGCAGTCCGACGTGCGTATCGAAGCGATTGGTGCCACTTCGCACATCGGGTCCGACAATGCCAAGTTCGCGGACGTTGAGGTCGTTGACGCTGATTTCCGGCGTGATGCGGATGCGCCAGTGCACCGGCTTGAACGAAGTGTCTCCGTGAAACAGATCGAAGGTGAAGCGCAGCGTCTGATTCACGAATTCCTGTTCGCCACGGCCGAAGAATTCGTCGCTGCCGGGAGTTGCCGCGCTGACGTTGCTCGGCGAAGGCACTCTACGCGCGTCGAAGGTCGTGTCGGACGTGGCCGTTATGTTCAGGAAAACCTGCTGGCCGAGCAGCGAGGGCCAAATCGGCTCATCACCTTTGAAGCGGTTGTGATTGAATGGATCGTACCAGCGTGGCTTGGTGTATACATACTCGCCCGGAGCGGAATAGCGGCGATACTCCGGTTGCTGCAGCGCCCAGCGATCCGGCACCGTCGCAAAGACATCGCCGGCGGGCGGCAAGCTTTGCGGCGCCGGATTTAGAATATAGTTGGGATCCGAATCCATGCGGTGGCGAAATTCGCGATAACTTCCGGAGGGCACCTCAGCTACCCCGATCGGCGGAGGGCCCAGCTCAGGCAAGCGTGGAAGGCGCGAGCGAAGCTCCACGGTTGCGCCGGGCTCCAGCGAGATTTCCAGTGTAAGAACCTCGTTTGCATGTAGCGTCAACTTTTCCAGAGCAAAATCGGCAAAGCCTTCCGCGTGTACGCGCAGTGTGTAATCTCCCGGCAGCATTGGAAAGGCGCGAAAGACGCCTTCTCCATTCGCGGAGACTTGCGTGGTCGCGTTCGTCGCGACATTTCGCAATATGAGCGACGCGCCGCTGACAGGCAATTGCAAAGTGTTCGCTGCGGCTCCCGAACGCACGACGCCGTCGACCGCCGCCGTGGTCTGTGCTTGCTGACGAGGGATGCGCAAGTCTGGGCCGACTTCTTGCGACTGCTGCGCCTGCAGCATTGGGAAAGCATGCGGCGAGAATGCTGCTGTGGCCAACATCAAGCCAATCAGCCCGCGCCAGTACAGACCAGCTAGAAGCCGCACGGAGCGCGAAGAAAATGTCTGCATGCAGTTTGCCTGAAAGTGTCGCCCGGAAAACGGCGCCCCGAAGGCGGCGCAAGGAAAAGCAGTCTCGTCTAGCTAACAACACACCCTCGAGGCGAGCAACGTATTTCAGAACGAATGAGGACAGTCAATAACCGCGGTTGTCGGCGGATTAAGGTTCACTGTTTAGCGCCAGTCCGTGCGGCAGAGATTGAGCGCGTGTACCCGCTGTGTTACCAACACTAGTATCGTTCCGATGAAAAAAGTCAGAGAGTTTCGGCGGCCTTTGCAGTCGCAGCGATTGTTGGCGAGACGTCGCCGCATTCTGGCTCTTGGCGCGATGCTCGCTCTGGGAGCTGCTGGCGCGCTGGCGTTGCTTTTCATAGGCTGCGGCGGAGGCGGCGGCAGCGTTGCCACTCCCATGCCACCGTCGCCATCCGTTCAACCTTTGCAAATCGCCGACGTACAAAAGATCGTGCAGGCTACGGTGAATTCAGTGAACGTAGACATGGTGGTTGCGGTAGTAGACCGCGCGGGCTTTGTCCTCGGCGTTTTTCGCACGCAAAATGCACCGTCGACGGCGGTTGGAAATTTCAGCGAAGCGGTTGACGCCAACGACCTGGCGGTAGCACTGGCACGCACCGGCGCATTCTTCAGCAACAATCAAGCTCCGCTCAGTTCGCGTACCGTTCGCTTCATCAGCGGCATTCATTTCCCTGCGGGCGTGCAAAACCAGCCGCCGGCCGATTTGTACGGCATCGAAAATACCAACCGCGGCTGCACGCTGGTGAACGATCCGACATTCGAGAGCCGGATTCCTCCGTCTCTTGCGCTGGGAGGAGGATTCGGGCCGGGTGTCATCACCGGCAAAAAAGATGTGATGGATTCCGATCCGAACGTCGTGAATCCCGGCGGTGTTCCGGTCTTCTATCAGAACGTCGTACTGGGCGGCGTGGGCGTCGTAACTTCATCCACAAACCTGAGTGTAGCGGAATATGCAGCGCTGGCGGGAGCAACTACGCAGCGCGGAACGACGGGAGACAATTTTGGTCCTACGCCGGCCGCGCCGGGGGCCGTGTTCATCGGCGGCATCGCGCTCCCGTTCGTACAGCAAACCACACTTCCCGCCGGATTCTCGGCGGGCCCGGTGACCGGCAATGGAACCTTTCTCTTCGCTCCTTCAAATAGCGCGGGCCATCCTCCGGACGGCGACTTGATCCCACCGGCCGCTGGTCCACTGGGTGGTTTGAGCGCCACGGAGGTGAAACAAATCCTGGACAACGGGGAAGCGGAAGCCAATCTAACGCGCGCCGCCATTCGCCTTCCCTTAGGCTCCCGCACGCGCATGGTCATTTCTGTGGCCGACCTCGACGGCACGATCATCGGCCTGCGCCGTATGCCGGACTCGACCGTTTTCAGCATCGACGTCGCTGCAACCAAAGCCCGCAACATGGTCTATTTCAACGGGCCCAATCGTCTTTCGTCCGATTTGAATCAGGTGCCGATGGGAACCGCCGTAACCAACCGCACGATCAGCTTCGGCGCGGAACCATTGTTCCCGGCGGGCATCGACGGCAGCGGCCCAGGCCCTTTCTTCAATCTCTACGCGATGGACACAGCCAACCCCTGCACGCAGGGATTTCAATCCGGAGCACCTAACGACAAGAAAAGCGGGATTGTCTTTTTTCCGGGAAGCGCAGGACTGTACCGCAATGGTGCACTAGTTGGCGGCTTAGGTGTCAGCGGAGACGGCGTGGACCAGGACGATTTCGTCACCAATGCCGGCACCAAAGGCTTCGAGGCACCTGAAGCAATCCGCGCCGACCAGGTTATCGTGAACGGCGTCCGCCTCCCTTACTTCAAATTTCCGCGAAATCCGACTGACTAAAACTTCTCTCCGCGTAACTCCGGAAACCGGCGAACAGCGCGGCGCACGGTTCATCATGTAGTTACTCATTCAGAACTCAGCCCCCCGATGCCAGGCCGCCAGCAGCTTCAGCAGACGCGACAGAATTTACACCACACCGCCCAGGAAGCCTTACACGACCGCGACGACGCCCGAAACTCTCCCACCCATGGTTCAGGATCCCAGCCAAACCTCATGACCCTTCCAGCCAAATGGACGCTCGCGTTTGTCGCGGCACTGCTGCTTCTCTTGTTGCTCGGGCTAATGTCGTATCGCCGCCTGAAACAGGAAGACGCCGCTCAGCGCTGGGTATCGCACACTCACAAAGTCATGGAGCAATTGGACCTGGCGCTCGCGACCTCGCTCGAATTGGACGCAAAACAAGGCGCGGACGGAAATGCAAATCCGCAGCTCAGTCCTCGGACGTGGAAAAGCTCGGGGCCAATCTTTCGTCGATCAAGACACGTATACGCGCGAGGAATTCCTGCGCTTCAAGATCACCGACATTCGACCTGCGGAGGACGTGCCGTCGCTCTCGGACTCCATTCATAAAGAAAATGCTTCCTCTGAAGATTCCGGCCCGTGGCGGCATCGCAAAAAGTCGGGCAAGATTATCGATGTTCAGATTCGTTCTTACCGCTGAAATTCGATGGCAAACCCGCCAGATTGGTGGTGGCCACCGATATCACCGAGAAACAGCGAGCGGAAGATGCTCCGAAGCAGAGCGAAGAACGCCTGCGCATGCTCATCGGGAACATAAAAGACTACGCAGCGATAACGCTTGATCGTCTTGGCCACGTCACCAGCTGGAACGCCGCGGCCGAACACATCAACGGTTACCGAGCAGAGGAAGTAATAGGAAGGGACGTATCGCTCTTCTACACGTCCGGCGATGTGTCGATTGGGAAACCGACCACAGAGTTGGACAGCGCCATGAAATCGGGAGGTTTTGAGGATGATGGATGGCATGTCAGGAAAGACGGCTCGCAGTTTTGGGCCAATGTTGTTGTTACCCCATTACTTGATCAGGCCGGGCAGTGCGTGGATTCGTAAAAATTACCCGCGACACCACGGAAAAAAGAATAGCCGAACAGCAATTGCTGCAACGAAGCGCGGAACTCGAAGCGGCCAACAAAGAATTGGAAGCCTTTTCTTATTCCGTCTCGCACGATCTCCGCGCTCCCTTGCGTGGCATCGATGGCTTCAGTCAGGCTCTCGAAGAGGATTATGCCGTCCATTTGGACGCTAACGCCCGGAATTACCTGGCTCGGATACGCGCCGGTACGCAACGCATGGGCTTGCTGATTGATGACCTGCTGGATCTTGCCCGGGTCACCCGCGCAGAAATGCACCGGGAAACCATCGACGTGACCAGGATGGTCACTGACATTGCGCAAGATATGCAGAGCGCCGAACCGAACCGCGGGATCAGGCTAAAAATCGAAGATGGCCTTACCGCGAATGGAGACCACCGCTTAGTACTTGTCGCGCTTCAAAACCTGCTGGGCAACGCCTGGAAGTTCACGTCAAAGCGAGCAGACGCGTATATCGAATTCAGCGCGCTGGGTTCCAACGGAAACCGCGCTTACTTTGTCCGCGATAGCGGCGCGGGCTTTGACCAAGCTTGCGCCGCTCGGCTCTTCGGCCCCTTTCCGCGTCTTCATTCCATGGAAGAGTTTCCGGGAACCGGCATCGGTCTCGCCACCGTCCAATGCATCATTCAGCGGCACGGTGAAAGTTTGGGCGGAAGGCGCGGTAAATCAGGGCGCCACGGTCTATTTCACGCTGCAATCTGAACACACCATCGGAGGGACGGAATGGAACAAAGTGTAATCCTGCTCGTGGAGGACAATCCCGATGACGAAGCTCTGACCTTGCGCGCCCTGAAGAAAAACAATATTCGCAATGAAGTGGTCATTGCGCGTGACGGCGTCGAAGCCGTCGACTACCTCTTCGGCACCGACGCACATGCCGGACGAGACCTTTCCATCATGCCACCAGTCATTCTTCTGGACCTGAAACTGCCAAAAATGGACGGATTCGAAGTTCTCGAACGCTTTCGCTATTCCGAATTCACCAGGTATTTGCCGGTCGTGATTCTTACCACCTCCAGCGAGGATCAGGATCGCATCCGCGGCCGCGATTTGGGCGCCAACAGTTTCGTGCGCAAGCCCGTCGAATTTGACAAATTTATCGAAGCGCTCCGCCAGTTGGGACTTTACTGGCTCATCTTGAACGAAGCTGCCCCGGTTCCCCGGAGACCTTAGTGCCCACACCCCTTCGCGTCCTATTCATCGAAGATTCGGAAGACGACGCCACACTGCAGGTTGGTCTTCTTCGTCAGGCCGGCTACGAGGTGACCTACACCCGTGTCCAGTCCGCCGATGAACTGAAAACAGCCCTGCAGCGTCCGTGGGACATTGTGATATCCGACTATTCCATGCCGCATTTCAGCGGCGCCGAAGCATTAAAAGTTGTCCGCGAAAAAGGGATCGACGTTCCTTTCATTTTTGTTTCCGGAACCATTGGTGAAGATGCAGCGGTAGCGGCTCTGAAAATCGGCGCGCAAGACTATCTGATGAAAACCAATCTCGGCCGCCTGATTCCCTCGGTGCAGAGAGAATTGCGCGAATCCGAAGAACGCAAGGAGCGCAAACGCCTGGAAGAACAGGTCCATCAGCTGCAGCGCTTCGAAGCCATCGGGCGCCTGGCCGGCGGCGTGGCGCACGACTTCAATAACGTCATCGGCGCCATCATGGGCTGGGCGGAAATCGGCGCCAATGTGGCTGCCCCGGGCAGCGAAGTCCAGGATAAATTCCTCAAGATTCGCTCCCAGGCCGACCGCGCTTCGGGATTGACCCGCCAGCTCCTGGCCTTCGCCCGCCGTCAGACCTTGCAGCCATGCAACACCGATCTGAACGAACTCGCGCGGGAAACGATCAGCCTGCTCCGCAACGTCATCGGCGAACGCATTGAGATTCACCTGGAACTCTCCGACGACTTGCGGGTGATTTGGGCCGACCCGGGCCAAATCGAGCAAGTTCTGATGAACCTCAGTTTAAATGCTCGCGATGCCATGCCATCAGGCGGGTGCCTTGTTGTCGAAACGAAGAACGCCGTCGTCAACGCGGACTACCAGCGTACTCATCCTTACGCTCTGCCGGGAAATTACGTTCTCCTGCGCGTCCTCGACACCGGCGTCGGTATGGATACCGAAACGTTCGCTCACATCTTTGAGCCTTTTTTTACTACCAAGGAAATCGGCCGCGGTACCGGCCTCGGACTGGCGACCGTTTATGGCATCGTCAAACAGCACAAAGGATTTATCGATGTCGACAGCGCTCCCGGAAAAGGCACGGCGTTTCGCGTTTATTTGCCCCTGGGGAATGGTCCGGCCCAGGTAACCGAAAAACACGCCGTCTTCACCATGCGCGGCGGCTCCGAATGCATCCTCATCGCGGAAGACAACGACGACTTGCGCGATGCAGCCCAGGAAATCCTGCAAAGCCTCGGCTATCACGTCATTTCCGCAAAAGACGGCGCCGAAGCCCTTCGCATTTTCGAAGCGGAAAAAGATGCCATCGACCTCGTTTTTCTGGACGTCGTTCTGCCGAAGCTAAACGGCCCTGACGCCTACCTGCACATGGCCGAGCTGAAACCGGGCGTGCCGGTAGTCTTCACGACCGGCTATGCCTCCGAAGTAAGCATGGTTCCCATCAAAACACGTAAGAAAGCGACCGTACTTCAGAAGCCGTATGGCTCTCAGTACCTCGCGCAAAAACTCCGCGAGAAATTGGACAAAAGGTAAATTCAGTAGCGGTCACGCTCGTTTCGCAAAGACAATTTCCGGAGGGAAGCTTCGGAAACTGCAAATCTCAATGCTATGCTTCGTGCCTGATTTCTCCCAGCCGAGGTCCTATGCCGGCCACACCGCGTTTCCGCCATTCCTGGCAGATCTGTGCGCAGCTGTTTTCCTTCGCCGTGTTTTTCGCATTCTTCGCCGCCCCACAACCCACCGGCAGCCAGGTCGTTCACATCACGCCCAAACCAGGCGCCTGCGATCCAACGCTGGTGGAGGCGAGCTTGAATGTTTCCAGCCTGAAGGATTTCGGCAAATTGATGGCCATGGAAGTCGATCCCATGTTCGCTCAGATGGAGCGAACGATGCACGCGCAAGGCCGCCGCTTGCCCGCCGGCGAGCGTGATCGCGTTTATGCCATCATGCAGCAGGCATTCGACGCCGACGCCCTAGATCTGGAAGTACTACGGAGCATGAAAAGCCATTGCGACCCGAAGATTTTCGCCGCGGCCGTCGAGCAACTCGGCGCTCCTCTGCCCACCAAGATTCGAGCTTTTGAAGACGCCTTCAACCGGTCGCACTCTCAGGCCGCCGTCAATCGCTACGCCGCTTCGCTTCAGCAACATCCGCCCGGCCGGCAACGCGAAGCGCTCATTGAGGCACTGGAAAAAACCGTGCACCAAGCCGACTTCACTGCCGACATCGACACGCAAGTAATCCTGGCCCTGTATATGGGCCTCAGCGGCCAGGCGACCAGTGACGCGCAGTTCGGCACCATTCGCGATCAGTTGCTGCCCTCCGTCCGGCAAGCAACCCGCATCGAACTTCTGTTGATCTATCGCAACGTCGGCGATGAGGACCTGGATCAGTACATCATGCTGTTGCGGACTCCAGCGCTTCAACGGTTTCAAACCATCTACCAATCGGCTTTGCAAAACGCAGTCGTTAGGCGCTCGGAAGTTCTCGCCGCTATGATTAAACAGCACCTGGACGAGCTTCGCCCGGGACGACGCTGAGAGCTTCGAGGGCTGGCACGAATGGCTTCGACAAAGTGGAACGCAGGACTCTACGACGCAAAACACGCTTTTGTTTGGGAGAAGGCTCGCGGCCTGCTGGAATGGCTGGCTCCGCAAAAGGGCGAGCGTGTCCTCGACCTCGGGTGCGGTACCGGCCAGCTTTCCACAGAAATTGCAGCGAGTAGGGCCGAAGTCGTGGCCGTGGACCGGTCCCCCGAAATGATCGCCGAAGCTCGCAACAAATTTCCAGCGCTGCGTTGTGAAGTCAGCGACGCGCGGTGCTTAACTTTCGAAAACGAATTTGACGCCGTCTTTTCCAACGCTGTACTGCATTGGATTCCCGAGGCCGAGCTGGTCGTCGCCGGAATTGCGCGTGCCCTCAAGGTGGGCGGCAGATTCGTCGCAGAATTCGGCGGCCACGGAAATGTACGCCACGTTGTAGCAGCGCTCGAACAAGCTCTAACGGAAGTTGGCGCTTCGCCCGACGGCGTTAACCCCTGGTATTACCCTAGCATCGCGGAATATTCCTCTCTCCTCGAAAAGCATGGCCTCGAGGTCCGCCATGCTCTTCTCTTCGATCGGCCCACCCAACTCGAAGACGGCGAACGCGGCTTCGCCACCTGGGTCAACATGTTCGGCGAACCCTTTCTCGCGCGCGTTCCGGAAGCCAAACGCAGCGACTACCTTCGCGTCGTAGAGGAAATCGCCCGCCCTACTCTCTGGAAGTCCGGTCATTGGGAACTGGATTACCGCCGGCTCCGTTTGGCCGCCTGGAAATCGCCGGCGTAGACGCTCTCTAGTGGCCGTGAAAATATCGCCACAATCTGTTGCGTAGCCCTTTACACTCATCCACCTACGTGCTACATTTTCCTCCCGTACCGCCATCCGAATTCGTCACCTGAAAAGGTGGCAGCGCCAGGCGGCTGGGCCTCTGACTGAGAACCTGCCAAACGTGTGTCTGGTCAATGACTTACAAGTCTTGACGGACGGTTCGAACCGCACCGTGGTTCGAGCATCGCGAAAAGAAACCCTCCATCAGGGAACGCTGAGTCGTCTCTCTTCGCGCTGGGTGTGTTTCACCCCTTGCCGTCCGTATTGCATGGCGCGATTGTTTTAGAGACCAAAGGGGACAACTTGCTAAAACTCCGCAAAGTGGAAATCACGGGATTCAAGTCGTTCTGTGAACGCACCGTGGTTACGTTCAGCGGCACCGGAACGACCTGCATCGTCGGGCCAAATGGTTGCGGCAAATCCAACGTGGTGGATGCCATCAGCTGGGTCCTCGGCGAACAAAGCCACAAGTCCCTGCGCGCCGGCCGTATGAGCGATTGCATTTTTAACGGCACCGTCAAGCGCCCTCCGATGGGCCTCGCCGAAGTGACGATCACTCTCGAAGATCCCGAACTCGCCGAAGCCGCTCGCTTTGTCATGGAATCCGGCGCCATCGAACCGCAAGACGCCGATTCCGCCACGGATGCATCTGTTCCAACGGAGCCAAGCGACATTCTCGCAGAAGTCCCTGTGCAGCCCCAGGCAGATATGTCCGAAGGGGGAGCTTGGTCCGACGCTCCTCTTTCGGAAGACGCTGCAGCAGCCGGCGAAGAAGGCAAATCCGAATTCCTCAAGGGCAAGCGCAAGAAAAAATCTGAAAAACCGGTCCTGGTCACCAAACCCGGCGAAGTCGTCGTCAGCCGCCGCCTCTATCGGAGCGGTCAGAGCGAATACCTGATCAACGGCCGCGTCGCCCGTCTCCGCGACATTCAAGACATGTTCATGGGCGTTGGCCTTGGTCCCGACTCTTACGCCATCATCGAACAGGGCCGCATCGGCCAGATTCTTTCCACCAAGCCCATGGAGCGCCGCGCCATCATCGAGGAAGCCGCAGGCGTCACCAAATTCAAAACCAAAAAGCGTCTTACTGAAGCCAAACTCGAATCCTCCAAAGTCAATCTCTCGCGTGTCAACGACATCGTCGTTGAAGTGGAAAAGCAACTCGGCTCCCTTAAGCGCCAGGCCGCCAAAGCACGCCGCTATTCTGAAATTCGCGAACAAATGCGCGGCATCGTCCGCCAGATGCTGGCCGGCAAAGCCCGGGCGCTGGAATCCGAAGCCGAGCGTATCGCCAAACAACTCGAAGAATTCGCCGCCGCGGAAACTCAGCACGCGCAAGCTATTCAGCAGCGCGAGGGCGAACAGGATCGCCTAAGTCAGCGCAACTACGAACTCGATACCGAGATTCGCCAGAATCAGAACCAGCTGAACCTCACTGCGCTAGAAGCCGACCGTGCCGAAAACAAAATTGCTTTCAACACGCAGCGATCTGCTGAACTCGAAGTCCGCCGCTCGCAAATCGCCGCCGATCTCAACGTCGTTTCCGCGCAGACTACCGACTGGGAAACTCGTGACGCTTCTCAGAAACAGACCGTCTGCATGCTCCGCGAAGAGGCCACTGGTCTGGCTTCACGCGTGATTGAACTCCAGCTTCAGGCGCAAACGCGCATCGCTGAAATTTCCGACTCCGAAGCGCGCATCGACGCTCTTCGCAAGGCCGCTTCCCAAGCCGGTGAAAGTCTCTTGCGTCTGCACGGAGAACAGAAGCAGGCTGAAGAAGCTCTCGTCCACCAGGGCGAAGCGCTTCGCAAGTGTGAAGCCAGCGAGCACGATTTGCTGGAACTCTCCATCCGGCTGCGCGCCGATGCGGAAGATGCGGCTCACGTCCTCGAAGGGGCCAACGGCCAACTCAATGCGCTGAAGCAGCAAGGCATCGAATTTCAGTCCAAGCTGCATGCACTCCGCGTAGAACGCGAAGAACGCGCCAAGCAAAGTGAAACTCTGCGCGACTCGCTCGCCGGCGTTCGCGCGCGCCACGCCACGCTCACGCAGATTCTCAACGATCGCTCGTACACTGCCGACGCCGTACAGAAGCTCTTCGCCGCCAATGAACGCGGCGGTGGCCAGGGCTTCCGCGCCGTCGGTGTTCTCGCCGATTACGCCGAAGTGCCCGAGCTTCACGAAGGCGCCATCGAAGAATACCTTCGCGACGAACTCGAATACGTCGTCGTCGAAACCTTTGACCACGCCCGGGCCGGCGTCTCTCTCTTGCGCGATGAAGTCGGCGGACGCGCCACCTTTTTCGTCGACTCCACTAAGAACCTGCGCGTCGACGAATACGAACCCATCATTCCCTTCCGGATGGAAGACGGCGTGTTTGCGCGCATGGATAAGCTGGTCGAATTCCGCGATCCCCTGGGGCCCGCCGCGAAACAATTTCTCCCGCGCCTGCGCGCGGCTTATTTGACCGATAGCTCGCCGGCCGCCGAAAAACTTGCCCGCGAAAATCCGCAATACGCTTTCGTCACTCCCGATGGCACGTGCTACCAGGGCCGCATGGTCACCGGCGGGCGCCCTGACGAGGCTGGCCCCCTCGGCATGAAGCGCGAACTCCGCGCTCTCGACGCGGAAGTCGCCACGCTCGAAGTTCGCATGACCGAAATGCAATCCGAAATGGAGCGCATCGCCGCCGAACTCGCGCAAACCGAATTCGCTTTGGAAAATGCCACTGCCCGCCAGCGCGAAGCCGAGCGCGAAGTGATCAGCGCCACGCACAGGCATCAGCACACGCAAAGCGAACTTGCTCGCCTCGGCCTTGAGCAAGT
>Ga0207641_10004836_pt1 | contig 11603 bp, 9 predicted proteins | sample KBSSwiS62_FD_184306 | JGI IMG/M metagenome (GOLD analysis project Ga0207641, IMG submission 184306) | Switchgrass rhizosphere microbial communities from Kellogg Biological Station, Michigan, USA - KBS Switchgrass S6-2 (SPAdes) (version 2) | ecosystem: Host-associated > Plants > Roots >... | reverse complement strand
CTGGGACGCCGACGCCGACCCCGACAAAGACAGCGACGTCGCAATGGGCAGAGGGCTCGACCGATACGGTTGCGCCGATCGTGGGCGTCACGGTCACAGGCGGCCCACAGGGTTAACTGATTTGTGGCTTATGTAGCGATGTCACGGTCGATCTATGACGCTGACACAAGACCCACCGACGTCGCTGGCCACGCCGGCTCCGGCCCGCCCCGCTAGCAGGACGCGCGAGCGTGCCGCAGTCGCCGTCCTCCTGATCGGCACCGCACTTCTCTATCTGGTCAAGCTCGGCGACTCTGGCTGGGCCAACTCGTTCTACGCCGCGGCGGTCCAGGCCGGCAGCAGTTCCTGGAAGGCATTCTTCTTCGGCAGCTCAGACGCCTCGAACTTCATCACCGTGGACAAGACGCCCGCGTCGCTGTGGGTGATGGACCTGTCGGCCCGGATCTTCGGCCTGAACGCCTGGAGCATGCTTGTTCCGCAAGCGCTCGAAGGGGTCGCCGCGGTCGGCCTTCTCTATCTGACCGTCCGCCGCTGGTTCGGCGTGACCGCAGGCTTGATCGCCGGAGCCGTTCTCGCTCTCACGCCGGTCGCGGTCCTGATGTTCCGGTTCAACAACCCGGACGCGCTGCTGGTCGTGCTCCTGGTGGCCAGCGCCTACGCGATGACGCGAGCGATCGAAACCGCGTCCACGCGGTGGTTGCTCCTCGCCGGGTCGCTCATCGGCTTCGGCTTTCTGACCAAGATGCTGCAGGCATTTCTGGTGGTGCCGGTGTTCGCGCTGGTCTATCTCGTGACCGCACCGACCGGTCTGCGGCGGCGGATTCTCCAAACGTTGTACGCCGGAGTCGCGCTGATCGTCTCGGCCGGCTGGTGGGTGCTGATCGTGTCGCTGATCCCGGCCGCCGATCGGCCGTATATCGGCGGCTCGCAACACAACAGCGTGCTCGAACTCGCCTTTGGGTACAACGGATTGGGCCGGCTCTCCGGCGACGAGACCGGCAGCGTCGGCGGCGGTGGCGCCGGTCCGGGCGGCGGCAACGGCGGCGGCATGTGGGGCTCGACTGGCTGGACCCGGATGTTCGGCTCCGACATTGGTGGTCAGATCGCGTGGCTGCTCCCGGCGGCATTGCTCCTGCTCGCGGCTGGTCTGTGGCTGGTCGGCCGGGCATCGCGCACCGATCGCAAGCGCGCCGCATTCCTGCTCTGGGGCGGCTGGCTCCTGGTCACCGGCCTGGTCTTCAGTTTCATGCAGGGCATCTTCCACCCGTACTACACCGTGGCCCTGGCGCCCGCGATCGGTGCACTGGTCGGCATGGGCTCCGTCGAGCTGTGGCGAGCCCGCAAGGACCACATCCTGGCCGGTCCGGTGCTGGCCGGCGTGGTCGCGGTCACCGCGGTCACTGCGTTCATCCTGCTGCGCCGGTCTGCCGATTGGCACCCGTGGCTCGCCTACGCCGTCCTCATCATCGGTATCGGTGCGGCCGCGGTGCTGCTCGTGGTCGGCTGGCTGGGCCGCCGTATCGCCGTCGGTCTCGGCGTCGCCACCCTGGTGGTCGCCCTGGCCGGACCGGCCGCCTACGCCGGGAACACCGCGAGCACGACGCACACCGGCTCGATCCCGTCGGCCGGCCCGGTGGTCAGCGGCGGATTCGGACCCGGCGGCAGCATGCGTGGTGGTCGCCCGGGCGGATTCGGCGGCGGGCCGCAATTCGGCAACGGCGGTACGCTCCCCGGCGCCGGACAACAGCAAGGCCAGTTCGGCGGCGGCACCGGTGCGCCGGGCACCGGAAGCCAGGGCAATGGCGGCCAGAACAATGGCGGCCTGAACAATGGCGGCGCCTTCGGCGCCGGTGGTCCCGGCGGCGGCATGGGCGGCCTGCTCGACGCGTCCACGCCGGACTCCCAGTTGGTGGCGGCGTTGACGTTGCAGGCCGACCAGTACACCTGGGTGGCCGCCACGGTCGGCTCTAACAACGCGGCCGGCCTGCAACTGGCTGCTCGGAAACCGGTGATGTCGATCGGCGGCTTCAACGGCTCCGACCCGGCACCGACGCTGGCGCAGTTCCAGTCGTACGTCGCCGCCGGAAAGATCCACTACTTCCTGGGCGGCGGCAACTTCGGCGGCCAGAACGGCGGATCCGGCAACGGCAGCCAGATCGCAGCTTGGGTGGCGGCCAACTACACGGCGCAGACGATCGGCGGCCAGACGGTCTACGACCTCAGCCAGGCGGCGTCGTGACGACCTACACCGCGGAGTCGGCTCCGGCGCCGGCTCCGCGGCCCGCCCCCCAGCGAGTGGACCGGTTGGTGCTGGACGTGGTCATCCCGGTCTACAACGAAGAAGCAGATCTGGAGGCTGCGGTCCGGCGGCTGGACACATACCTCACCCAGACGTTCCCGTACCCGTTTGAAATCACCATCGCGGACAATGCCAGCACGGATCGCACCGCAACCATCGCGGCGGCTCTGGCCATCGAAATGCCGCGGGTACGCCTGGTGTCGCTGCCGGAGAAGGGCCGCGGCCGAGCGCTGCGGGCGGCCTGGAGCGCTTCGGAGGCGGACGTCCTGGCCTACATGGACGTCGACCTGTCGACCGATCTGGCGGCGCTGCTGCCACTGGTGGCGCCGCTCATCTCCGGCCACTCGGACATGGCGATCGGCAGCCGGCTGTCGCGCGGCGCGCGGGTGACTCGCGGGCCGAAGCGTGAAGTGATCTCGCGCTGCTACAACCTGATCCTGCGCAGCGCGCTCGGTGCCCGGTTCTCCGATGCGCAATGCGGGTTCAAGGCGATCCGGCGTGACGTCGCGAACCGGCTGCTTCCGGAAGTCACTGACGGCGGCTGGTTCTTCGACACCGAACTTCTGGTGCTGGCGCAGCGGCGCGGCCTGCGGATCCACGAGGTGCCGGTGGACTGGGTCGACGACCCGGACAGCCGAGTCGACATCGTCGCCACCGCCATCGCCGACCTCAAAGGTGTCTGGCGGATCGGGCTTCGCAGCCAGCTCATGAGGTTCCTGGTGATCGGGGTCGGCAGCACGCTGGCCTACCTCGGTCTGTTCGCGTTGCTCCGGCCGTCGATGTCGTCACAGGCCGCCAACCTGATCGCCTTGCTGGTCACCGCAGTGGCGAACACCGCGGCGAACCGGCGGCTCACGTTCGGTGTCCGCGGATCCGACGCGGTGGTCAAACATCACCTGCAAGGGCTGCTGATATTCGCGGTCGGGCTGGCGTTGACCAGCTCCGCGCTGGCGATGCTGCACGTGCTGGCGCCGTCCGCGTCCCGGATGGTCGAGCTGGCGGTGCTGGTCGCCGCGAACCTCACCGCGACGGTCGTACGGTTTGCGGCTCTGCGTCTGTGGGTGTTTCCGAGCTGACGGCGGCGGCCGGCTGCCGCGGGACGGCGCGATCCGCGGTCCGCCGGCCCGTCAGCGTCGCGGCCGCGACCACGCCGCAGACGATGTAGAGCAGGCCCTGCACGTTGAGGACGGGCACCACGCCGACCGGGTCGCCGAGGACGCCGCCCGCGACCATCCCGATTGCCTGACCGAGACTGGCCGCCACGCCGAACAATGCGAAGATCCGCCCCCGGATCCGGTCGTCGGTGGCCTCCTGCACGGCACTGATCAGCCCGGTGATCATGGCGATGCCGGGGGCGCCGACCAGGATGAACAGGGCGACATAGACGGCCGGCCCGGTGGTCAGCCGGGGCGCGTTCCAGATCACCACGCTGAGAAGCCCGAAAACGATGGCGGAGATCGCGGTGAGGCGGCCAGGCCGGACTTTCGCGACGATCGCGAGGAGCAGACCGCCGCCGATCGACCCAATTGCTTGTACGCCGCGGAGCAGGCCGACTTCGGCCGGACCGCCGTGCAGCACGCGCGCGACGAACACGACGTAGAGGACCAGGAACAGGCCCTGGGCGATGCTGCTCAGCAGCAGCACGGCGAGGCCGCCCCGGATCGTCCGCGATGCTAGGGCATCCCGCCAGCCGCCGCCGCGCTGACTGGGCGCCTCGGCGTGCGGGGTGGCGGGTGTGCGTACCGCCGAAAGGCGCGCGATCAGGATGACCGCCAGCAGGAAGCTCACCGCGTCGACAGCCACGATGGTGCCCAAGCCGCCGGCGGCGGCCAGCAACAGACCACCCAGCGGCGCGCCGATCAGGCGGCCGATGTTCTGGTTGAGGCCGATCAGCGAGTTCGCGGAGACCAGTTCGGACCGATCGACGAGGTTGGGGAGCAGGGCGTTCTTGGTCGGATCGAAGACCGCGGCGAGCGCGGCCTGGACGACGATCACGCTGTAGAGAACGGGCAGGCCGCTGCGGTTGTGGACTGCGAGGAGAGGCAGGAGGGCGAGGGCTTGGGCGATGCTGACGAGCATGAGTACGCGGCGGCGGTCGAACCGATCCGCGATAGCGCCGGCCAGGGGAGCGAGGACGATCGGCGGGACGAGTGCCGTGATGAACGCGATCGCCGTGCCGAGAGTCGAGCCGGTGTAGAGGTAGACCGCGATCGGCAGGCTCGCGAGCAGCAGCCAGTCACCGGTGTCGGAGATGAGCCCGGCCAGCCACAGGTAGCGGAAGTCCCGGTTTCGCAGGGCTTTCATCCGCGTTCCTCACTCATCGGAAACGCGTGCACGCCGAGGTGGACGAGCGCGCTGTCGGCCGGGGCGCCGTCGCGGGTCGCGGCGATGTACGGCCGGATCAGCGCGTCCAGGGCTTCGCCAAGTGCGGTGAGCTCGGCGGGACTCATCCGAAGCGTGTAGGTGGCATAGCCGTCAGCTTGCTTCCACACCTCGTCGACCTGGTCACGCTTGGCCAGGTAGTCACGGGCGAGCTGCTGGTCGCGCTGGACCGACATGGCGATCAGGCGGTCGCCACCCGGTGTTCTGTCCGGTGTGTCGAACCCGGTGACGAGCGCTCGCCACGGGCGTTCCCGGCCGTCGCTGCTGGCGGTTTCTTCGACGAGTCCGACTTTGGCGAGCCGGCGCAGGTGATAGCTGCAGTTGGACGGGGTGTCGCCGACCGCGCGGGCGCACACCGAGGCGGTGGCGGGACCGCTGGCCATCAGAAAGTTGATCAGCTCGAGCCGGATCGGGTGGGCGAGAGCGTCGAGCGCCTCGGGTTCAGTGATCTGTCGGCGATGTTCTTGCGCCACGGGCTGACTCCGATCTGAAAGGCTCTTTCAGATCGGAGCATAGACCTCGGCGCGCGGATATGAAAGGCCCTTTCAGAATTTGGGTACGAACGGACCTCGCCATCGTCGCGGGGCGCGTCCGGTGTAGTGGATCACCGGGTAGGCGTCGGGCGAGCGGTGTGAGCGGCGGCAACGGGTGGGCGGCGGCCGAAGTCTTAGCGGCAGCGACAGGCGCGTTGCCGAGGGATGACGGGGCGGCGGGGAGTCGTACCGCCAACTGGGGTTAAGCGGTCTTGGCCGACGGCGCTGCCTTCTTCGGCGGCCATGGAACGACCGCGGACGTGGTGGCTTGGTAGTCGGCGTAGTCCGGGTATTTGCCCGCGGAGATGCTCTCGGTGAAGCGGGTTGAACCTACGAAGAGCAGGGTGAGCAGGACCGCACCGAGGATCGTCGGCTGCAGGACTGACCCGGCCGCGATCGCTCCGAAGAAGAAGATGACCCACCACTGAGCCTGCTCGAAGAAGAAGTTCGGGTGCCGGGAGTAGCGGAACAGACCGGTGCGCAGGAAGCCCGGCTGCGGCGTGCGACCGGCCGCGACTTCCGCCTTCTTCCACTGGTGGAAGTTCCATTGCTGCTGGTCAGCGATGGTTTCGCCGAGCAGGAAGCCGAGGAAGACCAGGGTTGCGAGGACGTCCAGGACGCCGAAGCCGCCCTGCTGCTTGAAGGCCGTATAGGCCGGCAGCGAGATGAGCAGAAGCAGCAGGTTCTGGTAGAGCACGATGAAGAACAGGTTGAACAGCTGGAACTGCCAGTTGTTCATGCGTTGCCGGAGGATCGGCCAACGGTAGTCCTCGCCGCCGCGGGCGTAACCGCCCTTGCGCGCGAAGTTGAAGGTCAGGCGTGCGCCCCAGAGCACGACCAGGACCAGCATGACGTTCAGCCGGGCGTCCTTGAAGTGCGCGGCGCCGGCGAAGACGGCCAGGTATGGAATCGGGATCAGCGACCAGATTCGGTCCACCCAGGAGTGCTCGCCGGTGATCAACGACAGGATCCAGGTGGCGGCACAGATGCCCGCGTAGATCCAGAGGCTGGTCGCAAGGGGGTGCATGACGCGCACTCTAGTTCGATCATGTGGTGACGGCTAGATGTTGCGGCTGCAAGATCTCGCCGTGCATGCGGCGGTCGACGTTTACGGGGATATCGCTGCTACGGCGGACTTCGTAGGAGCGATATCCCCGTAAACGCCGGCGCATCGGCGACGACGACCGGCGAAATCGTGATGCCGGTCACCCACATGGCTAGATCCAGTCACGAAGCAAGTCGGACTAGTGTCGAACTCGTGTGCGGTATCGAGTGGAAACCAAGAACGGTAATTACCAACCGGAGGCCGACGTGACCGAGCCGGCACGAGTCGGATTCCGGTCCGAGCGCGGCCCGGTCTTGATCGCGTTGATGCTGAGCACCGGCCTGGTCGCGATCGACTCGACCATCATCGCGACCGCGGTGCCGTCGATCGTCTCCAATCTGGGCGGCTTTTCGCAGTTCCCCTGGCTCTTCTCGGTCTACCTGCTGGCGCAGGCGGTGAGCGTGCCGATCTACGGCAAGCTCGCCGACATCTTCGGGCGCAAGCCGATCATGCTGTTCGGCATCGGGCTGTTCTTCGCGGGCTCGGTGCTGTGCGGCGTGGCCTGGGCGATGCCGGCGCTGATCGCGTTCCGGGCGGTTCAAGGTCTCGGTGCTGGGGCGGTGGGTCCGATGAGCATGACGATCGTCGGTGACCTGTTCACCACCGCCGAGCGTGCCAAGGTCCAGGGCTATCTCGCCAGCGTGTGGGGCATGTCCGCGGTGATCGGCCCGACGTTGGGCGGGGTCTTTTCCGAGTACGTCAGCTGGCGCTGGATCTTCTTCGTCAATGTGCCGCTCTGCCTGCTCGCCACAACGATGCTGGTACGCAACTTCAAGGAGCGCGTCGAGCACCGGTCACACCAACTGGACTACCTTGGCGCAACCCTGCTCGCCACCGGCTGCACGCTGCTGATTCTCGGACTCCTGGAGGGTGGCGAGGCCTGGGCGTGGATGTCGCCGATCAGCGTCGCGGTCCTGGCAGTCGGCGCGATTCTGCTGGTCGCGTTCGTGTTCGTGGAACGTCGCGCCGTTGAACCCGTGCTTCCGCTCTGGGTCTTCTCCCGCCGCCTCCTGCTTACCAGCAGTCTCGTAGGCCTTGGTGTCGGTGCCGTGCTGATCGGCCTGACGTCCTACGTGCCCACATTTGTCCAAGGAGTGCTCGGGACCGGGCCGCTGGTCGCCGGCTTTGCGCTGGCCACTCTGACGGTCGGCTGGCCGATCACCGCCTCCCAGGCCGGCCGCGCCTACCTGCGTCTCGGCTTCCGCACCACCGCCCTGATCGGCACGGTGGTCACCGTGATCGGCACGATCCTGACCGCGCTGCTCACCGCCGACTCCAACGTGTACGAGGTCGGCGCCGCCTGCTTCGTCGTCGGCGCCGGGCTGGGTTTCGTCGCGGCGCCGACCCTGATCGCGGCGCAGTCGAGCGTGGGCTGGTCCGAGCGCGGCGTGGTCACCGGCAACAACATGTTCAGCCGGTCGATCGGCAGCGCGGTCGGCGTGGCGCTGTTCGGCGCCATCGCGAACGGGACACTCGGCGGGTCCACCGACGCGGCCGACCTTGCCCGGGCCTCGCATTTCGTGTTCCTGGCGGTTGCCGGGCTGGCGGTTTTGATGGGTCTGGCGGTGATGGCGATGCCACGTGCCATGGCACCGGTGGCGGAGTCCCGCGTGCCGGTCGCCGCCGACTAACGCTTCAGCTGACCTGCGGTAAGGGCTTCCCAGCGCGCTTGTCACTTACTAGGGTCGGGCCATGACGCGTACTTTGATCTCGGGTGGACAGGTCTTCGACGGCACTGGCTCGGCGCCGTACCGTGCTGATGTCTTGATCGAAGATGGCCGCATCGCGGCCGTCGGCAGCGACCTCGACGGCGACGAGGTGATCGACGCGACCGGAGTCACCGTGACGCCCGGTCTGTTCGATTGCCACACCCACTTCATGATGTCCGGCGTCGACTGGATCCGGATTCTCAATGCGCCGTTCTCGCTGCCGTTCTACGAGGCGATCGGCAACATGCGGGCGACGATCGAGTGCGGCATCACCTCGGTCCGCGATGCCGGCGGCACCGACCTCGGCACCGCGGAGGCGGCCCGGCGCGGCCTGATCCTCGGCCCGCGCATGCAGATCTCGATCACACCGCTGTCGCAGACCGGCGGCCACGGCGACGGGCACCTGATCTGCGGCATCAACATGGACGTTGAGCACCCGGGCGCACCGGCCGGTGTCGTTGACGGTCCCGAGGAAGTCCGCAAGAAGATGCGCGAAGTCATCCGCGCCGGCGCCGATGTCATCAAGATCATGACGTCCGGTGGCGTGCTGTCGCCGCGCGACGATCCGCGACACGGGCACTTCCGCGATGACGAGATCGCGATGATGGTGGCCGAAGCCAGCGCCGCCGGACTCCATGTGATGTCGCACGCGCAGGGTGCGGAGGGGATCAAAGCCGCAGTACGCAACGGCGTGCGCTCCATCGAACACGGCATCTTCCTGGACGACGAGGCCATCGAGCTGATGCTGGAGCACGGCGCCTGGCTGGTGCCGACTCTGGTCGCGCCCCGGATGGTGATCGAGATCGCCGAGGCCGGCGGGGGACTGCCACCGTCGTCGGTCGAGAAGGCGCACATGGTCCTGGACACCCACGTTGATGCCGTGTCGCGAGCGATCGCGGCCGGCGTGAAGATTGCGATGGGCACCGATTCAGGTGTCGGACCGCACGGCAACAACCTGGAAGAGCTGCGGCTGATGACGGAGTGCGGGATGACACCGTGGCAGGCGCTCTACGCCGCGACCGGGTCGGCCGCCGAGCTGTGCGGCGTCGACGATCACCTGGGCACCATCGAGGTCGGCAAGCACGCGGACATCACCATGTTCACCGGCGATGTGGCGGATCTGATCCCCAAGGGTGGTCAGGCCATGCGGGACGCCGTCCAGCAGGTGTGGATCGATGGCCGGGCGGTCTACGAGCGCGCCGCCGAGTAGGTCCTTCCGAAGCCTCGCCCACCCGCGGATCTTGAACGGTTGTCGCTCCATACCAGCGCCAACCGTTCAAGGTCCACAGGGCAGGGCTGGTCAGGCGTTTGCCGGCACCGGTGGCAGGTTGGCGATCGACGCCTCGACGTCGGCCGCGGTGAGCTCGTGATCGACCAGCTCGCCGGCGAGGTAGGCGCCGTAGGCCGGGAGATCCAGGTGACCGTGCCCGCACAGGGCGGTCAGGATCACCTTCGACTCGCCGGTCTCCTTGCAGCGCAACGCTTCCTCGATGCAGGCAGCGAGCGCGTGCGTCGGTTCCGGCGCCGGGATGATCCCCTCGGTCCGCGCGAACTGCACGCCGGCCTCGAAGCACTCCCGCTGAGTCTTGGCGACCGCCTCGATCAGGCCGAGCTCGTAGATGTGCGACAGCAGCGGTGACATGCCGTGATAGCGCAGTCCACCGGCGTGGATTGGGTCCGGGATGAAGTCGTGCCCGAGCGTGTGCATCTTCATCAGCGGAGTCATTCCGGCGGTGTCACCGAAGTCGTAGGCGTAGACGCCCTTGGTCAGCGACGGGCAGCTGGCCGGTTCGACCGCGCGGATCGTCACGTCGAGGTTCCCGGCCAGCTTCTCGCGCAGGAACGGGAACGCCAGGCCGGCGAAGTTGGAGCCGCCGCCGGTGCACCCGACGATCACGTCCGGGCTGAGGCCGACCTGTGCGAACTGCGCGATCGCCTCCTGGCCGATGATGGTCTGGTGCAGGAGCACGTGGTTGAGCACGCTGCCCAGCGCGTAGTTCGTGGACGGATCCTGCGCGGCGACCTCGACCGCCTCGGAGATGGCGATGCCGAGGCTGCCCGGGGAGTTGGGGTCCTGCTCCAGGATGGCCCGGCCGGCCGCGGTCAGCGGTGACGGCGATGGGTGGATCGTGGCACCGAACGTCTCGATCATGATCTTGCGGTAGGGCTTCTGGTCGTACGAGGCGCGGACCTGCCAGATCTCCGCGTCGAGTCCGAACTGCGAGCACGCGAAGGCGAGCGCCGTGCCCCACTGGCCGGCTCCGGTTTCGGTGGTGAGCCGGCGTACGCCCGCTTGAGCGTTGTAGAACGCCTGCGGCACCGCGGTATTCGGCTTGTGTGAGCCGGCCGGCGAGACTCCCTCGTACTTGTAAAAGATCTTCGCCGGCGTGCCCAGCGCCCGTTCCAGGCGGCGCGCCCGGTAGAGCGGCGACGGCCGCCACAGGCGGTAGACATCGAGCACCTCGTCGGGGATGTCGATGTAGCGATCCGGCGAGACTTCCTGCGCGATCAACGCCATCGGGAACAGAGGCGCCAGATCGTCCGGGCCGATCGGCTGCAGCGTGCCCGGGTGCAGGACTGGCGGCGGAGGAGCGGGGAGGTCGGCGAGGATGTTGTACCACCGCCGTGGCATCTCGGACTCGTCCAGCAGAATCTTGGTGGCTTCGTCGGCTGCACTCATAACCTCAACGTAGCCGCCTTCACCGGCCCGATCGGTGGGCTGAGTGGACAAATCGTCCGCCGGAGGCGATCTGACTGTAGCCTGCGGGTAAAGGTGGGTCCGCTGACCTGCCCAAACTTGAAGCCGGACCGCCAATCACGGTGAGAGTCACTGTGCTCTCCGACTGACGTGGGGTGGATCGTGGCGTACGCCAGCTCGTTCGGATCCGGACAGGTCTTCCTGTCCATGCTCGAGTTCTTCTTCTTCATCATCTGGATCTGGCTGCTGATCGTCATCTTCGCTGACATCTTCCGCAGCCGCGATCTCTCCGGCTGGGCGAAGGCGCTATGGACGATCTTCGTCGTGATCCTGCCGTACATCGGCGTGTTCATCTACCTGATCGTTCGCGGGCGCTCGATGCACGAACGCGCCGCGGAGCAGGCACAGGCGCAAGATGCCGCGATGCGTAAGTACGTCCAGAGCGTGGCCGGCTCGTCCGGTGGCGGCGGGGACGCGGGTGGTGGCGTCTCGGCCGAGCTGACCCGCCTCGCCGACCTTCGCGACAAGGGTGTCATCAGCGAGGCGGAGTTCCAGCAGGGCAAGGCGAAGGCGCTGTCCTGACCGCCGGCGACGGCGGCCCGACAGGCCGGGCTGGAGCTCTCGCACACCTGTTTCCGGACCGATCGGAGCACCCGACCCGGACCGGCTAGGGTCGCTGCATGCCTGCTCAAGTGCCGGTTCTGATCGCGTCCTACCTCGAACCGGCGCACGTGTCGCGGATCGCCGCGGTCGACCCGCGAGTCTCGATCCTCTACGACCCGGCGCTGGTGCCCGCGCCCCAGTACGTCTGCGACCACACCGGCACGCCACCGAGCTTGTCCGAGGCCGATCAGGCGCGGTGGGAGACATGGCTCGG
>Ga0207641_10004835_pt1 | contig 11604 bp, 10 predicted proteins | sample KBSSwiS62_FD_184306 | JGI IMG/M metagenome (GOLD analysis project Ga0207641, IMG submission 184306) | Switchgrass rhizosphere microbial communities from Kellogg Biological Station, Michigan, USA - KBS Switchgrass S6-2 (SPAdes) (version 2) | ecosystem: Host-associated > Plants > Roots >... | reverse complement strand
GCTGTTTCGTGATGCTCGCATTGGCGCGGGCCACCGTCACTGCTTCGCCCGTCATCCGGACAATCTCTTCGGGCGTCACAATCGGCGATGCCGCGAAACCCCATGCGCCATCCACTATCACCCGAACGCCAAAGCCAAAACTTTCCGTATCGTTGACATTCGGAACTTCCAGGGTCTTGCCGGTGCCTCGCTCGGGACTCAGCCGGATGCCTACGTTCTGATCGTGATAGCGGTTGATGCGGATATCGCAATATGTGGTTTTCAGTTTCTTGGCTTCGCGCAGAGCCGCGGCAGCCAGCTTTTCTAACGCAGGATTCGGCGATTTGTTGTCGGTCCCTGCACCGAACAACTCCGATGCCACTGCCGCTGAAGACGCGCCAAGGAACAAACGCCGCGAAATCATATCGTTTTATCCTTTGCGTAACAGAGCGGATCGAGTGGACACTCCACGCAGCGCGGCTTTCGCGCCACACACAGCCCTCGGCCATGATGAATCATTTGATGTGCAAACAGAACCCAGTGGTCCTGGGGAATGATCTTCATCAGGTCTTTTTCGATGTTAATCGGGTCGGTGGATTTTGACAGGTCGAGCCGTTGCGAAATCCGCATCACGTGCGTGTCCACCACTACGCCGGCGGCAATTCCGAACACCGTACCCAGAACCACGTTGGCTGTCTTTCGCGCGGCACCCGGCACGGTTAGCAGGTCTTCCATGTTCTGAGGCACCTCGCCCCCAAACTCGGAAAGTATCCTCTTCGCCGCGCCGATCACGCTCTTTGCCTTGTTATTGAAGAAGCCGGTGGACCGGATTTCCTGTGAGAGCTCCGCCTGGCTGACGGCGGCGAAGTCCTGAATGGTTGGGTACTTCCGGAATAGCCGCGGCGTCACTTCGTTCACGCGCTTATCGGTACACTGTGCCGACAAAATGGTAGCGACCAGCAATTCCCACGCGCTTGTGTGCGTGAGGGCACACGTGACGTTGGGATACATCTTGTCCAGGCCGTTGAGGATCTTGCGAATGCGTTCTTTTCGGTCGGCCGCGGTCTTGGGCCGAGGCACCAGGTTTCTCGGTGTGGGAGGCGGCATGTTCGAGTGAAATACGATGATAACATTGCGCGAGAAATTGATCCTGGTGTTTGCGGCGCTAATCGCCTTTGGCGGTTGCCTTCTTGCGGGCTTCCAGTTTGACGATTATGCCATCTTCTCCGATGCGTCCCTGACGTCGCCATCCGGCTGGTGGGAGGTGTGGCGGCCCCTGCAAACCAGGCCGCTTACCTACTTCACATTTTGGGCGAATTACCAACTGGCGGGACAGGAGGCCTTCAGCTATCACGCAGTGAACCTGGCGATTCATCTCGCTTGCGTGTGGGTCTTGTTTGATGTGCTGAAGAGGTTGATGCCGGCGAGTGCGGCATTTGTCGCGACGGCTGTCTTCGCGGTGCACCCGATTCAGACCGAGGCCGTCGCTTATATCTTTGCCAGGGGAACTTTACTGTCCACTCTGTTCTGTCTGCTGGCTCTGCGCGAATGGACTGCGGGCCGGCATTGGAGAACGGTGCCGTGGTTCGCCGCCGCACTGCTCGCCAAGGAAGAGTGCGTTGCGTTTCCACTGTTCTTGTTCCTTCTGTATCTTTCCATCTCGCGCAATACCAAAGAGCTTCAGCCTATCGGCTCAATGTTGCTACTCTCCGCGGCGGCGGGGTTGCGGGTCGTGATTGCTGCTGCTGTCACTCCGGGCTCCGGTGCGGGAGTACAAGCGGGGTTTACGCCGGTCCAATATCTGGCTACACAAGGCGGCGTGATTCTGCGTTATTTCCGATTACTGATACTGCCGTGGGGCTTCACCGTAGATCCTGATATTTCGGCGCAGCCGATGTGGTGGGCGTGGCTGGTTGTGCTGATTCTCGCGTCCGCCGCGCTCTGGCGATTCCCGCGGGCGCAGGTGGGCTTCTGGTTTCTGGCAGGTCTCGTTCTTCTTCTGCCTAGTTCCTCGTTCCTTCCGGCTGCCGATCTGACGGCAGATCGAAGAATGTACCTGCCGATGATCGCATTCGCGGGCCTAGCCACCTGGGACCGTCTTAGGTTTGCAGTGCCGGTACTCATCGGTCTCAGTGTGATGCAAACACAGATGTGGACCACCGGTGAGAAACTGTGGACTCAGGCAGCCGAACGTGCGCCGAACAAGCTCAGGCCGAAGATTCAGCTTGCTCGAGCTTTGGACCCGGCGCGTGCTCTCCCGATTCTGGAACAGGCGAAAAGCCTTGCGCCTGACGACCCGGCGGTGGCATCCGAACTAGGCAGAGTCTACGCCATGTCGGGGTCACCAGAGAAAGCCCTCGCGCAGTTTGGACGCGCTTTAGCGCTACAACCAAATAATGCCCAGGCTCTCACCAATCGTGGGGTGGCCCTGCAGCTCCTCCAGCAGATGGACGCTGCACGGCAGGACTTTGAGCATGCGCTAGCCATCGATCCGTGCCTGGCTGAAGCCCGCGGCAACGCCGCTCGTCTCGGAGCGAAGCTACCCCCATGCGCATCCAGACACGAGAACGCGAGATGATGTCGCCCGCGGCGGTGCAGAAGACCCTCGCCGTGTTCGAGAATCCTTGCAATCTGGCCAGGATTGCTCCTCCATGGCTGAATTTCAGGATACCTACGCCCGTTTGCAAATGCGCCGCCGTTCCATTTCATCGGTGCGGCGCTGCAGTGCCCGTAGTTGTTGTGGCGACACCATCACACATTCGGTCCCTCCCCTGAAGGCACAGTGATTTCCGACCGCGTGGATTAGGCACTTCCGTTCGGTGTAATCGGCGGCGCCGCGCATGTGCTGAGGGTGCGTCGGAAGCTGAATCAGATCTTCGACGACCGGCCAAGAATTGCCGCGGAGGTGCTCCGATTCGTACCGCGGCGGTAAGCAGTCCCCCATTCGATTTCTATTCAGTGGTAGAATCAACCCCTTAGTCTCGGTTCTGTAACTGTTTTGCTGTATCCGGGAGCGCTGGCGCGACTACGACGATTTAAATGACTGATAAACAAGAGTGTATTAACGCAACGCGGGTTCTCGCGTCGTCATCGGGCGATCTTTTCAACGGCTTCTTCCAGCCGGGCAGAAAGTGGAATTTCCAAAAGAACAACCTTATCGATGCTCGCGGCCGACGTTTGTTTGAAATGACGGCCACTGCCTGCGCCGCGGGTGTTTACCCGTATCAGGCCCCGTTGCAAGGCCGATCCGGCCCCTGGGTACAGACCGAAGGTCATCAAATGTTGATGCTTTCGTCCTACGACTATCTGGCGCTCATCGGCGACCCTCGTGTCGACGAAGCGGCCATCGAAGCCATCCGCAAGTACGGCACGGGCACGGGTGGCGTCCGGCTGCTCACCGGCACCATCGACCTGCATCACAAGATGGAGAAAGAACTGGCTGCCTTCAAAGGAACGGATGCGGCCATCACCTTTGGTTCCGGGTATCTGGCCAATCTGGCCGTGGTTTCCGCTCTATTGGCACCGCAGGATCGAGTAATTCTCGACTCATTCTCGCACCGCAGCCTTGTGGACGCCTGCCGCCTTTCCGGTGTACAGGTACAGCGATTCCAACACAACTGCGCGGAGTCCCTGCGTCACGAACTGCAGTCCGGTTCTCCCGCGCAGCGGACGCTCATCATTTCTGATGGTGTCTTTTCCATGGACGGCGATATCTGCTGCCTGCCAGAGCTGATTGCATTAAAGAAAGAGTTCGACTGCTACCTGATGATTGATGAATCCCATGCTTCGGGTGTTCTTGGTACCGCCGGACGCGGGACTGACGAGCATTTCGGCGTTTCCGCTACTGAGGTGGACATTTGGACCGGATCTCTGGCGAAGGCGATTCCCTCTAACGGAGGTTTCGCCGCGGTATCGCAAGAGCTGGCCATCTTTCTGCAACACGCTGCGGCACCTTTTATTTTCTCCGCGGCTCTATGCCCGTCGGCGGTCTCCGCGGTCAGTGCCTCGCTGGCTATCTTGAAGCAGGAACCGGAGCGGGTGGCGCGCTTAAAAGAAAATGCGAACTTCCTGCGCGAAGGCCTTCGGGATCTGGGCTATGACACCGGTATGTCCGAAACACCCATTGTGCCTGTCATCCTGCGCGATGAAACCTCCACAGCTATGCTCGCCAGAGGATTGCGCGACCTCGGCATCCTGGTAACGCCGGTGATGTTCCCGGCTGTCCCGCAAGGTTCGGCCCGTCTCCGACTTTGCGTCACTGCCGCCCACAGCAGACAGGATCTCGATTACGCCCTGGACGCCTTTAGACAGCTTCGGCATTAGCCACGGCCGTTCGGCTGCTTCGCCAGTGCGGCGCCAGAACCGCCAGCGCCAGTATTGGGAAGTACTGGCGGTAGAGGTGATAGGTCAAATAGAAAACGTTCGGGAAACCGGTGCCCGTCGTGAACTTCTCATCCCAGGTTCCATCGGTGGACTGCGTGTCCAGCAGATATCGCACTCCGCGTGCAATTGCATTGGAGTGCATATCGCCGGTGGCCGCGAGGCCCAGAAGGGCCCAAGCCGTTTGCGATGCTGTACTGGGGCCTTTTACGTAGCGGTGCAGATCATAACTGGCGCAACTCTCGCCCCATCCGCCATCCGGGTTCTGTATTGACCGCAGCCATAGTGCGGCCTTCTCAGTCGACGCCTGAACCGCCGAATGACCGCTTGCGCGAAGGCCGCGCAACGCCAGGAAAGTACCGTAAACGTAGTTGACGCCCCAACGGCCATACCAGCTTCCGTCCGGTTTCTGATTGGTCAACAGATATTGAACGGCCCTCTCGATGGCGGGATCTTGATAGGTGAAACCACGGCTGCACAGGGCTTCCAACACCCGTCCGGTGATGTCCGGGCAGGTCGGATCGAGCATGGCGTTGTGGTCGGCAAACGGCACCTTGTTCAGCATCTGCCAGTTGTTGTCCACGTCAAAGGCGGCCCAGCCGCCATCGGTAGATTGCATCCCGAGCAGCCAATTGATGGCTCGCCGCTCGGCGCGCCCCTGCTTTTCCGGATCAGATGCTTTGGCGTGGGAGAAGGCAAGCAGCACCATCGCTGTATCATCGATGTCCGGATAGTATTCGTTGGCGAATTCGAAGGCCCAGCCGCCCGGACGTAGGTCTGGGCGCTTCACTGACCAATCGCCCTTCCGTCGTACCTCTTTCGTAAGCAGCCAATCGGCGGCACGTGTCATAGACGCCGGTTCGCCCTGTCCCATCTCGCCTAGGGCAAACATCGCGATCGCAGTGTCCCAGACGGGCGAAACGCACGGTTGGAACTGCAGCCGTTCGGGGGTCTCGAGAATGAGGTTGTGGAATTGATGCACGGCTTCGAGAAAATCCGGATGATCCTTCTCGTATCCCAGCGCATCCATCGCCATGATGCTATACATGATGCCCGGGTATATCGCGCCTAAACCGTCGGACAGGCGCATGCGGTCCAGCATCCAGTGCTCGGCATCGCGGATGGCGCTCTTGCGAATGTCCTTGATGCCTCGCCGCTCCCACACCTTCACCAGCCGGTCCGCCTGATTGAAGAAGATGGATAACCCTTCGCGTTTTGGCAACTCGATGCGCTTGCCTGGTGCGTAGAGCTCTTCCAGGTCGAGTCCTTCCGGTACCGGACGCACGCCGCCGAGCGCCTGCACTATGGACAACGGCACCACGATTGCACGCGTCCAGGAGGACATCTCGTAGAGTAAATTTCCAGGGATAGATATCAGCTCCGGAGGAATGCTGGGAACGTATTGCTTCGGGTAGAGGCCGAACAGGCTCAGGTTTATTTTGGTGTAGCTGTTGCAACCCTGGAGCCCTCCAAGGGAAAGCACACGCTGACGCGCGCGGGACATCGCGATGTCGGAAACCGGAGTTCCTGCAATCTTCATGGCCGCATAAGCGCGAGCCGTTGCGTTGATCTCCGAAGGGCCGCCTTCGTAGATATTCCAACCACCATCAGCCAACTGGCGAGCTCGAATACTCACGATCGCCTTGTCGATCCGGGAGCGCGAGGGCGGGTTCCATGGCCCCTCCCCGGGTGGATGCAGCCACAGCTCCAGCAGCACGTAGTCGGATTCCAACGTGGCGTCGGCGGTCAGCTTGCCCGACCAGTATCCATCCGCGTGTTGCATCCGTAGCAGGGCTTTGGAAGCTGACCGCGATACCTGATCGAATCGTAGGGAAAGGCGAGATGCTGCAGCGCGGTTCGTCCGCTGCACTGTTTGAAGATCCGGCGCCGAGGCCGGTAGTACATAACCCGAGTTATCTCTCATCGATGCAATTGCAAATTAAGACTAAGGCTCTGAGGTGATCGTAAAATCTGCTTTCACAAACTGCCAGTCAGGCAGTTCGTATTCTTTTAGGGCAGTCTGAATGGGAGTGCTGAATTCTTTCGATTCATACGGCCCCAGGGAGGAAACAGTAAACGGGATCTCGAACAGCACCTTGCCTCCCGCCTTCACCGTGATCTGCATTTTCAGCTCCGGAAGGTCTGCGGCCGAGTGATTCACCACAATGAACTGCATCTTGGCTTTCTGTTTGGCGTCTTCCACCCAGCGGACTCCAACAATCTCCAGGAACTTGGCCAGCGGATGAGGCTTCTTGGTCCCGGCGCCCGCCGCTGCCGTAGCGGTCTCTGCAGCCGGCGTGGCCGTCGCGGCTGAACCGGATCCCTTCGGCAGAATGTAGGTGAATAGAACGTAAAGAACTCCGGCCAACACGACGGCGAATCCGACGCCTATGGCCCATCCGGGAATTCCGCTCCGCCGAGGGGGTGGCGCGCCGGCAAACGGGATGCGGAACAATGGATCGGAAGCCACCGACGGCGGTGGAGGCGGAGCAGCGAATCGTGGCGGTGTAGCTTCTACAACCGGCATCGGCGGCGGTGGTGCTTGCTGAGGAGGTGGTGGTGGCGCAACGATTGCCGCAGGTGGCGGAGGCGGGGCAACGGGAACCGCCGCGATTACGGAAGCCGTCGAACTCACCGGTTCCTGTGCGGCCTTTGGCGCCCGAGGATGGCAATCAGGACAATCGCTATACGACGGGGGAACTTCTCTTCCGCATTTCGGACAGATCCAAGTGAACATAGAGTCTAACTTCCTAGTGTAGTGCGTTTAGCGTAGCTAACGCTCACTGACGCAGGGAATACGAATTGGGTTCCTCCGCGCCGCCCTTGAACTCTGATATCTTCAGGAACGATGGCAGCCAAAATTTACGATGTTGTAGTGGTCGGCTCAGGCGCCGGCGGCGGGACTTTGTCGGCGCACCTGGCGAGGGCTGGTGTGGATGTCGCCGTTGTAGAAGGCGGGCCGAAGGTCAATACGCGAACCGATTTCAACACACACGCGATGCCGTTCGAATTTCCGGACCGCCACATTCCTACCATGAAAGCCGGCAAACCGGGGTACGATTCGGAACGCACCCGCGGCGTCGGCGGCAAGACAATGCTCTGGAACGCCGTTGCCTGGCGTCAGAGCGAGCGCGATTTCAAGGGCAAGACGTTCGAAGGAGCGGGCGAGGACTGGCCGGTCGGCTATAAAGATATGGCGCCGTATTACGACCGCATTGAACGCGAAGTCGGCGTCTGCGGCAACCTCGACCACCTGGAAGATCTTCCCGACGGCATCTTTCTGCCGCCTGTGCCAATGAAATGCAGCGACGTTCTCGTCCAGCGCGGTGCAGCGAAACTCGGACTCAAGATCATTCACGTTAGGAAGTCGACGCTCAGCCGGGCCAGCCGGACGCGGCCCGCTTGCCACTTCTGCGGAAACTGCATGGCCGGATGCGATGTTGCCGCCAAGTACAATTCGTTCGATGTCCACATGTCTCCGGCCCTCAAGACGGGGCATCTCGAGATATTTTCCAACTCGATTGTTCGCGAGGTTGTGGTCTCGAATGAAAATCGGGTCACTGGCGTCCGCTACCTGGATCGAACCTCCATGAAGGAGGGCGAGGTCCGCGGACGCAGCGTCGTTGTGGCCTGCGCCTGCGTGCAAAGCGTGGCTCTGTTGATGATGTCGAAATCACGCCTCTATCCCGATGGTCTGGGCAATTCAAGCGGCCAGTTGGGCAAACACTTCATCCCGCATATGACGGGCGGCGTGGAAGCGTTCCTGAAGCCGATGATCGGCAAGAAACTGACCGCGGACGAGGGGTTCCTCGACCACGCCTACCTCCCGTCGTTCATGCATACGCGGAAGAGAGATTACGCACGCAGTTTCGGGGCGCAGTTCGGATACCAGAATCGCCGCTCAGTGGGATGGGCGCGCCAGTTGCCGGGCTTTGGGAAAGACTACAAGCAGTCAGTGAAGGACCGTTTCCCCTCGTATCTGGTCTTCAGCCCCTATGGCGAGAAAATTCCCGATGCGAAGAATTTCGTCGACTTGGACTACACCCAGAAGGATTCATTCGGTCTGCCGCTTGCCCGCCGTCATGTCTTTTGGACCGACAACGACATGAAGATTTTTAACGACATGCAGAACTGGTCGAAGGAGGTTCTGTTGCAGGCGGGCGGCGAGATTCTATCGGTAAGCGATGAGCCGAAGACGAACCACGAGCTTGGCGGCTGCCGCATGGGCGAAGATCCAAAGACTTCGATATTGAATGCCTACTGCCAGAGCCACGATGTGAAGAATCTGTTTGTCGTGGACGGCAGCGTGTTCCCATCGGCGTCAGAGAAGAATCCGACACACACCATCATGGCGCTCGCCGCGCGAACCGCGGAACATATTGCGGGCCGCCTGAAAAAGGGAGAAATGTAATGGCTGATCGTAGAGAAGCGTTGCGCATCATTGGAGCCATCGGAGCGACGTGCGCCTTCCCGTTTTCGAGCGGTGAATTGTATGGCCAGCACGCGCATCCGCCCGAAGGCAAGCAAGCTGACGCGGGGAAGCCGCAATTCTTCCAGCCGGGCGAGTTTGCTGTTATCTCCCGCGTGGCCGACCTGATCATTCCCGCTACCGATACCCCGGGGGCCGTGGGAGCCGGAGTGCCGGCCTACATCGACATGGTGGTGCGCGGCAATGAACAGCACCAGGCTGTCTTCCGCGCCGGCCTTGCCTATTTGTCCAGTCAGTCGGACGGCGATTTTCTTGCTTTGACTGAAGTCCGGCAGATCGCGGTGCTTACGGCGCTGAGCAATGCCGTTGACAAGGGCGACCTGAAAGGTCCGGGCGAGAAATTCTTCCGCGCTGTGAAGAGCATGAGCGCGGACGGATACTATACATCCAAGGTCGGAATGTCAGTGGAACTCGGCTATCACGGGGGCACCGTGCTCTCAGAATATCCAAGCTGTGAGGTGCCGGAACACTAGTCGAACGACTTCACGCGAATATCTTTGTATTCAATCCAGCGGTTTGCCTGGTGAGCCTGAATCATGATTGGACCTTTCGTTGTGCGCTCCATCTCGTGGTAGTCGACGACGTTCTCTCCATTAATCCGCACCAGGCAATCCTTCCCCCGTGCAATCAACTGGAACAAGTACCAGTGCTCCGGCTGAATCTTTGGATAGACAGCGCGCTTGAAGCCGTACAGCGAGCCAGTGGGATACACGGCGCCTTCCACGTCGTGCAACTGGATCTCGTAGTGTGAATCGGACTTCGCGCTTTCGGCTCGAAAAATGATGCCGCCGTTGTGGTGGTAGCTGCCGCGAATATAGCACTGGAATTCAAAGTCACGATATGTAGCCTTCGTCGCCAGGTATCCAATGTCATCGGCGCGCAATACGGGACCGATGGTCTCCCACTTCGCCTTTCCTTCCGCCACGGTCCACTTATCCATGTCGGCAGGTGACGCGTAAAGCGTCTCCCATTTCTCCTTAGCCGGCAGTTCCTTGATCCGCAGATTCCGGAAACGCAGCGGATAAGAGAGCGACTCAATGCCAAGAAAGCCGCTGCGCAACCGATGGGTAAGCTCCGGAACCGATTCCACGTTTAGATTCTGCACCTGCTCTTCGTTAATCCAAACTTGCAAGACCGGCCAATCCATCGCGACCCGCATCGTGTTCCAATCGCCCTGATTCTTCACGTTCACGCGCAGGGGAGGGACCACGGGAAACACGGCGCCGATCGATTCCGGAAGCATATGGTGATCCTGCTTTTGAAACAGATTGATCTTCATGCCGCACTCGGTGTTGCGGCCGTGATCCGGCGCATGGAGATAGATTCCTGAATTGGCCCATCCCTTGATGAAGAACTCACACCGGAAATCGAAGTTCTCGTACTTCTTTGCGGACCGGAGCCAGGTTGGGAAGCCCGATCCTTCGTGGATTACGATGGCGCCGTCGTTCACGTAAAAGGCGCTTTCCGGTCCTTGTTGCACGGTCCAGCCGGTTAGCGTCTTGCCGTCGAACAGAGAAGTGAAGCCGTCATCGGCGCCGGCCAACAGCGGCGCCAGAGGCAAAGCGGAAAGGAGAGTTCTGCGAGTCATCGTTACCCGCAAGTTTAACTCCTGCCAATGCTCCACCCAAATTCGGCCAGCTTTCGTATATTTGTTCAGGAGGAATTACGTGGCTGTCACTATCACTTTATCCGTCGGACTAAACGGTGCGAATCGTCCCGCCGATGTTATGGCTATTCAGAAGGCGTTGAACGACATTCAGCCGAGCGCTGGGGGCGCAAATCCTAAGCTGGTTCCGGACGGACTGTCGGGGCCGAAAACGAGGGCGGCGATTCTACATTTCCAACAAGTACATCTCGGCCTCACGCAGGATTCGAAGGTGGACCCGGGAGGATCTACACTGCGCGAAATGAACGCGATTCTTGATCCCAGCATCATGGCTGCCGATCCGAAGGCGCTTGCGCTCACCGACATGGTAGTTTCCAACCTCTGGGCAAGGTTCGCTCTTACCGCCGTGAACGGATTACTGGTCGGCAATACTGCCGCCGGGCTCGAGACGCATTTCCATTTGAGCAGAGCGAAGCTCCCGCAATCGGTCTATCTCCAAATCATTAAGCAGAACTACACGCGCGTCATTAACGTGTTTGGAAGGGCTGCACAAGTATTCCGCAGCCGCACGGATGCGCAGGCTGCTTCCGACAGAGGCGTGGATGATGACGGCGTGCCGTTTCCCGCCTATACGTTTTTTCAACAGAGCGTAAACTTCACAACATCCTTCAAGCCGTTCGACGGAACATCGGGTTTCGGCCCCATGTGCCGCGCTGCCATGGTGCTGCATGAGCCCATTCACTTCGTGGATCAGCTAGCCAACAACGCTAACGATTTTTATGAACACGGGTCCCAATACCCGAACATCTCGCCCGAGCAAGCCGTGCACAATCCGTCCAGTTACGTTTGCTTCGCTGAACAAATCGTATTCGGAACCGATGTGCGATTTGGCGCCGGTAAGCCGGAGATTTAGACCTTCGCAGGTACGGTAAAGGGCGACCGGTAATTTCTGGTGAACATCTTATTCGCTTCCGGATCGCCCGTCACTTCCATTTTCGTCGAATCGAAATTAAGTGTCCGGCCCAGCCGATAGGAGATATTCGCCAGGTGCATCAGGGTCGCGGAGTCGGCGCCTTCCTGGATCTCATGGTTCAGGTCCGCCCGGTTGCCGGAGCGCACCGCGCCGATGAAGTTCGCCCAGTTGTTGCCA
>Ga0207641_10004833_pt1 | contig 11605 bp, 6 predicted proteins | sample KBSSwiS62_FD_184306 | JGI IMG/M metagenome (GOLD analysis project Ga0207641, IMG submission 184306) | Switchgrass rhizosphere microbial communities from Kellogg Biological Station, Michigan, USA - KBS Switchgrass S6-2 (SPAdes) (version 2) | ecosystem: Host-associated > Plants > Roots >... | reverse complement strand
CCTGGCAGCAGAGGACGGCCTTCGCGGTCGCCGTGACGTGGAGGTGCTCGAAGGGGCGCGAGCCCATCAGGTCGCAGCCGCGCAGCTTCTTCTTGGGCGGCGGCTCGGGCACGTAGGTGCCGCTCGCGGGCCGGCTCCGGATCTTCTGGGGCCGGATCGTCCAGCCCTTCGGCCCGAAGCGCTCGCGGATCGCCTCGACGTCGCGCCGGTGGTCCTCGTCCTCGTCGCCGAGCACGACGATCGCCGTGTCCTCGGCGAGCGCCCGGGCCCGCATCGCGTCCACGTTGCGCAGGACGCGGTCGAGGTCCTTCGTGCCGTGCAGCTTGAGGTACCGGTCGGGGTCGAGCGTCGGCAGGTTGATGCCGATGTAGCGAAAGCGCCCGAGCTGTTCGAGCCGCGCCGCCCGGTCGGGATCGAAGTGCGAGGCGTTGGTCAGGATCGAGACCGGCAGCCCGCGCTCGAAGAGGACCCTGCACCGCTGCTCGAAGAGCGGGTCGACCGTGGGCTCGTTGTAGTTCGAGAGGAAGACGACGACCTGCTTGCCGCCAGCGGCGACGATCTGGTCCACGAGCGACACGAAGAGCTCCTGGCTCATGACTTCCTTGTCGCGCGGGTCCACCGAGACCGGGCAGAACGGGCAGCGGTGGTTGCAGCTGGTGCACGTCTCGAGGGAAACGTAGAGCAGGTGCGTGCGGCGCGACTCGGCCTCGACGTCGTCGATCAGGAAGCGCGCGGCGCGCAGGTGGTCCAGGACGGCCGGGTCCGCGGCCAGCGCCGCGCCGTCCGCGATGCGCGAAAGGGCCGCGTACGCCGGACCCTCCTTGGGCAGCGCGACGCCCGACAGCGGGTTGTAGACCTCGGTCCCCCGGTCGTGGAGGAAAGGCGACACCGCCTCGGGCGCGAGGACGGCGGCGCCACTGGGGCCGCGCGAGGGTCCGCTTTCGCTCATGGCGTTGGGATTCTAGCCCCGTCCGGGCAGACACAAAGGGCCTTCCGCCCGTTGCCGGCAGAAGGCCCTTCGGACCGCAGGGGACGCGGTGTCAAACCGACTAGCTACCTCCGCAGGAGCTGAACGAGCCGAAGTCCTGGATCGGCTGGAAGGCCGAGCCGTCGGAGCTCGTGTACTGCATCGTGGTCCCGGACTGCGTGTCCGTCACGGTGATGACGACGCCCAGGTTCGTCAGGCCGCTGCCGAAGATCCAGAAGTGCCCGTCGATCGCGCAGGCGTCCAGCGCCTTGATGACGACCTCGGTATTGCTCGAGGTGAAGAACCAGAAGTACCCGGTGTCCGTCGTCAGGGCCGTTGCCGTGCCGTAGCCGCTGGTCTGCTGCGCGGCGCTCGACCAGGCCGCCTGGATCGCGAACCGCCCGTTGTCGAGCAGCAGTGTGTAGGGATCGGTGACCGCGAAGCGGATCGTCGCGGCCGTCGTGCCGTCCGTGTTCGTGCCGTCGCCGACCACCGTCAGGATGACCTGCGGGCTGCCCGCGGCCGTGAACGTGTGCGTGACGGTCGCGCCCGTCTGAGTGTCCCCGCCGCCGAAATCCCACGTGTAGGACGCGGCATGGGTCTCGATCGCGTTGAACGTGATGGCCTGGTTGACGGTCGCCTTCCAGACGTTGCCGGGGCCCGCGCTTGCTCCCACGAGCGTGTACGCGGCTGACGGGTGCGGGATCGTCGGCGAGGCGTCGGTGACTGTCACGCTCCCGATGGCGACGGCCGTCTGGCCGCCCTGGCTCGCGGAGACGTTGACCGAGTAAGTGCCCGGCGCCTGGTAGATGTGCGTGTTGGTCGCCTCGTGTCCGGGCGAAGTGCCGCCGCTGCAGCCGGGAATGACGGGAGGACAGCTGTCACCGAAATCCCACGTGTAGGTCACGGCCGAGTTATCGGCGAAGCCCGAAGGCGTGGCCGTGAAGGAAACCGAGTCGCCCGTGACCGGCGTCGCCGGCGTCGGCGCGGAGACCGTGACGCTCGGCGCGGTCGCGGCGCGCGTGGTCGCGCTGCCGGTGACCGCCGGGCAGGCTTCGAAGCGCGTGTCTTGGATCGGCTGGAAGGCCTGGCCTTCCGTGTTGCCATAGACCTTCGAGACGCCCGTGAAGGTATCGAGCACGGTCATCTGAACGCCGAGGTTCGTCAGGCCGCCGCCGAAGACCCAGAAGTACCCGTCGACCGAACAAGCGTCGAGGACCTTGACCACGACCTCGAGGTTGCTCGGGGAGAAGAACCAGAAATAACCGGTGTCCGGCGTCAGCTGCACCGCCGTGCCCGTGCCCGACGTTCCCTGGCCTGCGCTGACCCAGGACGTGCGGACCTCGAAGCGCCGGTCGTTCAGGTAGAGCACCGCCGGATCCACGATCGTGAACGCGATGACCGAGCTGGACGTGCCGATCGTGTTCGTCCCGTCGCCGGTGACGGTCAGCGTCGCGTTGGGAGCGCCGAACTGCGTGAAGGAGTGCTGGACGGTGCGGCCCGTGGCCGAGGTGCCGTCGCCGAAGTTCCAGACCCAGGACGCGGCATTGGCTTCCGTCGCGGTGAAGGTCACGATCTGGTTCAACGGGACTTCATAACGGCCGCTCGACTGCGAGAAGGTGGCGCCGGTGACCCCGTAGAAGGGCGAAGGCGGGCCGCCGGCCTTCACGACGACCGACGTCGTGGTGCTGCGGGTCACGCCGCCGCCCGTCGCCGTGCAGGTCACGATGTACGTGCCCGTCGCGGTGTAGACGTGCGTGTTCGGATTCGGTCCGGCCACCGACGCGCCCTGGGGCGAAGCCACCACACCCTGGCAGCCCGGTTGGGGCACGCAGTCGCCGCCGCCGCCACCACCACCGCCACCGCCGCTCGGAGGACCAGAGTCTCCGAAGTCCCACGAGTAGCTGGCCGGGGCGAAGCCGTTGGCCGTCGCCGTGAACGTCACGGTCTGCCCGACGTTCGGGTTCGCCGGCGAGGGCAGCGCGAGGCTCAGGCTGGTCCCCGGCGGCGGGGTCGGAGGCGGCGTCGGCGGCGGGCCGACGCTCGAAACCGTGTAGCGGGATGCGTTCACGACGCCGCCCGATGCGGGCACCTGGACCTTGAAGTAGCAGCCCGAATTGCAAGACGAGGTGCTCGTGAAGCTCGCCGGGCCGTATCCCGAGGTCGGCGAACCGGTCAGCTGCGTGTCGCCCGAGCTGATGGTGTGGAGCTGGTCATTGCTCTTCCAGAAGGATGCGCCAGGGTGCGCGCCGCCCGGCACGGTCTCGTCGTCGAACAGGTAATACGTGACCCCCGTCTGCAGGCCGAACGTGAGCGGGCTACCGACCGGCGCGACTGGACTTGTGTGGTCTGCGTTCTTGTAGATGGCGAGCACCGGGTTCGGCGAGAAATCCGTCGCGGAGAACGGCAGCGAGAAGACGGCCGTCTTGGGCGTGCTGGCCACGGTGTAATGCCAGGTGAGCGTGATGTTGTACGAACCGGCCGTTCCCGGAGCCGTGACCGTGGCCTGCCCGTTGACGGCGTTGAACGCCTGGGGGAGCGTCCCGGTGCCGCCGCCCGGCGTGATCGAGTAGTCGACCGAGGTGACGGTCGCCGCGGCCCCGATCTGCATGAGGTTCTTCAGAGTGAGAAGGCCGCCCTTCAGGACCGGGTTGGGCGTGAGCGAGAAGTTCGGAACGAGGTCCACCTGGACGACCGTCCCGCTCTTGGACGTGCTGTAGCCGCCCTTGTAGGTCGCCGTGACCGAGAACGACGTCGCACCCGAAGGAACCGTTGGGTTCAAGCCGCTGGCTGCGCCGCCCGGCGTGAAGGTCCACGCAAACGCCGCCTCCGCCGTGTTGCCCTGCGAACCCCGCGCGTCGGCGGTGCCGCCCGTCAGGACCTGCAGCACGTTGCCGTTGTAGCCCACGATCGCGATCTGCGGCTGCAGGACCGGCATTGCCGGCGAGGTGTAGGTCTGGAGGTTGCCCGGCGTCGAGTTGATGTTCTTCGACTGCATCGCCAGCTGGTAGTTCGCGACGATCGTGCCGAGGCTCTGGTAGCAACCGGCGCCGGTGTCCAAGGTGCCGCCGCTCAGCAGGTCACAGGGCCAGTAGGCCGGGTTGTAGACGTAGCCGCCGAGGTTCGCGCCAGTCTGGATCTTCTCGGCCGCGAAGGCGCCCACGTTGTGGAAATCCCAGTCCAGCTCCGTGATCGCCGCATACGAGACCGACGCGTCCTGGATCTGCCACTTGTCGCCGTGGTAGTTGGTCCCGTCGCCGCGCGCCTGCGCGGAGAGGTTCGTCATGATGGCGAAGGGGATCGGCGGCGCGTTCGGGTCGGCCGCGATGCACGAGACATCGATCTTGTCGGTGTAGATCTTGAAGCGGGGATTGCCGCCCTCGTAGTTCTGCACCTCGCGGTAAACGTACGCCGTGACGGTCGAGCCGGTCTGCTGCACGAGGGCCTCGAAGCCCTTGCCCTTGAACTGCGGGTTCGTGTTGCCCTCGTGGAAGAGGTGCGCCGCCCGGATGGGCGAGCCGCCCTCGGTGATCCACTTGGTGTCGAAGATGTCGACGTAGCTCGTGGTGCTCGAGGTCTTCGTGTTGGTCAGCAGCGCCGGGAAAGGCTGCGGGCCGCGCAGGAACGCGCGGAAATAGGTGCCTGCCATGCCGGCCACGTACTGCAGTGTGCTCGGCGGCGTGAACTTGTAGACGTTCAGGCCGGACGTGCCTTCGGCCGCCACGACGAAGATCTCGCCGTTGATGACGCCCACGTCCATCTGGATGGGGAAATTGACCATGGTCGTGTTCGCCATCTCGGTCAGGTTCCCGTTGGTCTCGTTGATCTCGGCCCAGTGCAGGGTCCCGGGGGCGCCGGGTGTCGCGCCCACGAGGACGTGCTTGTTGTAGTTGCCGGCAACCACGTGCGCCTCGGCCAGCCGCACGCCCGACGTCGGCGTCGACGCCCAGCCGATGGCGCTCACCGAGGGAAGCGCTTCACCGGGATCGGGGCTGCCGTTCGGGCTGGACATGTCGACCTTCTGGACGCTGTTGCTCGAAGTCGGGAAGTACCCGAAGTACTTGCCGTTGCTCGGCAGGTACACCGCCGAGATGCGCGAGCCGAGGGGCACGTCGGAGGGAAGGTCGATCTGGTTGCCAAACGCCATGACTCCCGAACCCAGTGTGGTGGCGAGCTGAGCGGCGAGACCGGAGTCGCCGCCGCCCTGCTTGTAAGGCTGCCAGTCCGAGATCACGCGCGAGGTGCCGTCGGGCGCCTCCGCCACGTCCATGGTGTTGCCGCCCTGGTGGCAGTCGCAGAGGATCGGGATGATGCCGCCGTTGTTCGAGCCGCCTTCCTTGCCGATCACGATCTGGGTGAAGGAGCCCGGGTTGGCCGGGTCGGCGAGGCTGCCGCGGACCATGCCCCACTGGGTGAGGACGTAGAGGTAGCTCGAGTTGCCGCCGAGCGACATGTCGGCGGAGCCGGGAAGGGTTCCGGTGTAGAGCGGGAGGGTGGTCGAGGAGTTCCCGAGCAGGATCCCACAGTCGGCGGCCTGCATCGCCGCGGTCCCGAAACTGGCCGCAATGGCGAACGATGCAAGCAGACGTCTCACGGCTGTGGAAATCCGGAACATGAAAACCTCCAGTAGGGAATGGGCGAGCACCGGGCCAGAACACGCGAGTCGGATTTCATCTTCCCCCAAACTTTCCCCACGATTGCGGGAGGGAAGCCGAGATCAAACCGCCAGGAGCCGCGACGCCTTGCCATAGTTAGAAAAAAAATGGGCGGGGCTTTGCGCCCCGCCCATTCCCGAGAAACAAATTAGAGACCGGTGCCAGTCGGGATCGACGGGATGACCGGAACGATGTCCTGGAGGCCCGTGAGACCGATCGGGTTGCAGGTCGACGGATCGAGCTGCGTCGCAGGGATCAGGACGGACTCGAGAGCGACCGAGCCGAGGAACGCGTAGCCGACCCAGGCCTGGTCGAGCGACGTGCCGCCGGTGAAGTCGATCTGGACCCAGCCGGCGTCCGCAGCCGGGTGCTGGAAGTCCGTGATGTTGCGCTGCTGCGTCTCGTACGGGAAGTTGAACTGCGGGGTCGAGCACGGCGAGGGGCAAACACCCTGCGTCACCGTGTTCTCGTCCTCGTCGAAGAACGTCAGGGTCGAGAGCGGCTCGTCAATGACGCAGTTGCCATTGAACGAGGTAGAGCTGCGCCACACCATGTAGTTGGTCGTGATGATGCCCGAGGAGGTCAGGTCGAACCAGCGGCCGGCCCAACGCAGGCCGAGGGGCTCGCGCTGGTCGCCGAAGCCCTCGTCCCACGGAGCGGACATCGAGAGGTCGGTGTTGGGGTCGCCGGATCCGCAGTTGGTGCAAACCGTCTCGCTGGTCAGATCGAGGTAACGGGCATAGAACGTGCGCGCAACCGCGCCACCGCCAGCCCAGATCTCCGTGGCCGTGCCGAGCGTCGTGTCCGCCTCGAGGTTCACGGTCGAGATGCCGTAGGTCGGCAGGCCGTTGCCCGAGGTGAAGATCACTTCGCCGAACAGGTTGTTCTCCATGCCGATCGCGTCGTTGATGAAGTAGTTCGGGTCGGTCGGATCGGAGAGGTTGCAGTAGTTGGCGTGGTCGACAACGATGTAGCCGATGGCCAGGGGCTCGACGTCCTCGTTGCAGTTGGTGGCCAGGGCGTCGACGACGCTGAAGAACGTTCCCGAGTAGTTCGTCGTGCCGTTGATGTTGTCCTGGTTCGTCGCCGGCACGTTGGTCGGGCCGGTCGGCGAAACGCGCAGGAAGCCATCCGGGTTCGGGTACACGGCGCCGTTGGCGCGCTGGCAAACGTCGTTGCCCGCGCTGTCCAGGGTGACCGGGAGGTTGCCGGTGATGATCTGGGACATCGCCATCGACTGGATGTCGAAGCCCGTGAGGGCCACGTTGAAGTCGAGAACGATGTTCGAGAACCGGTCGTACACGTTGACGTGAGCGATCATCGGCGCCGAAGAGGCGTTTCCGATCGTCAGGATCGTGTCGCGGGACAGGTCACCGGTGCCGATGGTGTTGCCGGTGGCGGGGTCAATGCTGACCTGGAAATAGGGCACCAGGAGCGTGGCTCCCGGGCGCTGGTCAAGCGTGCACGTGATGGCGGTCGCCGAGCTCGCAATCGCGAACAGTGCGGCAACAGCCAGGCACGTCATGAAAGTCTTCTTCATTGAGATCTCCTCGTTACGGTTAACTGTTCGAAAACACACGATTGATTGGGCTTCCTTCCCTCGAACGATCCCATCACCTCCCCGATTTAGATTTAAAACACCTCGTAAAACCTGATTTCTGTTCCAGTTGGGGCCGATGGGCCCCGAGCTATGGATCGGATGATCGCCCCCGAAAAGGCGAGTGTCAAGGGAAAAAAGCACTTTTTATGCTTTCCGATCATAAGTTTCGTCCCAAGTACCTGGGGACAGGTCACTTCGATCGGTTCAGGTAGACATTCCAGCCGCCAGCCTCATTCGGCGCGGACGAGCTCACCGTGCGCGAGAGCACGACGTCGAGTCGGCCGTCGCCGTTGACGTCCGCCAGCCGCAGCCACTGTCCGAGCGACGGGATCGCCGGCTCCAGCTTCTGCTCGAGCTCCGAGAACTTGCCGTCCTCCTGCTGCAGCAGCACGCGCACGCGCCGGTTCCCGTTGTCGGCGAAGACGACGTCATCCAGGCCGTCGCCGTTCATGTCGCCCATGGCGATCGCCGTGATCGAGGAGCGGCCCTCCTTCTCCCTCCAGATCCGGTGCCGCTCCCATTTGCCTTCGCGCAGCACGTAGATCGAAATGCCGACCGCCTTCGTGGGATCGGGCACGTTGGCCTGCGAGAAGTACGAGTCCGCGAAGGCGGGCAGGCGCTGCTTGCCGAACGTCCCCGGCGCCGTCGCGAAGTGGTACGCGTAGAGCTCGATCGCGTCGAAGGGAACGGCCGAAAACCTGCCGCCGTCGTTCTTCCAGAGCAGTGTCAGGGCGCCCGTGTAGTTGCTGCCCGTCAGGACGCTCTTGCGGCCCCGCCCGTCGAAATCCCAGGCATTCAGGCTGTTCGAGTAGAACCCGCCGACGAGGGCGTCCTTCTTCCATTCGAATCCGTCGTTGCCGCGGTTCAGGTAGACGCGCACCTGCTGGACGTCGATCGTCCCCTTCTGCTCCTGACCCGGACCGTCGCGCGAGGCCACGATGTCCAGCTTGCCGTCCCCGTCGGTGTCGAGCAGCACGACGGCCTGCGAAGAGAATTCCGCGGCCGGCAGGCCCTTCCGGACGACGCGGAAACCGCCCTTGCCGTCGCCGTACAGCGCCACCAGTCCCCTGCCGTGCGACGCGGAAACGACGTCCTGCTTGCCGTCGCCGTCGAGATCGCCCACCGCGACCGCGCCATAGTCGATCGTGAAGCGCGGGTTGGGCTTGCCCTCCTCGCTGAACGACAGCGGCCAGGCCGTGAAGGCGCCCTTGCCGTCGCCGAGCCAGACACGCAGCTTGCCGTCGCCCATGCGGTTGGGCGGCGCGACGATGTCGGCAATGCCATCGCCGTTCATGTCGGCCACGACGAAGGAGGCGCGCCACATGCCGCCGTCGGGAAGGCCGGTCTTGCCCACGCTCTCGAGGCGGATGCCGTTGGACGCGACGGGCGCAACGATGCTCTCGAAGTCCTCCGCATTGACGCCCGGGCTCGGCGGGGGCGCCGCTGCCGGCGCGGGCGCACCCGGTGCCGCGGCCTGTTTCTGGTCCAGCGTCCTGCGCTTGGCCTCGATCTCCTCGGGCAGCGCCTTGGGCTCCGAGACGTAGTAATACTTGTCGTCTTCCTTGTAGAACTCGATGGCGCTCTGGGCGCCGAGGATGGGCAGCTTCACGTGGCGGTCGTCGACCTTCACGTAGTCCGTCTTGGGAAGCCGGCGGATCACGCTGGTCTCGGTTTCCTCGATGACCGACGAATCGAGACGGGACCGGATGCCGGGTGTGGGTGTCGGGGCCGGGCCCTGTGTGGCCGGCGGAGGGGCCTTCGGCTGGCCGGACGCGGGCGCCTTCGGCTGGCCGGTGGACGTCGAGCACGCCGCCGCGGCGAGCAGAAGAAGAATGGAAATCCGTTTCACGAAACCTCCTCGAAGTCGAAGAAAGCGGGGTCCGAGCGGGAAACCCGGTTTGGTGCGGGATTATTCATCGTCAGCAGTCAGATCAGGTCCGCAAAATGGGGGCGCGCCCGCGCAAACAGCGCGGCGCCCGCGGCGGCCACGACCAGGCTGAATGCGCCGAGGTAGGCGATCGACGCCGGGTCGGGGGCCGCGTGCAGCGAAAATGCCCGCCGGAACAGGTCGACCAGGTGCGTCACCGGGTTGGCCTGGAGGATCGGCATGAGCCGCGCCGGCACCAGCGACGCGGGATAGACGATCGGCGTCGCGTAGAAGCCCACGGTCAGCACGATGCCGACCGCGTGCATGGTGTCGCGCAGAAACGCCGTCAGCGTCGCGGCGATGCAGCCGAGCCCGAACGTCAGCAGGATCTGGAAGAACAGGGCGGGCACGATGAGCAGAATCCACGGCCACTGCAGGTGCCCGAGCAGCGCGACGTAGATGCCGTAGACGAAGAACGCGATCACCTCGTTGACGACGGCGGCCAGGACGACCGAGAGCACGAGCGTCTCCAGAGGGAAGACCGTCTTCTTGACCATCGCGGAGTTGTCGAGCAGGCACGAGGCCGAGCGCGCGATGCCCTCCGAGATCGCCATCCACGGGAGAAGGCCCGCCATCAGGAATTCCGGAAAGCTCGCATAGCCGGGGCCCGCCGGTACGCGGAGCACCAGCGAGAAGACCGCCGTGTAAAGCGCCATCCAGAGCACGGGATGGGCGAAGGCCCAAAGCAGCCCCAAGCCCGAACCGGCGTACCGCGAGCGGACGTCCCGGACGACCATCTCCTTCAGCAGGAAGACTTTGGAGGCGACCGCCCCGTTCTTTCTCGCCATTTTCAAAGCCGCCCGATTATATTGGCCCGACCTATGTTTTAATAGCATTTCCGTAAACAGCCATGTCCTCTCATTCGCCTCGCAAAGTCGCTCTCGTCGGCTCGCGCATTCGCGAGCTGCGTAAGGGCAGGCATCTCACGCAGACGGAGCTCTCCGAGAAAATCGGAGTGGCGCAGTCTGATCTCTCGCGCATGGAACAGGGCGAATACAAGGTCGGCCTCGACACGCTCTTCAAGATCCTCCAGGTGTTCGAGCTCAAGATGGGCGAGTTCTTCGGCGAGACCGAATCGCCCGCGGAGCGCGAAGCGCGCGATCTCGCCTCCGAGTTCCAGGCGCTCTCCGACGAAGCCCGGCAGGAGATCCGCGACTTCGTGCGTTTCAAGAAGCTGCAGGAGTCGGGCGACCCGGCGCTCGGTGACGCCGCGCACTCCGACCCGGAAGAAAAGCCTTGAGTTGCCGGGGCCCTCGCCTAGAATGAGAATCCAGGGCCCTCGGCCACCTTATATGAGCGACCGGCGCAAGCATCTCGAGTTTCTCCGCAAGACCGCGAAGGACGCGATCTGGAGCGGGGACTACGACCGCGCCCTGACGCTCTACGAGGACGGTCTCGCCCTCGCCCGCTCCTGGAAGGACCGCGAGATCGAGGACCTGTTCACCTGCAACCGCGCGACGACGCTGCTCGAGATGGATCGTCAGGACTTCGACCTCTCGCAGCTCAAGGAAATCGTCCTGCGGAGCCCCGGCAGCCCGAACGCCGTGCTCGCAACGTACGCCTCGGCGCACGCGCACGAGGTCCGCGGCGAATACGGCAAAGCCGCGTTCTATGCCCAGGGCGCGCTGCAGAAGAGCCGCGACCTCGGCCTCGAGGAGTGGGTGGCCGCGTCGCTCAACCTGCTCGCCAACCTCGAGCTTCACGAAAGCCGCTTCGCGCAGGCGCGCACCCTGTTCCAGGAATCGCTCGACCGCTACGAGGCCGACGGCCTGGCGTCGTCCTCCGAGGCGGCGGTCGTCGCCGACAACCTCGGCTACTGCCACATCGCCCTGGACGCCGTGCCGGTCGGTCTGCCGCTCGTGCAGCGCTCGCTCACGCTGCTCGAAGAGCTCGGCTCGCGGCAGGCGATGGACTATCCCTGCCTGGACCTCTGCTTCGCCTCGCTCAAGCTCGAACGGCCCGACGAGGCCGAGGGCTGGGGCGTGCGCGCGCTCGCGCTCGGCCGCGAGTTCGGCAGGAACGACGTCGTCAAGAACGCGCACTATCTGCTGGCCGAGACGTACAGCGAGATGGGCCGGGAGCACGCGGCCGACGAGCACTACGACGCGCTTTCCAACTACTACCCGAACTTCCCGGCCCTGAAGAACTACCTGCACCAGATCAGCCTGATGGGCATGATCAATCTGAGGGCATGATGCGCCGCCACCGGTTCCTGCAACTCCTGCTCGCCGTCGCGCTGACCGCGCTGCCGGGCGTGTGCGCGGCCGTCGAGGAGCGCTCGCTGCTCACGGGCGACGGCACGCTGCACGTCGTGCGCGCGGGCCTCGCCGTGGACCTCGGCGTGCAGGGCGCCGGGATCTCGCCGCAGTCGAACCTGATCGAATGGACCGCGCGCGCCCAGGACGGCACCGTCTCCGTCGCAGTCCTGCCGGGCACCGTTTCGTACCAGGCGAAAC
>Ga0207641_10004827_pt1 | contig 11613 bp, 10 predicted proteins | sample KBSSwiS62_FD_184306 | JGI IMG/M metagenome (GOLD analysis project Ga0207641, IMG submission 184306) | Switchgrass rhizosphere microbial communities from Kellogg Biological Station, Michigan, USA - KBS Switchgrass S6-2 (SPAdes) (version 2) | ecosystem: Host-associated > Plants > Roots >... | reverse complement strand
CGCTCGCGTGCGCTTTGACGAGGGGGAGCGTTCGCGATCGAGCGCAGACGCTCTCGGCCTCGAGGAAGCTCGCCACGGAGGACGGCGCTTCGCTCCGGCTGACGCTGGGTCTCCTGGGGTTTCTGCCGCGCCGTGTCCCCTTCATGCTGTATGCGAAGTCCGGCGACCCGTTCTACGTCCAGAGCAGCAACGTGGACTTTTCCCGGCTGTTCCACCTCTAAGGGGGCCGGGTGCCGTTGCGCCTGACGCTCGCCCTCGCCGTCCTCGTCGCGGGGCTTGCGCGCGCCGCGCCGCCGGACGCGTTCCGCGCCCCCGAACCGACGCCGGCGGCAACGCCGCGCTCGTCGGAGGCCGGGGTCTACACGTGCGCGATGCATCCCGAGGTGAGATCTCCGGTGCCGGGCGTCTGCCCTTTCTGCGGGATGCCGCTCGTCTCGGCGGCCGCTCTGCGAGAGTCGGTCGACTACGGTCTCGAGCTCGATCAGGATCCGATTCCGGCGAGGCCGGGCGAGACCATGCGGCTGCGGTTCCGGTTCTTCCATCCGGCGACGGGAGAGCGCATCCGCGAGTTCCAGGTCGTGCACGGGATGCCGTTTCACCTCTTCGTGGTCAGCCGCGACCTGCAGTTCTACGAGCACATCCATCCGGAGCTCGAAGCGGACGGCAGCTTCACGATCGAAACCTCGGTGCCCGAGTCCAAGGCCTACGAGATCTTCTGCGACGTCTTTCCAGTCGGCGGCGCGCCGCGCGTGATTCGCCGAAGTCTCGCCGTCGCCGGTGTTCCCGCGGACGGCGTACTCACTCCAGCGCGGCTCGAGGCGGACGCCGTTCCCGTCCGGGTCGTCGGCGGCATCCGGTTCTCGATGGCCATCGACCCTCCACAGCCCGTCGCCGGTCAGCCAACGCGGTTCATCTACGATCTGGCGGACGCGGCGACGGGCCGCCCGGTGACGGATCTCGAGCCCTATCTCGGTGCCTGGGGGCACGCGGTTTCGCTCCGGGACGACGTCACGGACTTTCTGCACTCCCACGCCCCGATATCGCCCGCCGCGCTGCGGGACCGGCCGTCGGGCGGACCGCGGCTGATCGTCGCCGCCACGTTCGCCCGGCCGGGAACCCATCGGCTCTGGTTCCAGGTGCGGCGCGCGGGTCGGGTCGTGACCGTTCCGTTCACGGTCTCGATCTCGCGGCTGGAGCGCCTGGCCGGTTGGGACGGCAAGGCATGGTCTTCGCCGACCGACGGAGCCGCGCCGACTCTCGACGGCGCCGTCCGCGCCATGGCGTCGAGCGGACCGGACGTTTACGTCGGTGGGGACTTCACGCGGGCCGGTGGGCTGCCGGCCAGGCACGTCGCCCGATGGAACGGCCGGGAGTGGTCGTCGCTCGGTGAGGGCGTCGACGGAACCGTGTGGGCGATCGCCGTCCGCGGCTCGGACGTCTACGTCGGCGGGGACTTCACACGAGCCGGCGGCCGGAGCGCGAATGGAATCGCGCGGTGGGACGGGACGCGGTGGGTTCCACTCGGAACGGGGATGCGTGGCGCCCGAGACGCCTTCGCGACGCCCGCGGTGTACGCGCTCGCGGTCCGCGGCCGGGAGGTCTACGCCGGCGGCCGGTTTACGAGGGCGGGCGGTGCCGCCGCTGACGGGGTCGCGCGATGGGACGGCCGGACCTGGACTGCCCTGGGAGCCGGCGTGGGGGCGGGAAGCTACGACGGAGTCGTTCGAGCACTCGCATTCTGGGGCAAGGATCTCTTCGCGGGCGGCGAGTTCACGACCGCGGGGCGAGTCGAAGCGCACGGCGTCGCTCGATGGGACGGTCGCGGCTGGGCAGCCCTCGGAGCCGGCCTGCGCGGCGGCATGGAGCGGGCCCTCGCGATCGGGGGCGACGCGACCGCGGTCTACGTCGGCGGGATGTTCGTCACCGCGGGCGGCGTCGACGCTCCGAATCTCGCGAAGTGGAACGGCCGCGAGTGGTCGGCGGCCGGAGTGCGGGCCGATGACGGCGCCTGGACGATCATGTCCGACGGTGCGGCGCTCTACGTGGGCGGCGCGGCCTTCCATCTTCCCGACGGAATGGCTGCCCGCGGCGTCGTCCGCCGGGACGCCAGCGGCTGGTCGGCCCTCGGCGAGGGCGTGGGCACCGCCTTCCATCCCGGACCGATTCTCGCGATTGCGCCAGTCGGATCGCGGATTTTCGTGGCCGGCGATTCCTTTCGGCTTCCGGATTCCCGGCCGGAGCCGAAGACCCGCTCCGGATCCGCTACGGGAAGCGGCTTGGCCCGAGCCCGGCCCCAGGCCCGAAGCCGCGCCCACCAGGGTTCGTTCGCAGGGAATTGACTCCGGGCCCCGGAGGACAGACGACCGACGTAAGGGTGCCCGACCTCCGACAGGGGTGGAGAGCCGTGGCACCCCTCTTGCACCTATCAGCTGTGAGACACGGAACTTTTCCGTGTCGCAGACGGAAAGGTCCTGAAACGGGCCGGAAACAGAAAGGGGAATCTCATGAAGCGAACTACCAGGTTGAGCGCGGTTTGCATCGCGGGGGGCTTCGCAGTCGCCGTGGCTGCCAGCGCCCAGGAGGCGAGCCAGACCACGCAGCAGACGCAGACCACGCAGCAGACGACGCAGCAGTCCACGCAGATCTCGACCATCAACGGCAAGGTCGTGCGCTACGAGCCCGGCAAGACGATCGTGGTCCTCGGGCCGGACAACAAGGAAGTGACCTACACGCTCTCTTCGACGGCGAACGTTCCCGCCGACGTGGAGGTCGGGCGCGTCGTTTCCCTGAGCACCGAACCCTCGCCCAACGGGCCGGCTGTGGTCACCCGCGTGACCGTCCGCTCGACGACGCCCGACGGCAAGATGAAGACCGAGACGCAGACACAGTCCACCGACATGAACGGCAATCAGTCGATGACGAAGGTCACCACCGTCACGGGCACCGTCTCGGCGGTCGAGCCCGGGAAATCCGTGACCTTCACGCTTCCGGACAACACCACGGCCGTGTACACGGTCGATGGATCCTCCGCCCTCCCGTCCGACGTGGCTGTGGGGAAGACCTACACGATCCAGACCACGCGCAGCACGTCCAACGGCCCGGTTGTCGTCAAGAAGATCACCACGACCACCACGACCAGGGAAACGACCAAGCCGTAACTCGCGAGGACGAACTTTTTCGAACTCCGGCATCCGATCGGTTCGGATGCCGGATTTTTTTTGTACGCCTCGCCGTTCCGATCCCTACTTCTTGTCGGCCGGGACGATGTCGAACTTGCCGTCGCCTTCCATGAAGAAGACGCACTCTGAAGCCTTGTCGCACGCCGTCGTGTGCTTGTAGCCGGCAGGATCGACGAGATACGAGCCGGCCGAGAGTCTGATCTCTGGCTTTCCCTCCGGTCCGTGGATCACCGTTCCCGAGACGATGACCAGCCGCAGGGTGGACGAGTGCGAGTGCAGCGGCGCCGAGAAGCCCGCGGGAAACTTTTCCAGCACGCCGAAGCGACCCTTCGTCGGGTCTCCCCACAGGACCACTTGCTGGACGCCTGCCGGAGCGTTCGGTGCGTCGACCCACTTCATGTCCGCAGCCGGCATGATGACCGGTTTGGCGGGGACGCCGGTGTGCGTGTTGGCCGACCCGGGGGCTTGACCGAGCGCGGTCGCGGCGAACAGAAGTGCGGCCGCGGACCGCAGGAGTGCCGTTCCAGGCTTCGACATGGTGTCTCCTCTTTGTAAGGCAAGTTTTCGGGCATTGTAGTCGAGGCGGACATCGGGAGCGGATCAGGCTGGCGTGAAGGCGCGGTGTAGAGTGCCGCCGTGATCCGTTTGCTCCAACGCCTGGCGATTCTCGGTCTGGGAGTGCTGAGCGTGTGGCTGATCGTCTTCGTGGTCTTCCGGATCGCGGACAACCGGCTGCCCTGGATCCTTGCTCTGAGCGCGACCTACGGCGTCGGCGCGTACGTGATCCTCCCTCGGGTCGTCCGCATGAGCCTCAAGATCTCGCAACGCCAGCGCGTGCCCCGTTACACGATCACCGGAGACGGCCTGCCGGGCGATCCGGTGAACGTGGCGCTCACCGGCACGCTCTCCGAGCTGCGCGCCGCCTTTGCCGCTATCGGCTGGGCGGAGGCGGACCGGCTGAATGTGAAGAGCTCGATCGGCATGGCCCGGTCCTTCGTCTTCAACCAGCCGTACCCGAAGGCGCCCTTCAGTACGCTTTATCTTTTCGGGCGCGGCCAGGACATCGGTTTGCAGAAGGCGATCGACGACAGCCCGCGCAAGCGCCACCACGTCCGGTTCTGGGGCCTTGCACTCGGCCAGGCGCAGTCGACCCTGGGGACTCCGGGTTTCTGGCTCAACACCGACCGCCCTCCCGACGCCGAGCGCGTGCTGTGGGTCGGGGCCGTCACCCGGGATACGGGCATCGGCCTGACGAAGCTGACCTTCCAGATCACCCACGCCACCGACGCGGACACGAATGCGGAGCGCGAGTTCCTGTTCGGCGAGCTGAAGAAGGGCAGGGTCGTCGACGACGTCCGGTCGTACCGGACGGGCGAAGAGTTGATCACGGAGCACGTCAATCACTACGTCACGGACGGCGACGTCGCGGTCGCCAACCTCGCGCCTCCGGCGTAGAGCACGGGGGCGCTAACCCCGCACGGACATGTCCTGGAGGGGGATCGGACGGCTCGACGTGGCGTCGCCGGTAACCGCGCGCCGCACGATGCCCGCCTGGCCCAGGTGAAACGCGGCGTGCGTGCAGAGGTGGAGCAGGAAGCGGTCGGTCTGGAAGCGCATGCCGGCGTGGCGCTCCGGGTACTCGGCGGCGAGCCGGTCGTCGCCGACCCGGGCGAGGGTGGTGCGCACGGCGGTCGTGGCCGCCTGGAGCTCCCGAATCACTTCGTCCTTCGTTCCCGCCTTGCGTCCGAATTCGAGCTCACGGTTGCGCGCGTAGGCGGTGCCTCCGAGCACGCGGCCGACGAAGTGCTGCAGGTTTCCGGCGACGTGGAGCGCGAGGTTCGCGGCGGAGTTGGTGACCCCGGGAACCGTGCGCCAGATGCTGGCGTCGTCGGGAAAGAGCGCGATCTCCCGGCGCAGCCCCTCGAGCTCGCGCACGAGCAGGTCTGACATGTGGCCCGCGAGCGCGGCGCCCGGCTGCTCGAGCGGGCGCGCGAAGTGCTTCAGCTCCAGCCCCCCATCGGTGATCCGGACCACGCCCTCCTGGCGGAAGCCGAGCTTTTCGAGAAGCTGGATCGACCGCTCGTTCTCGGGGTTGGTGATGGCCACGACCCGGCGCAGTCCGTGCGCGGCGCGGGCATGCTCCAGCACGGCCGCGGCGGCCTCGCGCGCGTACCCCTTGCCCCAGTAGGCGGGCAGCAGCGCAAAGCCGATGTCGACGTCCGGCAGCGCATCGCGTTTCAGGAGGCCGCAGAGCCCGATGCGCGCGCCGTCGGACTTCTGGAGGGTCATGTAGAGGCCGAAGCCGAATCGCCCGTAGCTCTCGATGGGCCCGTTCAGGATGTAGCCGCGCGCGTCCTCGATCGTCCGCACGCCCTTGTCTCCGATGAAACGCAGCCACGACGGCTCGTTCAGCAGACCGAGAATGAACTCGGCGTCATCGATGCCGACCTGGCGCACCACGAGGCGATCGGTCTCGAGGATGTTCACGGCGCGGGGTCCGTCACTTCCCGCGCGTGCGGTCCGCCTTCGATTCCTCGTGTCCGATCGTTTCGAGCAGGGTTTTCATGTCCTCGGCGTGCTCCTCCTCCACCGCGAGGATCCCCTCGAGCATGCGGCGCGTGGTCGGATCGTCCGAGCCGAAGAACCGGATCATTTCCGTATACGACTCGATCGCGACGCGCTCGGCGACGAGGTCCTCCCGGATCATGTCGAGCAGCGAGTCGCCCTCGACGTATTCCGAATGGCTCCGGGTCAGCAGGCCCTCGGGGTTCAGGTTCGGCTCGCCGTCGAGCTGGGTGATGCGGTGCGAGATCTCGTCCGCGTGGCCCTGCTCTTCGTTCGCGTGCGCCAGGAACTCGTCGGCGACGGCCTTGGCGTGAATGCCCGAAGCCATGAAGTAATGGCGCCGGTAGCGGAGCACGCAGACGATTTCGGTCGCCAGGGCCTCGTTGAGCACACGGACGGCCGTCTCGCGATCGAGCCGGTAGCCCTCGGTGACGGCCCCCTTCTCGATGTGCTGGCGCGCCCGCCGGCGCAGCTCCTTGACGTCCGTCAGGAACGCCTTCTTTCCGGTCGACTTCTTCTGTTTGGATTCCATGGCTTCCACACCTTTCGTAGATCGATCACGTAGGGCGTCGTGCCGGATCATAGCTGCGGCGCGCCCCCCGTGGGATCGAAGTATTTCAAGGACAAGGATCTGAACTAGTCGCGAGCCGCCCATTCCCCAGCGCCGCGGCGGCCGCCACACGGCCCCGTGGCGTTTTTCTTTTTACCTCCTTCGGCGCCGGACTCGATATCCTCTCGGGCAACGTGCGCCCCGCAAATCGCACGAGGAGGTGGAGATGGTGCCCCTGACCTCGCTCTGGCTTCCCATTCTGCTCTCGGCGATCGCCGTGTTCTTCGCGAGCTTCCTCGTCCACATGGTGCTGCCGTTCCACCGCAAGGACTACGGCAAGGTCCCTGCCGAGGACGACGTCATGGCGGCCCTCCGGAAGTTCTCCATCGCGCCGGGCGACTACTTCATCCCTTGCGCCACGGGGCCGGCGGAAATGAAGACGCCCGAATACAAAAAGAAGGCGGAGCAAGGCCCGCTCGTCATCATGACGGTGCTCGGGAGCAACGCCTACGCGATGGGCAGGCGCCTCGTGCAGTGGTTCCTCTTCACGGTCGTCGTCAGCCTTTTCGCGGCCTACGTCGCCAGCCGTACGCTGCCGCCCGGGACCACATACATCACGGTTTTCCGGATTGCGGGCACGGTGGCCTTCGCGGGCTACGCCCTCGGACTGTGGCCGAACTCGATCTGGTACTCGCGGAAATGGTCGACGACAGTGCTGTCCACGTTCGACGGCCTGCTCTACGCGCTGCTGACGGCCGGAATGCTCGGTTGGCGCTGGCCGCGCTGAAGCTCGGCCGCGAGCAGATCCGGGTCGCCGTCCTTTCGGCCGTGGTGTCGACGCTCGCCTACCTCGGCGGGAGCCGTTTCACGGCCCTCTTTCACGGCGCGTCGGCCGGCGTCGGCGGTCTCTGGTCCATGATCTCCGCGGTGGTCGTGCTCCAGGCGACCCGGCGTGCGACGCTGACCTCGGCGGGACTCCGCGTCCTCGGCACGCTGATCGGCGCGGCGATCAGCTGGTTCTATCTGTCGATCTTTCCCTACAGCCTCGTCGGCATGACCATCTGCATCGGCCTGACGGTCCTGCTCGGCCAAACGACGGGCACGCCGGACCACGCGCGCCTTGCGGCGATCACGGTGGCCGTCATCATGATTACCTCGGCGGCCCACCCGACGCTCTCGCCGGCGCTGAACGCAGCCCTGCGCCTGGCCGAGTCGTGCATCGGCGCCGGCATCACCGTGCTCGCCGCCCACCTCTGGCCGGAAGTGTGGCGAATACAAAGGTAGCCGCCCCTCTCCCGGCGGGAGAGGGGGTGGAGGTGAGGGGCGCTCCTACGGTCCGTACAGCACGAGCGAGAACGTCTTCGTGAGGAACACCGCCATCTGCGCGCGCGTGTTCGGCTGGCCCGGGCAGTAAAGCAACGGGCTGGTGTTGCAGCCGGCCGTGATGCCCCGGTTGTAGAGGTCCTCGATCCACGCCGCGAAGAGGCTGTCCTGCGGCACGTCGCCGAAGAGGCCGACCGCCGGAGGCGGCACGTAGCCCGCGCCGTTTCTTTCCTTCAGCAGGAACGCCGACATCTGCTGGCGGGTGACGGCGCCGGTCGGGCAGTAGTCCCCGCCCCCGCAGCCGCCCGTGATTCCGAGGGAGGCGAGCTCCTCGATCCAGGCGGCGAACGGCGCGTCGGCCGGCACGTCCGTGAAGACGGTGCCGGTCGCGGGCGGCGGGACGTGGTTCGCGCCGAATTTCGACTTCAGGAGGAACACCGCCATCTGCGCGCGCGTCGTCGAGCTCGTCGGGCAGTAGCTCGTGCCGCCGCAACCGACCGTGATGCCGTTGTGGAAGATGTTCTCGATGAACGGGTAGAAGCCGCTCGAAGGGGAGACGTCGCTGAACGAGAGGCCCGCGTGGATCTTCCAGCGCTTGGCGAACTGGTGGTGCGGGTCCGACGTGGTCAGCGTCTCGTCGGCGTACGTGTCCCAGTGCTGCGACGGGCGGGGCGTGCCGAGAAACTGCAGGGCGTAGCAGTCGCCGGTCGCCGTGCTGCAGTCGGCCGTCGCGAGCGAGGTGATCGAGCCGTAATCGGCGAGCGGATCCGGGGCCGCGGTGTCGAGGCCGTTGGAGTCCGACAGGGCCGAAGTCTGGCCCGTCAGCGTCGTCGCGGAAAGTCCGAAGTTGGTCCACGACGGCTCGACGGCGAACTGCTCGCCCGGATCGGCGACGCCGTTGCCCGAGGGGTCGACGGCGAGGGCAGCCGGGTCGAGCGTCTGCGGCAGGGTGCCGGAACACAGGATCCTGTCGGGGACGTCGGTAGCACTCGCCGCTGGAACGACGTTGGCGACCGTCGTGTTGGCCGTCTCGTCGACGACCGAGCTCGTGAGGGGCGTCGTGATGAGGGCGGGCGTCGATTCGGTGACGGGAATCGCAGCCTCGGCGCCCAGGCAGCCGACGAAATCGCCGCCCTCGTCCACCTTCACGACCAGAACGCGCGAGTTCGAGGCGGCGGTGTCGGAGCCGGCGGCGACGAAGCCGCCGTCGAACGTGGCGACGACTCCCGAAAAGGACGCGTTGGAGGTCGGCAGAGCCTGGAACCCCTTTGCCCACAGAGGTGATCCGGCGGCGTCGATCTCGAGCAGTGTGGCGCGGCCCGTGTAGCCGAAGCCGGCAATTCCGAAGCCTCCGTTGCCCGACGACGCGATGGCCCGGGGGAAGCCGAAGTCGGCTGCGGTAAAGACCTTCTGCCACAGAATGCTGCCGTCGGAGTTCAATGCGACGGCTTGCGTGTATCCCGCATCGCCGGTTCCCGCGACGACGAGGCCTCCGCCGCCGGCGTTCGCGATCACGTCGAGGACCTGGGTGCCGCTCGAGACGAGCTGCTCATCCCACTGGATGGCGCCGCTCGAGTCCGTCTTGATCACCCGGTAGTTCCTCTGCGTCGGGCTGAGCGCGAGTCCGCCGCCGACGGCGAATCCTCCGTCGGGTGTCTCGACGAGCGTGACCGTATCCGTCGACAGGGCTCCCGCCGGATAGGAACGCATCCACTGCAGGAGCCCGTCCGCGTCGATCCTGCCGAGACCGGCAGTGCCTGACGATGCCGCAACGCTCCCGGCGAAAGCGAATCCGCCGTCCGAGGTGCGGATGAGCGCCCGGACCCGGTTGCCGCAACTGCCGGTGTCGCAGGTCGAATAGTTCTTCGACCACACGACGGCGCCGGCGAGGTCGACCTTCATGATCCACATCGCGCTCGTCACGTCCGCGAAGAAGCCCGCGACGACGAGGCCCCCATCGACCGCTTCGGCGATTGCGGTCGGGAAGAAGGACGTTCCCTCGCCCGGGATCGTGTAGAGCTTCTGCGACCCGACCTCGCCGGCGTCGTCGAGCCGCAGCAGCCAGAACGCCGGACTGGTCGTCAGGCCGAGAGTCCGTGCCGCGATGGCGTAACCGCCCCCCAGAGTGCGCGCAATGGCGACCGCGGACTCACCGTCCGCCTGACCGCTTCCAAGCAGGTCGGACCAGCTCCCGGGTTGAAGGGCCTGCGCCGCGCTCGTCGCGACGACGAAGTGGCCGTCCGCGGCCTTCGTCGAGAAATAGAGCACGCGCCGCGCGCCGACGAGCGTCGATTCGGGATGCGAGAAGTCGAACGTGTTCGTCGCGCCGTCGACGCGGACCGCGGCGCCGTTGGCGAAGATGCCGGCCGGCGCCGACCAGGTCTGGCCGCCGTCGCCCGACTGCGCGTAGTAGATCTGCTGGTTCACGCGCGAGCTGTCGGGATGGCGCAGCGAGTAGTACACGCCGAGCGTGCCGTCGCCCTGGTCGAGCACGCGGCCGACGTTGTGGACGTACACGCCGAGCGGATCACTCGGGTGCGTCAGGAAATAGACGTAGCCCGTGCCGGTGATGAGATCCTGCGACATGTCCGCGGGCGTGGTGACGCTCGGCGGCGTCGTGTCGCCGTAAGTCCACTTCGAAATGCCGCCCGGGCGATCGTCGGCGACGTAGAGATTGCCGTCGACGAAGCCGAACGGCCCGGTCGTCTGGCCGAAGGTCCCCGCGCCGTTGGTCGGATACACCGGGCCCTGGTGGGCGACCGCGAGCGTCGAGGGATCGGCGCCGAGGTCGTTCACGCTCTCGTTGTAGTTGTAGTCGCCGAACTGGCCGGGCGCGCCGTTCTCGGTCCAGATCGCGAGCTTCCAATCCGCGCCGATCTTTGCCGCGCGCGGGAATTCGAACTGCGGCTCGACCGCCGCGCCATAGATCGGGAAGGGGTTGCCGCCGGCGAACGAAAGGTTGCCGTCCGAGATGAAGTGGACGCCGTCCGCGGAGGTCGCGTGCCGGAGACCTTCGATCGACAGCGCGCTGGTGGCCGCAACCCACATGTGGAAGAGGCCGCTCTCGGAGTCGTACACGACCGACGGGAACATCGAGTAGTTCGAGGGGTCGGTGTCGGTGCCGAGCCGGACGCCGTCGAGCGTGACGGCCGCGAAGTCGTTGGAGAACGCGGGCGCCGCGGCGAAGAGCCGGCCCGCAGAAATCACAAGCGCCAACGAGCTGGCGAGAAGGGTCTTCGTCATTTTGTCTCCTAAGTGGCGGCAGTGTAAATGGTTACGGGCGTCGTCGGCTGTGACCGCTGACACACGGGAGGCGGATTGAAACGGCGCCGGGGCGACGCGCGTAATTTTGCACGAGCGTGCGGCATTTTGCCCACGCGTTTTCAGACCCGTCGGGAGCGAGTGCCCCGGCGCGAGGAGGTTTCATGTATCCAGGATTCATTCCCCGTTGGAAGTCCCGTCACTGCGGCGAGAGCCGCGTCGGCATGGGCGAAAGCACGTCCGGACGCGAGGCCTGGGCCCACCGCGGCGAGTACGCCTTTTCGGGCGAAGACGCCGGAGGCCAGGGCTTCGGCGGCGGCCGCTTCGGCGTGCGCAGGCCGCTGCGTTTCCTCGCCTTCCGGCTCGAGCTCGACGACGCCCAGGTCGGCGAGCTCGCGAAGATCCTCGACGACCTCAAGACCGAGCGGGCGCAGGCCGCGGTGGACGACCGCCGGGCGCTGTCGGCGTTCGCGGAGGCGATCGCGGCGGACGTCTTCGATGCGTCCGGTGCCGATGCGGGCGCCGGGCTCCGGGTCCGAAGCGCCGAGCGCCTGCGCGGCGCCGTCACGACGGCGCTGGCGAAGCTGCACGCCCTGCTGCGGCCCGAGCAGCGGGAGCGTCTGGCTTATTTGATTCGGACGGGCACGCTCGTCGTCTGATTCAGACCGGTTCGGCGGCGCGGGGCCTTGCGGCCTCGCGCCCTCTTTTTCTATTCCGCGAGCGCGTCGAGATAGC
>Ga0207641_10004818_pt1 | contig 11622 bp, 8 predicted proteins | sample KBSSwiS62_FD_184306 | JGI IMG/M metagenome (GOLD analysis project Ga0207641, IMG submission 184306) | Switchgrass rhizosphere microbial communities from Kellogg Biological Station, Michigan, USA - KBS Switchgrass S6-2 (SPAdes) (version 2) | ecosystem: Host-associated > Plants > Roots >... | reverse complement strand
GGCGCCGGAACCGAGAAGCGAATTTATTCTATCGACCAATCTGGCGAAATCGATCGGCTTCGTATGATAGGCGTCGCAGCCGGCGGCTCGAGCTTTCTCCCGGCTGCTTTCCTCGGCATGGGCAGAAAGAACGATGATCGGAATGTGTTTCGTTTCGGCCTGGTTTTTCAACTGATGCGTTGCCTCCCAGCCATTGAGCCCAGGAAGATTTAAGTCCATCACAATCAGGTCGGGCAATAGCGTCTTCGCCCATTTGGCGACCTGTGCGCCGTTTCTTTCGATCTTTACCTCGAAGCCCGCCTTGGTCAAACGCTTATGCAGCATGTATTGGTTATCATCATTGTCTTCGACACAAAGAATTCTTTTCATGTTGTGCTCTCCATTTCGGGCAACTCGTCGCGCTTGACGGATGCCCGCAGCAAACGTGCGACCTCGCGCAACACTTCATCTCGACTGGAAGTTCCCTTCGGGATGATCCGCTTCACCCCACCGGTGAGGCGCGCACGATCTTCGGCGGTGAGATCCCGAGCTGTGACAACCAGCACCGGAATTTCATGCCACTCCGGGCGATCGCGCAGCGCGGCGAGAAACTCGAATCCGTCCATCTCCGGCATCATCAGATCGAGCACAATGATGTCGGGCCGCGATTCAGCAAGGCGCGCGAGTGCGATCTGCCCGTTCTCCGCCTGTGTGACCTGCCAACCTTCCCGCTCAAGGGAGCGCTGCACATCGTCACGCACGAACTTATCGTCATCGACCACCAGCACGCGGCGCCCGGCCGAGGAGCAAAGTTTTTTCAACGTCGTAGCCAAACGCTCGCGGTCAACCGGTTTCACCATGAATTCTGCAGCGCCTAACGCGAACCCGCGGGTTTTCTCGTCGAGGATCGTCATCAGGATTACCGGGGTGTCCGCAAGTTCTGGGTCGCCCTTGATTGCCGCCAGCACCGTCCAGCCATCGAGATCGGGCATCATGACGTCCAGCGTAATTGCGTCGGGCCGCAACTCGTGCGCCAGTTGCAGCGCCTCGCGACCGCCCGACGCTTTGGCCACGGTAAAACCTTCTTTACTGAGGAAACGGTCCATCAGGTCGCGCATCGTTTCGTCATCGTCCACCACCAGTATGAGATTGCATCCCTCGACACGAGGTGACGCGACTGCCGCGCGCACTTCGGCAGTTTCGCCGGGGCCCGCCACCTCGGCGGGCAGCCGCAGAAGGAAAGTCGAACCACTACCCGGCGCGCTCTCCACCGTGATGTCGCCGCCCATCATGCGGCAGAAGCGCTGGCTGATCGCAAGTCCCAGTCCGGTACCTCCATACTTGCGCGTTGTCGAGGCGTCGGCCTGGGTAAAATCCTGAAACAGTCGCCCCACCTGTTCCGGGGTCATACCGATGCCGGAATCCGTGACCGCGATTGTGATCCATGCGCGCCCTTCTTCCGTGGTACGTTTAGCATCGATCGTAATCGTGCCGCGCTCGGTAAACTTGGCCGCATTACTCGCTAAGTTCAATAATGCCTGCCGAATCCGCGTCTGGTCGGATTTCATCGCGCCGATGTCGATCGGACAATTAACCACGACTCGATTACCGTTCTTCGCAGCGAGAGTGTTGGTGGTGTTGACCACGTCCTCGAGCAGCGGCGCAATCGCGAATGTCTCCACATAAAGATCCGTCTTTCCCGCCTCGATCTTGGAGAGATCAAGGATGTCGTTGATAAGCGCGAGCAGATGCCGCGCAGCGCGCAAAACGCGCTCAAGCGGCTCAATCTCATCGTCGCGCTTCAGGTCGCGAGCATCTTCGTGCAGCATTTCCGTGACACCGATGATGGCGTTAAGTGGCGTGCGCAGTTCGTGCGACATGTTTGCGAGAAACTGCGACTTGTGCTGGCTGGCGACCTCGAGTTCCCGGCCTTTTTCGTGGACCTCGTGAAACAGCCGCGCGTTCTCGATCGCGAGCACCGACTGGGCCGCGAAATTCTGCAGCAGCTTCACAGTCGACTCCGGAAACTCGCCCGCCGACTTCCTGCGGACGACCAGCGCGCCGATCACGCGCTCGTCGCGTAATAACGGCACCGCCAGCACCGAGCGTATGCCGTCGTGCATCAGCAGATCACGCAAACGGTTATCACGCTCCAGCGCAAAGTCAGGAATCTGGAATGGAGCCCGTCGCTCGGCGCAGATGCCCACTGTCGTTTCCCCAAGCCGAATCCGCGCCTCTCGCAGCATTGCGACCATGGTGTCGCTCACGCCAAAATTGGCCCGCGGTTCGAACACTCCGGTTGCTTCGTCGAACTCGTACATCGTGCCGCCCGCATCGGCCTTCGCCAACTCAACGGCGTGAGTGATGATGGTCACCAGCACGGTCTGGAGGTCCAAAGTCGAGCTGACCGCGCGGCCGACTTCCCCGAGCGCGCGGAGTTCCGCGACGGATCGCGTCAGTTCCTCGCTTCGCACCCGGAGCGCCGCTTCCTCCGTGGCCAACTTGGCCACCAGCTGATTGAAGGCGAGGATCACTTGGCCGATCTCATCTTGCGACGACCAGGCGACAGGCTCGCGCGAATTGTGATCGGTCGCGCCCCGGATGGCGATCAAAAATCGTTCGAGCGGTAGCCCGATGATCCTTCTGTTGACGACCAGCGCAGTCAGGAATATCGATCCGACGAGCAGCAGGATATTCATTACACTTTTTACTGCACGATCGGCAGTTGCATCGCCGACCGCACGCGCGTGGAAAGTGATTCTGATTTTGCCCTTGGTCGTCGTCCGGCCGGTCACGGTGTCGTCGACGATCAACTTCTCCACAACAGTACCCTTCTCCGCACCTACCAAGTGGACGACCTCGAGCTTGGACAGTTCATTATCCTGGTCATCAAAAACGACCGCGCTGGCCACGTCCGGATCTAGCTTCAACGATGCGATCACCCGCGAGATTGAGGCAGGCCTGAAATTCTGCGACAACGCAGCGAGTGCGACGCTATATGCCTCGGGAAGGTTTCGCTGCTTAGTCTGCAGCGCCGCGTGGGAATTGCGGTAATCCTGGACGCCGAGAAGTACGGAAAAGACTATGGCAACGAGTCCGACGACTGGCAGTACGCGCCGGACGAACTTCGACTGGAGCGTCTGAGCACTCATCGCCGTGATCGCTCAGTAGCGCGGATGGCCGGGTTCGGGGCGACGGCGCACATTCGATTTTGAAACGACTTTGGCGATACCTTCGCCCATCGGGTAATAAACCCCCGCCGCAAAGCCCGTGCCTACGGATAAGGCGTTCTTATCTTGTGCTAACGCCGGGAAACCCAGTGCACAAAGAATTGCGCACACTGCAGCAATCCGATTGCCACCCATAACTTCTCCTCCGTATATAGCGTGATCCCTGACAACGATCGGCTCGCGCGAGTCGCAGGACACGCGTTTCGCGCAAGCCGCTCATGCTGACAAGGCCCCGACCAATGAGGACGCTATTTTTTTATATGGCAATAATGCTAACTTGGGCAGGCTACACTGGACGTAAGCAAATGACAACCGAATTGACGAGGAAAATCCGTCCGACCTCATGAGTAGGGGCACGTGTTGAGATCGACTCGCATCAACTCGATCTCAGATCACCAAGCCCGCCTTTTGGGCGATCGACGCGCTTATGCCACCTGCGGGAAGTGCAACTATCGTTGCACGACCTCACGCGGCATTTCGGCCGGCCACGCCGGCCCCGCGAGCGCTTGTATGACCTCCCCCGCTTTGCCGTAAATGCGCACGCCGATTTTCGGCGCCTGCCGGAAATGGAACTCGACGAAGTCGACGAACAGCGATCTGCCGCGGCTCACGGTGATGTCGCGCCACGGGATGAACAAGTCGCGACAGTTCACGCGGAACAGGATGAACATGCGCAAGTGCAACCCCTCGGAATCAACGCCGACATTTAACGCATTGCGCGCGCCGCCGAACGGGCCCAGCGGACCAATCTGGCTGCTGCGGATGCGCTCGTAACGCCCGGCATAGGGCTGCGCCGCGCGATAGTGCTCGGCGAGAAACGCCCAGCCACTGATATAGCTCAACAGAAATGTCACGGCGAGCCATAGCAAGACAAACGCCAACGCTATACCGAGCTGCGGCAGCCAGAGCTCGGTATTCACGGCCGGTCAGGACGGCGTGCGTGCAGTCGGCGCCGGCGCAAGAAATTCGAAATCGCAGCCGCGATCGGCCTGCTGCACCGTGTCGAGGAACAGCTTGCGATAGCCGCGCTCGTCGCCAGCGCGTGACTTCGGCGCGCGCCATTTTTTGCGGCGCGCTTCGAGTTCCGCGTCGGGCACCAGCAATTCCAACCGGCGATTGGCCACGTCGAGCTTGATGCGGTCGCCGTCCTTGACCAGCGCGAGCGGCCCGCCGACCGCGGACTCCGGTGTGATGTGAAGGACGATAGAACCGAACGCGGTGCCGCTCATGCGCGCGTCCGAAATGCGCACCATGTCTTTGACGCCCTGCTGCGCGAGTTTTTTCGGAATCGGGATGTAGCCGGCTTCGGGCATACCGGGGGCGCCCTTGGGGCCGGCATTGCGCAACACAAGCACGTCGTCCGCCGCCACATCGAGATCGGGCGAGTCGATTCTCTCCGCCAGATCTTCGAGCGTATCGAAGACCACCGCGCGCCCTTCGTGCTGCATTAATTTCGCGGTCGCGGCCGACTGCTTGACGATCGCGCCGCCGGGCGCGAGATTGCCGCGCAACACCGCCATGCCGCCTTCGCCGAATATCGGGTTCTTGAACGGCCGCACCACGTCCTGCTTGATTGTCGCCGGCGCGGCGTCGATTTCAGCGCCCAGCGTGCGTCCTGTAATCGTCAGTGCATCGAGATTCAAGAGTGGTTTGATCTCACGCAATATCGTGGTCAGGCCGCCGACCCGGTAAAGGTCTTCCATATAGTGCTGGCCGGTCGGCTTCAAATCGACCAACACCGGCGTCTCGCGCCCGATGCGGTCGAACGCCTCGAGATCGAGCGTGATGCCGAGCCTGCCCGCCATCGCGGCGAGATGGACGATTGCGTTGGTCGAGCCGCTGATCGCGAGCAGCACGCGCAGTGCGTTCTCGAATGCCCGCACCGTCATGATTTTCGCCGGCGTGAGCTTTTCTTTAGCGATCGCGACGGCGCGGGCGCCGGTCGCCTCGGCATTGCGGATGCGGTCGGCCATCACCGCGGGAATCGCGGCGCCGCCCGGCAACATCATGCCCATCGCTTCGGTGCACAGCGCCATCGTGCTCGCGGTGCCCATCACCATGCATGTGCCCGCGGTAGGCGCGAGCTTTTCATTGACCTCGTTGATTTCCTGCTGGTCGATTTCGCCCGCGCGAAAGCGCGCCCAGAAGCGCCGGCAGTCGGTGCACGCACCCAGCCGCTCGCCGCGATGATTGCCGGTGAGCATGGGCCCCGTCACCAGCATGATCGCGGGAACGTTCGCGCTTGCAGCGCCCATCAATAATGCGGGCACCGTCTTGTCGCAGCCGCCGATCAGCACCGTCGCGTCGACCGGTTGCGCGCGGATCATTTCCTCGGTGTCCATCGACATCATGTTGCGCAGATACATGCTGGTTGGAAACGCGAACGATTCATGCAAAGTGATCACGGGGAATTCGACCGGCAGTCCGCCCGCGAGCATCACGCCGCGCTTCACCGCGTCGATCAGCTCCGGCACATTGCGATGGCAGGCGTTGAATCCGCTGAACGTATTCGTGATGCCGATGATGGGACGCTCGAGCGCGTCATCGGTATAGCCCATCGCCTTGATAAACGCCTTGCGCAGGAACAGCGAAAACTCCTCGTCGCCGTACGCCGTGAGCCCGCGCCGCATGCCGCTTTTTTTTGCCGCCATAATTGGGGGTGTAGTTGAGTGTGTGACGATTGGTATGGGACTTCGCACGATAGCGAATGCGGCAAATTGACGCAAGGTCAAATCGATGCCTACAATCGATGCCCTCCTCTTATTGCAAAAAACTTCGGATGCCCGACAAAAAAACCCTCGGCAAATTGCCGCGCGACGCGATCCGCCTGCTCGAATTACCGCGCCTTCCCGCCGAGATCGTGGACGGCTTCAAAGCATTGATCGATCTCACGGGCACGATCTCGGATGCGTGCGACCTGCTCGGCATCGTCGGCGTGGTTCCCGCCTATGTCATGCCGCCCGTGAACAGCGGCAAGCGCATCGTCGGGCCCGCGCTGACTGTGCGCAACATCCACCATGCGACGCAAATTCACAAAGCCGCGCTGGACAATGCCAGCGGCCAGGGCGAGACCGAAGCGCATAACCTGGCGACGCCCGGCGACGTGCTCGTCATTGAAGGCGTCATGGGATGCTCGAACATGGGCGGCCAGTCGGCGACGATCAGCCGGCGCGAAGGCTGCATCGGCGCAATTGTCGACGGCACCTTGCGCGATCCCGATCAATACCGCCAGATGGGCTGGCCGGTCTGGTGCAAAGGCTTCTCGCCGATCACCGGCAAATGGCGCATGCAGACGGTCGAAGTCAACGGCGTGGTGCACATCGCCGGCATTGGCGTGCGGCCCGGCGATCTCGTCTGTGCGGACGAGGCGGGAATTGCATTCGTCCCGCACGCACGCGCGGCTGAAGTGCTGGCGGTTTCGCAAAAGATTGACGGCGCCGACACCAAACGCAAAGGCGACATCGACAGCGGAGTGCCGCTCGTCGAAATCCTGCAGCGGAAGTACAAATGAAACCGACCAACCTGATCGTCATCCTGTCGGACGAGCACAACAAGCGCGTGACCGGCTGCTACGGGCACCCGCAGATCAAGACGCCCAATCTCGACAAGCTCGCCGCGCGCGGCACGCGCTTCACGTCCGCGTATACCAACTGCCCGATCTGCGTGCCCGCGCGCGCCTCGTTCGCGACCGGCCAGTACGTACATAAGCACCGCTGCTGGGACAACGCGATCGCGTACGACGGCGAGCCGCCGAGCTGGGGCCACCGCCTGATGGAACAGGGCCATCGCGTGACGTCAATCGGCAAATTGCATTACCAGGATTCCGTGCCGAAGCGCAACGGCTTCGACGAGGAAATCCTGCCGATGCATATTGTGAACGGCGTCGGCGATCTGCTCGGCCTGATCCGCGACGAGCTGCCGGTGCGCCAGGGCTCAAAGAAGCTCGGCCCCGAAGCGGGTCCGGGGGAATCCGAATACACGCAATACGACCGCGACATTGCCACGCAAACCCAGCGCTGGCTGACCGAAGAAGCGCCCAAATACCGCGCCAAACCGTGGGTGCTCTATGTCGGCTTCGTATGCCCGCACTTTCCGCTGATCGCGCCGCCTGAGTTCTTCAATATGTACCCGGAGAAAGACGTGCCGTGGCCGCTCATGTACGACAAAGCCGAGCGCCCGCGCCATCCGTTCACCGACGCGATGCGGCTGTGCCAGTGTTTCGACGAGCCGTTCAACGAGCCGATGGTCAGGCGCGCGATCGCGGCCTACTTCGGCCTCACGTCTTTTCTCGACGACAACATCGGCAAGATCCTCTCGACGCTCGAGGCGACCGGCCTCGACCAGACGACGCGGGTCCTGTACTCGTCCGACCACGGCGACAACCTCGGCACGCGCGGCATGTGGGGTAAGTCGACGATGTACGAAGAGTCGGCCGGCATCCCGATGATCCTGGCGGGACCGGAGGTGCCGCAGGGCAACGTGTGCGACGTGCCAGTGATGCTCGCCGACGCGTTCCAGACGCTCGTCGAAGGCGCAGGCGCCAGGCAGGATCAGCGCGATGCCGCGCTGCCCGGCCATTCGCTGATCGAGATTGCGCAAGGATTTGTCCCGCAGCGCACGATACTGTCCGAATATCATGCCGCGGGTGCGATGACCGGCGCGTACATGATCCGCCACGGCAAATACAAATACATTCATTACGCAGGCTTGCCGCCGATGCTGTTCGATCTCGCCGCCGATCCCGATGAGCGCACCGATCTCGGCCGCGACCCCAACTCCGCAGCCGTCATCAAGGAGTGCGAAACGGCTTTGCGCAAGGTTGTGGATCCGGACGCGGTGAACAAATTGGCCAAGGCCGACCAGTCTGCGAAAATCGCCGAGGTCGGCGGCAAGGACGCGATATTGAAGCGCGGCACGTTCCGCTATTCGCCGCCGCCGGGTTCGAAAGCGGCTTACTACTAGGGCGCAGCCAACATGCTTCCCCTGCGCATTTCGATCGTCACCTATAACATCTGGCTCACGCAACGCTGGGACGTCCGCCAGCCTGCACTGGGCGGATTTCTGAAATCGTTCAATCCCGATCTGCTGTGCCTGCAGGAGCTCCAGCAGACCACACGCGATTTCATCGATGGTGCATTGCCATCGCACCGGCGCGTCGACGACCCGTACCGCGGCTGGACAACCGAAAGCAATATTTACTGGCGCGACGCGGTGTTCGCGCACGTCGAGCACGGCATTGAAGAAGTGGGCATTCCGGACGGCGACCGGCGCCTCTTCTGGGTGCGGCTTAAAATCCGCGGGCTTGACCGTACCGTGCTCGTCGCGACCGCGCATCTCACTTCGCAACGCAACAAGGTCGAATGCGATACCGGCCAGTCGCCGCGCGTCGGCCAGATCCGCCACATCATTCAGGCGTTGAAGCGGTTGAACCAGGCTGGCGAGCCGCTCTTTTTCATGGGCGACATGAACGATCCGGTACATCCGCCGCGCCTGCTCCACGAGGCCGGCTACCCGAGCTGCTTTGCCGCGCTCGGCGTGCAGGCCCCGCCCACTTACCACTGCTATCCGACGGCCGACGTGCCACCGGGTGATCGCGTGGTCAATCAATGCATCGACTGGCTGGTTGCGAACAAGCACGCGCGCGCCGTCGCGGCGGCGGTGCCGCATTTTTATCTCAAGGATGCGGCGCCATCCGACCACTGGCCGGTCCATGCCGTCTATGAAATTGCACCGGCATAGTACGTGAGGAAATTGCGCGCGCTGCTTGGTTTGCTCGGCGCCGCGGCGCTGCAGTTCACGTTCGCCGCCGACCCCTATCCTTCCCGGCCGATCCGCTTCCTGGTACCCGGCGCGAGTGGCAGCTCACAGGACGTGCTGTCGCGCGTCGTCGCCAACAAGCTCTCGCAGCAACTGAATCAACAGGTGATCGTCGATGTGCGCGCCGGCGCATCCGGCGTCATCGGCATCGAGCTCGGCAAAGCCGCCGCCCCCGACGGATACACGATCGTCGCTGCGACTTCAACCTTGTTCGCCAGCCTTCCCGCACTGAAGCAACATCTCTCGTACGATCCGGACCGCGATTTCGCACCGCTGTCGCGCATGGCGATGGTCGCCAACGTAATGACGGTCAACGCGGGGCTCGGCGTCGAGACGGTTGCCGATTTTGTGAAGCTTGCCAAAGCGAAGCCCGGCCAGCTCAATTACGGCTCGGCGGGTAACGGCTCGCCCGCGCATCTCGCCGGCGCCATGTTCGACGTGCTCGCGCAGGTCAAAACCAATCACGTGCCGTATAAGGGCGCGGCCCAAGCGCTGACCGACGTGATCGGCGGCCAGCTGCAATATCTCGTCACCTCGCCGCTCGTCGCCATGCCGCACGCCAAAGGCGGGCGCATCAAAGTGCTCGCAACGACCGGCGCGAAACGCGATCCTCTGATCCCGGAGTTGCCGACTGTGGCGGACACCGTGCCCGGCTACGACATCACGCAATGGTGGGGTGTCGTGGTGCCTGCGCGCACGCCGCCGCCGATCACCGCACGTCTGCATGCCGAACTCATCAAGGCCTTGCAATCGCCAGACGTGCGCGACCTGATAGCGAAACAAGGCGCGAGCGTGCAACCCGAATCGCCCGCGCAATTCTCGGCTTTCATGCGCGCCGAGCGCGCGCGCGTCGCCAATCTCGGCAAACAGGCCAATATCCGGCTCGACGATTAGGCGTTAACGCGCCGCCGCCCGGCACCGATGCGCCAACCGTCATATGTTAGCTGGCGTACAGACAGCCCCTGCAAACAATGCAATGCTGCACGCGTGGTTTCGCCTTAACTGCGCAGGTTCACGGCTGTAGCGCCGGAGCGCGGTTTACGTGCCGGGAGAGCGCGAAAGGACCCTCACACGCCTGGGCCGCCGGCCCTGGACCACTTTCACCCGATAGTTGCGACTCGGCCGACTCTCCGTGCGGTGCGGGATATGCATTAGAAATACAACGCATTCCTGAAAGGCCGCATGTTCAAGCGAACAAGCGCTTCAAGCAAGGCTGGCGCAACAGCAAGCGCGTGGTCCTCGACCGCCAGTCCTAATATCGTGGCCTCGCTGGTCGGCGCGGCCCTGCTCGCTGCGCTGGTCGTCGTGCTGTCGTTCTGGGCTTTCCGGCAAATCGAGGATTCGGTCGCCGCCCGGCTCCAAACCTACACATTGATCAGCAACGCCAATGCGCTGCTGTCAGACATCACGGATGCGGAGACCGGGCAGCGGGGTTACTCGTTGACGGGTAACGAAGCGTTTTTGAAGCCGTACCTCGCGGTGCGTAAGACCATCGAACCCAACCTGCAGGAGTTGCGCCGGCTGACCACGCTGGCGGCCGCGCAGGAGCGCCTGGATGCGCTGGCACCGCTGGTGAAGGCCAAGCTGGCGGAACTGTCGGCGGTCGTCGAGTTGCGCCGCAACCGTAAGATGACTTCGGGGCTTGCGGCCGCCGGTGGTAGCAGCCAGGGCCTGGGCCTGATGGAATCGATACGCGCCGAAACGACCGGTTATATCCGGCTCGAGGAAGCGGTGCTCGCGCAGGACGACGAAAAATTGCGCTCGAACATGCGCCGGCTGTTCGCCTCCATCGTCGCGGCCAGTCTCTTCATGTTCCTGCTCGCGATTTCGTTCGCCTACCTGATCTACCGCGAGAGCCGGCACCGCGTCAACGATATCGTCCACCGCGAAACGCAGCATCTGCTCGGCATCGAGGAAAAGCTCAACAAGCAACTGCTGCAAACCACGATCGCCGCGGAAATCAGCGAGGAAAAACTCGCGATCACGTTGAATTCCATCGGCGACGCCGTGATCGCCACTGACGCCGAAGGCCGCGTGACGCTGTTGAACCCGCTCGCGCAACAGCTGACGGGCTGGACGCTCGCGGAAGCAATCGAGCGCCCGGTCGAAGAGATTTTCGTCATCATCGACCAGGAGACGCGGCAGCCTTCGGTGGTGCCGGTGCGGGAAACGCTCGCGCGCAACATGACTCACGCGCTCGCGAGCCGCACCGTACTCGTTTCCCGCGACGGCACGGAACGCGATATCGCCGACAGCTGCGCGCCGATTCGCACGAGCTCCGGCGAGATGGTGGGCGCCGTGCTCGTATTTCGCGACGTCACCGAGCGCGCGCGGCTGGACAAGATTCTGCAGGACCACAACGCGGAGCTCGAGCATGCGATGGGCGTCGCGGACAAGGCGAATCTCGCCAAATCCGACTTCCTGTCGAGCATGAGCCACGAGCTGCGCACGCCCCTGAGCGCGATCCTGGGTTTCGCCCAACTGCTGGAATCCGGCATGCCCGCGCCGACCACGGGCCAGAAACGCAGCATCGACCAGATCCTGAAGGCGGGCTGGTACCTGCTCGATCTCATCAACGAAATCCTCGATCTCGCGT
>Ga0207641_10004815_pt1 | contig 11626 bp, 8 predicted proteins | sample KBSSwiS62_FD_184306 | JGI IMG/M metagenome (GOLD analysis project Ga0207641, IMG submission 184306) | Switchgrass rhizosphere microbial communities from Kellogg Biological Station, Michigan, USA - KBS Switchgrass S6-2 (SPAdes) (version 2) | ecosystem: Host-associated > Plants > Roots >... | reverse complement strand
GCGCTGCCGCCCCACGAGCGCGTCGGACACTTCGCGGAACGCGTTCTGCACGGTGCGCTGATAGGTCGCTACCAGCTCGTCGCGCCGGGCCTTCGCCGCGTCGAGTTGCCTCTCGCGCTTGCCCCAGTCGAAGATTGGAAGCGCGGCCGATCCGCCGAAGGACCAGTTCTGGTTGCTCCTGTTGAACAGGCCTTCGAGCTTGGGTGAAACGAACCCGAATGCCCCGGTCAGCGATATAGTCGGGAAAAAGGCTGCGCGGGCGGCTCCGATATCCGCATTCGCGGCTAGCAACTGATGTTCGGCCTGTAAAATGTCCGGACGGCTTTGCAAGAGGGCCGAGGGGAGGCCAGGGTCGAGCGCCGCGAACTGTCCCGCGTCGGCGATCGGGCGGCCATTCGGCGGCGGAGTGCCCATCGGCTCGCCGATCAGCACAAGCAACTGGTTGCGCTGCTGCTCGGTCGTGCGACGCAGATCGGCGAGTTCCGTCTGCGCCTGCGTCAGCAGGGCCGTCGACTGGTCATAGTCGACCGACGAGGTGACGCCCGCATCCATCCGCAGCTTGGCTATGGCAAGGCCCTGGCGGCGGCTGGCGAGGGTGCGTTCGGCCAGCGCGATCCCCTCCTCGCCGGCGCGGATACTGTAATAAGTCGCGGCGACGTCGCTGATCAGCGACAGGCGGAAAGCGCGTTGCGCTTCGACCGTCGCGAGATAGCTCCTGCGCGCGGACTCACCGAGGTTTCGGACCCGGCCCCAGAAATCCAGTTCGAACGCGCTGGTCGCGACGCGCACGGCATATTGATTATAGGTGATCGCGCCGCTGCCGAGGTTATTACCCAGGCCAAGGGAACCCAATGGCGCCTGCGTCCGGGTGGCGCCAGCGCTACCGTCGATCTGCGGCAGGCGTCCGGCCTGCTGGATCCTGAACTGCGCTCTTGCCTGCTCGATGCGGGCGGCTGCGGCCGCCAGATCCCGATTATTGGCAAGCGCGGCGGCGATATAGGCCCTGAGCTGCGGATCGCCGAAGAAGCGCTGCCAGCCGACCGCCGTGGCGGCTTCTCCTCCGTTCGAAGGGGCCGCGGGAAAACTCGCCGGAACGGGCGGAACGGGTTGTACGTACTTCGGAGCCATGTTGCAGCCACCGAGCAAGGCAACACCGATGAGGACGTGTGCGGGATTACGCATGAGCGGTCTCCCCGTCGGAACCGGCTCGCTCTCGCGCCTCCTCCTGCGCGTCGGTGGCCTCATGGTCCCGCTTGCGGACAAGCCACAGTCGCATCGCGATGTAGAAGACGGGTGTGAAGAAGATGCCGAACAGGGTCGCCGTGATCATGCCGCCCGCCACGCCCGTGCCGACGGCGTGACGGCTTGCCGCCCCAGCGCCGCTGGCGATGACAAGGGGCACCATGCCCAGGATGAAGGCCAGGCTGGTCATCAGGATCGGGCGCAGCCGCAGCCGCGCGGCATTGATCGTCGCCTCGAGCGGCGCGACGCCCTCGGCCTCCTGTTCGACAGCGAATTCGACGATCAGGATCGCGTTCTTGGCGGCCAGGCCGATGATGGTGATCAGGCCCACGTTGAAATAGACGTCGGCCGAAAGCCCGCGCAGCAGCGTGAAGATGACCGCACCCAGCACGCCAAAGGGCACCACCAGCAGCACCGCCAGCGGGATCGGCCAGCTCTCGTAAAGCGCCGCGAGCAGCAGGAACACGACGACCACGGACAGGCCGAGCAGAAGACCGATCTGGCCGCCTGCCTGCTTTTCCTCATAGGCGGTCCCGGTCCATTCGTAGGACAGGTTGCCGTTCAGCACCTTGCCGGCGATGCGCTCCATTTCCGCGAGGGCCGCGCCGCTGGATTGTCCCGGCGCCGCCTGGCCCGACAGGGTGATCGACGGGTAGCCGTTATAGCGTTCGAGCTGCTGCGGACCTGCTGTCCATTTGACCTGCGTGAAGGCGGAGAAGGGCACCATCAGGCCCTGGTCATTGCGAACCCGCAGGGCCGACACATCCTCGGCGCGCATCCGCTGTCCGGCATCGGCCTGGAGATAGACCCGCAGGACATTGCCGTCATGAACGAAGTCGTTCGCATAGGCCGAGCCGAAAGCGACGCCCAGCGTCTGGTTGACGTCGGCTATGCGCAGCCCCAGGCTGCGGGCCTTGATGCGGTCGATATCGACATGGAGTTGCGGCGATGGCGGCAGTCCTTCCTGCCGGACCATGGCGAAGATCTTGCTCTTGCCGGCTTGCGCCAGGATCTGGTGCGCGGCTTGCTGAAGCGCCATGCCGCCCTCGCCGCTGCGATCTTCCAGTTTCATGGTGAAGCCCGTCGCATTGCCCAACGCCTGGATCGGCGGCGGGTCGAGCGCGAAGATCATCGCGCCCGTTATGGTCGAAAAGGCGGCATTCGCACGCTGCACCAACCCGCTGGAACTGTCGCCGGACCCTTTGCGCTCGTCCCAGGGCTTCAGATCGACGAAGGAGAGCGCAGCTGACTGGCCCTGGCCGAAAAAGCTGAAGCCGACGATCGAGACTACATTGCGAACCTGCGGCTGCTTTCGCAGGAATGCTTCGGCCTGCTCCACCGACTCCTGCGTGCGCTGGATCGTCGCGCCGGGGGGCGCCGTATAGCTGGCGAAGATATAGCCCTGATCCTCGGTCGGCAGGAAGCCGCCCGGTAGGCGCGTGAACGCCAGTACCGTCACGACGCACATCACCGCGAAGACGGTCAGCCAGCGCCCCGGCGCGCGCACCATCGTGCCGACGCTTGCGGTGTAGTGATCGGTTACTCGGCCGAACCGATCGTTGAACCAGGCGAAGAAACGGTGCGGCCACCCCGCGATGCCCGCTTTGGGCGCTCGCGGCGGGCCGTTGTCATGCCCATGCTCCGCCTTGAGCAGCGTGGCGCAAAGCGCCGGCGTCAGGGTCAGGGCCAGCAGGGCCGAGAAAAGAATGGAAATGGCGAGCGTCACCGAGAACTGGCGGTAGATGCCGCCGGTCGACCCCGGAAAGAAAGCCATGGGGATAAACACCGCGACCAGCACCAGCGTGATGCCGATGATCGCGCTCGTTATCTGACCCATCGCCTTCACCGTGGCGCGTCGGGGGTTGAGCCCTTCCTCGCGCATGATGCGCTCGACATTTTCGACCACCACGATGGCGTCGTCGACCAGGATGCCGATCGCCACCACCATCGCGAAGAGCGAAAGCACGTTGATCGAATAGCCGAACAGGTAGAGACCGAGGCATGAGCCGGCGAGCGCGACCGGCACCACCAGCGCCGGGATCAGCGTGGCGCGCCAGTTCTGCAGGAACAGGAACATCACGAGGAACACCAGCACCATCGCTTCCACCAGCGTGTGGATCACGCTGTCGACCGACGCAGTGATGAACGGCGTTGTGTCGAAAGGAACGGTCCAGCTCATTCCCGGCGGGAAGGTCTTCTCCAGTTCGGCCAGGCGCGCACGCACCGCCTCGGCCGTGCCCAGCGCATTGGCGCCGCTGGCGAGCTGGATCGCCATGCCCGCCGTCTCCTTGCCGTTGAGGGTCAGGCGGAAGCCGTAATTGTCCTTGCCCAGCTCGACCCGCGCGACATCCCCCAGACGGACCGTCGAGCCGTCCGGATTGGACCTCAGGATGATCTGGCGAAACTGCTCAGGGGTCGAAAAGCGGTTCTGGGTGATGATCTTGGCGTTGAGTTCGGAGCCCGCCGCAAGCGGCTGCTCGCCCAGACCGCCGCCGGCGGTCTGGCTGTTCTGCTCCTGGACCGCGGCGAGCGCCTCGGCCGCCGAGATGCCGTAGCCGGCCAGCTTCTCCTCGTCGAGCCACACGCGCATGGCATAGGGCGAGCCGAACAGCTGCACGTCGCCCACGCCCTGCACGCGACGCAACTCGTCCATGATCTTGTTCGACGCGAAATTGCCCATGTCGAGCGCGCTTAGCGCGCCGTCTTTCGATTGGAGCGCGACAAGCATCAGGAAGCCGGAACTGGACTTGGTGACGCTGATCCCGAGCTGCCTGACCTCCGCCGGCAGGCGCGGTTCGACGCGGCTGAGGCGATCCTGCACCTGGGTTCGGGCGACGTCCAGGTCCGTTCCGGGTTCGAACGTGACGGTGACCTGCGCCGTGCCGTTCGACCGGCTGGTCGAGGACATGTAGAGGAAGTTCTCGACGCCGTTCATCTCCTTTTCGATGATCGACGTCACCGTCCGGTCGAGCGTTGCCGCGTCGGCGCCGTTGTATGTGATCTGGAGATTGAGCGCGGGCGGCGCGACCTGGGGATACTGCTCGACGGGCAGGAGCCGCAGGCCGATGATGCCGAACAGGGCGACGAAGATCGCGACGACCCAGGCGAAGACCGGATGATAGACGAAGAAGCGTTTCATGGGGGGCTCCTGCCGGTCAGCGCTTGCCGGCAGCGGCCGGAGCAGCACGCGCCTTGCGCGGCGCGACCTTCTGGCCGGGCTGCACCTTCATCCAGCCGTCGACGATGACCAGATCGCCGCTCCTGAGGCCCGACAGCACCACCCATTTGCCGCCGCTCTGGCCCCCCAGTTCGACCGTTCGCCTGACAACCAGATTGTCGCGTCCGACAATCAGGACCGATGCTTCCTCGTTGCTGATCTGGACGGCGCGCTCGGGAACGGCGATGCCGTCGCGGCGCGAGCCGGCAATGATGCGCGCGCGCACGAACTGACCGGGCAGAAGCAGCCGGTCGGGATTGGGAAAGCGGGCGCGCAACGTCTGGCTGCCTGTGGAAGGATCGACCGTCTGGTCGGCGAAATCCAGATGCCCAGGAAGGCCATATTGCGTGCCGTTCTCCAGGACGAGGCGCACCTCGATGGCGCTCAAGTCAGGGAGGTCAAGCGCGCCGGATTTGGCGAGCTGTTGCACATCGAGCAATTTGGAGCTGGACTGGGTGAACGTCGCGTAGATCGGTGACAGCTGGTTCACTTGCGTCAGCAGGGTTGCGGACGAAGCGCTTACCAGAGCACCTTCGGTCACCTCCGCCTTGCCGACCCGGCCGGAGATCGGCGCGCGCACCGTGGTGTATCCCAGTTCCAGGCGCGCCCGGTCGAGCGCGGCGCGCGCATCGATGACGCTGGCGTCGGCTTGCCGCGAATCCGAAAGCGCCGCGTCATATTCCTGCGCGCTGACGGCCTTGCGGCTCACCAGCGGCTCGTAGCGGGAGACGATCGAACGGGCATTGGTGCGTGCGGCCGTAGCGCGATTGAGCGCCGCTTGCGCCTGTGCGACCTGCGCCTGCTTGTCGCGCGGATCGATCCGGAACAGCGGCGCTCCAGCGGGCACATCAGACCCCTCCTGATAGAGACGGCGCTCCACGATCCCGTCGACCCGGGCGCGCACTTCGGCCGTCCGCACCGCCTCGATCCGGCCGGGCAGTTCCACTATGTTCGGAACGTCACCCGTCATGACCGCCACAACATCGACTGGAGGAGGGGGGACAGCTTGCTCCTCCTGGTGCCCGCAGGACGCCAGCAGGAGCAACGCAGCGACGCCGCCGCATCTTTGGCGGCGCGGGAAGGTCGGGAAGGTCGGCACGGAAACTCCTCGGCAGGTTAGGCCATGTTCGTCTGGACCTGGCGGGCATTCCTCTCCAGATGTCCAATGCGGCGCCATTCTTCCGGGGCGACGCGAAGGGAATTAACCGGACACCTGTGTCCGGTTATTAGGGTGGGGGAGGACATCCGTCAAGCATGAGGAAAGATGCTCAGGAAAGACGAGACCGGCTGATCGCCGTGGCGGCCGATATGTTCGAGCAGCAGGGCTATGACGTTCCCCTTGAATCCATTGCCGAACGAGCCGGGGTAGGACGCGGAACGCTCTATCGCAACTTCCGGGACCGCTCGACGCTGGTGATGGAGGTCGTAAGGCGGCGGCTGGACGAGTTGATTGCTCAGGTCGCCCTCATCACCGATGACCGCGCCGCGTTCCGCTCATTTCTGGTCCGCATCGGGCTCCTTTCGGCCTTGCATGCCTCCGGGCTGCGCGGCCTCGAGGGCGATCCATCGCTGAAGCAGGAATGGCAGGAGTTCGAAGTTCGGGCGCGACAGCTCATGGCCCTGCCCCTCAAGAGAGCGCGGAATGCCGGGATTGTTCGCGATGATCTGTCCGTGGACGACATCGGTCGGATCGCCCAGATGCTTCAGGCCGTCGCGCTGGACCTTCCGCCCGAAGAGAGGGATGGCGTCATGTTGCGCGCGGTTCGGTTGCTGTTGGAGGGGATCGCTAAGGGCGGATGCTGGGTAAGGTAGCGAGCGACTGCATCGCAGGGCGCTCACGCAGAACTGAGTATGATTTATCTATGACGTTAGTTGCGCGGGTATCAGGCGCTAGCCGTATGTCCTCGTCATGCAGACTTGTACATTCAGCGCTGGAACCCGACGAACGTCTGGCTTCGCCGAAACTTGCCATCGCATTTCATGCGATGAACGGCGGCATTGTCCCAAGATCGGCCGTCCGGCACTTAACCCGCCAGAGAATGATGGACGGCGGCTTTTGGGACAAGCGGCGTGCCACCTAAACGGCCGGGATTGGGGCGCTTAGCGGACCCTCAAATTCTTTCGGGCTCTACGGCAACTTGTCAGAGCAGGATTATCGCCGAACCCGCTAGCAGTCAGATCGCTCGAACGAGCGTCATGAACGGATGGCGCCGGAACTGGCGGGTGCCGACGGCGCAGCAACAGGCCGCCTCTCACGCCGCCGCCTCACTTCCCCTCGGTCTCGAACAACCCCGCGAGCTGCTCGACCATCGTGCCGCCGAGCTGTTCGACGTCCATGATCGTCACCGCCCGCTGATAATAGCGGGTGACATCATGGCCGATGCCGATCGCGACCAGCTCGACCGGGGACTTGTTCTCGATCCAGCCGATCACCTGGCGCAGATGCCGCTCGAGATAGGAGCCGTTGTTCACCGACAAGGTCGAGTCATCGACCGGCGCGCCATCGGAGATCACCATCAGGATGCGGCGTTCTTCGCGGCGGCCGATCAGGCGGTTGTGCGCCCAGAGCAGTGCCTCGCCGTCGATATTCTCCTTGAGCAGCCCCTCGCGCATCATCAGCCCGAGCGACTTGCGCGCGCGGCGCCAGGGCTCGTCGGCCTTCTTGTAGACGATGTGGCGCAGATCGTTGAGCCGGCCCGGCGCGGGCGGACGGCCGGCGGTGAGCCAGGCGTCGCGCGACTGGCCGCCCTTCCAGGCGCGGGTGGTGAAACCGAGGATCTCGGTCTTGACCGCGCAGCGTTCGAGCGTGCGGGCGAGGATGTCGGCGCAGATCGCGGCGATCGAGATCGGGCGGCCGCGCATCGATCCGGAATTGTCGATCAGCAGGGTGACGACGGTGTCGCGGAAATCGGTGTCGCGTTCGAACTTGTAGCTGAGCGAATGCATCGGATTGATCACGACCCGCGCCAGCCGCGCGGCATCGAGCATCCCTTCTTCCTGATCGAAATCCCAGCTGCGGTTCTGCTGCGCCATCAGCCGGCGTTGCAATCGGTTGGCGAGTTTGGTGACAGCGCCCTGGAGATGGACCAACTGCTGATCGAGATAGGCGCGCAAGCGCGTCAGCTCATCATCGTCGCACAGTTCGACCGCCGATATCTCCTCGTCGAAGCGATTGGTATAGGCCTGATAATCGAAGCCCGGCGGCAGATCGGACATCGGGCGGTTGGGCCGCACCGGCATCATGCCGTCTTCGCCATCCTCGCCCAGCTCACCGTCGGCGTCGGACATGTCCTCGCTATCGACTTCGCGCTGCTCGCCGTCCTCGTCGCCGGCCTCGGACTGCTCGGTGCGGGTTTCCATCTGACTGTCGGTGGTGCCGCCCGAATCGTCGCCCTCGTCCTGCTCGTCCTCGCCCTGTTCCTGATCCTGATTCTCGTCTTCGCCGCCATCCTGCGGATCGAGTTCGGGCAGTTGCTCGCCCTCAGTCAGACCGAGATCCTCGAGCAGGCGGCCGACCAGCCTGGCGAACGTCGCCTGATCATCGAACGCCATCGTCAGCGCGTCGAGATCGGCGCCACCTTTTTCCTCGATCCAGTCGCGGACCAGCGCCAGCCCGGCCTCGGCGATGGCGGGAGGCGCCTCGCCGGTCAGCCGTTCGCGCACGACCAGCCCGATCGCGGTCGACAGCGGCACTTCCTCACGCGTCCGTGCCCGCACCAGCGGATCGGAGCGAAGCTTCGCCTCGAGCGCCTGATTGAGATTGTCGCGCACGCCCGCCATTGCCCGCGAACCGATCGCCTCGACGCGCGCCTGCTCGACGGCATCGTGCACGGCGCGCGCGATCGGCTCGATCGGCCCGACCTTTTCATGCAGCTTCTGATCATGGTGGCGCATGCGGAGCGCGAAGCCATCGGCAAATCCGCGCGCTTCGGCAACCTGCTGCGGCGGCAGGTTGCGCGGCGGCATCGGCACGCGGACTTGCTTGTACGAGCTCGACGGCGCCTCGGCCGTGAAGTTCAGCTCGAGCTCGGGCTCATGCGCCATCGCCCGCGCGGCACCGCCAAGCACCTGCCGGAAAGCTTCGATCGGCGTGCGTTCGGCCATCAATCGAGCAACACATCGCGCAGCTTCGCGCGCTTGGCGACGTCCACCCCAAGCGCCTGCTCGAGATAGGCATCGACGCCGCCGAAGTGCGTGTCGAGCTCATCGTACATCGCTGCGAGATAATCGGCATCGGCGGCCGTGAGCGGGGCCCGCACATGCTCGGGCAAACGCAGGCCGCGCGCCGCACTATCAAACAGCGCCGAAAAATCGGCGGCGTTGGTCAGCAGATAATCCTCGACGATCAGATCGCGCGATACGCCCAGCACCTCAAGGATGAGCGCGCCCAGGACCCCGGTGCGGTCCTTACCAGCGGCACAGTTGAACAGCAGCGGCACATGGCCCTCGGCGAGCCGATCGAAGATATGGCGAAAGCTCGGCGCATGATCGTGCGGGATCTCATGGTACAAACCGATCATCGCCGCGTGCAGGCCCTCGGCGGTCGGATCGGTGCTGCGGACGACTTCGGACAGAACACCGCTGACCGCTTCGTAATCGCGCGTCCAATACTGGGTATCGCTACCGACGTGCCACCTGGTCGGATGCGCCTCGCGCTCCGAGCCACGGCGCAGATCGCCGACGCTGCGGATGCCAAGTGCCGCCATCTGCGCGGCGCCGGCGTCGCTCAGCTTCGACATCTGGCCCGACCGGTAGAGCATGCCCGTCTTCACGCGACCGCCGCCCTGCGTTGGATAGCCGCCCATGTCGCGCAGGTTGAACCCGCCCTCGACGGGCAGGATCCGCGCGAAATCGGACGGCGTTGCCGCCATGTTCATTCCGCCTTGCCCACCACGCTTTCGGGCAGATCCTTGCCAAAGACGCGCTGATAATATTCGGCGACCAGGCTACGCTCGCTCTCGTCGCATTTGTTGAGGAAAGACAGCCGGAAGGCGAAGCCGATATCGTTGAAGATCAGCGCGTTCTGCGCCCAGCTGATCACGGTGCGAGGGCTCATCACGGTCGAAATGTCACCCGCCATGAAGCCCTGCCGGGTGAGATCGGCGACCTTGACCATGTTATCGACGACCTTCTTGCCGTCGGGCTTGTCATATTCGCCGGACTTGGCGAGCACGATCTGCGCCTCGGTCGCGGCCGGCAGATAGTTGAGCGTGACGACGATGTTCCAGCGATCCATCTGGCCCTGGTTGATCTGCTGGGTGCCATGATAGAGGCCGGTAGTGTCGCCGAGGCCGACCGTGTTGGCGGTCGCGAACAGGCGGAACCAGGGGTTGGGGCGGATCACGCGGTTCTGATCGAGCAGAGTCAGCTTGCCCTCGGTCTCCAGCACGCGCTGGATCACGAACATCACGTCGGGCCGGCCCGCATCATATTCGTCGAACACGATCGCGGTCGGCGTCTGCAGCGCCCAGGGCAGCAGGCCTTCCTTGAACTCGGTGATCTGCTGGCCGTCCTTGAGCACGATCGCGTCGCGGCCGACCAGATCGATGCGGCTGATATGCGCATCGAGGTTGATCCGGATGCACGGCCATTTGAGCCGCGCGGCCACCTGCTCGATATGGCTCGACTTGCCGGTGCCGTGATAGCCCTGGACCATCACGCGGCGATTATAGGCAAAGCCCGCGACGATCGCGAGCGTGGTGTCCGGATCGAACACATAGGCCGGATCCAGATCGGGCACGCGCTCATCCGCCTCGCTGAACGCGGGGACCTGGAGGTCGGAGTCGATGCCGAACAACTCGCGCACCGAGACCATCTTGTCCGGCGCGTCGAGCACCGTGTCCTCGCGGCTGTCGGGCTGGGCGTTGGGTATGTCGGTCATCACGAAAGCCTTGTTGCTACTGCGAAGGGCCGGACTCAGGCGAAGGCAGGCCGACCTTTGAGTTGCGTATAAGCGGAAATCACGTCCTGCAAAGCCTTCTCGTGGCTTCGATCGCCACCATTTCGATCGGGATGATAGCGGCGGACAAGCTCGGCATAGCGGCTGCGCAATGCCCTGCGGTCGGCATCCTTGTCGAGTCCGAGCGTCTTCATCGCGCGGCGATCGACCTCGGACAGCTCTCGCCCATCGGTGCGTTCCCGTTGTGCTGCGCGTGCGAACTTGGCGCCGATCGCGTCGAGCGGATCGACGAACTCGCTCCAGCGCGGCGCCCCGCCCGCCCCCGGCGAAAAGGCGCGCGTCTCGCGTTCCCAGCCGGCATAGGGGGTCTGCTGCTCCTCGATCTCGTCGAAGCTCATACCTTCGAAGAAATTATAGCCGCTATTGAATTCGCGAACATGATCGAGGCAGAGCAACTGATAATTGCCCGGCCCGTCGAACCCGGCGCGGCGGCCGCGATCGGCAGGTGCGCGGAATTCGCCCGGCTGATCGCAGCCGGCGCGCGCGCACGCCTGGTTCGCATCTTCGATCCGCCCGTGAAACCGGGGCCCCGGCTTCCGTGCGGCAGTCTCTTCGCTCAATGTGCAGCCCTCTAAGCCCGGCGTTCATTTCCGGGTCCCTTTGCAACCCGATCATCCTATATAGGCGAGATGACCGACATAACCACAGGCCCCGTCGCCGCAGAAATCACCCGCCGCCTGACGGAAGCGCTCAGCCCGTCGCATCTCGCCGTCATCGACGACAGCGACAAGCATCGCGGCCATGCCGGGCATGACGGGTCGGGCGAAAGCCACTTCACCGTGGAGATCGTCGCCGATGCCTTCACCGGCCAGAACCGGGTCGCCCGGCAACGGGCGGTGAACCATGCACTGGGCGATCTGATGCGGGAGAAGGTCCATGCGCTGGCGATCAGAGCGAGGGCACCCGGCGAATAGAAACCCTCTTTGGCCTTTAGCTGGCGGAACTCGCCTGCGCTGGCGAGCATCCGTTCCTGCCGATCGCCTCCCATGGATTGGCGATTAAAGGCAAGCGCCAGGGGTTTTTGAGCACTGGATGCACAGTGGTGAATTTCGCGCGCGCAGGGAGAGGGATCGAGCCACCCGTCAATTGCTGACCGGCCGCCTGTTCAACACTTCATCCGCTAATCAGATCAGGCTCGCCGTCGGCCAATATCGGATCAACGTCCACAACGCGATCCAGCCTAGTACAGACCCGGCAACGTACACCAG
>Ga0207641_10004812_pt1 | contig 11628 bp, 13 predicted proteins | sample KBSSwiS62_FD_184306 | JGI IMG/M metagenome (GOLD analysis project Ga0207641, IMG submission 184306) | Switchgrass rhizosphere microbial communities from Kellogg Biological Station, Michigan, USA - KBS Switchgrass S6-2 (SPAdes) (version 2) | ecosystem: Host-associated > Plants > Roots >... | reverse complement strand
CTGGAAATATCCCAGCGTCATTCTGCAGGGCGACGATTCGGTGGGTGAGTTCTACTCGGTGGCGGTGGTCAACAACCGGCAACAGGCCGATACCGGCACCAAGATGATTCACATGGGAAAAAACACCCGAAGTACGATCGTGTCCAAGGGCATCAGCGCCGGGCAGGGAAACAACAGCTACCGGGGCCTGGTCAAGGTGCTGCCCAGGGCCGACGGGGCTCGCAATTACACCCAATGCGACTCGATGCTGATCGGAAACCGCTGCGGCGCGCACACGTTCCCCTACATCGACGTGCAGAACCCGACCGCCTCGGTCGAGCACGAAGCCAGCACCTCGAAGATCGGGGAGGATCAGATTTTCTATTGCAAGCAGCGCGGGCTCAATACCGAGAACGCAATTTCCATGATTGTAAACGGATTCTGCAAAGAAGTCTTCAAGGAGCTGCCCATGGAGTTCGCGGTGGAAGCCCAGAAACTCCTCGGCGTCAGTCTGGAAGGGAGCGTCGGGTGAGCGCAATGCTGGAAATCGCGGGACTCAGGGCCTCCGCGGGAGAAAAGGAAATCCTCAAGGGCATCGACCTCGTGGTGCAGCCCGGCGAGGTGCACGCCGTCATGGGTCCCAACGGCTCGGGCAAGAGTACGCTGGCCCAGGTACTGGCCGGTCATCCCGCCTACACCGTGACGGCCGGCACCGTGCGGTTTCAAGGCGCGGACCTGCTGGACCTGGAGCCGGAGGAGCGGGCCCAGGCGGGGGTCTTCCTGGCATTCCAGTATCCAGTGGAAATCACCGGAGTCACCAACGCGTATTTCCTGCGCGCGTCGTACAACGCCATTCGCAAAGCCCACGGTCAGGAAGAACTGGATCCGATGGATTTTCTCGACCTGCTGGAGCAGAAGCTCAAACTGGTCGAATGGGATTCCGGCATCATGAGCCGCGCCGTCAACAGCGGCTTTTCCGGCGGGGAAAAGAAGCGCAACGAAATCCTTCAGATGGCCGTCCTCGAGCCGGCGCTCGCCATTCTGGATGAAACCGACTCGGGCCTCGACATCGACGCCTTGCGGATCGTCGCCAACGGCGTCAACTCGCTTCGCCGACCCGACCGTGCCACGATCGTCGTGACGCACTATCAGCGGCTGCTCGACTACATCATTCCCGATTATGTGCATGTGATCGCCGATGGGCGGATCGTGAAGTCGGGCGGTCGTGAGCTGGCGCTCGAGCTCGAAGCCAAGGGATACGAGTGGCTGACCGGCATCGCCGAGGGCGCACCCGCGTGAGCAAGGCGCTGGCGGAAGCGTTCGAGCGGTTCAGCCGGAACGGCGGGGGCGAAGGCCCCACCGAGCTGCTGACCAGACGACGGGAGGCCTGGGGCCGCTTCGCCGCCGCGGGATTCCCCTCTTCCCGGGATGAGGAGTGGCGATTCACTCCGGTGTCGGCGATCGAGAAAATCAGCTGGACGCCCGCGATCGAGCCGGTCTCGCCGCCAGTCCCCCGTGAGCTGGACCCCTATCGGGTCGGTCCTCCGGACTGGGTCTCCCTGGTCTTCGTCAACGGCCGCTATGACGCCGGGCTTTCCCAGGAGTCCGGACTTCCGGCCGGCGTGAGCGTTGAGCCGCTGGCAACGGCCCTCGCCCGTCAGCCGGCCCTGCTCGATCTCACCGAGGCGACGCCGTTCTCGGTGCTGAATGCCGCCTTCGCGCGCGACGGCGCGGTCATTCGGGTGGCGGCCGGTGTCGAGGTGGTCCATCCGATTCACCTCCTGTTCCTCACCACCGCCTCGGCCGCCGCGCAGACTGTCCAGGTCCGGTCCCTGATCGTGGTGGAGCAAGGCGCCCGGGCTCAGTTCGTGGAGAGCTACGCGGGGCTGGGTGACGCCGCCTCGTTCACCAACGCGGTGACTGACGTGAGCGTAGGGGCGGGCGCCTGGGTCGAGCACAGCCGGATCCAGCGGGAGAGCGAATCGGCCTATCACATCGGGCTCACCCGGGTGGAGCAGCAGCGGGACAGCCACTACCGCTCCTTTACCCTGGCGATGGGCGGCGCGATCGCCCGGCACGACCTCCGGGCCCGCCTGGCCGACGAAAACGTCGAGACGCTGCTCTACGGTCTCTATCTCGGGCGGGGCGAGCAGCTGGTGGATAATCACACAGTCATCTACCACGACCGTCCCAACTGCCGGAGCTGGGAGGTCTACAAGGGCGTCCTCGATGGCAAGAGCCATGCGGTGTTCAACGGCAAAGTGCTGGTGACACCGGAGGCGCAGAAAACCGACGCCAAGCAGACCAACCGGAACCTGTTGCTCTCGGATGGCGCCAAGGTCGATACCAAGCCCCAGCTCGAGATTTTTGCCGACGATGTCCGATGCACGCACGGGGCGACCGTGGGCCGTCTGGACGAGACCGCCTTCTTCTACCTCCAGAGCCGGGGCATTTCCCGCTCCGCCGCCAAGCGACTCCTGACCTACGCCTTTGCCGCCGAAGTGACGGCCGAGATTGCTTCCGTGCCGGTGCGGGAAGCGCTGGATCGGCTGGTCGTCGAGCGTCTAGGCGGGCTGGAGTGATGCTCCCCCGATGAGCGCGCTTGCAGCGGTTCCGCCCCACGAGCCCGTGAGCGGGCGGCAGAGCCATCCATGGGACGTCGCCAGCGTCCGCGCCGACTTTCCGATTCTCAGTCGTGAGGTGGGCGGTCAGCCGCTGGTGTACCTGGACAGCGCGGCCACGGCGCAGAAGCCCCGGGCGGTCATCGACGCGATCAGCGCCTATTACGAACGCGGGAACGCCAACGTTCACCGTGGGGTCCACGCCCTCAGCCAGGAGGCGACGACCGCCTACGAGCGCGTGCGGGAGCTGGCCGCGCGGTTCCTCAACGCCGCCTCCCCGTCCGAAATCATCTTCACTGCCGGCACCACCGCCGGGCTCAATCTTGTGGCGCAGAGCTACGGCGGGTCGGTGCTCCGGCCGGACGATGAGATCCTGGTGTCGGAAATGGAGCACCACTCCAACATCATTCCGTGGCACCTGGTGAGCGAGCGGACCGGAGCGCGGGTCGTCCCGATCCCGGTCATGGACTCCGGAGGGCTCGACCTCGCCCGATTCGAGCAGCTGCTGGGTCCGCGCACCCGGATCGTGGCCGTGACCCATGCCTCGAACGTGATGGGCGCCATCAATCCGATCAACGCCATCGCCGCGATGGCCCACGAGGCGGGGGCCGCGGTCGTGGTGGATGGGGCCCAATCCGCGCCCCATTTGCGGGTGGATGTACAAGCCATCGACTGCGACTTCTTTGCCTGCTCGGGACACAAACTCTACGGCCCGACCGGGATCGGTCTGTTGTACGGCAAACGCAGACTGCTCGAGGCGATGCCACCCTGGCAGGGTGGGGGCGGGATGATCCGGGAAGTGCTCATGGAGCGAAGCAGCTATGCTCCGCCGCCGGAACGGTTCGAGGCGGGCACCCCGCCGATCGCGGAGGTGGTCGGCCTCGGCGCCGCGCTCGACTACGTGATGGCCTGGGACTGGGAGGCGCTGGTCGGGTATGAGCAGGGGCTGGTGGCCGAAGCGACCGGACTACTCGGCCGGATCCCCGGTGTGCGCATCATGGGCGAGGGGGCCGACCGGGTCAGCGTGCTCTCCTTCATGCTCGACGGCATCCATCCCCACGATGCCGGAACCGTGCTCGATACGCTGGGCATTGCGGTGCGGGCCGGGCACCACTGCGCCCAGCCGCTGATGCGGCGGTTCGGCGTCACCGCGACGCTTCGGGCCTCCTTCGGTGCCTACAACACCATGCAAGAGATCGAGGCGCTGGCCGCGGGCCTGGAACAGGCCCGCCGAGTATTGCTGCGATGAGCGAGCTCGACGAGCTCTATCAGAGCGTGATCCTCGACCATAACCGCGCGCCGAGGAACTTCCGGAGGCTGGAGGGAGCCACGAACCACGCGGAGGGACGCAACCCGCTCTGCGGTGACCAGTTCGACGTCTGGCTCAGACTCGAGGGCGACATCATCGCCGAGGCGGCGTTCCTGGGCCAGGGCTGCGCCATCTCCAAGGCCAGTGCCTCCATGATGACACAAGCCGTCAAGGGAAAGACCATCGCCGAGGCGCGAGCTCTCTTTGCGGAATTCCACAATGTGATTACCGGAGCTGGGGGGCCAGGCACGCTCCCGTCAAAGCTGGAAGTGTTTCGGGGCGTCAGCGCGTTTCCGATCCGGGTGAAATGCGCGTCCCTGTCGTGGCACGCCATGAAGCAGGCACTGGAAGAGCGATAAGGAATTACTTCACGCGAGGAAGTCATGCCCTACCATGAAATGATGGTCAAGCCGATGCGTGACGAAGTCACCCGGCATGGAGTCACGGAGCTGCGCACGGTGGCCGACGTGGATGTCGCACTCGGACCCGGTGAAGGAACGGCGCTCGTGTTCGTGAATTCCGTCTGCGGTTGTGCCGCTGGAGGCGCCCGGCCCGCCCTGGCTCTGGCACTTTCGCACGCCTTGAAGCCGCAGCACCTCTATACCGTTTTCGCCGGCCAAGACCTCGATGCGACCGCACGGGCTCGCAGCTATTTCGCCGACTTCCAGCCCAGCTCACCCTCGGTGGCGCTCTTTCGGGACGGGGAAGTCGTGCACTTCGTCCATCGGCATATGATCGAGGGCCGGCCGCCGCAGGTCATCGCGGCTGACCTGGTGGCCGCCTTTGACAAGTACTGCTCGCCGCACGACGCGGCCAAGCGCGGGTAGGCGCATGTCGGGGCACGTCTTTCACCCCGGACATGAGGAGCTTCACGGGGTAACCGTCGTCGTGGAAAGCCCGGGTGGAACCACCTGGGTCGGGCGCTATCATGAGCGCAACGATCGTGGTGTCCTGCTCCATGATGTCGCCACCTACAACCCCGCCTCCGCCCCGGAGAATCGCTCGGCCTGGATCGAGCGGCAGCTCAAATTCGGAATCCGGATCGACCAGAAGCATCTAGTCGTTCCTGCCGTGGATGCCGCGAGAATCGTACGCCTGCTGGACTGGAAACCCCTCAACGAGTAGTAAAGTAGACTTGACAATCAGTAAAAGAAGCTTTACTGTCTCCGGGACCCCCGGAGACCGTGATGCTTTGTAAACCGAATCGTTTCACCTGGCATCTGCTCGGATGGGCGCTGCTTTCCGCGACGCTGGCTCTGGTCGGAGCGTTGCTCAAACGATGGGCTCTCGCGCCGGGCGGCCTGCGATCGGTGGTGGCATTGCTCCCCGTTCTGCCGATGGTGGGGTATTTCCTGGCCCTTACCAGGTGGGTCCGCAGCCTGGATGAGATGCAGCGCCTGATCCAGTTCGAGGCGCTCCTGGTTCAGTTCGCCATTACTGCGTTGTCCGTCATGGGGTACGGGGTCCTGGCCGAAACGGGTGCGGTTCCGAATCCACCGGTCGGGGACCTCTGGCCCGGGATCTGGCTGCTCTTGTTCGTGAGCTGGTCGCTCGGCCAGGCCATCGTGCGCCGCCGATATCGGTGACCAACCGTCTCCGGGTACTGCGGGCCGAGCGAGCGTGGTCCCAGGCCGAACTTGCGTCGCGTCTGGCGGTGTCACGGCAGACGGTCAACGCGATCGAAACCGGCAAGTACGACCCCAGTCTGCCGCTCGCGTTCGCCATCGCGGAGTTATTCGGTCAGCCGATCGAGGCCATCTTCGGCCCCAATGGAGGTCCGCGTGCGTAGGCCCCTCGGATTCTTGCTGACGCTGGTTCTGGTCTCGGTCGTGAGCGCGGCTCTGAGCGGTCCCTTCACGGGAGCCAGATTGATGGGCCAGGCCATCATATTCGGAGGACTGTTCGGGCCGTTGTACCTGGCCCCTCGCCGTTACGCCGAGTGGGCGAGACATTGCAGACTTCTGAACCTCGGCCGTCCCAGATAGACGAAACCTTCTCCGGATCTCGCCGTACGAGCGGTCCGGCGCACCTCTCTCCTCCCCGGAGCATGGGCATGAACGGCAGCGTTGTGAAGGTCGATAGTGTCACCAAGCGGTTCGCCGGCCATACCGCCGTAGAGGGACTGTCCCTCGATGTTCCCAAGGGCGGGATCTTCGGCTTGCTGGGCCCCAATGGCGCCGGCAAGAGCACGACGATCCGGATGATCATGAACATCATCACGCCGGACGAGGGACGGATCTCGGTGTTCGACTCGGTCGCCGCGAGCCGAGACCTTTCGGAGCGGATCGGGTTCCTGCCCGAAGAGCGCGGGCTCTACAAGAAAATGCGGGTGCTCGATCATCTGGTGTTCCTGGGCGAGGCCAAGGGGATCTCGCGGGCCAGCGCGAAGACGCGAGCGGTCAACTGGCTCGAGCGGCTCGGACTCATGGATTGGGCCCAGAAGAAGGTCGAAGACCTGTCCAAGGGCATGCAGCAAAAGGTCCAGTTCATTTCCGCCTTGTTACACGATCCCGAGCTCCTGATTCTGGACGAGCCGTTCAGCGGACTGGATCCGGTCAACAGCCAGGTGATGAAGGATGTGGTGGTCGAGGCTGCGCGGGATGGACGAACCGTGCTCTTCTCGACCCATATCATGGAACAGGCCGAAAAGATGTGCGACCACATCGTGATTATCGCGCGAGGAAAGAAGCTGGTGGACGGTCCACTGGCCCAGATCAAGCGTGATTTCGGGGGGCGGCACATCGCTCTCACCTTTACCCGGAACTCGGATCGGGCGACCCGAATTCTCTCCGATCGGACCCTGGTCGCCAGCTCGGATGACTATGGTGCCTCGGCGGAGGTGCAGCTCGCCGCCGGCGCCGACCCCGATCGGCTGCTCAAGACACTGGTTCAGGAAGACGTCGGACTCGCCCGCTTCGAAGTCGTGGAGCCATCGCTCCAGGCCATTTTCATCGCGAAGGTCGGAGCCGACGCTGCGAGCGCGCCGGCCAACGAGGTGCATCGTGCATAAGATCTGGGCGGTCATCCGACGGGAATTCATCGAGAAGGTCCGCACCCGGGCCTTCATCCTTGCCACCATTCTGGGGCCGGTCTTCTTCGGGGTCCTGGCGATCGTGCCGGGCTATCTGATGAGCCGCGATACCGGGATCAAGCGGGTCGCGGTGGTCGACGGCACTACCACCGACTTCGGCAGCCGGGCAACCACGGCCCTCAAGGCGGCCCGAAGGGGTAAGGGGGCAGCCGCCTTGCCGCGATTCGAGGTGACTCGGGTCGCCGCCGCCGGACGCGAGCTGGCGGTGCGGGATTCGCTGGTGAAGGTGACGGGACTCTCGGACAAGCAGGCCCCGGGTTTCGACGGCCTGCTCCTGGTCAGCGATTCGTCGATCACCACCGGGCGGGTGCATTACCTCGGCAATAACGTCGGATCGTTCGATGACATGCGGATGATCGAGACCGAGATCAGGCCGGTGATCCAGGCCACCCGGCTGGAGCGGTTGGGTGTCGATCCCGGCGAAGTCATGCGCTCGGTTCAGGGCATCGACTTGATCACCGCCAAAGTGGCCGACGGACGGCTCACCGGTGAAAGCGGGGCAGCGACATTCTTCCTCGCGTATGCCATGGGGCTGATCCTGTACATCGCGCTGCTGATTTACGGCCAGCAGATCATGGGCGCGATCGTCGAGGAAAAGACCAGCCGGATCGTGGAGGTGCTGGCCTCCAGCCTGACGCCGTTCCAGATGATGCTCGGCAAGGTGATCGGGGTGGGTGCCGTGGCATTGCTCCAGATCGGCATCTGGACCGGTGCCGCGACGGTGTTCTCCACCTACAAGGACCAGATTCTCACGGCCCTGGGGGCCACCTCCAGCGGGCCGCTCCCGCTTTCGCTTCCGTCGATGAAGCCGGAGTTGTTTGTGGTCTTCCTGATTTTCTTCACCCTGGGCTTTCTCTTCTTCGCCGCGCTGTACGCCGCGGTCGGCGCCATGTGCAACACGATCCAAGACGCCGGTCAGGCGCAGATGCCGGTGATGATGATGGTGATCGCCGGATTCTTCTCGGTGTTCGCGCTGATCCGGGATCCCAACGGTACAGCCGCGCGCGTCCTGAGCTATGTGCCGCCGTTGGCGCCATTCGTGGTACCCATGCGGTATTCCATTTCCTCGCTCTCGCTGTTTTCGCTGGTGAGCACGATTCTGACGACCATTCTGGGAGTGCTCGTCGTGGTGTGGCTCGCGGGGCGGATCTACCGTGTGGGGATTCTCATGTACGGCAAGAAAGCGAGCTTCGGCGAGGTCTTTCGCTGGATCCGGGCGGCGTAGTAGGGCGGTAGAGCGGTAAGGCGGGAGAGCAGGAGGGACGAGGGTCTCCCGCTCTCCCACCTTACCGCTCTACTGATTCGGCTGGGGTGTCACCCGCAGGTACGGCTTATTCGCCACAAATCCCTTCGGAAATTTCTTCCGGGCATCCTCGTCGGACACGGCCGGGACGATGATCACATCCTCCCCGTTTTTCCAATCCACCGGTGTGGCCACCGAATAGCCGGCGGTGAGCTGGAGCGAGTCGATGACCCGGAGCAGCTCATCGAAATTCCGGCCGGTACTGGCGGGATAGGTAATGGTGAGCTTCACCTTGTTGTCGGGTCCGATCACGAACACCGATCGGACCGTGAAGTTCTCGCTCGCGTTGGGATGAATCATGTCGTACAGCATCGCCACCGTTCGGTCGGGATCGCCGATCATGGGGAAGTTCACCGTATGGCCGGTGACCTCGGCGATGTCATGCTCCCATTTCTGGTGCGAAATCACCGGATCCACGGAGAGGCCGATGATCTTGCAGTTTCGTTTTTCGAATTCGGATTTGAGCTGCGCGGCCCGTCCGAGCTCGGTGGTACAGACCGGGGTGAAGTCCTTGGGGTGACTGAAGAGCACCGCCCAGGCATTGCCCTTCCAGGCATGGAACGACACCACGCCCTGGGTGGTGTCCGCGGTGAAATCGGGGGCGGTGTCGCCAAGGCGGAGGGCCATAGACGTGCTCCTTTCGACGGGTCCGGTGAAATGATTCGACGGCGACGGCTCGAACGGAGGGAGAACATACCACCTCTCTTCGCGATCGTCACTCCTGATTCTCGGGCGCCGATGGCTTAGTTTCTCGGTATGGATCAGTACGATGTGCTGGTGATCGGAGGGGGACACGCCGGCACCGAGGCCTGCGCGATGGCCGCGCGGTCCGGGGCGCGAACCCTGTTGCTCACCCAGCACTTGGAGACGATCGGCCAGATGTCCTGCAATCCAGCCATCGGGGGGATTGCCAAAGGGACGGTCGTGCGCGAAGTCGATGCCCTGGGCGGCATTATGGGGCGTGCGACCGACATGGCGCGGGTGCAGTTCCGGATGCTCAATCGTTCCAAGGGCCCCGCGGTCTGGTCGCCACGCGCCCAGTGTGACCGGGGTCTTTACCGACGCGCGGTCCGCACGCTGCTCGAACGCCACCCCACTCTTCGTTTCGCCCAGGGCACCGCCGTTCGCTTCATTTTCGAAGGCACTCGGGTTGCCGGAGTGGTGACCACGGATGGTCGCCGATACTCGGCCCGGGCCATCGTGATTACGGCTGGAACGTTCTTGCGAGGCCAGATTCACATGGGTCTTGCCGCGCCGGTTCCGGCCGGCCGAGCCGGGGAATCTCCATCAATAGAGATAGCACAAGCTATTGCGGATATTGGAGTTACAGTAGAACGCTTCAAGACGGGAACGCCGCCAAGAATCGATGGACGGACGGCGGATCTGGCATCGATGCTCCGTCAGGACGGCGAGGACCGCCCCTTTTGGTTCTCATTTCACGAGCGCGCCGAGTTCCCCGCGCAGCTCCCCTGTTATTTGACCCATACCAACGAGCGCCTTCGGGACATCATCACGGACCACTTGTCGGAGTCCGCGATGTACGGAGGCGCGATCAGCGGGCGCGGGCCGCGGTATTGTCCCTCCATCGAGGACAAGATCGTCCGGTTTCCGGGGGCGGCGCGGCATCAGGTCTTTCTCGAGCCGGAAGGCCTGGACACCACCGAGCTGTACGTGAACGGTCTTTCCACCTCGTTGCCGCCGGCCGTCCAACTGGAGTATCTGCGCTCGGTTCCCGGCCTGGAGCGGGTGGAGATGACCAGGCCCGGGTACGCCATCGAATACGACTATTTCCCGCCGACGCAGCTCGAGCCGACGCTTCGGGTTCGAGGCGTCGATGGGCTGTATTTTGCCGGACAAATCAATGGGACTACTGGATATGAAGAGGCCGCTGGCCAAGGGGTTGTGGCGGGCCTGAACGCAGCCGCATCTGCCCTGGGGCACCCCCCGATTTCCTTCCGCCGGGACGAAGCCTTCCTGGGTGTCTTGGTGGACGATCTCGTAACTCGAGGCGTGGACGAGCCCTATAGGCTCTTTACGTCGCGGGCGGAGTTTCGATTGATCCTCCGTCAGGACAATGCCCTTCGTAGACTCCTGCCCACCGCCATTCGGCTTGGCCTTCTTACCGATGACGAGAGAAGCGGCGCCCTGAGCAGGCTCGAGGCCGAAGAGCGGGTCATGGCTTTCGCGGAGGAAACCCCGCTCACTCCATCCCTCGCCAATCCGGTCCTCGAATCATCCGGATCCGCACCGATCACGGAGCCGGTCCGTCTCGCCGAATTGGCCCGCCGTCCCTTGGTAGAGTTCCGCCGGCTTCTGGCGGTGGCGGACCACGACGTACTGGATGATTCTTCCGATTGGGCGGCGATTGAGCTTCGTTATGGCGGCTACATGGAGCGGGAACGCCTCATGGTTGGGAAGATGCTGGAGATGGAGGAGTTCATCCTTCCCGAGGACCTCGAATTTGCCACGCTGGAGAGCTTGTCGTACGAGGCCCGCGAGAAGCTGAGCAGGCTACGTCCTCTGAGCCTGGGACAGGCAGGGAGAATCCCGGGGGTCTCGCCCAGCGACCTTCAGAATCTGGTGATGGAGGTTCTCAAGACCAGAGCCTAGTGGGTCATTGTTTCACGTGAAACGAGTCCTTCCCAGAAACACCAATCAAATTCTCCATCCTCTCCATCGTTTAGCCTCGGCTCGGATACCGCTTTCGCCTCCAAATTGCGTTGAATTGAGATGTTTCACGTGAAACGGGTCTAGCTCAACGGTCCCCTAAAGCCTATATTTCTGCACGGCGTTAGAAATCAGCAGACAAGTCGGATCGTAAACCATTATACAACATATAGTTATAAACAATGGGCATGGCCAGGATCGTTGCGATTGCCAACCAAAAAGGCGGGGTAGGGAAGACTACAACGGCCGTTAATCTGGCTGCTTCTCTCGCGATCGCCGAGCGACGTACGTTGCTGGTCGATGCCGACCCACAGGGCAATGCCACCAGCGGCGTCGGCGTCGCCAAGGATCCGGCACGCCCATCCCTCTACGACCTCCTGGTGGATCGCCGACCGATCGACGAAATCATTCAACGCGACGCGGAGCTGCCCTTTCTCTCGATTCTCCCGGCGACCCAGGATCTGGTGGGCGCCGAGCTGGAGCTGGTGAACGTCGAGAAGCGTGAAGCGAGGATGCGAGAAGCGCTGCGCCCCGCGTTGGCCGCCTACGACTTCATCATCATCGACTGTCCTCCGTCGCTCGGACTCATCACGCTCAACGTCCTCACCGCGGCGCATGGGGTGATTGTTCCGATTCAGTGAATACTACGCGCTGGAAG
>Ga0207641_10004809_pt1 | contig 11633 bp, 10 predicted proteins | sample KBSSwiS62_FD_184306 | JGI IMG/M metagenome (GOLD analysis project Ga0207641, IMG submission 184306) | Switchgrass rhizosphere microbial communities from Kellogg Biological Station, Michigan, USA - KBS Switchgrass S6-2 (SPAdes) (version 2) | ecosystem: Host-associated > Plants > Roots >... | reverse complement strand
TAGAAGGTGGTGAAGAACAGCACGACGAGCGCGAGCGGATCGCGGTGCGCGCGCATGTGGCGCCAGAGCGCGAGGTCGGCGGCGCGCCGGTCGCGCTCGCTGCCGCCGCCATATATGCCATAGGCATTGTCGTGCGCGCGGCACCCGGCGTTCCGATTGTGCTTGGAGCCGTCCATGAAGATGCAATACTGACGCGGCTTGGCAGACATAGGGTCGAGTAAGCAGCGGCGATGCCGGGGTTCAAGCGCAAAATCTTCTACCTGAGCGGCTTCGATCCGCGCGGTGCCCGCTTCTACCGGCAGCTCTACGCCGAGCAGGCTACGCGGTTCGGGGAAAATATCGGCCATGCCATCAGCGTCGGCGATCGGCGGCGCGAGCCGCCGCATTCGGCCGCCTGGTCAGTCAAGGACCAGGATGCGGATGCCGAGACCGACTATGTCTTTCTCGGCTGGGACGATGTGGTGCGGGCGCACTGGGTGAAGAATCCGCTCGGCCTGCTCGGCCGGTCGATCCGCGCCTATTGGCACTTCACGCGGCGCGTCGACTGGTCGATCGTCCATCGCTTCCCGCGTGGCGTGAAGGTCGCATTCTATTATCCCGGCGTTTCGACCATCCTGCTGCCTATCCTCTTCGCGCTGTTGCTGGCCGTTCCGCTGGTCGTGATGATGGGCTGGGGTTGGGGCATCGCCGCCGCGGCGCTGGCCGGCGCCGTCATCGCGATGGTCGTCGTCAAAAGAATCCAGGCTTTCTGGCTGCTCCGCTTCATCATTTTCAACGACACGCTGGCGAGCGGCATGCCGCCCGACGTCGATGAGCGCATGGCGCGTTTCGCTGACCAGATCAGGCAAAGCTTCGACGAGCCGTGGGACGAGATCCTGCTGGTAACCCACAGCAACGGCTCGATCCTCGCGATGCCGATCATGGCCCGGTTGCTCGACAGCGCGGACGGCGCGCTGCCGGACAGGTTCAGCCTGGTGACGCTCGGCTCCTCGATCCCGCTGATCGGCGCGCGGCGCGACAGCCGGCACTTCCGCGCGCTGCTCGGCACCGTAGCACGCGGCGATTTCCGCTGGCTCGACATCAACTCGATCACCGATGGCGCCTGTATCGCCGGCATCGACCCCTGCATTGGCGGCGGAGCACGGCCGGGCGGCCTGTTCCAGACGAGCCCCCGCTGGTTCAAATATTGCGATCCGGCCACCTACGCCGCGCGCCGCCGCAACAAATATGAGACGCATTTCGACTATCTCCGAAGCTTCGACATCATATCGCCGCTCGACTATCTGGCGATCAGTTCGGGCGGACGGCCGCTCGCGGCGTCGATCGAGGCGTTCAGGGCCGAAAATGATGGCTAAAGGCCCGTTCACGCCGCCCTATCCGGTTCCGCACAAAAGCAAGGCGTCGCTCTTAAAGCGTTTCCTGACCGGCTGGAACAGCTGGATCCATACGCTGTTCGATCGCAGCTACACGATGCAGATGGGCGAGATCCGGCTCCCGCGCCTCGATTTCTTCATCGCGAACGACCTGGCCGTCGTCGAGCGCGTCATGGACGATCGCGACAAGGCTTTTCCCAAGCACCGCTTCCTCAACGACCTGCTCGATCCGCTGATCGGCAACAGCGTGTTCTCCGCGAACGGCCGGGATTGGGAAGAGCAGCGCGAGATGGTCAACCCGGCCTTCACCCACACCAATCTGAAGCGGGTCTTCGCGGCAATGCAGGGGGCGGTGGACGATCTGCTGGTCCAGATCGAAACGCTCGATCGATCCCGGCCCGTCGAGGTCGACCCGCTGATGACGCATGTCGCGGCGGACATCATCTATCGCACGATATTTTCAATGAAGCTCGATCAGGCGAGCGCGAACGCCATCTATCACAACTTCCATCGCTATCAGAAGAACGTGCAGCCGGCAGCGATGCTCAAGCTCTACGGCCTGCCGACGCTCGGCTATCGCGGGCGGGCCAAACGCGCCGCCGCGGCGATCCACAATATATTCGGTCCGATCGTGAAGACGCGGCATGATGCGTGGCATGCCGGACGCGGCAAAGCGCAGGACGATATCCTCCAGTCCCTGCTCGAGGCGCGGCATCCGACGACCGCCGAGCCCTTCAGCTACGAACAGGTGATGGAGCAGGTCTCGACCATCTTCCTGGCCGGGCACGAAACCGCTGCCTCGGCGATGACCTGGGCCCTTTACCTCTTGTCCGAATGCCTGGATCTGCAGGAGGCGCTGGCCATCGAGATCGGGCGGGAAGCCGGCAGCGGGCCGATCGCCTTCGAACATCTGCGCGGCCTTGCCGGGGTCCGCAATCTCTTCCGCGAGACGCTCCGCCTCTACCCGCCGGTGAGCTTCCTTGTCCGCGAGGTCACGGTGCCGGTCCGGCTGCGCGACAAGCTGCTGCAGAAGGGCGCGATGATCGTCATCTCGCCCTGGCTCATCCAGCGCAATCGCAACAACTGGAAATGCCCGCACGCCTTCGCGCCCGAGCGTTTCGACGATCCGGAAGAAGCCGAGGCGTGCCGGCGCGCCTATATGCCGTTCGGCAAGGGACCGCGCATATGCATCGGCGCCGGCTTCGCGCAGCAGGAGGCGATGCTGACGCTCGCGAGCATCGTCCGCCGCTTCCGGCTGCGCTATCCCGCAATCAAGCGGCCGGAACCGGTCAGCCGGCTCACATTGCGTCCGAAATCCGCTGTCCGCCTCTATTTCGACGACCGGACCTGAGGAAAGCGGATCTCAGTTGCCTGCCATCAATGCGACGCTCCTCGCGTGAACCGGATCATATGCAGGGTCAGCGTCCGGCTTCGCCGCCGGCGAAACCAGCCGCGTGACAACCCGGCTCCCCGGCTTCTGCCGACCGGAATGCGGTTGACTCCCCCGGGGCCATAGCTGAACATCTCCGAAAGCATAGAAGGATGGAGAGGGGCTATGCTCCTGCAACGGGAGGCAAGCGTCCGATGGGCGTCCGACATCATTCGCTCCTTTTTCTCGCCACCTTTTTTCAGCTTCTGTTGGCAGTACCGGTGACTGCCGCGGCACCGCCCGGTTCGGATCGCCCGGTCCTCGGCACGGCCGAGCAGCAGGCGGCCGAATCCTTGCTGCTCCAGTTGCTCGCCGACCCGGAAATCAAAGCGGCGATGGCGAAGGCCAATGCGGAACTGGCGCGAAATCCGATCGCACAGACCGCGGATGGAAAGGCTCGCCTCGCCCACGCTGTCGAACAATATACCGCATCGCTCATCCTCAGCGAATATGCGGGGGACGTCCACCATCCGCGGTTCATCCTATCGACGGAAAACACCCCTCGCCACTGGTTCGGACGCGACGTGCCGGGCAGCGCCATGGCCAATGACAACCCCGACCAGATAAACAGGCTCGCTTTCATAGATGGGGATGGCACCTATGAAGTCTCCGGCCGAGTGGACGCCGACCGGCGCGTAGCGCAGCTGAGTTTCAGCCTTCTCAAAGGATGGCGGGCGGGGATCACCCCTCCCCAGCAGACGGGTAAAGTGTTTCTCGGCAATCAATATGCAACGCGGATGCTGGAAGATTTGACGATCGCGGCCGATGGGAGCTTCAGCTTCACATTAGGTCCGAACAGCAACCCGCATGATCCTACCCATATAAGGCTGGAGCCGGGCCCTTACATCGTGCAGGCTCGCGAAGTCCTCGCCGACTGGCACCGCCAGATACCGCCCGAGCTTTCGATCCGCCGCACCGATCAGGTGACCGTTCCACGGCTGTCGGACGAGGATATCCGGCGCTCTGTCCTGGCTCATCTCCATGACTGGGTGACCTATTGGGGGACCTATTCTCATCGTTTCCTCGGCGGACTAGCTCCCAATGCGGTGGGGGGGCCTTTTGCAAGGGAAGGCGGAATCGGCTATCTGGCGCTCGCGCGGTTTCACCTCAAGCCAGGTCAGGGAGCCGTGATGACCATTACCGGAGGTGGCGCCGCCTATTTCGGAATGCTGGGCATGGACCCGTGGATGATCACGTTCGACGGGCGTAGGACGCTGGCAAGCCTCAGCAGATCGCAGTCGGTAGCCAATCCCGATGGCAGTTTCACCTATGTGGCGTCGCCGACGGATCCCGGTGTCGCGAACTGGATCGATACGTCGGGGCTGCATGATGGATTCCTCAGCGCTCGCTGGCTCGGCGTTCCGAACGGGCGCGGCCCCGATGGTCTGCTGCGGGAGTTCTCCATTATCACCCTGGCCGACCTATCGAGGGGCGCTCTGCCGGAAGTCCCGCGGGCGACCGCGGCCGCGCGGCAGGCGCAACTGAAGGATCGTGGCATCGATTATGGCCGCCGCTTCGGCAAATGATCGAACCCGTGGGGCAAACGGTTCCTGACCCGGCCGAGCTCATCGAGCGCGCGAAAGCCGCGACGGGCCTGAACGATTTTGGCGGTGGCGATTTCATCGAGGGAATGGCTCGCTTTTGGGAAGGGCTGATCCGCGAGGCGGGGCTGTCGGAGAAGGGGCTACTCGAACAAGCCGGCCTGATCGAACGGCGCCTGACGAACCGCCTTCAGATCGAGCGCTGGTTCGGTGACAACCCGCGCGCCGCCACCAGCGCGGTGGAGGCTCCGGTGACGATCACCGGCCTGCCGCGGACGGGCACGACCGCGCTCGTGAACATGATGTCGCAGGACGAGCGCTTCCGCCTGTTGCGCTCCTGGGAGCAGGCGCAGCCCTGCCCGCCTCCGAGAGACGGCGACGACGACGACCCGCGCAGGCAGGCGGCCCTGGCGATCAGGGACCAGCTCGCCCGGCAACGCCCCGACCTCATGGCGATGCATCTCTACGATCCGGACGCGACCGACGAAGATGTCGAGATATTGGGGCTTTCCTTTCACTCGCAGCAGCTTGCCCTGCCGATATACGCCTATCATGCGTGGTGGCGCGACGCGGACCTGCGCGACACTTTTGTCTACCACCGCCGCGTCATGCAGTTGCTGCAATCACAAGGCCCGCCCAATCGCTGGCTGTTCAAGGCGCCGGCCCATAGCTTCCATATGGAGGCTTTCCTTCACGCCTATCCCGGCGCCCGGGTGATCGTGACACATCGCGATCCGGGCAAGGCCATTCCGTCCTCGATCAGCTTTATAGGTGCGCTTCAGGAAGGTCGTGCGTTCGCCGACCCCGTTGCCGCCGGGCGCCGTTTGGCCGATCATCTGTGCATCGGCACCGAACGGCTGATGGAGGCGCGCTCCCGGATCGGTGAAGCGTCCTTTTGCGACGTCCATCACCAGGAGTTTCTCGCCGATCCGTTCGGAACGATAGAACGGATCTACGACTTTATCGGCTGGGATCTGCCGCCCGCGGTCCGGGCAAGGATGCAGGAATGGCAGGCGAAAAACCGGAGCGGCGCACATGGTGCGCATCGATATGCGGGCGAACGGTTCGGTCTCTGTGCAGAGGATATCCGGATCGATTGCGCGAAATATGTCGCGCGCTATGGGATCGCCGTCGAAGCATAGCCGGCAGGCGCTACGGCTCACGACGAGATGAGCTGTTCAGATGCGGAACATCATACTCTAAGGCAGCCGGATGAATCACCAGGTCCATATCATCGGGGGCGGTCTTGCAGGATCGGAGGCGGCGTGGCAGCTCGCCCAGGCGGGGGTCCGGGTGCGGCTGTCCGAAATGCGCGGCGTGGAGACAACGCCGGCGCATCAGACCGACCGGCTCGCCGAGCTCGTCTGCTCGAACAGCTTCCGGTCGGACGATCCGCGCAACAATGCGGTCGGGCTGCTCCATGCCGAGATGCGGGCGCTCGGTTCGCTGATCATGCGATCGGCCGACGCCCATCGTGTTCCGGCCGGGTCGGCGCTCGCGGTCGACCGGGAAGGCTATGCCGACGCGGTCACCGCCGCAATCGGGGGGCATGCCAATATCGAGCTTGTCCGCGAACGGGTCGACGACCTGCCGACGAGCGGCGCTACGATCGTCGCAACCGGGCCGCTGACCGCCGCACCCCTGGCCGAATCGATCGGCCATGCGACCGGCGCCGACGCTCTCGCCTTCTTCGACGCGATCGCGCCGATCGTTCATGTCCATAGCATCGACATGGAGATCGCGTGGCGCCAGTCGCGCTGGGACAAGTCCGCCAGCGGCGAGGGCGACGGGAAGGATTATATCAACTGCCCGCTCGACAAGGAGCAATATCTCGCCTTCCATCAAGCGTTGCTCGACGGCGACAAGACCGAGTTCAAGGCGTGGGAAAAGGATACGCCTTATTTCGAGGGCTGCATGCCGATCGAGGTGATGGCCGAGCGCGGCGTCGACACGCTGCGCTACGGGCCGATGAAGCCGGTGGGCCTCGACGACCCCCGCACCGGCCGCTGGCCCCATGCGGTCGTCCAGCTTCGCCAGGACAATGCCCTGGGTACGCTGTGGAACATGGTCGGCTTCCAGACCAAGCTCAAACATGCCGAGCAGGTCAGGCTGTTCAGGACGATTCCAGGGCTGGAAGGTGCCGAGTTCGCCCGGCTCGGTGGGCTGCACCGCAATACCTTCATCCGAAGCCCGCAACTGCTCGATCTGCAGCTGCGGCTCAAATCGCGGCCCCATATCCGCTTCGCGGGGCAGATCACCGGCTGCGAAGGCTATGTCGAATCGGCTGCGATCGGCCTGATCGCCGGACGTTTTGCCGCCGCCGAACTGCTGGGACGGCCGATCGACTCGCCCCCGCCGACGACTGCGCTGGGGGCGTTGCTCGGCCATATCACCGGCGGCGCGGACGCCCAAAGCTATCAGCCGATGAATGTGAACTTCGGGCTGTTCCCGCCGGTCGACGGGATGCGCGGCGGGCGCAAGCGAAAGGCCGACCGCAAGGCGATGCTGGCGGAACGCGCCGACGGCGACCTCAAGGCGTGGATGATGAAGGTCGCCTGATCGGCACCGATCAGGGCAGGCTCACAACCGCCTGATCAGGCGGCCGACACTGTCATGCGCGCTGGGGCCGTCGTCCGCGCATTCCTTCTCAAGTTCGGCGCGGATCTTCTCCACCTCGTTCGCGGTTCTATGTTCGATGCCGATATATTGATTGCGCGCGTTGTGCACGGCGCGGATCAACTCGTCGAGCTTCGCCTGCACGGCCGCCGCGTCGCGATTCTGGGCGTTCTGGATCAGGAAGACCATCAGAAAGGTGATGATCGTCGTCGAGGTGTTGACGACGAGTTGCCATGTGTCGGAGAAACCGAAAAGCGGTCCGCTCAACCCCCATAGCAGGATGGAAACTAAGGCGACGACGAACGCCAGCGGCTGGCCGGTCGCACTCGCGATCCCGCCGGCTATGCGCGTGAACAACTGGTCCATCACTCTCTCTACCTCTCACCCGGTGAACAGCGCGCGTATACGGGCGTTTGACGCTGCAGGAAACGGCGGACCTCAGCCGCGATCGAGGCACGGATCCGACATGCGCTTCCCATTGCCAATCGTTTCAGAAATCCCCGTGGCGGCTGCCCAGATCCACTCTTCTCGGGAACCCGACTTGCGTCAAGCCGCGCTGTTCCGGCTGGCCTTTGCGCCATGAAGCTCTAGAAAGCGAGCGATGGAGACCTCCGAGCTGCGCATCGCCCTGTTTACCGGGAACTACAACTATGTCCGTGACGGAGCCAACCAGGCGCTGAACCGGCTGGTGGCCTATCTGCTCAAGAAGGGCGCGGCGGTCCGCATCTATTCGCCGACGGTGAAACATCCCGCTTTCGCGCCGACCGGAGACCTGGTCGGCATTCCGTCGCTGCCGGTGCCCGGACGTGGCGAATATCGCTTCCCGCTGATGATCCCGCCGTGGGTGAAGCGCGACATCAAGCGCTTCGATCCGAACATCTTCCATGTCGCGAGCCCCGAAATACTGGGCCACCGCGCGGTGGCGCTCGCGTTGAAACGCCGATTGCCGGTGGTCGCCTCGGTGCATACGCGCTTCGAGACCTATTTCCGCTATTATGGCCTCGCGTTCCTCGAGCCTATCGTCGAAGCGATGCTGCGCCGCTTTTATCGGCGTTGCGACGCGATCTTCGCGCCTTCCGAGTCGATGGCGCAGCTGCTGCGCGAACAGCGGATGAGCTATGATGTCGGTATCTGGTCGCGGGGCATCGACCGGGCAATTTTCCGCCCCGACCATCGCTGCGACGAGTGGCGCGGCTCGCTGGGCATTTCACCGGATGAGGCGGTCATCGGTTTCGTCGGCCGGCTGGTGATGGAAAAGGGCCTCGACGTTTTCGCCGATACGATCGACCAGCTCGAACGGCGACAGGTGCGCCACAGGGTCCTCATCGTCGGTGACGGACCGGCGCGCGACTGGTTCGAGAAAAGGCTTCCTCAGGCGATCTTCGCGGGCTTCCAAAGAGGCGAAGAGCTCGGTCGCGCGGTCGCATCGATGGACATGCTGTTCAATCCGTCGATCACCGAGACCTTCGGCAACGTCACGCTGGAAGCGATGGCCGCCGGCCTGCCCGTCGTCGCGGCACGAGCGACCGGGAGCGAGAGCCTGATCGAGGACGGCGTAACAGGCCGGCTGATCCAGCCGGGCCGCACCCAGGCGTTCGCCGATGCGTTGCAGGAATATTGCCGCGACACCGAGCTGAGGCGCAGTGCCGGCTTGGCGGGAAGGCGCGCCAGCGAACGCTATGGCTGGGACCAGGTGAACCAGGAGCTGGTGGACAGCTACATCCGCATTATCCGCCAGCACCGCGCCGGGGTACGCGTCGCGCGCCAAAGCCCTGTCCCCTGAGCTCAGGGGCAGCCGCGCTCGGAACGTGGCGGCCGCTGGCCCCGATGGCAAAGCTCCGCTCGGCGCCGCTTCCACCGGTTCGGCCACGATCCGGATACGCGCAGACGGGTTCTGCTTTGAGACGGACACCCCTATATCTGCGGCGATGACCGACCTCTTTGCGTCCGAACCCGCCGCCACTGCGCCTGCCGAAAGCGCGCCATTGGCCGAACGGCTTCGCCCGCGGAGCCTCGATGAGGTGATCGGGCAGGAGCATCTTACCGGGCCCGAGGGCGCAATCGGCCGGATGGTCGCAGCCGGCCGGCTGTCCTCGCTCATCCTCTGGGGGCCGCCCGGAACCGGGAAGACGACGATCGCGCGCCTGCTGTCCGATGCGGTCGGGTTGCGCTTCGCACCGGTATCGGCGGTGTTCTCCGGCGTGGCCGACCTCAAGAAGATCTTCGCCGAGGCGCGCGAACTCGCCCGGATCGGGACGCGCACCTTGTTGTTCGTGGACGAGATCCACCGCTTCAATCGCGCGCAGCAGGACAGCTTTCTTCCCTATGTCGAGGACGGCACCGTCGTGCTGGTCGGCGCCACCACCGAGAATCCGTCGTTCGAGCTCAACGCCGCGCTGCTTAGCCGCGCGCAGGTGCTGATCCTCAACCGGCTCGATGGTCAGGCGCTGACGAAGCTGATCGCGCGTGCCGAAATGGTCGAGGGGCGGTCGGTGCCGCTGACCGACACCGCGCGCGATGCCCTCGTCGCCTCTGCCGACGGCGATGGACGTTTCCTGCTCAACCAGATCGAGACCCTGTTCTCGATCGCGATCGACCATCCACTCGAACCCGGGGAACTTGCCGCCCTGCTCCACCGCCGCGTCGCGGTCTACGACAAGGATCGCGAAGGCCATTACAATCTGATCTCCGCCCTGCACAAATCGTTGCGCGGATCGGACCCGCAGGCGGCGCTTTACTATCTAGCGCGGATGCTCACCGCAGGGGAGGAACCGCTCTACGTGCTGCGCCGGCTCGTGCGCTTCGCCAGCGAGGATGTGGGGCTGGCCGATCCGCAGGCGCTCGTCCAGTGCCTCGCCGCCAAGGACGCCTATGATTTTCTCGGCTCCCCCGAGGGAGAACTGGCGATCGTCCAGGCCTGCCTCTACCTCGCCACGGCGCCGAAATCGAACGCGGCCTATCTCGCCCAGAAGGCCGCCTTCCGATCGGCCAGGGAGACCGGCTCGCTGATGCCGCCCAAGACCATCCTCAACGCGCCCACCCGCCTGATGCAGGATATCGGTTACGGCAAGGGCTATGCCTATGACCATGATGCCGAGCACGGCTTCTCCGGCGCCGATTACTGGCCCGAGGAGATAAGCCCGCAGCGCTTCTACGAGCCCTCCCCACGCGGCTTCGAGGCCAAGATCGCCGAGCGGCTCGCCCATTGGGAGCGGCTACGCGAGGAGCGGCGAAAGGCGTGAAGCGACAGTTCGGACGGTTCGCGTGCATCGACTGGTCCGGCGCGAAAGGGGAATGGCAGAAGGGCATCGCGGTCGCGGTGACCGACGGCCCCGGCCGCACGCCGAGGCTCATCGAGCGCCGCTGGTCGCGCGAGACGGTGCTCGCATGGCTGCGCGACCAGGCCCGGCGCCGCAGCGACATATTGATCGGCATCGACCTGTCCGCCTCGCTGCCCTTCCTCGACCGCGGCGCGTATTTTCCAGGCTGGCCCGAAAGCCCCGCCACCGCCCGCGACCTGTGGCGACTCATCGACACTATCTGCACCGGCGAGCCGCATCTGGCGGTGAACAGCTTCGTCGATCATCCCGAGGCCAGCCGCCATTTCCGGCGCCATGGCGGCCGACGGGGGGATCTTTTCGCTGCCCAGGGCAATGGCCGCTATCGGGTCGTCGAGAGGCTGTGCCGCGAGGGCCGGCACGCGCCCGCGGTCAGCACGTCCAATCTTGTCGGCGCCGCCCAGGTCGGCAAGTCGAGCCTGACAGGGATGCGGATGCTTCACCGGCTCGATGGCCAGGTCGCGATCTGGCCGTTCGACCCATTGCCCGACCACGGCCCGGTAATCGTCGAAATCTATACGACGATCGCCGCACGTCGCGCGGCACTGACCGGCGGCAGCAAGATGCGGAGCGCCGAACGGCTGAAGGCCGGCCTCGCCGGCCTCGGCCTCCACCGCGCGCCGATGCTCGCCGCCTATGACGACCATAGCACCGATGCGATCCTGACCTCGGCCTGGCTTGCCCAATCGGCCGCCCGAGCCGAACTCTGGCAGCCCTCCGCGCTCTCACCGACAATAGCGGCGGTTGAGGGCTGGACCTTCGGCATTCCCTGACGCAATAGAGCGCAAGCGCCGGCTTAGCTCAGTTGGTAGAGCACCTGATTTGTAATCAGGGGGTCGCGGGTTCGATCCCTGCAGCCGGCACCATTTAAAATCAAAAGCTTATGGTTCTGACGCCCGCCACGTTGAGATTTCTGGTGCTAATGGTGACCCACCAAGGACCCACGGCGTAGCGCGCTGGCGCCATCGCGATCAGCAGAGTGCCCCCGACTCGCAGGATCGGATCGCAAGGTATTGCCTAGATGTAGCGCCCCCGCCAGATGACCCGGCCCGTGATTGCGCGCGGACCCGCGAACCTAGGTCGCGGGAGCTTGCCGGATTTCTCATCATGCCAACGCCGGCCGACACGGCGCTCGAACGCGGCAGGCCGATGGGCCCCCTCTCTCAAGTAGAGGCCGCCCTCCACCGGCTCGCGCTGCCGTCGGTCGATTGTGAAGTAGACGTCATCGACCTCGACGATCAGCGCGTCGTCTGCGGTCATCCCGTTCATGCCGCCATCTCCTGCGCCGCCGCCTCGAGCATTACGCGCCGGAAATCGATCACGATCGGATTAGGCG
>Ga0207641_10004807_pt1 | contig 11638 bp, 7 predicted proteins | sample KBSSwiS62_FD_184306 | JGI IMG/M metagenome (GOLD analysis project Ga0207641, IMG submission 184306) | Switchgrass rhizosphere microbial communities from Kellogg Biological Station, Michigan, USA - KBS Switchgrass S6-2 (SPAdes) (version 2) | ecosystem: Host-associated > Plants > Roots >... | reverse complement strand
GGTGCCGTTGTCGGCGATCGAGATTTCCAGGAAGGCGCCGGCAAAGGCGACCTTGATGGACAATTCGCACGGACTGTCTCCGCTCGCTTCCTGTGCGTTTCGGATCAGGTTCAGCATGATCTGCTGGAACTGGATCCGGTCGACCGCGGCGGTCGCGCCGGGAAAGACGTCATATTTGACGGAGATGTCGGGATGGGACGCGCAGGCGAGCATCACGGTCTGCTGCAAGGCATCCTGAACGTCGAATATCGGCGACAGATCGGTGCCGGAGATGGTCATTTCGCGCAGCAGACGCAGGATATTGCCCGCCCGCATGGCGGCTTCTCCTGCGCTCGATAGACAGTCTTCCAGCACGGGATCGCCGCCGGCCCGGCCGGCAAGGCGGATCGCAGCCGAGATATAATTGACCGCCGCCGCGAGCGGCTGATTGAGCTCGTGCGCAACCGTGGACGCCATCGTGCCCATCGCGCTCAATCGGGAGAAATGGATCAGCTCCAGCTGAAGCGCCTGAACCTTGGCATGCTCGACATGCTGCTCGGTTACGTCATGGCCCTCGATGAAGATGCCGGTGACCGGCTCGCCGGGCCCGGCGCGAACCGGCTGATAGATGAAATTGATGACCCTGCGGCGGGCTTCGGAATCGGCCGTCTCGCGGATCTCGAAGGCAAGTCCGTTTCCGATATAGGGCTTGCCCGTGCGGAATGCCTCATCCAGCCTTTCCACGAAGCCTTGCTCGACCAGTTCGGGAAATGCCTCCGCCACCGTCTGGCCGACCAGGTCCCAGCGGCCGAAGAGGCGGTTGTTCGCGGCGTTGGAGAAAGTGTAGCGATGATCCGGCCCTTCAACGAGGGCCATGAAGCTTGGGGCCTGCTCGAACAGGCTTTGGAGCGCGTCTCTTTCCTTCATCACCTCGTCGATAGTCTGGAACCGTCTCGCCGCCTTGGCAACCGCGCCGAACAGGCTGGTGACGTTCCCGTGCTCCTCTGGAGCCTCGAGGCGATGCTGGCGCTCGGCTTTGCGCGCTACCTCCATGTGAGGTTCGTCGCCAGCTCCTGGGCCGTCCCGGGCCCCAAGAGATAGGCGACCTCCGTCCAGGACTTGCTTTGATAATCCTCTTCGCTCGCCGCGACGGTGAGCCGCAGGCCGAAGCTGCCGTCGGAAAGCCGGCCGACATCGGCCTTCACCACATAGGGATATTCCGGATCGCCGGTCATGACTGCCTCGCTTCAAAATGGTTCGGCAGCGCGATCGGGAAGGCGTGTGAACACATCCGGTTCTTGATGACGGAACCCATCTTTTTCCCCTCTTGCGTTGGCCGTCGCATGGGCTTCTAGTGATACCGTAGTTTCACGGTAAGCGACTTGTGACGCTTCTGCAATCACTTGGTTAATAAAGTCTGAATCCCTGATTGACCGCCTTTTTACGGAAATGCGCCGCAATCTTGCCTCTCGCACTCATCCCATTGAAATTAAGCCATAAATAGTCGAATCCACGGTCAGCGGGGCGCGGGGCGATTTGCCCTCGGGCGGCCTTTGGCCAGCGATTTCCGAATGTTCACAACGAAATGCTTTCGATGAATACCGTACTAACCGTAGATTGTTAACCATTGCGCGTTATCCGGCCCTCCTGAGGAGCCAAAAATGCGCGATTTGAAGTTAATGCCGACCTGCGGATCTGCGAAGCGGATGGCCCCGCGCCATTGGCGTTTCATTAAGGCTGCCATGCTTACGGCCGGTTCCCTCCACGCAGCCGCGCCGGCCGCTGCGGCACGCACGCCGGCGGGCACGGTGATCAACAACAGCGCTTCGGCGACCTATGACCTTCCCGGCGGCGGGCAGGACACCATCACTTCGAACATGGTGAGCCTCACCGTGGACGAGCTGCTGGACGTCGGCGTCGCCTGGACGGATGGCGGCGATTCCGTGGTTACGCCCGGCGCCCTTTCTCAGGTGCTGACCTATCGCGTCACCAATGCAGGCAATGGCAGCGAAGCCTTTCGGCTGACCGCGCGCGACAATGCGGGCGGCGACGATTTCGATCCGGTCACGACATCGATCGTGCTCGATGGCAATGGCAACGGCATCTACGATCCCGGCCTCGACATCGTCTATGTCCCCGGCGGCAACGATCCCGTTCTGGCGCCCGATGCCTCGGTCGTCGCCTTCGTTCTTTCGACCATCCCCGCGGGCGCGGCCAATGGACAGCGCGGCCGGGTGGACCTGGTCGCGGTCGCGGATACGGGTTCGGGCGCGCCCGGCACGAGCTTCGCCGGCCAGGGGCAGGGCGGCGGCGACGCCGTCGTCGGCGCGACCGGCGCCGACGCCGAAGATGACGGCTATTATGCCGCCGCGGCCGCGACCGTAACCTTCGTGAAGAGCGCCACGGTGGCGGACGCCTTCGGCGGCACGGCGCACGTGCCTGGCGCGATCATCACTTATCGCCTGACCGCGACCGTCTCGGGCGCGGGCAGCCTCGCCAATCTGCGTATCGCGGACGCGATTCCGCCCGGCTCGACCTTCCGGACCGGCTCGATCACGCTCGAGGGCGCCGGCCTGACCGACAATGCCGATGCCGATGCCGGGGAATTTACCGGTTCGGGCATCGCCGTCCGTCTCGGCAGCGTCGCTGCCGGATCCACCCGTATCGTCACGTTCCAAGTCGCAATCGACTGAAGGAGTCTGAAAATGAAACTCATGCTGATCCTTTCCGCCATGCTCCTGCCATCGGCCGGGCTGGCGCAGAACCAGGTCTCGCTGGACAGCGAGATTTTCGTCGAGCGCACGACGCATGCCCCGAATGGCGCCGCACAGGTCGCGCTCGAGGCGCCAGGCGTGGTCACGCCCGGCGACCCGATCGTCTTCGTGCTTCATTATCGCAACAATGGAACGGCGCCGGCGGCGGCCTTCGTGGTCACCAACCCGATACCCCAATCGGTTAGTTTTGCTGGCGCACAAAGTGCCGGAGCGGAATATTCGGTGGATGGCGGCAGAAGCTGGGGCGCGCTCGCCGCGCTCACCGTCCGCAATCCCGACGGCACCCGCCGGCCGGCGGCCGCGACGGACGTCACCCACATACGCTGGCGGCTGGCGCAGGCGATTCCGCCGGGCGGCCGCGGCGAATTGAGATTTCGAGGCGTCGTCAAATAGCCTCAACTGCCCGCGGACGGCGCCAGCGGGGGTCGGAATGGTGCCGCTAACCCTCTGAATAACGGACATATATTATGAACAATATTGCGCGCTTCGGCGTGGCGGCGAGCGTGCTCGCCGTCGCGGCGGGGACGGCTACGTCCGCGTCCGCGAACGGCACGATTGCCGGTTCCACGATTACCAACAACGTCACCGTCAACTTCCAGGTCGGCGGCGTATCACAGACCAGCGTTTCGGCCAGCAACAGCTTCACGGTCGATCGCAAGGTCAATTTCACCGTCAGCGAAGACGGCAGTTCGACGACTCAAGTGTCGCCCGGCCAGCTCGCCGCGGTGACCTCGTTCATCGTGTCCAACACGTCCAACGCCCCGCTCGATTTCGCGCTGGCCGCGACCAATCGTTCCGGCGGCACGGCCGAGCATGGCGGAACCGACAATTTCGACGTGTCGAACCTGCGCATCTACCAGGACACGAACAACAATGGCAGCTACGACAGCGGCACCGACACGTTGATCACCTATCTGGATCAGATCGCTGCCGACGCCAATGTCCGCGTGTTCGTCGTTGCCGACGTGCCGCTGGGCCGTGCGACCGGCGATGTCGCCGGCGTTCGCCTGACCGGCACCGCCTCGGAAGCGACCGCGGCGGGCTCGCTGGGCGCGACCGTGACCCAGACGGCGGGCGCCAATACGGCCGGCGTCGATACCGTGTTCGCCGACACCAATGCCGGCGGCAATACGGCGCGCGACGGCATTCACTTCGACGAAGACGATTACACCATCTTCGCCGCGAATCTGACCGCGACGAAAACCAGCCGCGTGATCAGCGATCCGATCAACGGCACGACCAATCCGAAGCTGATCCCGGGCGCGGTGGTGGAATATTGCATTTCCGTGTCCAACGCGGCCGGCAGCGCCGCCGCCACCAATGTCGGGATATCGGATAATTTGCCTGCCCAGACGACCTACGATCCCTCGTTCGGGGTCAAGGTCAACGGCACGGTGACGAGCGGCACCTGCAATGCCGACGGCGCCGTCGCCGGCGCCCATGCTTCGGGCGTCGTCACCGGCACGATTCCGACCGTAGTCGCGGGCGACATCCGCACGGTCCTGTTCCGCGTAACGATCAACTAGGCAAAATGAGGCGGCGGGCCCTGCCTGCCAACCTCATGGGAACCATGTTGAAAATCCGAGCCTCTCATCTCGGAGCGACCTTGCTCGCTTTCCTGGCGTCGCTGATCATGGCGACGCCAGCGATTGCGGACGCGCCTGTTCCGCGCACGATCAGCAATGTCGCAACCATCGCCTGGGACGTGGGGGGGCGGCGTTTCGAGCTCCCCTCGAACCAGGTCGATATCGAAGTCGTGCCGTCGGCCGGCGTCGTCCTCGAGACGCTCCGCCTGACCGACGGCACCTTTTCCCCTTCCATTCTCGGTGGAACCTGCGGCGCCGCCCTCCAGCGGCAGGCGCTCGGCGCCAATGGCGCCGACACCGCCACGCTTTCCTCCTACGACATGGTGGAGACCACCGATCTTCTGGCCGGCCGGCCGCTGATCCTCGCGGTCGACCGCCCCGTCTTCAATCGCGACAGCCGGACGATCGAGACGATGCACGTCTTCGTTCGCACCGCCTGGGGCGATCGCGAGGAGATCAACCTCGTGGAGACGAGCGCCGACAGCGGCCGCTTCATCGGCATCATGCTGACCACGACCGATCCGCCGGTTCAAGGCGATTGCCGGCTCTCCGCCCATGCCGACGCGGCGCTGACGCTGATGCTCAGCGACGATGTCGGCGGCACGCCGTTCGTGCGCGGATCGGTGCAGATCCTGGTCGACCCGTTCGGAATCACCTTCGACAGCCGCACCGGAGCGCCGGTGTCCGAAACGCGCATCACCCTAATCGACGCCGGCACGGGCATGCCGGCGCAAGTCTTCGGCGACGACGGCATTTCGGCTTTTCCCTCGACGATCGTCACCGGGCAGAGCGTCACCGACAGCCGCGGCAATCATTATGACTTCCCGGCCGGCGAATATCGCTTCCCGCTCGTGCGACCGGGCCAATATCGGCTCAGGATCGAGCCGGTCGCGCCCTATATCGCCCCCTCCACCGCAAGCGCGGCCGAGCTGGCGCCGCTCCGACGGCCGGACGGCCTGCCTTTTGCGATCGTCGCCGCGTCTTACGGCGCGCCGATCGTCCTGGCCGGCGCCGGGCCGGTGCGGATCGACATCCCGCTCGACCGGCCGGCGACACCGCTCATTCTAACCAAATCGGCTTCAAGAGCCGAAGCCGAATCTGGCGACATGGTTCAATATCGCCTGGTCGTGCGCAATCCTGACGCGACCGCGGCGACCGGCGTCCTGACTCTCACCGATCGCATCCCTGGTCAGATGCGATTGCGAACCGGGTCGGTTCGTATGAACGGAGTCAGGGCGCCGGATCCGGTTTCCGGGGACGATCGCGCGCTTCGCTTCGCGCTCGCTTCGCTCCCGCCCGGCGGCGAGCTCGTGCTGACCTACACGCTCGAGGTGCGCCCCGATGCCTCCAGCGGCGATGCGCTCAACCGCGCGCAGGTCGCGGGCCCGCGCAACAATCTCAGCAATGTCGCCGACGCCGTCGTCCGCATCCGCCGCGAGAGCGTGCTCGACAGGATGACGATCACCGGCCGCATCGTCGACGGCGGCTGCGGCGTCGATCCGCGCGCCCGCCCCGGCATTGGCGGTGTCCGCATCCTCCTCGAAGACGGCAGCTACGCCGTCACTGACGCGGCGGGCCTCTATCATTTCGAAGGGGTGATGCCGGGCACGCACGTCGTCCAGCTCGACGATGCGACCCTGCCGTCCGATCGCGCCGCGGTCGATTGCTCGAACAATGTCCGCTCCGGCGGCCGCGCCTTTTCGCGCTTCGTCGAAGGGCGCGGCGGATCGCTGGTGCGGGCCGATTTCCACGCCGCGCCTTCGGCGCCGCGCCCCGCCGCGGCGGCGGCTCCTGCACCCCGGCCCGCCGTCGCGACGGACGCTGCGGCCGCGGGCGCGGACCAGGATTGGCTGGCGAGCGGTCCGCCCGGCATCGCCTGGCTCTACCCGCAGGTCGATCACAATCCGCGCGCGCCGGTCGTGCGCGTCGCGATCAGGCATTTGCCGGGCCAGAGCGTCCGCCTGCTTGCCGGCGGCCGCCCGGTCGATCCGATCGCCTTCGAAGGGGTCCGGGTCAACGAGGCCGGGACCGTCGCCGTCAGCCTGTGGCGCGGCATCCCGCTGGAGGGGCGCACCACCCGGCTGACCGCGGAGATACGCGATTCCGCCGGCAGGATCGTCACGATGCTGACGCGCCCGGTCACATTCTCCAACGTCGCCGTCCATGCGGAGCTGGTCCGCGCGCGCTCGCGCCTCGTCGCCGACGGCGTCACCCGCTCGGTGCTCGCTTTGCGCCTGACCGACCGCGACGGCAGGCCGGTCCATCACGGCCTCGCCGGCGACTTCGAAGTCCCGGCGCCTTATTATCCCGCGGTCGAGGCGGATGCCCAGCAGGCGCGCCAGCTCGCCGGCCTCGAGCGCGCGCGCCCGGTGTGGCACGTCGAGGGCGACGACGGCATCGCTTATGTCGAGCTCGAGCCGACCACTGCGTCGGGCACGGTCACCCTGCGCTTCGCATTCCGCGACGGCGAGCTGGTCCGCGAGCAGCGGCTGGAGGCCTGGCTCGATCCGGGCGACCGTCCCTGGACGATCGTCGGCCTCGCCGAAGGCACGATCGGCTTCAACCGGCTGGATCGCAACATGGAGGCGCTGGGCCGCGGCCAGGACGATGTCGTGACCGACGGCCGGCTCGCCCTCTACGCCCGCGGGCGGATCCTTGGCCGCTGGCTGATGACGCTCGCTTATGACAGCGACCGGCGGGAGAGCGAGACCCGCTTCGGCGGCGTGATCGATCCGACCGCTTATTATACGATCTACGCCGATCGCTCCGAGCGCCGCTACGAGGCCGCCTCGGTCCGCCGGCTCTATTTGCGCCTCGAACGCCCGCAATTCTACGCCCTGTTCGGGGACTATGACACCGGTATAGACGAGCCCGAGCTCGCCCGTTACGTCCGCTCGATGAACGGCCTGAAGGCCGAATATCGCAACGAGCGGGTGTCGGCGACGGCCTTTGCCTCGGACACGCCGAACCGCCATCGCCGCGACGAAATCCAGGGCAACGGACTGTCCGGCCCCTATGCCCTGGCCAGCCGGAACATCCTCGCCAATAGCGAGCAGGTGTCGATCGAAATCCGCGACCGGCTCCATTCGGAACGGATCGTTGAGAGCCGCCTGCTCACCCGCCACATCGATTATGACATCGACTATCTCGCGGGCACATTGCGCTTTCGCGAGCCGATCCTGAGCCGTTCGTCGAGCCTGGATCCGCAATTCATCGTCGCCGACTATGAGGTCGACGGCATTGCCGGGCGGGATCTGAACGCCGGCGGCCGCGTCGCCTGGCGCAGCGCCGACCAGAGGCTGCAGGTCGCCGCGACCGCGATTCACGATGACGACGGAGCGGCGCGCACAAATCTCGGCGGCGTCGACGTCCGTTTCCGGCCGAATCAAGCGACCGAGATCCGCGCGGAGGTCGCGGTCAGCGATACGCGCGCGGCGGCCGGCGGCGCGCCGGCGGCCGGCGGCACCGCTACGGCCTGGCAGATCGAGGCCGAGCATCACGACGCGCACTTCGATGTCCTCGCCTATGCCCGGGAGCGGCAGGCCGGATTCGGCGTCGGCCAGCTCAACGGGTCCGAGAATGGAACCCGCAAGTTCGGCGTGGACGGGCGGGCCCGGATCACCGACACGCTGTCGCTGACCGGCAGCGCCTGGCGCGAAGATTATCTGAGCAGCGATGCCCGCCGCATCGCCGGCCGGCTTCTGGTCGAATATCGCGATCGCGACTTCTCCGCCCGCGCCGGGCTGACTCTCGCCGACGATCGGCTCGCCGACGGCCGCGAGGCGCGCTCGCGGATCCTGCAACTCGGCGCGACCCGCCGCTTCCTGGACAACCGGCTCGAGCTCGACGCCCAGACCGAGATGCCGATCGGCGGCAGCGACGGCAGCGTGGATTTCCCGGCGCGCCACCGCCTCGCCGCGCGCTTCGCGGTTACCCGCAGCGTCGCCCTGGTCGGCGCCTACGAAATCGCCGACGGCGCCCATATCAATTCGCGCACCATGCGGCTCGGCTTCGATCTCGCGCCCTGGGCCGGTGCGCGGATCTCGCTGACCGGCAACCGGCAGGATATCGCCGAATATGGCCCGCGCAGCTTTGCCGCCTTCGGCCTCGCGCAGTCTTTCGTCATCTCGCAGCATTGGTCGGCGGACGTCACCGTGGACGGAAACAGGACGATCGGCGGGATCGATCCGGCGCGCGTGCTCAATCCGCTCCATCCGGTGGCGAGCGGCGGCTTTGTCGGCGACGGCGCGACGATCACTGAGGATTTCACCGCAGTCACCGCCGGGGCGACCTGGCGCGCCGGCCGGTGGAGCGCCACCGGCCGCGCCGAATATCGCGACGGCGAGCGGGAGAATCGCTACGGGGCGACCTTCGCCGCGCTGCGCCAGATCGGCGAGGGCCGGGCGGCCGGCGGCGCGCTGAGCTGGTTCACCGCGCAGGGCGCCGGCGGCGCGATGACGCGCACCGCCAACATGCAGCTGACCTGGGCGCACCGGCCGCCGAACAGCGCCCTGTCCTTCCTCGACAAATTCGAGATGCGCGAGGATCGGGTGCGCGGCGCTGTCGCCGGCCTTGCCGGCCCGTTCGGCTCCCCCTTCACGATCAGCGGCGACGCGCGGTCCCGGCGGATCGTCAATTCGCTCGCGGTCAATTATTCCCCTTATGGCGGGGGTGACGGCTATTTCGGCCGCACCGAATTCTCCTTCTTCTGGGGGACGCGCTACGTTTCCGATCGGGTGAGCGGCGACGACATCAAGGGCTGGAGCAATGTGGTGGGCGCGGATATCCGGTTCGATCTCGGCCGCATGGTCCAATTGGGCGCCACCGCGACCGCGCGCCAGGGCACGGGCGGCCGCAGCCTCTCTTATTCCGGCGGGCCCAGCCTCGGCGTCAGGCCGTTCGAAAATGCCTGGCTCACGCTCGGCTGGAACCTCGTCGGCTTCCATGATCGCGATTTCGGCGAGGATCGATATATGCGCAGCGGCCCCTACGTCACCATGCGGCTGAAGTTCGACCAGTTGAGCCTTGCCGGGCTCGGCCTGGGGCGCCGCTGATGCGCGCCATCTCATTCCTCGCGGCGACGGCGCTGCTTCTGGCCGGCATGCCCGCCCAGGCGGCGTGCGATGCGAACAACACCTATAGCTTCGCTTTCTCGAGCGTCGCCGATGCGTCCTTAACCTATGGGAACACTTATACCTACACAGCCACGAACCCACTTGGTGCAACGCGAAGCTTTACCTTCCGCGCGGTGAATAACGGGCTGAGCTCGATCCAGGTCAACAGCGAGAATATGCCGCAGATCAGCAGCGATGTGACGAGCGGCACCGGCGGCAAGACCTTTCAGGTCGGCGGCATCTTCCCGTCCCGCACCGCCAGCATCACCTCGAACACCCGCACGATAAGGCTGACCATCGCCTTCACGGCGCCGGTGCGCGATATCATCATCAACACCCACGATCTCGATTTCACGAGCAACCAGTTTCGCGACTGGCTGCATGTGACCGGCAGCGACGGCGTTTCGAGCTTCGTGCCGGTCCTTTCCGCGCCCGCCGGGAACAATAATGGCTCGGGCGCGCGCACGGCGACGGGCTCCACCGTCAATTTCGGCGCCGCCACCACGCCGTTCCTTCTCAGCAGCAACGAGGGCGTGGGCAATGCCACGAGCGCCGACGTGAACGTGACCAACGGCGACGTCGCCATCAGCTTCCCGCAGCCCGTGACCTCGATCACGATCAGCTACGGAAATTATCCACTGCAATCCGGGGAATCGAACAGCGGCCAGCAGCGCGTCGGCATCTCGCAGGTCCGCTTCTGCCCGATGCCGGCGATCACGGTCGCGAAGACGTCCGCGCCCTATGTCACGACCGCCGGCTCGCCAGACCGTTTCAACGCGCCCGGGTCCGACGTCGCCTATACGCTGACCGTGACCAACAGCGGCGGCAGCGCGGTCGATCTCAGCTCGTTGGTGCTGACCGACGTGCTGCCGCCCGAAATGACCTTCTACAATGGCGATTACGATCCCGCGGTTCCCGGCATGGGCCCGTTCCAGCTCGTCGCCGGCAGCAGCGGGATCACTTTGCCGGCGAGCGGCAGGGCCTATTCGAACAACAATGGCGCGAGCTATGCCTATACGCCGGTCGCCGGCTATGACGCGGCCGTCGATGCGCTGCGGCTGACTCCGTCCGGCACCATGGCCGCCAATTCCAGCTTCACCATCCGCTTCCGCGCCCGGATCAATTGATTCCCGCCTTGGGTGGGGCGCAAGCGGTCATGGTTAACGTAAATGGCATAACGATATAGTAATAACCGCAGGTCTATAGTCTTCATCAAGATCGGGAGAGACCCGTTCAAGTAGAGAGGGGTTAACAACATGAAGGTTGCAGCTCAGATCGACGCACCCGAGACTCCCGAGAATCGCGGCGCGCCGCGCAAGCGTGCCAATCGGATGGCGGGTCTACGCCAGCGGAAGCAGCCGCCGGAGATGATCCAGCTGATGGACATATCGGCGACCGGTTGCGGCTTTCGGTCGAGATGGCCCTTCACGGTCGGCGACCGGGTCTGGCTGAGCCTGCCCGGACTGGAAACATGGGCTGCCACGATCGCCTGGTATGAAGATGGCAGGGGCGGGCTCCAATTCGAGAGCCGGCTCCATCCGATGGTCGCCGAGCGCTATTCGTCCGAGATGGGTTAAGCCGTTGAGGCAAATGGCGCGAGGGTCGCCGCCTGTCTCCCCCGGACATGATTTCGGGCCGCGAGGCGGCCCGAGCCAGCTTATGGTGAGGGGGCTCGGCGGTTGGAGCCAAATCCCAGACGCCCGGCACCCCTCCCGCCGTTCCCCTCAAGAGCAGGGCTATCGCAGTTGGGCCGAGGCGACCTTCACCGCCCAAGGGGAAGGGTCTTTTACGCCTGCGCGTGAGCCAATTGGAAGGCGGAGCGCCGGCGGGGCCTCAGGCTGAAATGCAATCCGCCCTCCCGCTCAAATGGGAGGGCAAGGCTGAATGTCGCTCCGCTCTAGGCCGCGAGCGAACGTCCGTTCGGCCCGGGCCGCAGCCTTTGTTCGGTGAATCGGGCCGACATCGCCTTGCCGAACAGGAAGCCCTGGCCGAGCGGGCAGCCGAGCTCGCGCAGGAATTGCGCCTGGCTCGGCGTCTCCACGCCTTCGGCGACGACCTTCATCCCGAGATTCCGGCCGAGGCCGACCACGGCCCTGACGATCGCCGTATCCTCGCCTTCGCTTGTCAGGTCGCCGATAAACGACTTGTCGATCTTGATGATGTCCACCGGAAATTGCTTGAGGTG
>Ga0207641_10004805_pt1 | contig 11642 bp, 13 predicted proteins | sample KBSSwiS62_FD_184306 | JGI IMG/M metagenome (GOLD analysis project Ga0207641, IMG submission 184306) | Switchgrass rhizosphere microbial communities from Kellogg Biological Station, Michigan, USA - KBS Switchgrass S6-2 (SPAdes) (version 2) | ecosystem: Host-associated > Plants > Roots >... | reverse complement strand
ATCGCGGCATCGGAGGCGGGCGCGGCGGGCGGCGCCGCGGGCGGCTCCTCGCGCCAGTTCTCCGGCATGAAGGAGAGGTAGCGCTGAGCGAGGTCGATCGCCTCCTCGTCGCTCTTGACCAGGAAGTGTCCGCAGCCGGAGACGCCGGTGTGCATCTTCGCCCCGCCCATCTCCTCCAGGGTCACCTTCTCGCCGATCACCATCTCCGCCATCCGCGGCGAGCCCAGGTACATCGAGGCGTTGCCCTCGCGCATGACGACGACGTCGCAGAAGGCGGGGATGTAGGCGCCGCCGGCGGCACTGGGGCCGAACAGCAGGCAGATCTGCGGCACCTGGCCGGAGAGGCGGACCTCGTTGTGGAAGATGCGGCCGGCGCCGCGGCGGCCGGGGAACATCTGCACCTGGTCGGTGATCCGCGCCCCGGCCGAGTCGACCAGGTAGACCAGCGGCACCAGCAGGCTCAGCGCCCGCTCCTGGATCCGGAGGATCTTCTCGACCGTCTTCGGCCCCCAGGAGCCGGCCTTGACGGTCGGGTCGTTGGCCATCAGGGCGACGCGGCGGCCGGCGACGGTGGCCAGGCCGGTGACGACGCCGTCGGCACCGAGCCCCTCCTGGTCCCAGTTGGCGAGCGCCGCCTCCTCGGCGAAGGAGCCGGCATCGACCAGCCGCTCGACCCGCTCGCGGACCGGCAGCTTGCCCTGCTCGGCGGTCTTCTCGTGGTGGCGCTGGGGGCCGCCGGAGAGCGCGGCGTCCAGGGCCTTCGCGAAATCGGTCACGCCGGGAGCCTATTCGGACTGGCTGGCGTGCCAGTCAACCGGGCCCGCCCGGAGCACGTGCGCGCCCAGCGGCCGGCCCAGGACCTCCTGCGCCGCCCGCGAGGCCGCGATCAGCCGCGGCAGGTCGATCCCGGTCTCGACCCCCATCTCGTGCAGCATCGAGACCACGTCCTCGCTGCCCACGTTCCCGGTCGACCCCGGCGGCACCGGACAGCCGCCGAGCTCACCGAAGCTCGACTCGAAGGACTCCACCCCCTCTTCCAGCGCCGCCACCAGGTTGGCGAGCCCCTGGCCGCGGGTGTTGTGGAAGTGCGCGGTCAGCTCCACTCCGGTCAAGCGCTCGCGGGCGGCGGCGAAGAACTCGTGCACCTGGCGCGGGTTGGCCATCCCGGTGGTGTCGCCGAAGCCGACCTCCTCGCAGCCAGCGGCCGCGAGCCGTTCGGCGATCTCGAAGACCCGCTCGGGCGGCACGTGCCCCTCGTAGGGGCAGCCGAAGGAGGTGGCGATCACGCCCTCGCGGCGCAGCCCGGCCGCGCCCGCCGTCGCCAGCGTCGCCTCCAGCCCGGCCAGCGACTCCTCCACCGAGCGGTTGACGTTGTGCCGGTTGTGGGTCTCCGAGGCGGAGAGGAAGACACTGACCTCGTCGAAGCGGTCGCGCATCCCCAGCGCCCGCTCCAGCCCGCGCTCGTTCGGGATCAGGACCGAGAAGGAGACCCCCGGGCGGCGCCGGACCGCCAGCAACACCTCGGCCGCGTCGGCCAGCTGCGGGATCACGTCGGGCCGCACGAACGAGGTGATCTCCATCCGCCCCACCCCGGTCGCCGAGAGCAGGTCGATCAGCCGCACCTTCTCGGCCGTGTCGATCGTCTCCGGCTCGTTCTGAAAGCCGTCGCGCGGCCCGACCTCGCGGATGCGGACCTGCTTGGGCAGCTCGGCCATGCACTCAGCTTATGACGCCTGGTTCACGCCCGGACCGGCGTCGTCGTCGGGCCAGCCTTCTTCGAGCCGCGTCGCCACCGCCCCCATGGTCGCGATCACGTATCTCGTCTCGTCGCGGACCTGCGCGTGGGTGAAGCGAAGCGCGGTCAGCCCCGCGGCGACGTGGGCCTGATCGCGGAGTCGATCGCGTGCCTGCTGAGCCGGAGTGCGGTGGTAGCGCAGGCCGTCGGTCTCGACCACCAGACCGAGATTGGGCCAGTAGAAATCGACCTTGAAGCCGTTGAGGCGGATCCCGGTGATCGGCAGCGGCAGCCCCGCCCGCTCCACCAGCCGCAGGAATCGCCGCTCCAGCTCCGAGTCGGTGAGCCGGAAGACGTGGCGCGAGAGGAGGGCCTCCAGAGCTCGGACGCCGTGCTGTCCGCGATGGCCCCCGAGCGCGTCGAGCAGCGACTCCGGGTCGATCAAGTCGAGGCGGTCGGCCTCGTTGACCGCCCGCTCCAGGTCCGGCGCCTCCAGGCGGCGGGAGATGTCGATCATCGTCCTGACGAGCGAGGTGACCGGGATGCGATGGCGCACGAAGGCTTCTTCCTCGCGCAGGCCGGGGCGCCGGTGCACAATCACGCGTTCGCGCCTGCGCCCGCAGGCGACCGGCACGGTGATCTCCGGCGGCCCGGACGCCGGAACGACGCCCCAGAGTGCGGCGGCGCTCAAATGGCTGAGCACGGCTCCCTTGCCTCCACCCAGAACCGCCGCCATCCATCGACCAAGCTGGGTGAGTTCCGGCCTCCCGAGGACGTAGACGCCCCGTTCCACCCGGTGCAACCTGCCCCGTCCCACCCGGTGCTGGATGGCCTGGGGACTCAACCCCAGCTCCCGCAACTGTCCCGTGCTGATCACGCCATGCTGCAACCGCGCCAGCTCCCAAGCCGTCGGCAGCTTCTGTCGAGTTGATGACCCCACAGGGTCACTAAGTCGACAGGAGTCGATTCCCTCCCCTCCGGCCCGCGAGGCGGGGGCTTAGACTGGCGCGTTGGTGGCTGAGCTCGAACCGATCCCGATCATCGGCGGCACCGGCGCGCTCGGCGCCGGGCTGGCGACGCGCTGGGCCCAGGCCGGGGTGCCGGTGGTGCTGGGATCGCGCGCGGCCGAGCGGGCGGAGGAGGCGGCGGCCAAGGTCCGTGCGGCCGTGCCGGGCGCCGACGTCACCGGGCTGGAGAACGGCGAGGCGGCCAAGCGGGGTCAGATCGTCTTCCTCACCGTCCCCTTCCGTGCCCAGTCGGAGAACCTCAACAACCTGCGCGAGGCGCTCAGCCCCGGCCAGATCCTGGTCGACTGCACCGTCCCGCTCGCGGCCGCGGTCAGCGGCAAAGCGACCCGCTCGCTCGGCGTCTGGCAGGGCTCCGCCGCCCAGCAGGCGCAGGAGATGGTGCCCGAGGGCGTCACCGTCGTCGCCGCCCTGCACACGGTCGGCGCCCCGACCCTCTCCGACACCGGGGCCGAGCTGGGCGAGGACGTGCTCGTCTGCGGCGACAAGAAGGCCGACAAGGCCAGGGTCGCCCGCCTGATCGAGCTGATTCCCGGCCTGCGCGCGGTCAACGCCGGCGCCCTCGAGATGGCCCGCATCGTCGAGCAGCTGACGCCGATGCTGATCTCGGTCAACAGCCGCTACAAGGCGCACGCCGGAATCCGGCTCACGGGTTTGCCGGACGCCGACCACTGGGCATAAGCGGGAGATGCGCGTCGCGCTCCTAGCCGGCGGTACCGGAGGCGCCAAGCTGGCGGCGGGGATGCAGGAGGAGGTCGGCTCGGACCTGAGCGTGATCGTCAACACCGGCGACGACATCGAGGCGCTCGGGGTCCACGTCTCCCCCGACCCCGACCTCGTCACCTACTGGCTCAGCGGCGAAATCGACGAGGAGCGCGGCTGGGGCATCCGCGAGGACAGCTTCACCGTCTTCGAGCGCCTGCAGAAGCTGGGCGCGCCGAGCTGGTTCGGGCTCTCCGACCGCGACCTCGCCGCCTGTCTCTACCGGCGCCAGTTCATCGAGGAGGGCGGCCGCCCGACCGACGCCCAGGCGCAGATCGCCCGCGGCCTCGGGGTCGAGGCGAAGGTGCTGCCGATGAGCGACTCGCCGGTCCGGACCAAGGTGCTGACCGCGGCCGGGCGGCGCGACCTGCAGGAGTACCTGATCGTCGACCGCGGTGAGCCCGCCGTGGTCGGGGTCGAGCTGGAGGGGATCGAGAGCGCTGAGCCGAGCCGCGAGGTGCTGGCGGCGCTGCACGCCGCCGAGGCGATCGTGATCGGGCCCTCCAACCCGGTGATCAGCATCGGCCCGATCCTCGCCGTGCCCGGCCTGCGCGACGCGATCGCCGCCTCCCCCGCCCCGGTCGTCGCGGTCAGCCCCTACGTCGCCGGCCAGGTGGTCAAGGGACCGACCGACCGCTTCATGGAAGCGCTCAGCCGGCCGACCACGGCGGCCGGCGTCGCCTCGCTCTACGCCGGTCTGATCGACGGCATGGTGGTCGACGAGGGCGACCCCGACCCGCCGCCGGTCGAGGTCGCGACCGAGGTCGCGGCGACGCTGATGGAGGGCGCCGGCGGCCGTGCCCGGGTCGCCCGCATCGTGCTCGACTACGCCGCCGGCCTCGCCGCGTGAGCGCCACCGCGGTCCTCCCGGTCAAGCGCTTCAACGCCGCCAAGCAGCGGCTCGCCGCCGGCCTCGACGGCGAGCAGCGCCGGACCCTGATGGCGGCGATGGTCGCCGACGTGCTCGAGGCGATCGGCGCGGCGCGGACGATCGAGCGCACGATCCTCGTCACCGGCGACCCCGCCGCGCAGGAGATGGCGGCCGCGGCCGGAGCCGAGGTCGTCGCCGACCCCGAGGACGGCGGCCACGTCGGCGCGGCGCTGGCCGGGATCGCCCGGGCTGAAGCCGACGGTGCCGGCTGCGTCGTCCTCCTCGCCGGCGACTGCCCGCTGCTCGACCCGCGCGAGCTCGACCGGCTCCTTACTGGCCTGCCGGACCGCTACGTCGGGATCGTCCCCGACCGCCACGGCAGCGGCACCAACGCGCTCGCTCTGAGCCCACCGGGGGCGATCGTCCCCGCCTTCGGCGAGGGCAGCTGCGCCCGCCACGTCGCCCTCGCCCGCGAGGCCGGCATCCCGTTCGGGGTCGAGGAGCTGGGATCGCTCGGCCTCGACCTCGACACCCCCGCCGACGTGATCGCCCTCACCCGCGAGCTCGAGGCGCGCCCCGGCCGCGCCAAGCGCACCGCAAAGGCGCTGGGAATTTGAGCGAGGGGCTGCGGATCGCGCCGGTCCTCGGCCTGCCGGAGTTCGTGGAGGGGATGAAGGTCGGCGCGGAAATCGCCGCCCGCGCGGAGCTCGGCGACGGCGATGTCGTCGTGATCTCGCAGAAGATCGTCTCGAAGGCCGAGGGCCGGGTCCGCAAGCTCTCGTCAGTCCTGCCTGGCGCCGAAGCGCGCAAGCTGGCGGCGATGATGGGCAAAGAGCCGAACCTGGTGCAGCTGATCCTGGACGAGAGCGAGGAAATCCTGCGCGCCGAGCGCGGCGTCCTCATCGTCGAGACCCACCACGGCTTCGTCTGCGCTAATGCCGGCATCGACAGCTCCAACCTGCCCGAGCCGGACACGGTCTGCCTGCTGCCGGAGGATCCCGATGCGTCGGCTCGGCGGATTCGAGAGGAAATCGCCAAGGCCGCCGGGGCCCCGGGGATGGGGGTCGGCGGACAAATGCGGGGAGTGTCCGGCGACCCCCATCCCCGGGGCCCCGCGATCGGGGTTGTTATTTCGGACAGCTTCGGCCGGGCTTGGCGGCTGGGACAGGCCGAGGTGGCGATCGGGTGCGCGGGACTGATGCCGCTGGATGATTGGCGGGGGCAGAAGGACGCGGGCGGGCGAGAGTTGGAGGCGACGCTGATCGCGATTGCCGATGAGGCCGCCTCAGCCGCCGATCTGGTTCGGGACAAGGCGAGTGGGGTGCCGGCCGCGGTCGTGCGTGGCCTCGGGCGACACGTCAGTGCCGAGGACGGCCCCGGCGCGGCCGCCCTGCGGCGGCCGCGTGCCGAGGACCTCTTCCGTTAGTCCCGCCTCAGGGCGTCCTTGACCTTGTCGGTCACCTTCTCGACACCGTCCTTGACGGTGCCTCCCGCCTGGTCGACCTTGCCCTCCCGCTTCAAGTCCTTGTCGCCGGTGAGGCTGCCCGCGGCCTCCTTGACCCGGCCCTTGGCGTCATCGGCGTTCTTCACGTCGTCACTCATTCTCGATCCTTCCAGTGGCTTATCTCTGTCGAGAATCAGCTACCCGGATCGGCGGGGATCAAGCGTTGGCGTAGGTCTCGACGATCTCGTAGAGGGTGGTGCGCTGGGCCGGCTCGCGGCCGGCGGCGCGGGCCGCCTCGGCCAGCTGCTCGGGCTCCAGCCGCACCCCGTGCTGGGAGCCGGCCATGCGCGAGATGCTCTCCTCCATCAGGGTCCCGCCGAGGTCGTTTACGCCCCACCGCAGCGACTCGGTCGCCCCCTCCAGGCCCATCTTCACCCAGCTCGCCTGCAGGTTGGGGATCGTCCGCCCCAGCGCCAGCCGGAAGGCGGCGGTGTGCTTGAGGTTGTCGGCCATCGAGATCTCCTCGATCCCGTGGGTGCGGCCGAGCATCGTGTTGAAGGGGATGAAGCTGAGCGGGACGAACTCGGTGATGCCGCCGGTGCGTTCCTGCAGGCCGCGGACGACGCGCATGTGCCGGGCCAGCTCGCGCGGCTCCTCGATGTGGCCGAACATCACCGTCGAGGTCGAGCGCAGGCCGGCGCGATGGGAGGCTTCGATGATCTCGACCCAGCGATCGGCCGGGAGCTTGTTCGGCGAGATCCGCTGGCGCACGCCGTCGTCGAGCACCTCGGCCGCGGTGCCGGGCGTCGAGCCGAGGCCGCACTCGAGCAGGTACTCAAAGACCTCGCCCGGCGGCTTGCCCGACTTCTCGCACATGTAGTCGACCTCCATCGGCGAGTAGGCGTGCAGGTGCAGTTGCGGGGCGACGTCCTTGGCCAGCCGCAGCCACTTGCCGTACTCCTCCAGGGTCAGGTCGGGATGGATGCCGCCCTGCATGCAGAGCTCGGTGGCGCCGAACTCGACCGCCTCCTCGATCCGCGCCGCGAAGTCCTCCTCCGAGACTTCATAAGCGTCGGGCGAGCGCCGCCCCTGCCCGAACCCGCAGAAGGCGCAGCCGACCACGCAGATGTTGGTGAAGTTGATGTTGCGGTTGACGACGAAGGTGGCCCGGTCCCCGTGCAGCTCCGCCCGCAGCTCGTCGGCGGCGACCCGCATCTCCTCCACCACCTCCGGCCGGTTCTCGACGAACAGCGCCGTCAGCTCGTCCTCGGAGAGCTCGATCCCCTCCCGCCCCTTCGCGATCGCCCGCTCGCTCAGCCCCGCCTCGAGCGTCTCTTCGCTCCTGCGCCCGGACCCCCGCCGCGGAATGAAGCTCCAGTACTTGAGCTTGATCACGTCCAGCACCCCCTGCTCCATCCACTCCGCATCCATGTACTGCGGATAGACGCAAAGCCGCTCGGTCAGCGCAAACCCCTTCGGCGCCAACTCCTTCCGCACCTGATGGGGGCTAGGAAACGCATGCTCCGGCGAGATGTGATCGCCGTTGGCCGACAAGCCACCGAGGTCAGTCGCTCCGGCCTCGACCAACTCCGGCCACCAATCGGCAAGGTTCGGAGGTATCTGCACCCCGACGTCCGGCATCAACCGCTTGCTCTCCTGGATCAACCGCTTGATCTCCTTGATCCCGACAGGCGAAGCCCACTCCGGCATCTGGACCCCGGCCGCATCGCCGGCGCCGCTCGATGGCGATGGGGATGACCCCGAACGAGCCTCCCCATCTGTTGCGAGAGAGGGGTCATCCCCATCCCCCTCCCACCGCACCCGCGAAGCCTGATCCGCGATATCCGCCACCTCGGCCCCGTAGTACCGCGGATGCGGCACGAAGTTCTGCAGGATCACCTCCTGCAGATGCCCGTACTTCCCATGCAGCCCGGCCAGCGCTTCCAGCGCCTCGACCCGCTCCTCCTCGGTCTCCCCGATCCCGACCAGGATCCCGCTGGTGAACGGAATCCTCAGTTCGCCAGCTGCCTCAATCGTGGCCAGCCTTACCGCTGGATGCTTCGTGGGAGACCCGGCATGGACAGATTCCATCAGCCGCTCGGCGGTCGACTCCAGCATCAGCCCCTGCGACGCGGTCACCTCCCGCAGGCGCGCCAGGTCCTCCTTGCTCAGTACCCCGAGATTCGTGTGCGGCAGCATCCCCCGCTCCAGCGCCCGTTCGCAGGCCCAGACTACGTACGAGGTGAAGTCGTCGTGACCCCACGCGACGAGCTGCTCGGCGACGAGTGGATGGACCTCGGGCCGCTCGCCGGTGAGGACCAGCAGCTCCTTGGCGTTGCGTTTCAGCGCCTCGTCCAGCAGCGCCTCGACCTTCTCCGGCGCGTGGATGTGCGCTTTGTGGGTCGCGAAAGCGCAGTACTTGCAGTAGCACTGGCAGGTACGCGAGAGGGAGAGCGTGTAGTTGCGGGAGAAGGTGACCCTTCGCACCCGCCCAAGCTACTGCAACCGCCGGGCCGGCCAGGCCCGGCGGTTGCTGAGACTTCTCTAGCTGGCGCCGCCGGGCTGGGCGCCGGGCTTCGGAGCCGCCTTGGGCTTGACCCGCTCCGGCGGTTCGGTCGGAGCGGCACCGCCCGGCTCGAGCACGAACTTGAAGACCGCGGCGGCAAGCAGGGCGCCGACGATCGGGCCGGCCAGGTAGGGCCAGACGCCGCCGAAGTCGTTGCCGACCAGGGCGGGGCCGAACCAGCGGGCCGGGTTGAAGGCACCGCCGGTCAGCGGGCCGCCGACCATGACGATGAAGCCGAGGGTGGTGCCGATCGCCAGCGGCGCCCAGTCCTTGAGGCTCTTCTTCGAGTAGACGGCGGCGAGGATCACCAGCACCAGGCAGAAGGTGCCGACCGCCTCGACGATCGAGCCGGCGAAGTTGTTCGCCAGCAGGCCGCTGACTTCAGCGGCCCCGTAATGGGTTGCCCGGCCCTCGTCGAGCAGCAGGCCCTTGGTCAGCAACGCGCCGAGGACAGCCCCGGACAGCTGGGCGAGCATGTAGATCGCGCCGTCGAGCGGCTTGATCCGTTTGATCACCATCGCCGCCAGCGTCACCGCCGGGTTGAAGTGACCACCACTGACGACGCCGAACATGACGATCAGTCCGAACAGCAGGAAGGCGTGGACGAGCCCGATTACCGCGAAGTCCGAGCCGAACTGGGCCTGGCTTCCGGTCGAAACGAACAGCACGACGACGCTGGTGATGAAAAAGACCAGCAAAAGCGTGCCGATCAACTCTGCAAGATATGCGGCCAGACCTCGTTCCTGCACTCTTATTCTCCTCCTCGATCCCGTGATCAGGTAAGCGGCGGCAGTCTACTCATATTTGCTCAATGGATTAGGTTCCTGGCCAGATGAGACGTGCTGTCGCGCTGCTGGCGGCCGCCCTCCTGGTCGCCGGCATCGCCGGCTGCGGCGGGGGCGGCGCGGAACCGGGCGTGCCGAAAGGCGCGACGCTGACGCTCGATTTCACCCCGAACGCGGTCCACACCGGGATCTACGCGGCCGCGGCCGAGGGCTTCTACCGCGACGCGGGCGTCGATCTGAAGATCGAGCAGCCGGGCGAATCGACCGATGCCCCGAAGCTGCTCGCCGCCGGCCGCACCGACTTCGCCGTCCTCGACATCCACGACCTCGGAATCGCCCGTGAGCAGGGGCTCGACCTGGTCGGGGTGATGCCGATCGTCCACCGCGCCCTGGCCTCCGTCCTCAGCCGCTACGAAGGCCCGATCCGCCGGCCCCGCGACCTCGAGGGCCACACCGTCGGCGTCACCGGCCTGCCCTCCGACGACGCCGTCGTCGACGCCGAGGTCAAGGCCGACGGCGGCGACCCGGCCAAGGTGAAGAAGGTGACGATCGGCTTCAACGCGGTCCCCGCGCTTGCCGCCGGCAAGGTCGACGCGGTCACGGCGTTCTGGAACGCGGAGGGCGTGGAGCTGGAACGCGAGGGCATCCCGCTGCATCAGTTCATCGTCGACGAATACGGGGCGCCGCAGTACCCGGAGCTGGTGCTGGCCACCTCGCGCCATCTCCTTGAAAGCGATCCCGCACTCGTCAAAGCGGTGGTCGGCGCGACCATGCGTGGCTACGCGTTCACCTCACGCCAGGCGACCAGGGCGCTGCACGACCTGCTCGCCGCAGACCCGTCCCTCGACGAAGCGGACCAGCAGGAGCGCCTGACCGTGCTCGCGCCCTACCTCGAACCCGAACCGTTCGACCCGGCCATCCTCCGCGCCTGGTCGGCCTGGGACGTCTCGCACGGCCTGCTCGAGCACCCGGTCGAGATCGATCGGGCCTTCGACCTCAGCCCTTGAGCAGCCGGTCGGCAAGCGCCGGCATTTCGCGCGCCAGCCGCGAGCGCGGCACGACCAGGTCTACCCCTGCCGCCTCGGCGACCTCGCGAGTCTCCGCGTTGACGTGGGAGTAGAAGCCGAGCACGGGTACTCCCAGCCCGACCAGGGCCTCGGCGTTCTCGAGATCGAGGTCGGCGACGACCAGCTCGACGCCTTCGAGCTCCGCCTCCCCCAGCGAGGGCGCCAGCGTCACCTCATGGCCGGCGGCGCCCAGCGTCGCCTCGACCTTGCTGCCGAGCATCAGGTCGGCGACCGCGAGCACCCGCGCCATCAGCGAGCGCCCACTAGATCGAGCGGCGCTGGCGGAACTCCTCGCGGACGCTCTCCGGCCGGCCCCACATCTGCACGACCTCGGAGCGGCCCTCGCGCACCTCGGCGACCGCGAGCTCACCGCTGACGCCTTCGCGGTCGAGCTTGGCGAGCACGCCCTTGACCGTCTCCGCCGCGGCGGCGTGGCCGAAGCTGTGGGCGACCAGCAGGCGCCAGTGCCACTCGGCGTGGTTGTAGACCTGCGCGTTGACCTGGCTCAGGGCCACGGCGCTGTCGATGTACTGGCTCTCGTCCTCGATCCGCAGGTCGAGCTCGAGATCGGTCCAGTCCGGCGGCAGCGCCCCGAGGACGCGCTGGAAGTCATCGGCGAGGGGCACGGCGGGAAGCCTAGCGCCGCGGCAGCGGGGCGCCACCGAAGTGCAGCCGCAGCCGCTGGTGGCGGTGGCGGAAGAGGGCGGCGATCAGCGGGCGCACGAGAGCGCCGGGCAGCGGCAACCGCGGCTCCCAGGCGAGGCGGTCGACGATCGTCGCCGCGCCGGCGCCGGCCGGCTCGATCGTGCGCTCGTGCTCCCAGAGCCGCTGCGAGAGCATCGTCGAGCGCTCGAGGAAGCCGCGCCCCGGCTCGATCCGCGCCAGCCCGATCTGGTCGTAGTCGAACGGGATCAGCCCGAAGAGCAGCAGCCAGCTGCGCCCCAGCGGCCCCGGCCCGAGCCGGTGCAGGTCGAGGCTGTCGAGCCCGCGCGGCACCGTCATCCGCAGCAGCGGCGCCAGCTCGGCGTTGATCCCCTCGGCGCTCATCGCCCGCTCCCAGACGGCCGCCGGCTCTGCCCGCAGGGTCGAGCCGATCGCGAACTCCGCCCGCCGCCGCATCAGGCGAAGAAGACCTGGTAGAGCAGGAAGACGTTGAGGGCGATGATCAGGCTGGCGAGGAATCCGGCCAGCGCCGTCAGCCAGCCGGGGTTGACCAGATCGCCCATCACCTCGCGCTTGCCGGCGATCAACAGCAGCGGCACCAGGGCGAAGGGGATCCCGAAGGAGAGGACGACCTGACTTCCGACCAGGGCATCGGTCGGGTCGACGCCGATCGCCAGCACCAGCAGGGCCGGAGCCAGGGTGACGGCGCGGCGGACGAAGATCG
>Ga0207641_10004803_pt1 | contig 11645 bp, 11 predicted proteins | sample KBSSwiS62_FD_184306 | JGI IMG/M metagenome (GOLD analysis project Ga0207641, IMG submission 184306) | Switchgrass rhizosphere microbial communities from Kellogg Biological Station, Michigan, USA - KBS Switchgrass S6-2 (SPAdes) (version 2) | ecosystem: Host-associated > Plants > Roots >... | reverse complement strand
CTCAGACACGAGCGCGAGCCGGGAACGGTCCCCGGCTCGCATCATTTCGTGCTCCTTCGCCCATAGAGTCAGGCGGACTCAATCCGGTGCGTGAGCCGGACAAGGATTGGACGTCAACACGTTGCGAAAATCATTCAGACGGAGCGTCGGAGCCCCGTTGGCCGCCGGATACGCGAGCGTAATCAGGGAACCGTACTCTGCGGTCGAGGTACCGCCGAACGTGTCATGCGTCCCGGGAATAAGCGCACCTCCCAGTTGCCACACGCACAGCCCTTCCCGCGGGAAGGTAGTCGAGTAGATGGGGTAGAAGTCCGCGCCCTTGGGAGGATTCACGCAATCCTGCCCGGGCTTGGGATCCGCAGGATTGGCGAGGTGTCGCTGACACGCCGGATTGGTATTCGACTCGATTCTCGGCAGATCCGTTTCGAAGGCGACGCGGCTGTAATTTCTCGTATCGCCATCCGCATCCGTGAAAACTGGGCTGGTGAACTCCACTGCCTGTGGATGCAGCGCGCGATCCAACTTCGTGTCATGCAATGTACCGGGCCATACCCGCAGGTACGGGACGCCGTCGAAGTCGAAGTCGGTAGCTGTGCAACCCCCGATAGCGATCAGTCCAAAGGACCCGGCAGTGTTTGCGTCCGTGCAGCCCTCGTCATCCTCGGCGCCGGTGGGCAGGCCATTGTCCCGATCGTGCACGCCGTCGTCGATGCAGACGCCGTTCACGTTCACGCCATTGCAGAACTCGAAATGGCCGATCTCATCCGAGAAAGCGATGTTGTAGGAGTGCGCGGCCCACGGCACCCTCGTGTGCTCGCTGGAGGTCAGGTAGATCGGATGGAAGTCGGCGGGGATGTTGTGTGTGGCCGCGTCGCACTCCGTTCCGTTGGGATCGAAGCGCACCTGGGCAAATCCGTTCTTCGCGCTGGCCGTCATCGAGCCGCTTTCGCCGCTCGTGAGGTCGTGGATGGTGATTCGCAGACCATGCGCGGTATCTTCCAGTATCACCTCCAAGAGATCGCCGGAATTGTAAAACAGCGTGTCACCGCTCGGCGTAAACGTCGCAGCCGTGGCTAGTATCGGACTTGGAGGTCCTACGGGCTTACCGCTCTTGGTGATGAACGCGAAATTGACTGGCTCATCGCTTCCCACCACCGCGGCTTCACAGGCGGGATTGTTGAAGGAGCCAGTGTTCATGTTTTCCGAAAGGCTGTCGATGTTCAGAGCCGAACACCACCGGATAAGGTCGCCGCAGCCGTTGACCCATCCCGGCGGATAGAACTGCATTTCCATGAACGCGGTGCCGGGATGCTTGCCGATATAGTCGCCCCTGGTCGGATCGGCGCCATCGAAGATGTTTTTGTCGCTGTTTGGAACGCAGTGGATATTCCGGGAGACGGTGGACCCACCTGGATTGGGCGCAGATTGGTCGTCGCAGAGCGCCATGCTCACCCAGAAAGCCGGACGCAGCTGGAAGTTGAAGGTTCCGCCTTTACCGTTCTGCGTCGGCAGCGTCGGCGGGTCTTTCGGCAGCCGCAGAAGGTACCTACCCGAGTTGCCGGAGCCCGGCACGTTTGAATAGAAGAGGAGAGACGGTTCGTCGTGTCCGGTGTAGCCTCCTTTATAACCGATCGAGTCGAAAACCTCTGCGCACAGATACCCCCCCTCATCCTTGCAGTCGAGTGCGTCCGGCAGGCTCTGTTGGGCACCTTGCGCGGTGTTCACTGAGCCCAGAAGGGATAAAGCCAAGAGCGGAACAAGTCGCGATAATCTGTTCATGGTCGCCTCGCTTGGTTGCCTGAGTTCAACGGCGCGAGAATCTTCAACCGACAGAGACGCGTGAGCATCAACAGAGAGCTAAGCGCCGTCGCACGCTAGTGGCAGTACGGCATTACGTCCGATGATTGACAGGGGAAAACCCAACCACGCCTCCCACGCGGTGGAAAAGTTCTTTGTGTCACTTTGAGGAATGCATGGTACGCCGCTCGCGCGCCGCGGACAATGCAACGGAGAGTTACGTTTGTTCCCAACCCTGTCGATTCTTATCCCACGACAGCCAGCCCAAGGTGCGTGCATCGCATAGCGATAGCAGCACGGGCGTTTTCTGTGGCTTGACTGTGGAATGCTGGCGTGAGCACGAGCGCCGCCATGTTCGGTCCGGCGCTTCTAGACATGCGGCGCTTCACGATGTTAGTTGGTTCGACGATCGCCTCCACGTCGTAGCGCCTCCGCGCGCAACGTCGATCGGCCTCGTTTACTCCTTGAAGAGTTCGCGCAGAACTTCCGGCCGGCGCTTGGCAATCGTCAGCAGCGAGCGCGCAGCGCCCGTGGGCTTCCTACGGCCCTGCTCCCAACCCTCCAGGGTCCCGGCGGACACACCGAGCACCTCCGCAAACTGCTGGCGGGAGAGGCCCGTGCGATTGCAAGCTTCCACGATGTCCGGCACTTTCACCTGGCGTGGCCCAACCTGCCGGCCTGCATCTCACGCACGGACTGGATCAGCTCCGCGCCAAGATTGCGGCTCGCTTCCCACGTTGGCAGGGACGACATCAACACATGTCAACTCTGACTGAGTAGCGACGGGAGACGCGCATTCGTCCAATTGGTAGCGAGTTCATATGCGTAGGCCAACTGCAGGCAATCAAGCTCACGGCGGTTGGGAGCGATGATCTGGATACCGATCGGCAGCCCGTGATCACTGAAGCCAGCCGGCGCAGCCAGTGAGGGGCATCCCGACATCGTGATGAGAAGCGTGGCTTTCATCCATTCGTGGTATGTCTGCATCTTTCTGCCCGCGATCTGCTGCGGCCAATGAAGCCCGACCTCGAACGGAAATACTTGTGCGGTCGGCACGACGAAGTAATCGTAGCGCTCGAAGAATCGACGCACGGCGTTGTACCACTCGGTGCGTACGATCGAGGCTGCAGAGATATCGTAGGCCGATTGTCTGAGGCCGATCTCTACTTCGAATATGGCCTCCGGCTTGAGCTGCGAACGCTTGTTTGGATCGTTGTAATAGGTTAGCAGCTGCACGCCTTGCTGCCAGCCACGAAGACGCATGACGGCCTGCCAGACCGCTTCGAGGTCAAAATCCGGCACCGACTCCTCGACGATGCAACCCAAGGACTCGAAGGTCCGCATGGCTGTCCGGCCGAGCTCGAGAACTGCCGACTCACAGGGCGTGTGGCCGTTGAAGTCGCCACCCCACGCTATTCGCTTCCCCTTGACGTCCTTCTCGAGTCGCCGCTGAAAGGTCGTCCCATCTTCCTCCAGTGACAGCGGCGCGCGGGCATCAAAGCCCCCCTGCACGGATAGCAACATTGCGAGGTCCGTGACATTCCTCGCCATCGGTCCCGTAACGCCCATGGAAGGCAGCCAGGCATCGCGCGCGTCGTTAGGGATGCGACCGATGCTCGTGCGAAAGCCAAAGACATTGTTCCATCCGGCCGGGTTGCGTAGGCTGCCGCCGTAATCCGAACCGTCGGCGACCGGTAACATGCGAAGCGCGAGTGAGACTGCCGCGCCACCGCTACTGCCTCCTGCAGAACGAGATTGGTCATAGGCATTGCGCGTTGCGCCGTAAACTTGATTGTAGGTATGTGACCCAAGCCCAAATTCGGGTGTGTTGGTCTTGCCAATGAAGATCGCGCCTGCCTTTCGCAGTCTCGCCACCATGAGCGTGTCTTCGGTTGGTACAAAGTCCTTTAGGATCGGCGACCCCATCGTTGTCCGTATGCCCTTTACGGCTTGCAGATCCTTCACGGCGTGTGGAAAGCCGTGCAGCGGCCCCATCGATTCGCCACGCGCGAGCTGGCCGTCACGTTCATGTGCCTGTGCCAGCAGATCCCCGCGCTCCTGAAGTGCCACGATCGCGTTTACCTTGGGGTTGACTCTCTCGATGTGATCGAGATAGGCGGTCATCACCTCGACGCAGGAAGCTTTGCGCGAGTGAATAACACTCGCCAGGGTCGTAGCATCCATCGTGACGAGGTCGTTCGTGCGGCTGCCGGCCAACGCCTTCTGTGCAACCGCGTGCGTCGCCGCGCAGGCAGAAGTGCCGGCCGCCAACGTTAGAACCGCACGGCGGCTCATTCCAGCCGTGCTCGAGCCGATATTAGTGTCAACCATACAGGCCCCCGATGATCCCGGAATCCTACACGGTCGCCGATGACTGAGCTAGCGATGGTCCCAGGCGGCTATCACCGGCCTAGATGAACGGCTGGTATTCGTGGCCGTTGAAGATCCAGTAGGCGAACAGAGCTCCTGGAGAAAACAGCCCGAACGTAAACAGCGCCAAAATCTGAGGAGGCGCATAAGTGACCAGGTTATCCTCAAATTTGGACGGCGGCTGAGGTTTGAATTTCCCTGGTGTCAGCACGCGTGCTAATGGCCTCCTGTCCAGACCGCCCCCGCATCAATCATAACCTGACCAACCCTAGGTGCATCAACCGAACGCCGGAATCCGCGGGCGCGGCGGGACGTGACGACGGACTACAGCGCGGCGGAGCTGATGAGCCTCATCAAAGCCGCCAACCTGATTGTCCGCTCGAAGGACCGCGCGACCCTGACAGTGTTGCGTCTCGTCGCGCGACGTCCAGAGGAGAAAACTCCCGCAAATCTCCCGCAGACAAGCCAAGCGCCATTTGCGAGACGGCCTCATACGGATTTAAGTGATTGAATTGATTTAGTGCGCGCTGACGGGATCGAACCGCCGACATTCGCCTTGTAAGGGCGGACTAGAGTCGGCGCCGATCGCGAGGCAATCGTAATTGCCTGATTTCAGGCTGTTTATCAACTTGGGTGGGACGGCCGTTGCATCCGTCGAGCCCAGGAGAGCACGGAAAATCATCGGAGGGTCCCGCATAACTCCCGCGAAAGTCCCCATGTGCCATTTGCGGGACTTTCCAGTCGGGCAGTCAGAGAGGCATTCAGCTACCGGGGGCTGGTGCAGCTGTGCCGATCAGGCTCGCGAGAAATTTTGCAAACGGCTCGATGTTTCCGTGTCCGCTCGCCTGCTCAAGAGCGCTCATGTAGTTGTCACGTTTTCCCAGTGGCACGACCGTCCAGGGATAGCCGCCAGCGGCACACATCAGATTCATAAGGAAACGACCGATACGCCCATTGCCGTCGAGGTAAGGGTGGATATAGACGAATATGAAATGCCCGAGAACGACCCGTACGGCCGGCTCTTTCTCTTGTGACAGCAGGTCGAAGAACGTGCGCATTAGTTCGCGTACCGCTTCGTAGTTTGGAGGTACGTGCAGCGAGCGACGAATATAAACCGGCCCGTTTCGATATCCTGCCAAATCCGCTGCTTTTAGAATGCCGGCAGAGACACTCGGTCCAAAGAGCTCGCGATACCAGGTGCCGTGATCTTTATCCGCGACAGTCCCAGGATTCCGGCCAGCCAAAACTTTTTCGATGCTTCGCTTGACCGCTTGGAAGGTTTGCCAGTAACCGCGAGCAGCGAGCGCGTTGCGTTGATCCTGGTCGGCCTTGACAGCGTCGGGGTTCCAGTTTCCCGAGCGCACGCGCTCAATGAGTTCCGCGCTGACCCGATAGCCCTCGATTGACAAAGAATGATAAGCATCGGTGACATAGATCTTGTCAACCCGCTCGAGATATGACTCCACATCAACGGCAATGCCTGGAGCAGCGGGAAAGATTCTCAGTATCGGACTTCGCATTCCCTCCCACATCATTCGCAGCCGGTTGACGTAGGGTGAAGTCTCTCTCGCCGCGAAGATAATTCCAGGTCTATCGTCGAAAGGATCACTCTCGTTGACGGTGAATCCTGCGGCCCGCATGGTTTCAACAATGTTATCGGCAATCTGATCGCGACCGATGTTGCGAAAGGCGCCGGCCAGGCGCCCAGCGACAGTGCTGTGGCCGCCGGCGAGTAATCGATTCAGAACATCTGATGCGTCTGCAATCATTGCAAGAGCTGCCCGCATTTCGATTGGCCGGCTCGCAAATTGACCCGGCGCGCAGGCGATGAGGGCGGCTGGCAGACGCATGATCCGAATGCCAGCCTTGACTTCAATATCATCCGCGTTGGGCAGTTCCAATCTAACATCGAAGATCGACGTGCCATGGAGCAACGAAATTGGTTTATTCCCGCCCCGCGGTGACCGAACCAGCAGCTGCTTCGGCACGGTCCAGTCGCCGATGTGGATGCATACGGACTGCTCCGCGCTGAGGCACCAGTCCGTGGCAAAACGATCGCTGAGGTAGTTCGCAGCGAACGACCAAAAGGATGCGTACCAGGCAGTGCTTTCGCCGGGAGATTCATCGGGAGCCGATGAGATGTACCACCCTTTCATGACCTCGCGGATGAAGCCGTTTCTGAGCAGTCGCTCCCGATGAGTTCGGCTCAATTCTTCAGAACGAATGGCCGTGATGCCACGATCCTGCAGCGCTTTGAGCGCCGCCAGTGAATCGGCCAATTTCTCGGAGGGGGTAGACACGACCGGGTAACTTCCAGGTAATAGCGCCTAGCCATTTCTAGGTTTTTAAGTATCACCAAAACTAGGTTATCGTGTCAATCAATCTCTAGGTTATTCTGCCCTGACGGACTCTTTCGCCTGGGACGTAATTCGGACGTCTTTTGTCACCTGATCGCGAGCGCAGGCATCGCCGCGGGAGGACACAACCCGGTACGCTCCGGTTTGATCTGACAGCTGCGTCTCTGTCGTCGCCCGAAAGCTGGCTGTTCTGGCCTGGCATCTGCTCACCAAAGGCGAGCCGTATCGCTATGCCTCACCGACTGCCACGGAAAAAAAACTCGCAGACCTGCGTCGGTCACAACACGTGCTTCACCCGCGGCATCTCGGCAACCGCGGCAGCCACTGGGGTCACAACACCCGGGTTCGGAAGTCCCTGGCCACCGTGCTCGCCACGGAATCATTGCCTGCGCCAACTCCTGCGACAGCGGCCGAAACGCGTGTCTTCGCTCCCCTCGGCACGACGACGCTTCTGGAGCACATCGGGCGCGAGCAGCGTGTCGCGACACCCCACCGCAAACGCACCCGATCCCATGCCGCTCGCGCGCGTTCAATACCCACGAAGAAGCCACGCACCCGAGTGAGAAAACGTTGACATCATCATAGATACGGTTTTCCGATAGCGGTACAGACAAGTCGAGCCGTGCAGGGGCGGTGGACGAAAATCGGAACCGACATTCTGGCGACCGTAGTTTCCGAAGTGGGCCTCAATCGCCTTTGCATCTGTTAGTCCCGGGTGAGCACAAAAGAGCACGGGAGACTCACGCAGAAGTCACGCGACCGCTTCGCCGTGCCTGTTACGCGACCCCAGTGCGACGGTTGGCAGTTCGGTGTTCGATGACGATTTTAGCACCCGTCTCTCGGCAACCCCTCCCCGCTCTTTCACGGCGCCACTCCGGAGCTCCGGAGAGGTCGATATCGGAGCAGCGTCGACATCTGGCGAAGCTCGCAACGAGGTGATACGGAAAGCCGCTGGAGTCGCACCGATGGTGGGCGTGGCCGAAAGCGTTCAGACCGCTATGATCAAAAACGACCCTTCCGAGACATACCTCATGTCTGCTTTCGGGCGCTCAATTTGGCTTAGAATGCTGTGATCGAGGCCCGTGCTTTCGGCGACCTCGCCGGTGCTCGCCGGTCAAATTTGGCGTTCCCAGCTGAAAGCGGCTGCGAGCTGCACCGCTGGTGCTGATCAGCCGGGGGCAGTGTTGTGATTACAAGATTTGCTGTGTGGTCGAAGCTGCCGCTCGTGCTGACCGTCCTGCTGGCCCTGGCCTTTCTCGCAGGCGGTCTCACACGTCCCGCCTTTAATTATGACCTTCTGCCCTATGCGGCGCTTTCCAAGGAGATGCGCGGAGCCGGCGGCAAGCACGAGACGTACCGGGAACTGCAGGCGCAGCTCGGCCGCTCGCGGTTCGAAACGCTCTTCCTTGGCATACCGTACAAAGAGCGGATGCTGGCAGACGATAAGTTCTTCCAGGCAAACCTCCCTTTCTACCGAGTCAAACCCCTTTATGTGTTTTTGTGCTCTCTACTCGCACGCCTGATCGGAAGCGACGTTGTTGCGATCCAGGTCCTCTCGTCACTGGCCACGGCGGCCAGCGTGCTCCTCTCCTGGGCGATCGTGCGGAGGCTCAGCGCTCCGACCGGCATGTGGCAGCTCGCTTTGCCTCTCTCCTGGGCTGTGGCGGGGGGCTTGAACCTTGCGCAGCTGAGCACGCCCGATGCGCTCGCGGCGCTTCTGGCGCTACTGCTCGTGTGGATCGCGCTGGCCGAATCCTGGACCGCGTTGCGGGCCGCGTGCTTGATTCTCACAGCCGTGCTTCTTGTCGCAGCGCGCACTGATGCGGCCCTCCTTGTCGCGGCGTTATGCGCCTGCGAGGCGATTTTCCGGCCGAATCATCGCCGCGTAGCTCTGATGATAGGCGTCGCTGCGCTGGCGAGCTCTTTTGCAATTAATCAGCTGATGGGCAGCTACAGTTACGTGGCGCTCCTCAACTTCACCTTCGTCGACCACGATCGGCTGCTCGTGCCCGACTTCGTCCCTCGTCCTCTCGGTTATGTTCGCGCCCTGCTCTTCGGAATTACGCAGCTCCTCAACGCCGACTACGGCGGCGGCGGGCTGCTGGTTCTTGCGGTGAGTCTCTCGGCGGTTGTCGCCGCACGGGAAAGGCGGCTACGTTCATCCTCCGAGGGGGGCCGCTCCAACGCCGCGGTCCTCGCTGTATCCGCTGCGCTAATCCTTTATCTCGTCGCTCGTTTCGTGCTCTTCCCCGAGCCCGTCGCACGCTTTATGACGGGTATCTACGTGCTAGCCGGCGTTCTGTTCGCGCGCGCATTGCAGTCGATGGCTGGCAGAGATGCCGCGCCTTAAACGGAAGCTGCAGGCGCCCTCGCTCGGTCGACTTCAAACCCAGTTGCCCGGAGGGTTGAAGACTGACCGGGGTGTTAAGCGTTGTCCGATGCCCGCCCCGTGGGCTGCGGTGTCCGGTTGAGGCCACGCCTGCAGGGCGGGCGTTGGACAACGCCCAAGGGAGGAAACCGCGGGAACGTGGTGACGAGGGTTGGTAGGGGCGATGCGCTATGGGGATTGAACGCTGGCGACGGTGTTGGAGGCAATCGCCGCGGCGACGGACCGACCGTTCGTAGCATTGCGGTGCTTTGCGACTGATCTGCGGGTGCGGATGGGCGCCGTGGATGCGTGCTATAGCGGTTCATTTCCCGAGGCAAGACAATAGGAGTTCGCCTCGGCGCTGTTCGATGAAGAGCCGATGGGGATGTCTTGTGAGGCGAGGCGCTAGCGCTCATGTTGAGGCGGATGGGCAGGGCGGTCCTCGAATGTGCTGAGCGCGTGCGAAGGTCTCGATGATGAGCATCGGGGCACCGCAGTGCCGGCAGACGAACGAGGGCCGGAGGGAGGCGTTGCCGGCGAGAGTCTCAGAGTGGTCAGAGGGACTCTCGGTCGTCGGCTGATGAAGCAGTTCACGCGCCGTCGCGATGTGGGTCTTGCGGTTGGCGTTGGCGAGCAGTCCATAGTGGCGGATGCGAGGGCAACCGACTGCACAGCTAAACCCAGTTTGCCAAGATTGCGGAGGAGCAACGCGATGCCTCGGCCCGATGAGGGGAATCCTCGAGCAGGATATGTGGGCATCCATCGGATGATCTCCGACGCTAGACTGAGGCAGCCCCGCGACGGATAAATGAAATGCGGTAGCCAACCCGCGGATATCAGCATGATCCATCGTCGTTAAACGAACTGCCTGGGCGTCGCGTTCCTCGTCCGTGTATCTGGCTCAAACATAAATGCCTCATCGCGAACGACGCGAGGCACAACCGTGACGTCACTTGAAATGTCAGGCCATATCATCCTGCATACATGATCAATTTCGATGCGTCTACTAACACTCCTCCCCTTTTGTCGGTGTGGGAGGTTTCGTTAATTCGGCTGGAGGTTTCCTTAATTGGCGGCAGGAAGGCTTAACTGACTTCACGAAACCTCCAACCTGGTTGTGCCGCCGGGCATTGTTGCCCTCTCGCTACGGCCACGTCTGCGTTGCCAAGAGCCGGGCGTTCCAGGGCCTGTTACACGAACTGAAATGTCATCGGCCGGGGTCCTTGAGCATTGGTAGAGCGGCAGATACGATCTCGCCTGCGTCGACTGCAGTGAGGATCTCGGGAAGTGGAATATTCTGCTCAATGTCATTGCGGCTTGCTCACGGCACGGTATTCGACGGAGAAGCCGCCAGTCGAGTGGCCGATCCGAGCCTGTCAGTGCTCATTTTGTCGTGCGCATGGGGCATTATCGACCTCAGATCCAGTGGGCCGGCTTCAGTTCGGCTGCTCCCGTCCTGAGCTATTGCAGCGGTATCGATTTGCCACCGGCACCGCAGAGTTTCTCCTGTGTCGGGAGTGCGGTGTGTATCTGGGTGCACAGATGTCGCGCGACGGCGCAAGGTTCGGAATTTTGAACACTTTGACACTCAACCCGATACCTCCAGACCTGCGCAGCCCGGAAGCTATGAATTATGGCGGCGAAACCGCGGAATCGCGACGCGTGCGACGGGCCGCTCGGTGGACGCCGCTGGTGAGGGAAAGCATCTGAGGGGGCTGCCGCACTTCGCGGATGTCGGTATACCGTCGTCGGCCAGATCGTTTCGGATCGCCACGTCATGCCAAACATACCAAGCAGTGTTAACAGGCCCTAGGTCGGCGTCCGATCTCCCAACTGGTCACGTTCGCGCTGATCAGCGCTTTGGTGTCGCTGCGCACCGTTTGGCAAAGGCGCGCGACGGCTCGCAGATCGGGCTGCTCTGGCGCTGCGCATCCGCCCTCCTGTGCGAGAAGGTAGGCGATCCGATGTAGGTCTCTGGTCAGGGCGCCCAGTTCGGAGACGGCGCGTTTGAGGCCAGGAGTTCGTCTTTGGGCAGAGGGCTGAGACCTCTCAGAGGAAACCTCCAACACGAGCCATCAGGGCAAACGGTTGAATCTCTTCGAGTCCATCTCTGTCGCCAGTTAACGAAACCTCCAAAACCGACAACTCCATGAACATAGTCAACCCAAACGCATCGTTCAGGCGGGAATTCGCTTCAACCGAGCCAACATCCTGTCTACGTGTTTACCTGGGTGAACGACGAGGAGTCCGCGATCGGATCGGGAGGATTCGAAACACGGGCTGGGTTAACGCGAGGCGGCGGGCGGCGGACAAGTACCCGTCAGCCTTCGGGAAAGAGGCGCCGCTTGGCTTTCGGGAGCTGCGCGCCCACGACCTGAGGCATACGGTCGGTCGGCGGCTGCGGTCAGCAGGCGTGAGCAAGGAGGACAGAAAAGACCTACTCGGACACAAGTCGGGGGACGTGACGACCGACTACAGCGCGGCGGAGCTGATGAACCTCATCGAAGCCGCCAACCTGATAGTCCGCTCGAAGGACAGCCCAACCCTGACCGTGCTGCGTCTCGTCGCATGACGTCTGCGGGAGAAAACTCCCGCAGATCTCCCCGCAAGCACCCCAAGTGCCATTTGCGCGAGGGCACTTTTCGAAGCTAAGTAATTGTTTTTATTTGGTGCGCGCTGACGGGATCGAACCGCCGACATTCGCCTTGTAAGGGCGGACTAGAGTCGGCGCCGATCGCGAGGCAATCGTAATT
>Ga0207641_10004802_pt1 | contig 11647 bp, 11 predicted proteins | sample KBSSwiS62_FD_184306 | JGI IMG/M metagenome (GOLD analysis project Ga0207641, IMG submission 184306) | Switchgrass rhizosphere microbial communities from Kellogg Biological Station, Michigan, USA - KBS Switchgrass S6-2 (SPAdes) (version 2) | ecosystem: Host-associated > Plants > Roots >... | reverse complement strand
CCAAATACAACGGCGAGCTTCGGCAGATAACAAACGGCGCGGTGTCAGAGTCCACCGAAGTTGCGCGCATGCTCGAATGGATGCGTGGGCAGGGCGTCCACCTCTACACGCTCGATGAAGACAGCATCACCGAAGGGCTCAAGCGAACAGACTACCCGGCCGGCGTGCTGCGCGTGCTGCGCATCCGTCAGCTTCTCGCATTCGGCAGTGTCAAAAAATACTATGCGCTGCGCGTGCAATCGACGGCCGCCGGCCGGCTCTATGACCAATACGTCTACTATGGCGCGCACACGGGCCTTTGGAATGGTCAGGGCGTGCAGCCCGCCAACTTGTACAAGGGTATCTTCTCAAAACCTGAGCAAGTGCAGCGCGCGCTTGCCATCATCCGCACGCGGTGCTTAGAGCTGGTGGAATATGAATTCCCCGAGCATGACGCCTTGGAAGTGATCGCAAGTTGTTTGCGATCCATGATTGTTGCGCGGCCGGGGCACCGTTTGATATCGGCCGACTTTACCGCCATCCAAGCGGTTGCAACTTCCTGCATGGCCGGCGAAGACTGGCGCATCAACGTTTTTCGCACGCACGGCAAAATCTACGAAGCTATGGCGTCCATGCTCACGGGCAAGCCGCTGCAATTTTATTTGGATTACAGGGACCGAGAGAAAAAGCACCACCCGGACAGACAGCTAGGAAAGCTCGCGGTCTTGTCCGCTGACTTCGGCGCATGGATTCACGGGTGGAAACGTTTTGGAGCCGAAGAGTACGGTGATGACAATTTCATCAAGTCGCTGATTTTGAAAACTCGCGCAGCCATCCCCAACGTTGTAAATTATTGGGGCGGTCAGACTATCAACAAGTTTAAGGAAGACGAGCAACAGCTACTCTACGGGCTTGAGGGCGCAGCCATCGCGGCCATTCTCGAACCGGGCAATTGCTTTGGCTATCGCGGCGTAGCCTATCAAATGCACGAGGATACGCTTTACTGCCGGCCGCCCTCGGGCGGATATATCCGCTACCACGCGCCACGGTTGCAACGCTCAATGCGCGACTACGCGAGCCCGTGGGAATATGAAATGAGCTACGAAGGTTGGAACTCCAACCAACAAAAGGGGCCGATAGGTTGGCTCCGCATGAAGCTCTACGGCGGTGTGCAAACTCAAAACACCATAAGCCATATGTGCCGCGAGATTCAGGCCGACACCATCATGCGGCTTGAGTCATACGGCTACCCGGTAGTGATGCACACGCACGATGAGAACGTCACCGAAGTACCTAACAACTACGGCAGCGTGGCGCACTACATGAGCCTTGTTCGCCCGTTGCCTCATTGGGCCGTGTGCGATGACGGGGAGCCGTGGCCGGTCAAGGTGCCCGATGCGTGGGAAGAAGACCGTTATGGTAAGTGGGAAGATTGAGACGTGCATCACTAGACTGACGGACCCGTCAGTGATAGGCTACGCCCACACTGCAACGGAGTAACGCGCATGTCCATTGAACAACAGTACGAAGGTTTTGTGCTCGCCGAGCGTGAACAGAATTTGCGGGATGATTCCTACTTTTGGCTCACCGTGTGGAACCCCGACGAAGAAAAGCCCGATCACTTCCAGTATGCGGCTACCGCCTACCCGTCCGCGCCGCTGCATCATGACACCGTGCGCCGGCTGTTGAATGCCACGCATGCCGGCGTGCAGGCTGCGGTAAAGCGCTACGAAGAGCGCCACGAGCGCGCGGTAGCCTTCAAACTGTTGGCTATGGCGTTCGAGCGCGGGGACGTGTTCAAAGGCGACCGCGTGCGCGTGGCTCGCGGCCGCAAAGTGCCGCGCGGGATCGAAGGTCGGGTGTTGCGCGTGGAAGAGCGCGTTACCCATGTGAGCCGCTACGGCACTTGGAAGACTCGGGAAGATTTCGCGCTGATTGACACCGGCAACGGGTTTTGGACCGTGAACGCGCGACACCTCGATATCATCGAACGCGGCCCCGTAGTGCAAGAGCTGTTCGATTTAGCCGCGTAGGCTATTGTAGAATGTGCCGCCCCGGACCCACCAACCAAGACAGCGTGACAAAGGCTAGGCCGATCCAGCCCCAACCCACGTACAGACGCAGGGGCGGTGGGTTGGGCGGCGGAGCCGACGGCGTGCGCAGCGTGGCGCGCAATCCCTCGATGAGAAAGCAGACGAGCGCCAGTATCAACAGCAATTTTTCGAGGGCCATAGTTCACCGCCTTTGAGCGGGAGCGCAGCATAAAACGTGCCATAATCCAAATGGTCATGACCCGCCGTATTATGACAACGGGGCATGACCGGCTGTTTTATGTCAAGCAGCCTTGGCGATAGTCGATATCGTCTCGTCTTTGTCTTTCGAGCCCTGCGTACTGCCGAAGTAGTAAGCGGCCGCCTGCTTGGCTTCGTTCGCGAGATAGCCCGATATGTTGCCGATGAGTAGCCAACCTTGCGCGGGGATTTTTGCCACATCTTCAGCCCATCCCATCATTCCAACAAGCTGCGCCATTGAGATAACCAAAAAGCCGCCGATGATGACCCAAGCAAGATGCGCGGGCGTGCGATCACGTACCGCTACCTCTCGGGCTCGCGCGTTCGCGCGGTCATCAAAATAGAGTTGTTCTTTTTTGATACCAAGCTGTTCCATTTGCAATAGAAAGTCGTTGTTGGCTTGTTTGACTTTCAACAGCAACTCAGGATCACCGGAGACTATCGCCGTTTCTGTGGCGGCATCGTCGGCACTCTTGGTGCCCAACGCTTTTGCAATTGCAGCGCCCGCCATGCCGCCAAAGGGACCGCCCAACGCTACCCCCAACTCGGGAGCGATAGCCGCTATAACAGCCTTTGCTTTATCTGAAAATGCGCTCATGCGATTTGCTCCCCGACAGTTGATTTACGAATTTCTATTGTGTGCCCGGCTTCCCACGGCATGAGAGACAGGATTGTACGCAGCGAAGCCTTAGAGTGCGTGACCATCCATACTTCGCCGTCTCGCTCGCGGTCTTGCCCCGGCGCGATACAGCCCTCAAGCTCGCGCGCCCAATTGGCCGAGTGAATCAAAACATCACTGCGCTTGCCCGGCGTGGGGTTGTGGACCACGTCAAGCTCTACGTTGACGAGCGCGAAGGTGCGCGGATGTTTGGCCGTATCGTGCGGCACCAACGCATAGATGCCTTCGCGCACGCAAGACTTGCCGGGCTCGCCGCCGTCTTCGCCCGGATCATTGCCGGGCACCCACGGCGGTTCGATAGTCTGGAAACGCTGCCCGGCAATCTCAAGCACACCCAACGTTTCATGTTTGGTGTACGTGTCGCGTGTCAAGACAAGATGCACTTACAAATCCTCGCAAGCCGGCACTTGGTAGTAGGAGTGCGTTAGGTTGTAGTGCAAATTTTGAAGCTCTTGCATCCTGTCCGTATATGGGTTGTTGCTGCCTCGGTCTTTGCCCTGCGCTCGCGCCTTGCACTGCGCTACGCGAGTCTCAAAGAGTTTTTGCCGAAGGTTGGACAGCTCGGCCGCATCCTGTTGGGCTTTAATTTGGTCCGTCTGTTGCGCGATCTTATCCACCTTCGATTGAATGGGGCTCACCGCTGCCTGTATTTTTTGGTCAACCGTGTTTGCCCACGCAATCGAGCCGAGCATGGGAAGGCCGCTAGGGCTCAACGCCCAAATGAGCATACCTATAAACATCGTCAGAAGTAGAACCATATTATTGATTCTCCAATGCCAGTCACGCACGCGAACCTCGTAAAGTTGGGCTCTATACACCGGGTCGCCATCTTTCGCACCGTTGTTGTCCAGCGGATGCGGCGGGCGTAGTAAGCGAAAAAGATCGAATAAAAACATAACGGCTACGCTCCATTAGTTTGCTGTTTGATACACAAGCGAGAAGCCCGAACCTAAGCTTTTCGTGCCTGAAGCCGTCCAACCCGCGCCGCTGCACGAGCCACCGCTTGCACCATCGAGACCAAAATCAACAACCCCGCTTGTTTGAATGCGCGCCGTGGCGTGGTTGATGACTGTATTGTCTTCAACTGAAATGACATTCGCGCATTGGTTCGTTGCCGGGCGCTCGGCCGCCGGCACGCTCGCATCAAGAGACATAATCGTAGTATTGCTTGTGCAGGTTCCAAAGTTCCCGAAATTGAGAACAACGATATTCCCCGTCTTGGCCCACTTCACCGTAGCCGTAGGTGTCGTAGTGCATCCCGTCGAAAGAGTGGCAGTATAGGTGCCGGATGTTGGGGTGATAACCGAAGCCCCGTTCACCTGCACATCTTGCGCATTGATTTTGCCGGCCCCCGGATCGCCGCCGGTTGGCGAGCCCACTGTAACGCCGCCGGTAGAGAAAATCTCAATGCGATTTGAACCGCCGGCACCGAGGAACAGCGCGCCGGTAGAGCTGCGATTAAGCACCGTCGCATCCGTGTTGGTTCCATTTTGGAACAGCGCAAAATCATCCGTTCCTATGGTGCCGTTTGCCGATATCGAGAACGTGGCAAAGGGAGTTGAGGCCGTAGACTTCAAAGACAGCAACGGAGTAGTAGATGCGGAGCTGAACGAAGAGCGCACCGCCAAAGTGGTATTGGCTCCCGCGCTCGTGTTGTTCACCGTCAGCGCAGTGCCGGCCGCCGTGGGTGAGTGCGTGTGTAGCCCCGTCCACGTGGGCGTAAAGGCTTGGTCAACCGACAGGGTGCCGCTCGATGTGATAGGACTGCCGGGGCTCGCGCTCAAGCCGGTGCCGGCGGCAATGCTCGTCACCGTGCCCGTGCCGGCGCTGATAGTCTGACAGCTAAAGGCGTTGGTGCTGGTGCTGTAGGCAAGCGCCTGCGTTGAGCTGCCGCAGTTGGGAACGGCCGTTGCAACCCACGTGGTGCCATTGCCCACGATAGCGGCGTCATCCGTTGCGGTGGTCAGGTTAGTGCCGCCGTTCGCCACCGGCAGCGTGTTTGACACTTCCGAAGTCAACGACACGTTGCCCGCAGTGAAGCCGGAGCCATTGCCATGCAATACGCCATTGAGCGAGGTTGTTACCCCGAGCGTGCCCGAGCTGGTGACCGGCGAACCGCTCACCGAGAAGCCCGACGGCATCGTCAGGCCCACACTCGACACCGTGCCGCCGGGGGTGGCGCAAGCTCCATCACCCCGTAGGAAGCTTGAGGCGTTGCAAGTGCCGGTCCACATCGCGCGAATGTCCGAAGACACGGCGGCGGTGGTCACATAGGTTGACGAGCTGCCCTTGAGCACGCCGGTTGCCGGGGAAAACAAGTTGAAGGTGCCGGCCAGTGCGACCGAGGCAACGGCCGCCAGTACAACCCCTAAAGCAACATACGCACGTCTGTTTTTACTAATCATACAAACACCCACTTATTAAGAGCGCCATCAACTACTTTTTGAATCGTCACGGTTTGACCCTGAACTAAATCTAAGTCAAGGCCCCGCACCTGATTATTTGCGGCCGAACCTACCAACACATGAATACTCAACAGGTTGGCCCCGGTGTTGGCGAGCGTCAGCTTTTGGCCGCGCCGCTGCGCGACGAAGCCGGTATAAACCACGTTGCCGGCGGCCGTGTTTACATCGAGCACGTAGTCACTTGCACCCGGCAACGCCACATCGTTGAATGTGCCGGCGGCCGGCGCGTCGCTCGCGTAGAGCGGGTCATCCGCTTGCCAACCCGTGTCATCTACATCCGGGTCATTCACGTTGCCATCGAGCCAGTTAGTCCACACGCGGCCCGCCGTGGCGACACTCGCGACTTTCGCGCCCACCGCGTAGCCCGCAAGCGCGGTTGCGGTGTCGGTGTTGAAGGGAACAATTTGCCCCGCCTGCGCGAGCGCGGCGTATTGAGACAGCATATATAGGATGCCGTTCATGTCCTGCCCGTAGGGCGGCACACCGCCGGCTTCCGGGTCCGTGTGCGTTGACGGTGGGAACCCATCTTCAAACGACGCAGCGCCCACGAGCACGCCGATTTGCGACGGCACAGGGATAGGTAGCGTGATATCCGCCGGGCTGGCCGCGAGCGCGCCGAAGGGCTCGGTGATTGGATATTGAGGTGCAGTTGTGCCGCTCATAATTTAATTCCCGATAGCAAACCAGTAGCCGCCAAATCCAGCCGCCACGCCCGCGCGGGTGTCCATGATGAACGTTGCGCCGTTGGTGGACAGATTGAAGACGAAGTTGTAGCCGCTCGATGCGCCCGAGTTTGCGCGGTTCGTGCAGCAAAAAGCCGCAAAGGCGTTGTTGGGGAAAGCGATAGGGAACACCACCGGCAAGTGATCCGTCACGTTGCTGGTGACGTAGCCCCATTGCAAAATCAACCCGTTTGAGAAGACAACGTAGCCGTTGCCTGCCAAAGACTTTTGGCCCTGCACAAATGCCGTGGTGGCAATCTTGTTTGAGTTGTCCCCTGAGAACGGAGTAGGCGCACGCGCGTTGCCGGTCAAAAGAGAGTCATTCAAAATCGTAGTACGGTATTGATCCACCGCACCCACCGGCACTTGCGCATTCACCACTTGGCCGGCGAACTGCGAAAGCAAAAAGTTGGCGGCAAAGTTCGCGCGGTTTATCTTACGCAAAAATCCATCGCCGGCACCCGCGTACACTTCGCTGATGCTGAAATTTTCCAGCGCGCTATTTTGATTGAAATAGGTAGCGTAGAGATATCCAGCGTTTGAGCGCAACGCAATGGTGTTGGGAGTAGGCGCAACATCCGTGGGCAACGTGATAGGTGCCACCACGTTGTAGATGTTGACCCCGTCCCCGTACACCTCGGTAGGACCGGCGAAGCCCGCTTGCGGAACCTGCACGCCGCCGCCGGCTGCCGTCTTCACCGTCGTTGTGAAGCCGCCCGAAGTGTTGTTGACGATGAGCCACCGCCGCAGCACATTGGGCAAAACCAATTGAAGGTTTGCAGTCAACACGCCGGTAATCACGATGACAGACTTAGAAGCCTGCGCATTGGTTGCAGTCACAAGGCCGCCGTTTGTTGGCGGTAGTGAAGTGATCCCGTAGGAGTAAAGCGGAACCCAATTTGCAGCGCCCACGCTGTCGGGGTCCGTGATGTTCCCGTCTACAAGATTCATCCATAGCGTTTTGCCATCGGTTGAACCTAGCAGCGTGCCGGCCGCGTAGCCGACAATCGCAACGACCACGTCAGCATTCCAGCGGTACGGCTGCCCGCTTTGCTGGTAGACGGTGTGCGATGACAGCATGTAAAGAACGCCGTTCATATCCGGGCCAAGCATGGGCTTGCCGCCGGCAACTACGGGCGTCATGGTTTGCGGCGGATAGCCTACGTCCCATGAGGCGCGCTGTGGATCGGCCGTTGTGTCCGGTATGACGTTGCGACGCGCAGGGGCCGCGTTGAGCGCAAACGCCTTGGGAACAAAAACAGGTTGCGGAGCTGGCATTATGGCGGCCTCGAATTGAATACACCGAAGTTGAACGGCCTAGCCCCGGTGTACCCTTGGAATCCGAAGAGGCCGCCGGGGATCACCACTACCGAATAGAACACGCCCGCCGGATGCGGCAAAACCCCCGATTGCGTGAGGATAGCGAATTCTACGGTGGTGAGCTGGAAATTAAAGACGAACTGCATAGCCATGTTCCCAAGATCGCGCACGAAGGCGCGGCCGCGACCCGGAAACATATTTTTCAAAAGCTTGTTGAGCGCGGGCGCTGTCGTAGTGACGATGTTCGCAAGCGCCTTGGTCAAAATCAAAACGCGGTAGGCATCGTCCGGCAGCTCGTAAGCGGTGGTTATCTCATTTTCAAGAGCCCATCGGCCCTCGCTCATCGGATACCAGTCTTTAGGAAAGCTCACGTTGTCGAAGCCGACGATGGGGTCAGCTCCGGGGATTTGCAGCAAGCGCGAGACACCGACGATGCGGCCCCATATATCGAGCCCGAAGCCTACCGCTGTGTCAACGTTCCACACGAATTGATAGAACTTAGCGAGGTTCACGCCTTCGCGCAGATACTCCGCCATGTTGTCAACCAAGCGCAAAATTGTTGCGCTGTTGGCATACTGACTGATGACCGTTTGCCGGACGTTGAAGTCACCATCCGGCACCGAAATAACGTAGGTGATTGTTTGACCCGGCAGCATGTGGGTGTGCGGCGGCGGGTCTTGAGATATCACGCTACCGTAGGGCACGGTGTCGCTGATACCTACGCCGGGCTCACCCACGGACAGGCCGGCGGCCAAAATCTCGGCGTTGGCGGCGGACGCGGTTTTGCCTTCAACGTCGGGCGCGTCGATATACCCGGAAGACTTCACAAGATCAACGGGGGTGCCTTCATCAACAAGCGCGCCACCGAGCGGGAATTGCCGAATGATCGCGCCTAACGGAACCGTCAGGCTTGCTTCAGACGTGACCGCACCCACCACAAGAGACGCGGCCAAAATATCAGACTCGGCGGATGCGAGCGGCAGCCCAACAACGGGCGGCACTTCAACTTGCACCGGAGTTGTATCGCGCTTCCAGATTCCGCCGTCGCCTGCATCATCCAAGCCAACGCCGATTGTGAGCCCGTAGGCGTCTACAACCCGATTGATGAATCCGCCCGTGACGAAGGGGCCAAGCTCTGTTGTCCATATCGCGCCGTCGTTCGCTTCGATAGCTTCGGCGAACGCCAGCACCGCACCTGTCACACTGCACAAATCAGCATAGGTGCAATTGGGCACCGTGTCGGGCGTCCACGTGATGCCGCCGTCTACTGACTTGCCAATGTTGTTTGAGCTGTAATCGCTGGCGTAGAAGTCTGCACCGAGCGTTGCTTGCGCATCCGCATAGGGCGGCGGCGGGGTTCCACTGTTGCGCAGCGTCCAGACGATACCGTCAGGGCTCGTATAGTTGGTTCCGTCCGTGCCATCCACCAAGCCCACGGCATCGAAGGCCGCGCCGTTCCACGCTACCGTAGCCTCGGTCAGCGACGTGACCATCAACGAGTTGCGCGTGGTCCAGTTGACGCCGTCCGGGGAACTCAGTTGCACAAACCAAATGTTAGGATTGAGCGCGACACCCGAGAACACCGCGACGCCGGCACCTTCGGCGAAATACCCGCGAACGAAAGCACCCACCGAAACGCCGGGCAATCCTGCCACAGCGGGACCGGCCCACGTGACACCGTCCGATGATGACCAAATTTTAGTGGCGACCGAATCGCAAATGATGAAGACGCCAACGCCGGGCAAGAATGCAATGGGACTGCCGGCTATCGTAGCGCCGCCCGGCGTTACATCGCTCCACGTCAAGCCGCCGTCGATTGAAGAGAAGAGCTTGCCGAGGCCGCCGCTGTTGCCGTGAATAACCGCAATGCCATTGCCGGCCGCGATATCAAACAACGCCGCGCCGGGCAGCGCACCGACGACTTCAGCGAACGTGTCGCCACCGTCGGCACTGCGCAAAATTTTGTTGTCGCCAGTGATCGCTATAACGGTGTTCGCATCCAAGACAGCAACATCATAGATGCCGTCCCCCGGATGAATCCCACCATCAACTTTTGTCCACGTTGCCATTTAGACAATCACTACGTTTATGTCCAGCGCGTCAACCGTCGGCGCTTGGTCAATGCCGGCGGTCACTGAGTTGAGAGTAGGCGTCACCGTGCCTATGAGAATCGAGAGAATGGATACCTCGGGGCCGATTGCAGAAACGGGCGTATAGAACTTGGAAGCGAGAATCAGGCCGCCGATGCGCACGCGCGGCGAGCCATCGAGCCCGTTAAAGGATGCGATAATTGCATCCTTCACGAGCTGCACAATGTTGGCCGGCAACGCGGCGCTATTCGCAAGCTGCACTTCAAACAGGATAGGCAGCGGGTCCGGCCGGTTGAACTTGATTTGATAGGAAGGATACGGCGGCGTATAGCTCGTATCAAAAACGGTAACAGTAGTGTTGCCGTTCATATTGCAACCCAAATCCTTTTTAGTGTAGATCGCGTCCCCGATATCCTGCGCGGCTCCACCCACCACACCGACATAGACGGAGTGCGGCGCAAGCGGGTAGTTGGTCGCGCCGTAGTTGACCACTGCGTCGGTGACATTCTCAGTGACAAACACGTCGAGAACGTCGGCCACTTCAAACACCGCGCCGTAAATCGCTTCCTTCGATCCGTGGGCATTGACTGCAACGCTGTTGGCACGGCGGAATTCAAACTCTGCGCGCGTCTCAACATCACGCCCGAGAATCCCATCAGCCGCGTTGTTGATTGTGTCCCAACCCGGAATAGCTTTGTATATAGTCGTCAGCGTGTTGGCCGGGCAAGCAATAGGCCCATTCAAAACATTGGCGAAGTTGAGCGTGATTGTCCCCGACACCGGGATAGTACCGCCGTCCGTGCAAATGTAGCGGTTGCCGCTAGTGTCTTGCGCCTGCGCGCCTACGGGTATCACTGTGCCGAATGCGCCCACGCACTGACACGCAACGTTGGTTGGCGCACCGGGGGAGCGCTCAAGAAAATAGATACGCGCGATTGCATCCTGCATGAACCCGTCCGCTGTGTCGGGGTTCACTTGGTTGACGAACTCGGCGAGCGCAGCGTTAGCGTTTGCAATCACGGCCGCTGTGCTACTCGCAAGCTGACCCTGCGGCGTGTTCAATGCCGGGTTGAGATTGCCGCCGAAAGCCTCGTTATAGTCTTCCTGCACGCCGGCCAAAATCTCAGACTCTTGCGGAACGATGAGCCCTTCCGGTGCGAAGTCAACTTGCGGAACATTCGTGCTCATTGTAGTGCCACCGTACCCGTTTGCCCGTCGTCAGTCGTAAAAGTCACTTGCCCATTTACGCGGCGATCCTCGAACGCCTGTATTGTACACTCGCCCGAGACCACGCCGGGCACCGTCTTTGCAGCCTGTACCATCAGCTCTTGGAAGAGTGTCACGGGCGGCGTGTGTCCTAGAATTTGCTGGAAGTACGGAATGCCTAGCGTGGTGTCGTACCAGACTTCACCCAAGAAAGTGCGCAGCGCGCTTGCCACATCCTGCGCTTGTTCGTAGGGCGCTTCCGCTGCGGCGATGTTGCCCGCCGCATCCGTCAGTAAATCCCATCGCGTGATATCGAGTAAAAGCGTTTTCATACTGGCGGCCCTGTGTTGCCACCGCCGGGCGTAACGCCGCTGTGCGTGTGGGTGTGTACATTCGTGCCTTGCCCGGTGGCCGCTCCGTCCATCGTCGTTGTGCCGGTGACGTGTACATCGCCGTCTAGCGTGATCGCAGGCGCTTGCAGAGTGATTGCTTGCGGAGACTTCACCACGATACCCGCGTCAGTAAATTGCACGTATTGCGTGGGCGCAGCGTTGAGCATGCCGCCAACATAGAGCGCGTCCGAATAGCTGTAGGTACGCTTTGATCCGGGCGGAGCGCCGGGCACTGGCGCGCGATTGCGGGCCGCGTCCGGGTCACTCTTCACCGAGGAAATATCACGCATCGCAAAGACACACAGGCCGATATCGCCGGGCTGCGGGTCTAGGATCACTGCATTTGCGCCGCCCTGCACCCGCAGATAAGGCGCATTAAACACGGTGCCGTGCGGGATTGTCTGGCCGTCTTCGGTGACTTGATCCACCAACAGTTGCACATCAACCTTGCCCACGGGCTCGACGCCGCCCGCGTTCGTACACTTCTGCACTCTGACGAGGGT
>Ga0207641_10004801_pt1 | contig 11649 bp, 11 predicted proteins | sample KBSSwiS62_FD_184306 | JGI IMG/M metagenome (GOLD analysis project Ga0207641, IMG submission 184306) | Switchgrass rhizosphere microbial communities from Kellogg Biological Station, Michigan, USA - KBS Switchgrass S6-2 (SPAdes) (version 2) | ecosystem: Host-associated > Plants > Roots >... | reverse complement strand
TCGAACATATGTTCGAACCCTAAGGAATCACGGACGTATTTCTGAAGAAAACCATGAGAGATTGTCGCTCAGGTGTCGCTGCCTAAAAGCGTTGCCCGACAGCCCAATCACTCATCCCGCAACACTGTAAACGGCGCAGTCGGCACCTCGGCGATCGCCAACTTCGCCGCGGAATCGATCGGGATCACGTCGCGCGCCAACGCCGCAAGCGCCTTGTTCGTGCCGACGTCGTGGCCGGCCTTTTCGCTGAGCAGCCACCTCACCTCGAGCAGGTCGCAGTAGGCCTGGATCGGGGTGCCCTTGTTACCGACGACGTCGTGCGCCAACCGCTCGTACGGAGTGAGCACCTCGATGACCCACAACCGAGCGGCAGTCGAGTCGTCGACGTCATGGCCCGCCTCACGGCACAGCGCAGCCTGATACGCCTGCAGGTCGCCGAGCAGGATCTGAGCTTGTCCCTCTCCGACATCCAGGCCGGTGAGCTCCTGCAGGCGTTGCGCGTGGTAGCGCCGATCACCAACGGCGACACGGATTTTGAGTTGGCTCGGATTGTCGGCGACTGGCTGCAGTGCGACTTCGTCGACCGCGAAGCCGAGCTCGTTCAGCCGGCGCACGGTCCCCTCGACACGGTAGCGATCGGCGAAGTCGAACATCGGCTCGGCGTGCAGCGCGTCCCACAGTCGCTCGTAGCGGTTCCTGGTCTGCTCCGCCTCGGCGATCAGCACGTCCTCCAACGCCGACTGTTCCAGTCGTTCGGCGAGATCAACCATGCCCATCGCGACGTTCTCGACCATGATGTCGAGGTCGTGCGCACGCTGGCCGCGGCTCAAAACGGGGTGCACTTCGGAGGTTTCGGCGTCGACGAGCCAGGCCTGAAGGATCTGACCGTCGCGGGAGAACAGCGTGTTCGCCAGCGAGCAATCACCCCAAAACACCCCATGTCGATGCAGTTCCACGAGCAGACCCGCCATGGCGTCCAACAACCGCTCGCGGTGCTTCGGCTGATCGGGTGGCAACCGCATGAACAACCGGCGATACTGCCATGACCCTTCGAGGTAGCGGGTGACCAGAATCGCGGTTTCGAATTCGGGTTGCAGTACCAGCCCGGCGGGACGCACAGCGGGCAGACCCATTTCTTCGAGCCTGCGCAGCACGTCGTACTCCTTGGCGGCGACGCGCGGCGGCATGTCCTTGACGGCCCACAGCGTGTCGTCGGCGTCGACGAACTTCACCAGGTGGCGACTGGGACCGACGGCGATGTCGCGCAGTGGGACATCGGGGACGGTCCACTCCGACAGCGGCCGGTCCCACGGCAGACCAAGGAGCCCGGGAGTCGGTGTCCGGAGCCGAAACTCCGGCGCTTGCATGGTCAGTTGATGCGCTCGCCGGTTTCCGGATGGAACAGGTGAACGGCGCCTTCGGGATGCCTGCGCAGCCGGACTGTGTCCGCTAGTTTCGGCGCCGTGCGCGGGTTGCACCGGGCCACCAACTCGACGCCGGAGCCAGCATGCGTGTACACGTACGCCTCGCTGCCCAGGTCCTCGACCAGGTCGACGACGACCTCCACACCGCCCGAATCCGTGAGTTCCAGTTGCTCGGGCCGAATTCCGAACGTGACCTCGGACAGGCCGAGATCGCTCAGCTTGGTCAGCTGGTCGCGTTCGAGCTCCAGCGTAGAGTCGCCGATCTTGACGCCGTCCGACGCCACCGGCAATGTCACCAGGTTCATGGCGGGTGAGCCGATGAAGCCGGCGACGAACGCGTTGGCCGGCTTGTCGTAAAGCTCATTGGGAGAGGCGAATTGCTGCAACTTGCCGAACCGCAGCACCGCGACCCGGTCACCCATCGTCATGGCCTCCACCTGGTCGTGGGTGACGTAGACGGTGGTGGTGCCGAGTCTGCGTTGCAGCGCAGCGATCTGCGTGCGCGTCTGCACGCGCAGTTTCGCGTCCAGGTTCGACAGCGGCTCGTCCATGCAGAACACCTGAGGCTCACGCACGATCGCGCGGCCCATCGCCACGCGCTGACGCTGACCGCCGGACAGCTTGGCGGGCTTGCGGTCCAGGTGCTCGGTGAGATCCAGGATCTTCGCCGCCTCCTCGACCTTCTTGCGCCGCTCATCGGCCGATACGCCCCGCAACTTCAACGCGAAACCCATGTTCTCGGCGACCGTCTTGTTGGGGTACAGCGCGTAGTTCTGGAACACCATCGCGATGTCGCGGTCCTTGGACGGCACACCCGTCATGTCCTTGCCACCGATCTCGATGGCGCCCTCGTCGATGTCCTCGAGACCGGCGAGCATGCGCAGCGCGGTGCTCTTGCCCGAACCGGACGGTCCGACCAGCACGACGAACTCGCCGTCCTGGATGTCGAGGCTGAGCGAGTCAACCGCCAGTTTGTCCGAGCCTTCATAGATGCAGGAGGCGTTCTTGTAAGTGATTGCGGCCATTTGGTTTTAGCTCCTCTACTTGATGGCGCCGAAGGAAAGACCACGGACGAGTTTGTTTTGCGCGAACCACCCGCAGAGAATCACGGGCAGCGCGGCCATGGTTGCGGCCGCCGACAGGACGGCCCAGTACTGACCCTCACCGGCGATGAATCCGACGAGGTACACCGGCATGGTCTGCGCGTTCACCGCGGTGAGGTTCACCGCGAAGAAGAACTCGTTCCACGCGAAGATGACACAGATCAGTGCCGTGGCCGCGATACCCGGTGACACCAACGGCAGGATCACCTCGCGCACCGACCGCCACAGGCTGGCGCCGTCGAGGCTGGCTGCCTCGAGTAATTCGCCGGGCACCTCGAGGAAGAACGACCGCATCATCCACACCGCGATTGGAAGGTTCATCGAGGTGTACAGGATGACCAGAGCCCAGATGTTGTCCAGCAGACCGATATTGGACACGATCACGTAGAGCGGCAGAATCGCGGCGACGATCGGCAGCATCTTCGTACTCATGAAGAAGAACAACGCGTCCTGGGTCTTGCGGACGGGCCGCAGCGACAGTGCGAATGCCGCAGGCGTGCCGAGCGCGAGCACCAGCAGCGTCGAAACACCGGTGGCCCAGACCGAGTTCAGCATCGCCGGGCCGATGCCCTGATCGAAAACCGCCTTGAACTGATCGAGCGTCGGCGTGAAGAACAGCTTCGGCGGGCTGGTCGCCGCGTCGCCCTCCTGCTTGAACGCCGTCAGCACCATCCAGAACACCGGGAAGAAGAACCCGAGGCCGACGAGCCAGGCCACCACTCCCCACGGGCTGAACGTGCGGCCCTTCTTCTTCGGCGTCGCGGCTGAATCCGTTGTCGCGGTCGTCTTTTCGGTGCCTCTCACAAGTGGAGTTGTCATCAGGCTGCCTCTTCCTTGCCACTGAACGACTTGAATATCAACCGAAGCGCGAAGCTCGCGATGATCATCGTGAAGATCACCACGACCACGGCGTAGGCCGCGGCCTGGCCCATGTCGAAGCCGAGGAACGCCCGCTGATAGATGTAGAACGGCAGGTTCGCGCTGGCGATACCGGGGCCGCCCTGGGTCATCATGTAGATGGCGTCGAAGGTGTTGACCAGATAGATCGCACCCAGCACGACACCCAACTCGATGAACCGCCGAAGGTGGGGCAGCGTCAACTCGCGGAAGAGTTGGAACGCGCCCGCACCGTCGACTCGACCGGCCTCCAGGATGTCGCGAGGCATCGACTGGAGGCCGGCGAGGATCAGCAACATCATGAACGGCGTCCACTGCCAGATCAGCACGACCATGACCATGGTCAGCGGAAACTGGCCTATCCAGTCGACCTTGTCGATGCCAACCAGCGAGAGCACCCAGTTCAAGATGCCGTTCGTCGGGTCGAGGATCGTGGTCTTCCAGATCAGCGCTGCCGCAACGGGTGTCACGAGGAACGGGGTGATCAGCAGCGTGCGTACGACGCCGCGGCCCAGGAATGCTCGATCGAGCAACAAGGCGAGCAGCAGGCCGAGCAACGCCGACACCAACACCACGACGACGATCAGGACAACGGTGTTGAGCGCCACCGTCCAGAACTGGCTGTCCTTTACGACCGCGATGTAGTTGTTCAGTCCGACGAACTGGCGTGACCCGGGTCGAACCAGGTTCCATGACAGCGTCGAGTAGTACAGCGTGAACACGAATGGAATCTGGGTGACCACGATCATGAAGATCAGCGCGGGAAGCAGCGGCCCGCGCCTGCGCCACCCTTCGGCGCGGCTGACCCCCGCGTCCTGAGCTTCACGGATCTTGCGGACCCGTTCGGCGGTTGCAAGCTGGCCGGCGTCAGCTTCGGTATCAGCGGTAACAGTCATCACTTCTCCTGATAGGTCCGGCCGACAACCTCGGCGTATTCCTGTGCTTGGGCGAGCGCATCATCCACGGACTTCTGTCCGGCGATCGCCGCGCTGATCTGTTGGCTCACCCGCGTACCCAGATCCTGGAATTCGGGGATCCCGACGAACTGGATGCCGGTGTACGGAACGGGCTGCACCGTCGGCTTGTTCGGCGTAGCACCTTCGATCGACTTCAACGTCAACGGCCCGTACGACTTCGAGATCGCCTGGTACTGCGGCAGCTGTGTGTAGGTCGAGGTCCGACTCCCCGGTGGGACACGGGCCCAGCCCAGCTTCTCGCCGACCAGCTTCATGTAGTCCTTGCTGGTCATCCACGAGATGAACTTCCATGCGCCATCGGGATTCTTGGCACCCTTGGGAATGCCGAGCGACCAGGTGTAGAGCCAGCCGGAATTCGGCTTCTCCACGATCGGGGCGGGCAGATAGCCGATCTTGCCGACCAAGTCGGGGTAGGTCTTCGGGTCTTCGAGCACCGAGACCGCCGACGTCGCGTCGTACCACATGGCCGTCTGACCCTGTCCGAAGAGGTTGGCGCACTCCTGGAATCCCGTTGACGACGCCCCGAGTTCGCCTGCCTTGTTGATCAGATCGACGTAGAAGTTGACGGCCTTGCTGACTTCGGGGCTGTTGAGTTGCGCGTTCCACTTCTCGTCGAACCAGCGCCCGCCGAAGGTGTTGATGACGGTGTCCAGCGGGGCCAGCACCTCGCCCCAGCCCGGCTTGCCGCGCAGGCAGATACCCGCATCAGAGACGCCTTTTGCCTTGATGGTCTCCGCCCACTGCGCGACCTCTTGCCACTGCGGCTGGTAGTTCGGCGACTGGTCGACTTTGATGCCGGCCTTCTCGAACATGTCCTTGCGGTACATCAGGAACGACGACTCACCGTAGAACGGAACCGAGTACATGTTGCCCTGATAGGACAGCGAATCCCGCAGCGACGGGATGAAATCGTTCGCGTCGTAGCCGGGCGTCTTCTTCGCGTAGTCCGAAAGATTCAGCAGCCAGCCGTCTTTCGCCCACTGTGGGGTTTCGAAGTTGCTGATCATCACGACATCGAACTCGCTGCCGCCCATCGCGGTCGACATCGTGATCTTGGCGCGCGCCTGGTTCTCCGAAAGCGTGATGAACTTCAGCTTCGTGCCCGGATTGGCGGCCTCGAACTCTGACGACAACTTCTGCGCATCCGTCATCTGCGAGTTGGACACCAGGGCGATCGTCACCTCGTTCTTGGAGGCTCCGAGGCTGCCCGCGCCCGCACAGCCGGAGGTAACCAGCAGCCCGAGGGCCGCGACACACGCTCCTAATTTTTGTAGCGCTCTCACCTTTACCTCACCTTTCACTGTGCCAATAGCCAACGGGCACAATCGATGTCACACACCAGAAGTCGGGCGAGTTTGCCGCGCAACGCCCCGAGAGTGGCGTGATGCTTCGTCGCTCCGCTGGAGATCAGGATCGTCTTCTCGCAAGCCCGGATGTCTTCCAGAGGAACCGACACCGCGCGCTGTTGCAATTCGGTGTCGACGGGCGAGCCGTCGCCGTCGAAGAAGCGGCCGCCGATCTCGCCTACCGCACCGAGCGAGATCAGTTCGTCGAGCATCTTGGTGTCGACGAAGCTGCCCTCGAACAGCGTCGTCGAGGTCGAAACCGCGCCGACGCCGAACAGCATCACGTCGGCCTGTCTGCCGGCCTCCAGGGTGCGCGAGATCAGCGAGTCGCTGCGCATGGAGACCACGGTCGAGGGGTCTGCGTACAGCGGGGCAGGAAGCCGGATCGTGGTGGCCCGCAGCATATCCGCGCATCGGCCGAGGATGAACTCGGTGCCGGTCTGATATGCCGCCGTCGACATCGCGCCGTCGAGTTGGACCACGGCACGGCAGCTTGCGACCCCCGGCGTGAGCGCGTCGGCCACTGCGACTTGTTCGGGGCCCCAGGTGAATCCGAGGACATCGTCGGGTGACAGTCGGCGCATCAGCAGCGCGGCGGCGGCGCGGCCAACGCTGGCGTATGCCGCGGGACGACCGTGTGCGCCGACATCGACGCCGTGGCCGGCCACCACGGCTTCGGTCAGGCCGTAGCGCTGCTCGAGTTCGCGTTCCTCATCGGCATGGAGGTCGTCGCGCATGTCCGGCGGGACGACGACATCGATCCGGACCAGTCCCCGCGCCTTGGCCCGCGCGACGAGTCGGCCCGCTGTCGGGCGGGACACCCCGAGCCGGGAGGCGATCTCGGCCTGGGTCAGGCCGTCGAGGTAGTAGAGCGTGGCTGCGCGCAACGCGAGGCGCAGATCCTCGGGGGTGGCTCCGCGGTCCCGCGCGTTCGACACGGCCTGGGCGCCGATCTCGGCGACCGTGCCATTCGACGTCGGTGTAGCCACTGCCCCTCCTGTCCGATCGGTGAGCATATGCTCAGGGGTGCGAGTAGATGCTCATCACGTTAGCATGGAGAATGTGACGCACACAACACCCTCACCAGATACCCGAATGCGGTCGGCCGTACTCATCGAGCCAGGCCGGATCGAGATGGAAGAGCGGCCGATACCCACTCCCAGCGCCGGAGATGTACTCGTCCGCGTGTCGTCGGTCGGGGTGTGCGGGTCGGACACGCACTACTTCCGGCACGGCCGGATCGGGAACTTCGTCGTCGAAGCACCGCTGGTACTCGGCCACGAGGCAGCGGGCACGATCGTCGGCGTCGGTGCAGGCGTCGACCGCTCGCGCATCGGTGAGCGGGTATCGATCGAGCCGCAACGGCCCGACCCGGACAGCGCCGAGACGCGACGGGGTCACTACAACCTGTGCCCGCACATGCGCTTCTACGGCACCCCGCCGATCGACGGGGCGTTCTGCGATTACGTCGTCATCGGCGCGGGGTACGCCCATCGGGTGCCCGATTCGGTATCCGACGATGCCGCCGCGTTGTGTGAGCCGCTATCCGTCGGCATCGCCGCAGTGCGCAAGGCGGGCCTCGACGGCGGTTCGCGCGTGCTGATCACCGGCGCAGGCCCGATCGGCATCGTGCTCACTCAACTCGCGCGGGCCTACGGCGCCACCGACATCGTGGTCAGCGATCCCGATGAGGCCCGCCGCGCACAGGCAAAGCAATTCGGGGCGACGGCCGTAGTCGACCCGTCCACCGAACCGATCGGCGAGTTGGGCGTCGACGCGTTCATCGACGCGTCGGGCGCACCTTCGGCAGTCGTCGACGGTATCGGCGCGGTGCGGCCGGCCGGCACGGTCGTCCTCGTCGGCTCGGGGGCCGAATCGATGGAGCTGCCGACGCAACTGATCCAGAACCGAGAGCTGGTCCTCACCGGGGTTTTCCGATACGCGAACACATGGCCGACGGCGATCGCGCTCGTCGAGTCGGGTCGGGTGGACCTCGACGCGATGGTGACTGCGCACTTCCCACTGGAGAAGGCCGCCGAGGCCCTCGACTCCGACCGCACGCCGGGTAGCGTCAAGAGTGTGGTGACGGTGTCATGAAGTTGACCAAGTCGACACTGGCGCAGCTCTCGATCGACAAGCCGACGTATGACCGCGATGAGATCGGCATCGGCATAGTGCATTTCGGGGTCGGCGGGTTTCACCGCGCGCATCAAGCGATGTATGTGGACCGGCTGCTGGAGATGGGGCTCGCCAAGGACTGGGGCATCTGCGGTGTCGGGGTGCTGCCCGCAGACCGCAAGATGGCCGACGTGATGGCCGCCCAGGACGGCCTGTACACGCTGCTGCTCGAGAAGCCGGATGGCAGCCGCGAGGCCCGAGTGATCGGATCGATCGTCGACTACCGCTACGCACCCGACGATCCGGAGGCCGTCGTCGAACTGCTCGCGGCACCGAGCACTCGGATCATCTCACTGACCATCACCGAGGGCGGCTACAACATCGAGAACATCGATGGCGTCAATGTGTTCGGTCTGGTCGCCGATGCGTTGGCGCGACGGCGCGACCGCGGCCTCGGATCGCCGACGATCGTGTCGTGCGACAACATCGAGGGCAACGGGCACGTGGCGCGTCACGCGTTCACCACCTACGCCGAGCGCGTGCACCCCGGCCTGGGCGAGTGGATGGAAGCCAACACCCGCTTTCCGAATTCGATGGTCGACCGCATCACGCCGGTCACCACTCCTGACGTGATCGCTGTGCTGGCAGACGACTTCGGCGTCGAGGACCAGTGGCCGGTGGCCGCCGAGCCGTTCACGTCGTGGGTGCTCGAAGACGACTTCTGCGACGGCAGGCCGCCGCTGGAGAAGGCCGACGTGTTGTTGGTCGACGATGTGACGCCGTATGAGTTGATGAAGCTACGGCTGCTCAACGCCAGCCACCAGAGTCTGTGCTACTTCGCGTACCTGGCCGGCTACCGGTTGGTGCACGACGCAGCCGGTGATCCACTGTTCGCCGAATTCCTGCGCCAGTACATGGATTCCGAAGCGACACCGACGCTCAAGCCAGTGCCCGGCATCGACTTGCCCGATTACAAGCGCACGCTGATCGAGCGGTTCGCCAACCCCGGCGTCAAGGACACCATCGTGCGGTTGTGCTTCGGGTCCTCGGACCGGATTCCGAAATGGCTACTGCCGGTCATCAGGGCGAACCTCGCTTCCGGCGGTCCGGTCCGGCTGTCGGCTGCGACGGTGGCCAGCTGGGCACGCTACGCAGAGGGCGTCGACGAAGACGGCCAGCCCATCGACGTCCAGGACCAGCTCGCCGAGACTCTGGTGCCGCTGGCCCGCTCACAGCACGAGCACCCGACGGCGTTCATCGAAAACACCGATGTATTCGGCGATCTCGCGACGCGGCCACGATTCGTCGAGGCATACCTGTGGGCACTGGATTCGCTGCACCGCGACGGAGCGCGCGCGACGCTGGAGACGCTGATGAAGGAGACGACATGACAGGGCCTGGCACGCCGGAGCGGGCGTTGGTGATCGGCGAGGCGCTGATCGACATCGTCGAACGGGATGGCTCGGTCACGGGCGAACACGTCGGCGGCAGCCCGCTGAACGTCGCGGTGGGACTCGCGCGGCTGGGTCGCGGCGCAGACTTCCTCACCCACATCGGCGACGACCAACGCGGTCGTCGCATCGTCGAATACGTCAAACAGTCTGGTGTGCAATTGGTTTCGGGCAGCATGACGGCCGGACGAACACCAACGGCGCTTGCTACGCTGGACGCCAACGGTTCGGCGCAGTACGTCTTCGACATCGACTGGCAGCTATCGGGAACGCCGGAGGTGGCGCCGCCGCTCGTCGCGCACACCGGATCGATTGCGACGGTGCTCGAACCAGGTTGCCGCGCCACCGCCGCGCTGATCGACACGTACCGGCCCTCAGCGACGGTGACATTCGATCCGAATGTTCGGCCTGCGCTCATCGAGGACGGCGACATCGCCCGCGGCCGCATCGACCGCTGGATCGAACGCTGCGACGTCGTCAAGGCCAGCGACGAGGACATGCGATGGATCGACCCCAACCGCTCTCCTGAGCAGATCGCCAAGACGTGGCTGGCGCTGGGCCCGTCGATCGTCGCGGTGACGATGGGCGACGCGGGTGCGTTCGCGATGTGCGCGGCGGGCACGGTGCGGGTGCCCGCGTTGCGGGTGAACGTCGTGGACACCGTTGGGGCCGGCGACGCGTTCATGTCGGGCCTGATCGACGCGTTGTGGTCGCTGGGCCTGCTCGGGGCCGAACGACGGCCGCACCTGGCCCGCATCGACGTCGACGCGCTGACCGGCGTCGTGCAAACGGCTGCGCTGTCGGCGGCGCTGACCGTGGCTCGCGCAGGCGCTGACCTGCCTGATCGCGCGACTCGCGACGCTGCGGCGGCCGGGTCGGGCCCGTTGTTGCCTCAACCGGGTTAACCTGGCCTTATGCGTTCCATATGGAAGGGTTCGATCGCCTTTGGCCTGGTGAACGTGCCGGTCAAGGTCTACAGCGCGACCGAAGACCACGACATCAAGTTCCATCAGGTGCATGCGAAGGACAACGGACGCATTCGCTACAAGCGCGTCTGCGAGGTGTGCGGCGAGGTCGTCGAGTACCGCGACATCGCCAAGGCCTACGAATCCGACGACGGTCAGACGGTGGTGATCACCGACGAGGACATCGCGACATTGCCCGAGGAACGCAGCCGCGAGATCGAGGTGCTGGAGTTCGTTCCTGCGGGCGATATCGACCCGATGATGTACGACAAGAGCTACTTCTTGGAGCCCGACGGCAAGTCGTCGAAATCCTATGTGCTGCTGACAAAGACGCTCAAGGAGACCGATCGGGTTGCGATCGTGCACTTCGCGCTGCGCAACAAGACGCGGCTCGCCGCGCTGCGCGTGCAGGACTTTTCCAAACGCGACGTGATGATCGTGCAGACCTTGTTGTGGCCCGATGAGATTCGCGATCCCGACTTCCCGGTGCTGGACAAGGAAGTAGAGGTCAAGCCGGCCGAGCTGAAGATGGCCAGCCAGGTGGTGGAGTCGATGACCGACGACTTCAACCCGGACCGCTACCACGACGATTATCAGGAGCAGCTGCACGAGCTGGTCCAGGCGAAACTCGAAGGCGGCGAAGCGTTTACCACCGAAGAGCAGCCGAAGGAGCTCGACGAGACCGAGGACGTCTCCGATCTGCTGGCCAAGTTGGAGGCCAGCGTGAAGGCGCGCCGCAGCGGCGCCGGTTCGGATGGCGACAAGCCGGCCAAGAAGGCGCCTGCCAAGAAGGCAGCAGCGAAAAAGGCGCCGGCCAAGAAGGCCGCTAAGAAAACTCCTGCGAAGAAGACCGCAAAGAAGGCAGCGGCCAAGAAGTAGCTACGCGCGCAGGTCCACCCGCAGCGCATCATGCTCATCGAGTATCCGGCGCAACGCGGCGTCCATCGGATGAGCCGAAGCGAGATCACGGCAGAACCCGCTGTCCACCACCGCAACCGCGCCCTGGCGCAGTTCGGTGGTGTCGATCTGATCGACGAACGGATCGAATAAGCCGGGCGGCGTGGCCAGGTAATACAGTGCCCGGCCCGATTGAGCCAACACGGCGGCGTACATCAGACCACGCTGGGTGATCACGAAGAGTTCAGAAGAGACGCCTGCGTTCGGAGTCTCGACCTTGCCCCATGCCATCGCGGCGCGCCGCAGTTGCGCCAATCGATCCGGGACGTCGTCGCTGAGCGTGAACAACCTCTCGACGAGCGCGTTGCCCGTCCGCGGACACGAGTCGATCGCCGGCCTGAAGTATCGCTGGAAAATCTCACCGAAGAAGTCGTACCGTTGCTCGCTCATCGCGGCTCCCCAGATTTCGGA
>Ga0207641_10004800_pt1 | contig 11650 bp, 23 predicted proteins | sample KBSSwiS62_FD_184306 | JGI IMG/M metagenome (GOLD analysis project Ga0207641, IMG submission 184306) | Switchgrass rhizosphere microbial communities from Kellogg Biological Station, Michigan, USA - KBS Switchgrass S6-2 (SPAdes) (version 2) | ecosystem: Host-associated > Plants > Roots >... | reverse complement strand
ACCCCGGCCGGAGGGTAAGAAAATGACGAATCACGATGAGATTTCCGAGGTCACACTCCTCCTTACCGTCACTGGACAGGTCTGCAGCATCTATCAGAACGCCGACAACGCCCGCCTCAAGATGGAGTCCTACAACGCGGACCCCTACATCGACGGGGAGCCCGACACTGACGCCCCCTACTCAATCAAGACTTGGCGCCTTCTCGACATTCTTTAACCCTTGCTTCCCGACCCAACGGTTCCGCCCTGCCCGCCGGGGTGACCGTCGTCCAGAAGGCCCCCGGAGCCGTCGACGCTATCCGCGCCGAGTTCATCGCCAACGGCGGCACCGTGGATAAGAAGAAGGCCCTTGCGGCTCGTGACGCCTACATCAAGACGAATGAGGCAGTCGCCGCTGCCGAGATTGCCTTGAAGCAGGCTGAACTTAAGAACCAGACGGCGGCCAGGGCTCTCATGCTGGCTACTGGGGCGGAGCCGCTGAAGTTCGGCGGGGTGTTGTACAACCCCGCTGGGACCCGCTCGGGCGGGGTCTACTACCGCCCCGCCTCGACCCGCGAGGTTCTTGACCTCGATTCGAAGTAGACCTTAGCGTCTAGCCTTGCTTGCGCCCCATAGCTACGGCTCTGGGGCGCTTTGGAGGGTAAGACAAATGAGTCAAAATGTATGGTCCGCATCATGGGAGCGCGCCCCTGACGTCAAGCTTCCGGCTTACCGGCTGATGTTCTTGGGGTCCAAGTCTACAGGTCTCCCTATCCACGTAACCCCCGAGGGATACCATGCAGTATCGCTTGACTGCGATGGTATCTGCCTTGATTGCAACCATCCACTTGAGGCCCAGTCATGAAGACACTAGTGTGCGGTATGGAAGTTTCTAAGAACCCAACTCCACCTAACATGGGTGACGCTCTCTGTGATTCTGCCCGATATGGCTGGTTTGACGGTTACGCTCAAGCCTTACTCGACGTTGCAGAGTACATGTTGGCGCGCGGGTATCCTGGCTTTGCCTACGTTTTTACGCAGATTGAACGTGAACTCGCCGGAAAGGAACTGCCATAATGAAACGCATGCTTTACATCGTTCCCAACACTCCCCGTCGACGTCGACAGTGGTATGGTAACCTCTGCGTGTTCTTTGTGTTCGGCATCTTCCTAGGGGCGCTCGCTGGATTCATCGCTGACATTCTGGGGCATCGATGACACTTGATATGCGAAGTGACCTCGAACGGCTAGCCGCTGGGCCAGACTGTGAGAAGGTCAAGCCCGAAGACATCAAGGCAGTCTTCTGTCAGTGTGGCATCTTGCTAGACATCAGAATCAATCCTCACCACCGATGCTTGAGAACTTGTCCTAAGGAGCCCTGATGACCATAACGTGTGGGCATGGAGTCTATCTTAATGTTGATTGTGAACTATGTAAGCGCCATTTAAGGGCGGACCTTAAATCGGACTGTCGTATTATGGCGGACCTGAGAATCGTTAGAGTGCATTACAAAGATGTCGACTCTGTTGTAACTGAATACATCTATCCCTGAACTCCCCCCAGACGCAAGAAAGCCCCCGTCGGCTTATGCCGACGGGGGCTTTTCGCTATTCAGACTAGGCTAGAAACTGATGTTGCGAATCAGCGGAATGACAGGGTAGAACACCTGAGGGCTTCCGAAAGCAGTCTCGGACTCGGCCCCACCGAACTCACCAGCACCAAACCAACTACCCTGCGATTCGATGAAGGGACCCCAATACCCGTACCGAATGTCAAGCCCGTGGTCTACATAGGTGAAGTATGTCAACTGGACATTGTCATCTTCCCAAGCATCCACAAACAGTGAATCGCCAGCAATCATGGTGTAATCGGCCCAAGTGACACTATAGATTCCCGGGACCCCTGAGGGAACGGCCACGCTTGCTGTGCGCAATACGGTCGCTGACCCAACATCCAACAGCCGAAGTCTAACAGTCCGGTCGGATGCTCCGGGGTTCCAATACACACTGGCACCATAGCAGACCTGCCCACCAATACGCGGCACGAATTTCCACCCTACGTTGTTCCCTCCCGCCTGAATTGTGGCGGTGCCAACTTGACTGCAGATATCGGTGAGTCGCTTCTCAAGCGCTACTTGGCTACCACCCCCACTAGGCGCTTGCCAGGAAAATTTGGTCTGACCTTCAATGGTACCACTACCGCCCGGGGCACCACTGTCAACGGTCAGGACGTCTCCGTCGGAGACATCGCAAATGCCCCTAGGCTTAGCGCCAATTGCGAAACGGTCATAGTGCCTGCTGTATGGATTCACTGGAAATTACCCTCCATCTTAGACGGGGTGTTGAAATACTTCGTCAACGGTAGGTCTACCACGTTGGCGATAGTGAAACCCCCACCCCCTTGAGGTTGCTTAGGGTTCATACCCACCGACCCAACGGGGGGTGGCGCATCTAACTGTGAATGTGCATTGCCAATATTGGTAACTGACCTGCGCCAGAAACACAGATAGATGAGCGCGAAACCGCCGACAACAGCCAATCCGAATAGAACCGTCTTCGTCATTTTGACCCTTCTTTTACCCTGAAATTGGAGGCGGTGGAGGAGGTTCCAGCCTATTGCTAAGAGCCGTATACCCTGCAGCGATACCCCTAGTCGGGGGGAACAACGCAAGCAACTTGGCGCCTACGGCGCTAGTGAATTTGATGGATTCAAAATACCCAATCGAGCCACCCCAAGCCGTCGAGATTTGGTTAACTTCCTTAGGGGTAATCAGGATAGGAAGCTGCAACGGTGAAGGGCGGTTTTTGGCAAGAAACCCAATCGTACCCTTCGCTTTTTCCAACCCATACCGCGCTACCATGTTCGCAGCTGTCATTTGCTCCCCCTCACCAATATGCGCCTTACCGTCTGGGCTATAGTACGGGGTTATCAAAACAATGTCTGGGGTTCCCGGGGGCGAGGTCCAATCGGAATGGTAGTAGCTAGGGACCTCACCTTTAGCCGGGGTATTCCACTCAGGGTGCGCCGTTCCCGACCAGTCTGCTGGCGCGGGCGGGGGAGGTGGAGGCGCCAACCCGCTAGCATAGGTGTTGAAAGCAACCTCGGCGGTCTTACGCTTGCGCAAGACTAGCAGCACAACTAGCCCAAGCCCCAATCCACCAAAGAGCAACCACTTCATGTTTAGAAGTGCCCAGCCCCAGTGTTGAAAAACTTGTCAATCGCCTGGACATTGCCGGTGGCAACCACGGCCTTAGCAGACGCTTCCGCCGCACCATTAATCCACTTGTTCTGTGGCCTAGTCGTCATGGTACTAGCGTTAGCAGTGCCAGGAGAAAGAAGACTGTACACAAGGAACAATCCAGCGACGACAAGCAAACCGATAAGAACCTTACCAACCATGATGCCCCTAACCTTTCTTACTCATAGGATTTGAATCGCTACACCCACAGTCCTTGCTTACGTACTTAGACCATAGGTCACGGGTAAACAACACGGCAACCACCACAACGGCAACCACCAACATCAAGCCAAGGATTGACCTAATCATCCGGGGTAATCCCCCCAAGTCATAGTTTCTGGGGCGAACTCCATTCCGGGGTCATCAATGGTAATCGTCACGATAGGGTCCTTACCCAAGTTCGAACCCGATGGTGCAGGTTGCTTCTTAGTAGCCTGCTGGTTAACGAACCACACCAGAACGACCAGCAACGCGGCAATAACCAAACCCTTAACTAGCCACTTTTTCATCGTCGCTTACCTCGACTTTTGCCTATGACCTCGGCACCTGCGAGCATGAGAATCGCTCCCAACCCTGGTTGCCACGGGACAACCTTCATCGCAACCAACACCGTAACAGCTATACCCAACACCATGACTCTAACCGTAGTGGGCCAACCGTTACCGCCAGAAAAGTGCAGCAAGACTAACCAGTATCACTGCGCCAAGTTCCAACACATATTCGATAACTCTATTGATGGGCATGGGGCTCCTTAGTGTTTCAGCCAAACAACTAGGGCGATGACAACCAACAGTATCGCCCCTAGTTGCGTGGCGTCCTTGAGGTTCTGTGACGACATATCATAAGACATTGGAGTCCTCTCTACGGTGACGGGTTAGTGAGCCAACCCCAAGCGTGGAAGTAGTCAAGAAGAGTCGTGAGGGTACTACGGGCTTCGGCATCAATGACCGTCCCCCCCGACGGGCCGATATTTCCGTCCTGCTGTCCAGCCCCAGCACCATTCCAAATACGGAAGGTCAGAGTAGCAGCCGGCGCGCTCCCACGGGGCATAATGCGGGTCTCGGCGGTTTGGTCAACGGTGCCAGCATCAAGCACCAAGTTACCAATCTCAGTGCCGATGGAAGCTCCCCCCGACCCCTTAGCGTTGACAGTGAGGTTTCGGCCGATGGTATGGGTTTCGTCGCGATTCGGATTGACGATGACGTCACCAGTACCAATCGTCGCCACTGTGATGTCACCATCAATAGTTGTAAGGCCAATCGCCCCACCGGTAGAAACCAGACTTAGAGCCCCGACGGAGTCCAGAAGAATACTAGCAGGAGTATTGACGGTGACTCCTAAATCAGTGTCTACGTTAAGAGTCCCGGTACTCTGAATGTTGACGTCACCGAGTCCGTTGGTCTGCAGGTTGATAGCCCCACCAAGCAACGGTTCGAGAGTGATACTGTTACCCGCTCCCTTGGAATTGATGATGACGTCACCAGCCCCACCAACCACACCAGCCCTGATGTTGACGTCCGCCTGGTCAGAGTTGAGACTGATGTCACCACCGTTGCTGGTCAGGTTGATACCGCCAGCACCCGCAGCGGTGACACTGAAGTTGCGCCCGACGGTATGGATTTCGTCATGATTAGGCGTGACGTTCAAATCACCAGTACCATTGGTGGTGACACTGATATCACCATTGGCGGTGGTGGTAAGGGTAATGTCCAAGTCGCTGGTAAGCCCGATGTTCCCAACCGCATCGATGGTGGCGTCGCCACCAACGTTGGCATCAAGGACACCACCGGGATTGAGAGTAATGTCATTGACGACGTCCATCGTCGCACCATTCGTAGTAACCTGAAGGTCCCCACCACCGGTGAGACTGACATTGTTATCAGCATCAAGAACGATATCCCCACCGCCATTAGCCGTGACAGTTATATCCCCTGCACCAACAATGTCAACCGTCGACAGTGATTCCGCGTCAACGACGGCCACCGGGGTGCCAGTGACGAGGTCATTTGTAGCGTTACGAACCCCGAATCCGGGAGTCGTAACGGTAACACCATCACTACCCGTGACGTTAGAAATACCCCCCGGGGCAACCACGTCCGCCCAAGCCAAACCCGTCGGTTGGGTACTATCTAGAATCAGGGCCTTACCATCGCTGGCGCCCCCAACGTTCGGATTAATCAGTCTGACAGTCTGCTCACCATCGCCGGTAATGATGTCACCCTGGTCCTTTAGGACATTGGCATTACCTTGAGTGAGCTTGGAAACCCGTTGTGTAAGGTCAGACACTAGGCGTACCTCCAAAATCTGTAAGAACTTCTAGTTCCAGGGACGGTAAGACTAACTTCCTTACCGTCCGATTCGCGGCTAGCGGCAACTCCATTGGCGTCAAGACGAACCTTGCCGGCTGCATACAGCTTGTCTTGCGTCTCCGGGGCATCAAACTGGATGGCCCCACCAGTAGGGTCCGGAGTCTTCCCAGAAAGAACGTCAAAGGCAATCGCCTTACTGGAACTAGTTCCAGCGCTAGCGGTGGATGCATATCGACCGGATTGGGTGCCAGGGACTCCCCCCGGCATCAAAAGGCTAGCCACGGTCTTACCAACACGCCCCGCCTCATTCCTAGCTGCCCAAGCAACCCCTTGCTTGGCCAGCAACGGGTCATTCGGATAAGTCTCACTGGCAATCATCCGCCCCATTGCCTCGATGTCATCATCTTCCGGGATACTTTCAATCGATACATCGCCAATCTTCACAGTCAAATCCGAGCTTGAAATCAGGAAGAGTAACCCAATCGCCAATGCCCCAAACCCTAGCCACCAATACCACCGCACACTAAGGAATCACTCCCTTTTGAATCTGGGGGACGTTGCCATATGCGAGCTTGCAATCCCGATAGAAGGAAGCCAACTCCGCGGGCGTAATGGCAACGTTAGGTTCCCACGTTGCGGTGATAAAGCAATTGACCCCGGCCGGCGCAAAGGTCAGAACGTTGAATTGCCCGTTAGAAAGGTGGATGTCACAACGGATGACCTCACCAGCATTGTCCAGAGTGAAAGAGTCGGGGAGGTTGGCCAGCGCAGTGCCAGCATTGTTATTGACGTTCGAATTGAAGTCTTGCATGACTCCGGCAACAGCCGACGCGGGGTAGAGTTGCTGCAATTGAGACTCGCGACCGCTAAACGGATTACGAGCCATGTTCATGATGCGCCAAGTGGGTTGCACCAAAAAGACAGGGTCGTCCTGCAATTGACTGTCAGCTTCGAAATAGACATTCACCCGGCACCTAAGACGCGTGCTAGGGGTATAGACAAACGCGTGAAGGTCAAACCCATCGTCGGTGTTGATTTGCCCGCCGGTCACAACGTATCGGGCAATCTGTTTGGTCTGTGCGTATCGGTCGGTAAACGCCTGAGTGTTGGGAACCAGACTAGCCTTAGGCGGATTGCCCTTGCCACGCGGAGCATACTGAAAACCCGGCTGCGATGCCTGAATAGAGGTTCTTTTCAGTCTGCTTTCAGCATTGGCGCGGAACTGATGCGCCCACTTGCCACGGTTGGTTGACTTGTTAGGAAGACCATCGCTATTCATTTAGAGGACCCTCTGTATATCCGACCAAACTTTCTTGAGTCCGCTCCCAAGCCCCTGAACATCGCCAATGACCCCTTGGGCCTTATCCGCCGCCACTTGCGCATTCTTCAGAGTCACGTCTGTGCGGTGTAGAACATAGACAACCACGCCGGCTGCAGCTAGGAAGATGACTGTAACAAGGATGATGACGTTTTTAGATTTCATCGGCTAAATCCTATGAACGGGACACCGTGTTTGTTTACATACCAGAGGAGAAGGCCACCAATGACAATCCAGGGGAGCCATTTCATCGCACACTAATTTTTCCCTTGGTAACTACCGCGATGATGACAACACCAACGATGATAGCCCCAAGGCCCAATCCCAATCCGTGTCAGAGGACACCGGGGTAGTAGCATTGCTTCCGGTGTCAGTGTTGTCAAAGAAGATGCGCCAAGTGGGTTGCACCAAAAAGACAGGGTCGTCCTGCAATTGACTGTCAGCTTCGAAATAGACATTGACGTTTTTAGATTTCATCGGCTAAATCCTATGAACGGGGACACCGTGTTTGTTTACATACCAGAGGAGAAGGCCACCAATGACAATCCAGGGGAGCCATTTCATCGGACACTAATCTTTCCCTTGGTAACCACCGCGATGATGACAACACCAACGATGATAGCGCCAAGCAAAGCAATGACAGGCCAAAGCCCTTTGAAAAGGTCAAGCAACGCCCCCGACCCAAGCTTACCAATCCCGTCTCCCGCATCCTTAAAGAATGACTTCGTTGCCTTGATGAGGTCCCCCGCCCAATTACCCTCTTTCGCCTTCGCCTGCATGATGTCATCCCATGCCCGATAGGCCCCAGCATACGCGCGGAGGAAATCGGTATACCCATCGGACCCCTTGCAATAGAGCCCCGCGATACCCCCGTGAGCCGCGTTGGCACCATCCCCACCTTCATCAAACAGAGTCTTCCCGGTGAGGACCAGCCCGGAAAGAGCAGACTGCAAAGCTTCATTCATCCACGTTGGGTCAAGGGTCAAAGAACCGGCCAATCGTTTTGCCGTGTCTTCCAAATCCTCGGCAAAGAAACACTCCGGAAGAGCATCAATCGCCTTCTGAAGTCTCGCAGTCTGCTCGGGTGAGAAACCCATTGGGCTTTATCCCTTTCGAGTGGGCCAGCGATGGCTCAAGCCCAACCCGTTCCGAAGCCCCATCTTGGCCTGATAGGGCCTAGACAGACCCTGCCAATTGGCAGACTTCGGGGGTTGGTTTGGACGGTCTACCAGTTGGTTAGGACGGACATACCCTTTGCCAAATGGCTTGGGCTTGACCGTCCGTTGGTCCCCAACTCCGAGCATGTTCCCCTTAGGGGGGGACGGCGCAGTGTTAGGGATTGTCGTCGGTTGAAAGAACACATTGTTCTTTCCCTTGCTGAAAGTCGGACCCTTACCCATTAGGCCCAATCCCAATCCGTATCAGAGGACACCGGGGCAGTAGCATTGCTCCCGGTGTCAGTGTTGTCAAAAAAGCTTTTGACGTCGTCCCATGCTTTCTTACCAGTCATGAGAAGTTGGTCGCCACCTTGAACAACGCTGTTAATATCCTGCAGGGTACTGGTGATTGGGGCTTTGCCGATTGGAGGACTAGCTACCCCCGTAGGACCGGGGCCATACCCCGAATACACAGGCGGGGAAGACCCGAAAATAGTCTTCCCTGCCTGCTTCCGTGTATAGACCCAAATCCCAAGCCCCAACACTAGTACGACTGCAATGCCGAGTCCGATAGTGCGGGTCATTGGTTTACCCTACTACTTGGAGATCTTAGCGCGAACGTACGCCAGTTTCCCAACACCCCACTTGCCGCCAGCCTGCTTCTGAAGAGTCTTCGCCACAATCTCACCTTCCTTGGCAGGGGCAATACGAGCCGCAAGACCATGAAGGAACTGCTCATCAAAGGTGGCAAAGTAAAGCCCCAGGAACTTGTTAATCCCGGAAGGGATACCATCGGTGCCATAGGTGTAGTTGGATTCCTTCGGACCCATCACAGTCTGCAGCTTCGAAGTCTCGGTGTCGCGCCCCGGAGTAACCAGGGGGAAGAACAGCGCCCCCGGGTCATTGAGCGACCCCTGGACACGCGCAGCCTGCGCATACGGGAAACCACCGTTCGCGCTGGCCCCGAAAGTAGACAGGGTCGAATCGGCCGGAGCCTGACGGTTGTTACCCATCTGGGCAATGAGGTTCATGAAGGGACCATCGGGAATGTCAACGCGGTCTTGGTCGCGCCAGGGGATATCATACGAAATGATGTTGTCAGCGGTGGTATTACCACCAATGCCAAGCCCCAGAGTGTCACCATCGGCATCAGCGGGCTCCATGAGATACAGCAAGGCAACCATACCAACACCCTTGCTCATATCGATTCCCTGCAGACCATCGGGCGACCCCATATCCTGAATAACCTGACGAGTAGAGTTACCAGGGGTCTGGTGCAGGCGGAAATTGAACGGCACGTGGATGCAAGCTTCCGGCGAAGGAATGACCTCAATCCAGCAACGGAGACTGCAGGGGGTCTTGATAACCGCACTGGGGCTGATGCTACCCAGAACAGAGTTCACATCAAGCTTGATTTCGACGGTGCCACCCTCAAAGAAACCGGCCCAAGGGGAAGTCTCGTGCGGCTTGACCAGAAACTCAAAGGCGTACGGAATGCGGTAATAAAGAGTGACCTCAGTGTCACCATCGGCTGCAGGAATCAGTTCGGCGACCGGCGCACGATTGTAACTCAAACCCATATACTGCATGATGTTGCCGAGCACAGCGCCCGGAGTGTTCTGGTGGGTATAGGTCTGCCCCAGAATCGGGCACTGCACCTGCACCGTCTGAACAATCTGCCAAAGCTGGTCAGCAGTGAGCGCGACACCTTCGGCCGATGGCTGGTCAACAGTGAACACCAACTTGAAGCAAAGAGCAGTGACGTAATACCAGAACTTTCCCTCTTTGGACGTGGGAAGGTTCTGCATGAGGAACTGAACCGACTGGGGGGTAGACCCCGGAGTCACCGCAGGATTCTTACCCTGCTGGGAAACGAGCTCGTAAAGCTTTGCGGTCGTATGATTACGCATTGGTTATCCCTCTATTAAAGAGCCAGATACTTGCCCACACCGGGAACGTTGGCAAGCTTGCCGGACTTCAGAATGGCAACCACGACAACAACAACAGCCGCGATGCCAAGTGCCCACATAATCTTATGACGCATTTTTCAGTTTCTCCTATACGAGTGTTCAGTGCTGGACGAATGACCAGTATTGGACATTGGGCAAAAAAAGAGCCGCTGTCAACGTAAATCGACAGCGGCTCAAATTCTGCTAAGTATGTGAAACTATTGGATTTTATCGCCGAATACCACTTCCTGAGGAATGTCAAGCATTTCTTTGACCTCGTCTCTCATTTCTTTGGGCATGCCCAGCATGGTGAACATCTTTCCATCATGGTCAAGCGCGCCCAACCAACCCAGGAACAACCTCCGCCCGACCCGACAAAGGTCCTTGACTCCATCAGCAGCATGACATCTGGGGCATTGGTTTTTGTGTCTAACAAGCTTGCCGGGGAGGTTCATGGGAGCATTCCTTTCAACTCAAAGATTGCGTGCAACACTAGGTAGGCGACCAATAGCAATAGAACTGCTATCCAGGCTAGTACATACCTCATATCTCAAACTTGTACACTTTGGGGTCCAGGGGCTTCGACTTGGCAAAAAGCCTGAACTCCCCTATCTCAAGCCCACAGATGGATTCAACCTCAGAATTAGGGATGACCGCCTTAGACGCGAGGTATTCAACCTCCCGTCCACTCATGCGAAACAACCCTATCGTTTCGGAAAGTCCGAAAGCCGCGCGGGGCAATTCCTGAGGTAGTTGCGTAGTTGCCACGACACTGATGCCAACGGAACGGCCTTTCCTATATAGGCTTGCCACCTCCGGCCGCTTCCATGACTGGGTTCCGTTCGTCGCATCTGCGAGTTCGTCAATGTTGAGTAGAACCTGAATATTAGCGTTCCGCACCAAATCCCAGGCCATTTCTGACGTATCGAAAATGACCTCATCCACATCCGGACCCGGGCGCTTCGTCGCCGCGATACCGCGAAAAACGACGTGTCTACCATTCTCATTACGCTCCGGCGGTCGCGACCGCAACTCACTAGGATTAACCCGGATACATCCACCGTCGTATTGGATTTCATGGGCGCTCTTATCGTCAATGGTGAGGGTAATCGTTACGAGCTTGCGCTTGTGAATGAACCTAAGCAACTCCTGGTTAGCCACGGTCTTGCCCATGCCGGAATCGCCTAGCCAAAGGTGGCGCATACCGTTTGCTTTGGGCTTGAGCAATGGTGCGCAGATTTGCTCTAGGAGAGCATTGTCAACGGTTGTCACATCAGCCATTGGGCTTACTCCCGTCGATAGAGGTCAGGCTCCCAGACTTGGCCTTTGTAGGGTCGGGCGGGGGAAGACTCTTCTTAGGGATAGGCGTCCCCCCGACATACATCGCGGCCCCAATCATGAGGTTACCGGCGAGCAATACATGCCATGGCTTGACCTCACTCTTGAGGAACATTTCATCAATCATCATGGCCCAACCCATTTCCAACATCTTGACCTCGTCATCATCAAGCGGGGCAGGGACCTTACCGAACATCTGGACACCCGCACCAATGATGATGACGTTAAGGTTGGCTACGATTTTCTTTAATCCCGAGGCTAGCTGGGCAGACTGTTCTGGTGTCAGTGTCTGTTTGGCTTTGCGTCCCTTGCCAACGGGGGGAGTTGGTGCCCAAGCGATTGCAGGTGGGGTGTTTACGTTAG
>Ga0207641_10004796_pt1 | contig 11660 bp, 12 predicted proteins | sample KBSSwiS62_FD_184306 | JGI IMG/M metagenome (GOLD analysis project Ga0207641, IMG submission 184306) | Switchgrass rhizosphere microbial communities from Kellogg Biological Station, Michigan, USA - KBS Switchgrass S6-2 (SPAdes) (version 2) | ecosystem: Host-associated > Plants > Roots >... | reverse complement strand
GTCGTGGTCATGTCCCTCACGGCCGCGCGTCGATACGCATTCCATTGCAACGCAAATTGCGCTGGGAGCTCGACGCGCGATTGTCATAAACCCTTGACCGGCTCGGCCGTGTCGTGGCGCAGTACTGCGCGACATGGTCGAGCTCGTCGAGCCGGATACGCTGCCGTTTGCCGTCGCCGAGCTCCGGGTCGCGCGCAAGTCGGTCGACGCCGAGCGGCGCATCTTTGGCGGCCTGGCGACGACGCCGACGGTCGATCGCCAGGGCCATTCGGTCGACCCGTTTGGGGTCACCTTCCGCAATCCGCTCACGCTCTTCTGGCAACACGAGAAAAACATCCCGATCGGGACCGTGACGCTGTTCCCGGCGACGGCCGAAGGCATCGCGTTCGAAGCGAGCATCCCGGCCATTGACACGCCGGGGCCGCTCAAAGACGCCGTCGACCTGGCCTGGCAATGTCTCAAAGCCGGGCTCGTGTCGACCGTGTCGATCGGGTATCGCATCCTGGCCGGCGGCGTCGAAAAGCTCACCGGCGGCAATCTGCATCTCCGCAAAACCGAAGTCGTCGAATTGAGCTTAGTGACTATCCCGGCGAATCCCGACGCCGTTGTCCGGTTCGTCAAATCCCTGGCCGGTGTCCCGGCCGAAACCCTGACCGGTGTCCCGGTCGCCGAGCGCATCCCGCGCGCGGTGCCAGTCATGACCATCACCGAGCAAATCACGGCCGCCGAAGCCAACCGGGCGACCAAAACCGCGGCCATGCTGCAACTCATGCAGACGGCCGCCGACGCCGGCACGACGCTCGACGCCGAGCAGACCAAGCAGTACGACGAGCTCGCGACCGCGGCCGGCGCGCTCGACGCGACCATCAAACGCTGGCGCGAGCTCGAAACGCTGAACATCGCCGCGGCAACGCCGGTCCCGGCGACGCCGAAGCCGGCCGCGTTTCCGGTCGTCCAGGTCAAGTCGCAGCAGCAGCCGGGCTCCGTCTTTGTCCGCGCGGCCATGTCGATCGCGCGTGCCAACGGCGACAAGATGCTCGCCGTCGAGTACGCCAAGCAGTGGAAAGACACGCCGGAAGTCGAGCTGTATCTGAAAGCCGCGACGGCGCCCGGCACGACGACCGATCCCGCCTGGGCCGGGCCGCTCGCCGTCATGACCAACGCGACCAACGAGTTTCTGGGGTTGCTCCGACCGGCGACGATTCTCGGCAAGGTACCCGGCTTGCGCCAGGTCCCCTTCAACACGACCGTGCCGGTGCAGTCGGCCGGGGGGCTGTACCAGTGGGTCGGCCAGGCGAAACCCAAGCCGGTGGGCAAGCTCGCGTTTACGACTGCCAACCTGGGGATCGCGAAGGCGGCCGGCATTATCGTGTTGACCGAAGAGCTCGTGCGCGTGAGCTCGCCGTCGGCCGAAGCGATCGTGCGCGCCGACATGATTGCCGGGATCGCGCAGTTCCTGGATCAGCAGTTCATTGACCCGGCGATCGCCGCGGTCGCGAACGTGTCGCCGGCCAGCATCACCAACGGCGCGCCGACGGTCATTTCGACCAACAACGCGCTCAAGGACATTGCGACGCTGATCGGGATGCTCACGACGGCCAACATTCCGATCGGGGGCGTCGCGTTGATCATGTCGGAAACCAACGGCTTCGCGCTCGGCATGGTGCGCGACCCGCAAGGCAACCGCATGTTCCCCGGCGTGTCGTCGCAAGGCGGGTCGATCGACGGCATCAACGTCATTACGAGCAACGTCGCCGCGCAGCTCGTGATCGCCGTGCAGCCAAATCTGATTCTGTACGCCGACGACGGCGGCGTGACGATCGACGTGTCACGCGAAGCGTCGGTGCAAATGGACACGGCGCCCATGTCGCCGGCCGACGCCACGACGGTGCTGACCAATTTCTGGCAAAACAACCTGGTCGGCTTGCGTGCGGAGCGGTTTATCAACTGGAACCGGGCGATTACGGCATCGGTCGCGTATGCGACCGCGGCCGTGTACGCGCCGACCGGGCTGGCCGCCGAGGGTACCAACGGCGGCACGCGCGCCGCGAAGTAACGACAACCCGACCACCGGCCGCGCGCGCGTGTGGACCGCCGCGCGCGGCCGGCTCTCCTGTGGAGCGGCATTGAAGATTTTTGGCCGGGAGCTCTTCTCACGCCGCGCGCCGGTCCCGCCGACGCGCCAGGTCGACGGCTGGACGCCGATCGGCATCGTCCGCGACCCCTTCCCAGGCGCGTGGCAGCAGAATCAGGAGCTCACGCCGGAAACGTCGCTCACGTACTTTGCGGTGTACGCGTGCGTGTCGATGATTGCCGCCGACATTGGCAAGCTCGAAATGCGGCTCGTCGAAAAGGACGCCGACGGGATCTGGACCGAAACGGAGAACCCGGCGTACTCGCCGGTGCTCCGCGAGCCGAACCGGTACCAGCTCTTCGCGACGTTTGCCGAGCAATGGATTCTCAGTAAGCTCGTGCACGGCAACGCGTACGTGCTCAAAGAGCGCGACAATCGCAACGTCGTCGTCGCGTTGTACGTGCTCGACCCGTCGCGCGTCACGCCGCTCATTGCGCCCGACGGCGCCGTCTACTACCAACTCGCGCCCAACGACCTGGCGGCCATCCCGACCGCCGGCGAGCCGATCGTCGTGCCGGCGCGCGAACTGATTCACGACCCCATGTTGACGCTCTTCCACCCGTTGGTCGGGGTCAGTCCGTTGTACGCGTGCGGCGTGTCGGCGCTCGCCGGGCAGAACATGCAACGGCAGACGTCCAACTTTTTCGCCAACGGCGCCAACCCTGGCGGCGTGCTCATGGCGCCCATGGCGATTACGCCAGAGCAAGCGAAAGACTACAAGGCGAAGTGGGAAGAGTACGTCGGCGGCGCCAACCAGGGGCGGATTGCCGTGCTCGACCGCGGCTTGGAATACAAGCCGCTCACCATGTCGGCCGTCGACGCGCAGCTCATTGACCAATTGAAATGGTCGGCGGAAACCATTTGTTCCGCGTTTCATGTCCCGCCGTACATGGTGCACGTCGGGCCGCCGCCGCCGTACGCCAATATCGAGCCGCTCGTCCAGCTCTATTACAACGAGTGTTTGCAATCTTTGATTACGAAGTTTGAACGGTCGCTCGACAAGGGGTTGGAGCTCGCGTTGACGCTCGGGACCGAGTTTGCGATCGACGACTTGCTCTTGCTCGATACCGCGACCCGGACGAAAGCCGCGCACGACTCGATTGTCGCCGGCGCGCTCGCGCCCGACGAAGCACGCCGGAAGTATTTCGGGCTCGGGCCGGTGGCCGGCGGCGCGTCGCCGTACCTGCAGCAGCAAATGTATTCCCTGGCCGCGCTCGCCGAGCGCGACGCCGCCGGCCCCACGCCGCCACCGGTGCCGCCGACGCCGCCACCAACGCCGCCGCCGGCCGACGAGCTCGCCGCCATGCTGGCCGCGGTGCACGTCGCCGCGGTTCGTGAAGGGTTGTATGCAGCCTGACGCGCTCGCCGAGCTCATTGTGCTGACGGTCGCCAAAGCGATCGCGCCGTTGCGCGCCGACCTGGCGCGGGTCGAAGGGGAGCTCGTCGCGCTCCGCGACCGCGGCGTCGCGCTCGACCGGCTCGACGAGTCGGTGACGGCCGTGCGCGAGCGGCTCGCCGGCCTGGAAGCGCGGCCGCCGGTCCCTGGGCCGCGCGGGACCGACGGGCTCGACGGGCTCAACGGCAAAGACGGCGCCGACGGGCTCGGGTTCGACGACCTGACGGCGAGCTTCGACGGCGAACGGACGCTCGTCTTGCGCTGGACGCGCGGCGACCAGGTCAAGTCGCTCCCGGTCGAGCTCCCGATCCCGCGCTATCAGGGCGCCTACGCGAGCGCGCGGTCGTATCGGCCGGGCGACGTCGTGTCGTACGACGGGTCGGCCTGGCATTGTGAAGTCCTGACGAGCTCGCGCCCTGGCGACGGCTCGCGCGCCTGGCAACTCATGGTCAAGCACGGCCGCGACTTGCGCGCGGCGACGGTGGGGTCGTAGTGGCCGGTCTGCTCACGCTCGACGTCGCCAAGCAACAACTCCGCATTACGGACGCGTACCACGACGCCGACGTGCAGCAGAAAGCCGACGTCGCGTCGGCCTGGGTGCTCGGGTATCTGGCCGCCAAAGCCGACCCGACCTGGACGACCGCGACGCTGCCGCCGGAAGTCCAACAGGCCATGCTGATTTTGTTGACGTTCCTGTACGAGCCGATTGGCCGCGGCGACGCGTTGCCCGACCCGGTCGACCCGACGCAACAAGAGCAACCCTTCGCGACGATCGCGTCGCTCCTGGCGCAACGGCGCGAGTCGGCCATCGCATGATTGGCGACTATCGGCACGTCGTGACGCTCGACACGGCCGGCGACCCGGTGCTCGACGACGCCGGCGGGTACACGGAAGCCGCGGTGCCGCTTACGCCGGCGACCTGGCATTGCTCGATTCAGGCGGCGACCGCGCGCGACCTGGAGCGCGTCGGCGGCGGCCAGGTCAGCTCGACGGCGACGCATATTTTGCGCGGCCGGTATCACGCGCAGCTTACCGAAGCCGCGCGGATTCATTTCGGCGACCGCACCTTCGACGTCGAAAGCGTGCACGACCGCGACGAGCGGCGGATCGAACTGGAAGTCGTGGCGCGCGAGCGACTCGTGCGGCCGGTGGCGGCGCCGCTCGACAGGTAGCGTCATGCCGATTACCTTGCACGGCATGAGCGAGCTCAAAGACGCGTTGCGCAACCTGCCGGTGGAGCTCCGCGACGACGCGCAAGGGATCGTCGAGTCGCACGCCGACGCCGCGGCCGCGGCCGTGCGTGCGGCGTACCCGGTCGGGCCGTCGCGCTTTTTCAAGAAGCTGGCGTACCGCTATCCCGGCGGCAATCTGAAAAAGGGCGTGACGGTCGACAAGGCCGCCGGGTCGCCATTCGGGACGATCGTGCGGGTCAAAAGTACGGCCAAGCACGCGTGGCTCTTTGAAAACGGGTCCGAGCTTCGCCATACCGACGCCGGCATCAACCGCGGCCGCATGCCGGCCGGCAAGGTCATGGTCCCGATCGTCATCCGCGAGCGGCGCGCGATGTATGACGACCTGGCCGCCATGATCGAACAGCATGGCCTGACGGTGCGGCGTGGCTGATACGGGCGACGTCGACGCCGCCATGATGGCCGCCGTGAAAACCGACACGGTACTCATGGCGCTCTGCCCGGCCGGCGTGTTCTACAGCGTCGCGCCGCAAGGGGTCGAAAAGTTTGTGATTGTCGACCGGCTCGCGCACGTCGACGACCGCGAGCTCTTTGGCGGCACGGCGAGCGAAACCTTTGTGTATCTGGTCAAGGCGGTACTCCCTGGGAGTGCCGCGACCGTCGCGCGCGCCGCGGCCGCGCGGATTCGAGCGCGGTTCGACGGCGGCAGTCTTGAGCTCGTCGACTACGCGCTCATGCGCCCGGTCGACGAAATCGAAAGCGTGCGGATTGTGGAAGTGGACGACGCCAACTTGGATCGACGTGTGCAACATTGGGGCGGCCATTACGAAGTGACAGTGCAACGACTGAGGTAACCAACCATGCGGTACCACGGCAAAACGGGCTCGGTGAAAATCGGCGGCGCGGTGGCGGCGTCGCTCAACAAGTGGTCACTCAACGCCGCGACTGATAAGGCCGACGTCACGGCGTTTGGCGACTCCAATAAGCAATACGTCGTCGGCTTGAAGGATCTCAAAGGGGCGCTCGCCGGCTGGTTTGACGACACCGACGACAAGCTCTTCGACGCCGCCGACGCCGGCACGCCGATCGACCTGGAATTGTTCCCGGTGAGCACACTCACCGGCTTGAGCTGGAAGGGACCGGCGTACCTGGACGCGTCGATCGACGTCCCGGCCAACGGCGGCATTTCGGTGTCGGGCGATTTCGTCGCCGCCGGCAACTGGACGCGCACCTTCCCGGCCGTGATTGCCGCCACCGGCGCGACGGCCGGCACACCGGGGACGTTCACGCCGGCCGGCGCGCAAGCTCCCGCCAACATCACGCAAATGACCGGCATTACGGCGACGCCGAATACGGCGTGGACGACGGGCCAGTCGGTCGTCACCGCCGACGCCGGGCATTGCCATTGGTCGGGGACGGCCTGGGTCGCCGGCAACGCCTAGGGCGCCGTGTCCGTCGTCACCGGCGTATCCGCACGCGTGTTGTGGGGGTACCGGCGCGCGGCCGTGGTGGGTAAATGGACCATCACGGTCGACGCGCCGGCGCCCGACGAGCCGCCGCGGCCAGTCGTGCGCGTGCTGGTCGGCGAGCTGCTCGAGCATGACCCGGTCGCGCTCACGCAACATCCGTTGGAGCTCGTCGCGCCGGTCGCCAACCGGCCGCCCGAACGGTGGCCGACCTGGCCGGTGCTGTCACTCGTGCACAACGGGCGCGAGCTCCGCGCCGAGCTCGGCCCAAAACAGGGAGCGGTGATTCATGTCGCGGTTCGTCCGACCTGAGACAGATAAGCTCGATTTGACCGACGGCGACTGGTTGCTCGTGAAACGCCGGCTGACGGCTGGCGAAGAGCGGCGCGCGTTTGCGCGGCACGTCAAGGTCATGCGCCGCGGCGAGCCGACCGAAATCGATCCCGAAGCTGTCGGCTTAGGGCTCATGACGCAATACCTGCTCGACTGGTCGCTCACCGACGACCGCGGCCAGGTCGTCGTCATCCGCGACCAGCCGACCAGTGTGGTCGAAGCCGCGCTCAACGCGCTCGACCCGGCGAGCTTCCGCGAAATCAACGACGCGCTCGGCGCGCACGTCGAGCGGCAAATCGCCGCGCTCGACGCCGAAAAAAAAAGCCGGGGTACCGGGAGCAGATTGTCAGTGATCTCCGGCTCTGCCGGGTCATGAGCTGGACGTACGACGAGCTGCTCGCGCTCCCGGCCGACGTGTATGACGTGCTAGTCAGTACACTCAACGACGACGCGCGCGCCGCCGAGCGCGACCGCGAGTAATCCCATGGCCGCATTGACCGCCAATTTCGAAGCCGATTTCTCCAAGTTCAACGACGCCGTGCAACAAGCCGTCGTGGAGCTCGACGGCTTCGAAAAGGGCGCCGCCAAAGCCGAAGCCGCGCTCGACCGCATGGCGTCGCGCTTCAGCGGCGAGAAAGTCATTCAGGACGCGACGCTCATGGCCGAAGCCATTGAGCGGCTCGGCGGCGTGTCGACGCTCACCGAAGCCGAGCTCGCGCGGGTCGGCAAGACGGCCAACGACGCCGTCGAAAAAATGACCGCGCTCGGGCTCGACGTCCCGAAAAACCTGCAAGACCTGGCCGACGCGACCAGGGGCGCGAGCCAGGAAACCGAGTCACTCGGCGTGTCGGTCGGCAACCTGGCGGCGTCGTATATCACGGCCGAAGTCGCCATGCGGCTCGTCGAAGGCGCGTACCACGCGCTGGTCGACGCGACCAAAGCCGTGATCGCGTCGGCATCCGATGCCGAAGAAGCCGACGCCGCCTTGCTCGCCGCGCTGGAAGCGCAAGGCACGGCCGTGCCGTCGGTCGTCGCCGCCTACGACAAGTACGCGCAAGCGTTGCAAACGACGACCCGGTACAGCGACGACGCCGTCAAGGCCGCCGAGCGCATCCTGGTCCAGATCGGTGGGGTCATGCCGCGCGACATGGAGCGCGCGACCAAAGCCGCGGCCGACCTGGCGACCGTGCTCCATATCGACCTGAGCTCGGCGGCCACGATGCTCGCCAAAGCCGCCGAAGGACAGACGAGCGCGCTGAAGAAAGCCGGGATCGCCTTTGACGAAACGAAAGGCAACGCCGACGATTTTGGCGACGTGCTGACGCAAGTCGAAGAGAAAATCCACGGCGCCGCGGAAGCCGCCGGCACGACGTTTCCCGGCGAGCTCGACAAGCTCGCCAATGCCTGGGACAACGTCTTAGAAGCCACCGGCCGGGTCATTACCAACAACGCGACCCTGCGCGCGTTTTTGGAAGGGCTGACCGACGTCATCAGCGGCAACACGACCGAGCTCAACGGCAACGCGACGGCCAACGAGCGCGTGTCCGACGCCGTGATCCTGGTCGCCAAAGGGCTCGTGCTCGCCGTCGACGGGCTCGACATCCTGCAGCATTCGTTGCAAGCGACCCGGTTGTTGCTCGACTCGTTTGCCGGCGCGGCGCTCTTTGTGTACGAAGGGTTGCAGAAAATCGAGCTCGCGACGCAAAAGCCGCTCGCCTGGGCCGGGAGCGAAGAAGCCGCGCAACGCGTGCGTGAAGCCGGCGAAGCCATGGAATGGGCCGGCGCGCAGCTCGACGCGCTCAACGGCGACATCAACGCGTCGCGCGCGACGTCGGCGGCCTGGCACGACACGCTGGAAGGGCTCAAAGGGCAGCTCGCCGCGCTGGCCGACGGGTTGGAATCGACGCGCGGCCAAACGCGCGCGCTCGCCACGACGCAAGACGACGCGTCCGACGTGTGGGACCGCAACACCGAAGCCGTCAACGCCAACGAAAACGCGTTGAAGGCCGGCCGCGCCGAAATGGAGCGCGTCGGCAACGAAGTCGACGCCGTCGCGAAGGCCGCGATCAAGGCATCGGACGACGCGCTCCACGCGTACGACGAGCAACAAGCGTTGATCTCCGCGTTGCAAGCGAAATATACGAAGGTCATCGGGTCCATGTCGCATGACACGATGCAAGCGCAGATCGACGACATTAACGCCGTCGCCGTCGCGCAAGCCGACGCGCTCGCCGGCCAGGTCGCGGAAACCCAAACCGCCTACGATTTGATTTTCGCGATCGCGCAAAAGGCGACCGACGCGATTGTGCAAAAGACGCTCGAATCCGACCCGATTACCAAAGCGCATTACGTGAAGATGGCCGACGACGCGGAAATCGCGTACAACCGCGCGCTGACGTACGCCGACCAGTACACGGCCGCGGCGACCGACGCGCTCCGACACCAGCGCGACGAAGCCGAAGCGACGCTCAAGAATTGGGAAGCGTCGGCCGACGCCGCCTTGCGCGGCGTGTCGGCGGCCGGGGATGCGGGGGCGGCATCCATGAATGGCGTGACGTCGGCGCTGCAGCGCACGGCCGGCGCGCTCGACCAGGTCATCACCGGGACCGTGCAAGCCGGGACCGGGTTTGCCGACATGACCCGCGCGGCGCAACAGCTCACCCAGGATTGGATCAATCTCGCGCTCATGTCGCCGGGGTCGGTCCCGCGCGGGACGCTCGGCCAAAGCTTCTTTATCAATCCGTCGACCGGCACCATTCAGCCGCGCGCCGCCGGTGGCCCGGTGTCGGCCGGCACGCCGTACATGGTCGGCGAAGAAGGACCGGAACTGTTTGTGCCGGGGGGCTCGGGCGCGATTGTGCCGGCCGGCGCCGGGGGCGGCCCAACCGTCACCATTGCGCCGGGCGCGTTTGTGCTCAATTACCCGATCGTCAACAACCCGCAAGCGCTTGACCAGCTCGCGCGTACGGTCGGCGATGCCATTCTCACCAAGCTCACGCGCGCCGGGGCGCGTCTGTGACGGCCGACGACCCGACGAGCGCGCCGCTCGGCATTACCGGGTCGCAACCGGCCACGACGGGCGCCCGGTCGGGCCAGGCGCGCGCCGGCGCGAGCCGGTCGGCGTACACGATTGCCGCCGCGGCGCCGCCGGTCCTGACGACGATCGCGCCAACGAGCAAGACGGTCGGCGACCCGACGTTCACCCTGACGGCGACCGGGAGCAATTTCGACACCGGCGCCGTGCTCATTTTCGGCGGCGCCGCGCTCAACACGACGCGCGTGTCGGCCACCCAACTCACGGCGCCCGTCACGCCGCCGGCGACCGGCTCGGGCGCGACCGTCCAGGTCGTCGTGCGCAACGGCTCGGGCGTCGTGAGCGCGGCGAAGTCGTTCACGATCCTGGCGCCGGCGCCGCCGGTCCTGACGACGATCGCGCCGACGAGCAAGACGGTCGGCGACCCGACGTTCACCCTGACGGCGACCGGGAGCAACTTCGATACCGGCGCGACGCTCCTGTGGAATGGCGACCCGGTCCCGACGACGCGCGTGTCGGCCACCCAACTCACGGCGCCGGTGACGGTCGCGCCGACCGGGACCGGCGGCACGGTCGCCGTCGTCGTGCGCAACGGGACCAACGCGACGAGCGCGAGCCAAACCTTTACGGTGCTCGCGCCGGCGCCGCCGGTCCTGACGTCGATCGCGCCGACGAGCGCGACGCTGGGCGACGCCGCCTTTCCCCTGACGGCCACCGGGAGTGGCTACGACGCCGGCGCCGTCATTGTGTGGAATGGCGCCGCGCTCCCGACGACCCGAATCTCGCCGACGCAATTGACCGCGACGATTACCCTGGCCGGCGCGACGGCCGGGACCGTGTCGGTCGTTGTGCGCAATGCGACCGACGCAGAAAGCGCGTCGCAACCGTTTGTCGTCAACCCGGCGCCCATTCCCGTCTTGACGTCGCTCTTTCCGACCGAGCGCAACGTCGGCGACGTCTTTGTGCTCCACGCGCTCGGGTCGACGTTCACCGACGGCGCCGTCATTGTGTGGAATGGCGCCGCGGTGCCGACGACGCGCGTGTCGTCAACGGAGCTCACGACGCCGCTCGACCTGGGCGGCGCCATTGCCGGGACCGTCCCGGTGTTTGTGCGCAACCCGGTAGGCACGGAAAGCGCGCCGCAAGCGTTTGTCATCAACCCGGCGATTATCCCAGGGCAGCGGCTCCCGGTCATTGTGATCGGCGGCGTCGTGACCGGGTCGACGGCGACGCGTCGCGTGCTGGTCGCGTCGTTGAACATTCATGACCAGCTCAACGAAGTCCCGAATACCTGTACGTTGACCGTGCAAGGGCAACGGCCGCCCGAAGGCGCCGAGCTCGTGATCGCGTACGGCTCGGCGAGCAACCCGACGCGCCTGTTTGCCGGGACGATCGTGCGCGTGACGCAACTGTACGTCGCGCAACAACCGGCGAACGTGCTCTATCAGGTCGAAGGGATCGACTACGGCTGGTCGCTCAACCGGCGCTTTATCGTCGCGCGGTATACCAACCAGTCGGCGAGCGCGATCGCCGCCGACCTGGTCGCCACCTGGGCGCCGGCCGGCTTCACGACTGCCATTGAAGCCGACTTGCCGGTGCTCGACGAAATCAGTTTCACCAACACGCCGCTCATGGACGCGTTTGCGCAGCTCGCGACGCGCATCGGCGGGTACGCCGAATGCGACTATTTCAAAACCATCAAGCTCTGGATTACGCCGACCGGCGCGCCGCCGACGCCGCTCACGCCGACGCATCCGAGCTTGCAGGAGTTTCAAGTCATGCGCGACCTGTCGCAAGTGGTCACGCGCGCGCTCGTCGAAGGGGGCGGTGTCAACGCGCTTGCGCTGGTCGCGCCAGGGGATACCCGCATCCCGGTCGAAGATGCGACGTGGTACAGCGACACCGGCGGCCGGCTCGTGAGTGGACCGCAACGGCTCACGTACACGGGCCGGGTCGAAGCCGGGGGCGGCGCCATGGCGAGCGCGGTCGGGGGCGGGACCGGCAACACGGCGCCGGTGAGCGCGCCGACGGTCGGGACGACGGCCGGCGCCGGGCTCCCGGCCGGGACGTACCGCTACGCGTATACGTGGACGACGTCGGCCGGCGA